>Ga0209689_1000925_pt1 | contig 21408 bp, 26 predicted proteins | sample GraSoiAngelo_149_FD_187119 | JGI IMG/M metagenome (GOLD analysis project Ga0209689, IMG submission 187119) | Grasslands soil microbial communities from the Angelo Coastal Reserve, California, USA - 14_1009_09_30cm (SPAdes) (version 2) | ecosystem: Environmental > Terrestrial > Soil > Grasslands ... | reverse complement strand
CCTGCGCCTCTCCGCCGACCTGCCCCTCGTCATCGAGGTCGTGGATTCGCAGGAGCGATTGGAGGCCGTGCTGCCAGCGGTGGACGGGATGATGCGGGGTGGGCTCATCACGATGGAGAAGGTGCGGGTCCTCAAGTACGACCAGACCCCGACAGGCTAGAGAACTTCCTGCTCGTGAGGGAGAATACTGAAACAGCCGGCTAGCGCGAGGCGGCTTTCTCGGCGCGCATCTGCTGCTCCCGGTGCTCCTGGAGCACGCGATTGTACCGCTGGATCACCTCGTCTCGCTTGGCGTCCAGACGCAGGCGCTCGACGAGCATGCCCCCGAAGAACGCCGCCAGCACGATCACGGCAAGCGCCAATCCCCAGAGCACCCGATGCGAGCCCGCGTCAGCTCGCGGCGTCATGCTGGCTATCATAGCGCGTGAGCGCGACGATGAGGTCACGCACGCCCGGGAACGCTCGCACGAGGGGTCCGCGGCGCCCGTGCTCGTAGTCCGCGAACTCGAAGCCCGGCGCCACCGTGCAGCCGAGCAGCGCCCATCGCCCGCCCGCCGCGAGTCGCGCGCCCTGCCACACTCCGGCAGGTACCACCACCTGGAGTGTCATGCCCGCCGCCAGATCGTGTCCCAGCGTAAGCACCCGGTGGGACCGATCCGGCAGCAGGTGAAGCATCTCTACCGGGTCCCCCAGGTAGAAATGGAAGACCTCGTCGGAGGCGAGGCGGTGGAGGGCCGAGACGGTCTCGGGTGTCAGCAGGTAATAGATCGCAGTGCTGACCGCGCGGGGCCCGCCGTAGCGAGGGGGGAGCCCAGAGGCCTCGAGGCGCTCTGCCGCACGATAGGTCTCGGCGAAGAAGCCTCCCTTTTCCGGATGCGGCCGGAGGCCCAGCCGCGCGATGATCTCGTCCGCCGTCAGCATCGTGCACCCCCCTACCGGAGCGTGGCAGAGATTGCTAGGATGCGCCGCAGTATAGCGGAGGAACGACATGCGCACTGCGCACGGGATTCTCGCGGGGCTCGCGTTACTTGGCGCCGGCTGCGTCAGCATGACCCCGGAGCAGCGGCTCAGCCATGACATTTTCCTGGACGCGGCGGGGCATTGCGAGAGCCGCTACCACACGCTCCACGTGGACCAGGTCGACCTCGACGGCAATGTCAAGGTCCACGCCGACGCCGATTCCCGCGGCGAGATCCGGCAGTTCACCGCGTGCTATCGCGACACCATCAAGGACCGCGTCGACAGCCTGAAGAAGTCAGGCAAGACCGTGCCAGACCTGCTGACGAAAGAGCCGGACGTCGAGCTCGACTAGTCCCTCGAGCTCGCGTATCGAACTCGGGACATTGACGGCGTCGCGTCGGCGTCCTAGCGTCCCGGAGCATGAGGTACTGGTGCTCCGCCTTCCTGCTCCTGACCTTCGCGACCCTCGCCCGTCCCGCGCTCGCGACGGACGGCGACCCCGTGGTGGTCGTCCAGGAGACGCGCACGCCGGCCGCCGTCCAGAAGAGGCCCAACGCCCACCATGCGCCGTCCGTCCAGCACGTCGCCCTGCTCAGGAACAGTGGGCTGCGTCCCGTGCGCGTGCTCCGGGTCACCGTGGAGTTCTATGATTTCTTCGGGAAGATTCTCTGGGCGAAATCCGCGGTGCCGGTGCCGACGCGCATAGAGCCGGGCGGGACCGCCACGCTTTCGCTCAGCACGCCCGCCCTGGAAGCCGCCCGCCGCACCCGCTATCGCATGGAATACGGAGGAGATCATGCGGCGCGCCCGCGCCCGCATTGAGGCCCACGCCGGGCCGCCGGCGACGGCATGCTATGCTCCGGGTAGGAGTCAGCGCTCCCGGGAGGGCATCCATGATCAAGTGGCGGCGCATCCTTCATCCGACGGATTTCTCCGGCGCCTCGAGTGCGGCGTTCGCGCGGGCCGTGGCCCTGGCTCGGGCCGACCGCGCTCAGCTCTTCCTTCTTCACGTGCTCGCGCCGCCCATGCCCATCGGCGGCGAGGGTTATGTCGCCCCCCAGGTTTACGAGGACCTCGAAGCCTCGGCGCGGAAATACGCCGAGAAGCGGCTGGCCGCGCTGCAGGTCAAGGCCCGCAAGGCGGGGGCCCGCGCGACCGCGCTCCTCGTAGAGGGAGTGGCCGACGATCAGATCCTCCGCGCGGCGCGCCGCCGGAAGGCCGACCTCATCGTGATCGGGACGCACGGACGCACGGGCCTCGTTCGGCTCTTTCTCGGCAGCGTCGCATCTCGCGTGGTGGCGGGGGCCCGGTGCCCCGTGCTGACCGTGCGCGGCCGCTAGCCGGCGTCGCCCTCGGAGGGAAGCCATGAAGGTCGACATCCAAGGGCTGGAGAGAGATCCGATGCTACGGGGGCGCGTGGGCCGGCTCGTCGGCGCGGCGCTCGAGACCATCAAGGCCGCCCCCATCCGCGCTCGCGTGACCTTCTTCGACGATGACGGTCCCAAGGGCGGCCTGGCCTTGCGCTGCGCGGTGGATCTTCGCGTCCCCTATCGTCCCGCCATTCACATCGAGCACGTGGCCGCCACGCCCCGGCTCGCCTTCGACGGGGTCATGGCTGCCCTGGAGCGGCAGCTGGAGCGCTATCGCGAGCGGGCCCGTGAGAATCGGCGCCACCCGAAGAAGTACTTCGTGGCCAAGCGGCTCCTCATGGACGGGTCGGATGCTGGGAAGGCTCCCGGCCGGCGAGTTCGCCGCCGCAAACTAGCCTCCTGATAGGCGTCTTTTTCGCTCTGGGCGTGCGCCGCAGATAACCCACGGTGGCGGGCACCCGCGACCATGACGCAGCACTCGAAAAGCTCCTTCTCATTCCGCTCTCATCCCTCTCTCATGCTCCACTCGTAGTGTCTAGTGTAGGAGCTTCGCGGATGCGCCGCGCTATCGCGGTGTGAGGAGGAGTCGGCAATGACGTATGTGAACGCGACGGGCTACCAGGAGCAGCGCTTCGCCAATCTCGAGGGGCTCGAGGGCCTGTCCGCCCTGCAGGTCGCCGAGCACCTCGTGCTCTACGCCGGGTATGTCCGGCAGGTCAACATTCTCAACGACGAGCTGGCCGCCCTCCGCGCGCAGGGCCGCGCCTCGGGCCGCGACATGCAGTTCGCCGAGCTGACCCGTCGTCTCGGCTACGAGTACAACGGCATGATCCTGCACGAGTACTACTTCTCGAACCTTCGCGGCGGCGCCGATCCGCGTCCGGCCGCCGGCTCCGCCATCACTGCCGCGCTCCGGGACGCCTTCGGCTCCGTGGAGCGATGGCAGACGGACTTCCGGGCCATTGGCGGGATGCGAGGCGTGGGCTGGGTGCTTCTCTGCCAGGACCCCGCCACTGCCCGCGTGACGAACCACTGGGTGACCCTGCATCAGGACGGCGTGCCCGCCGGATTCAAGCCGCTCCTCGTGATGGATGTCTGGGAGCACGCCTTCATGCGCGACTACGCGGCGAACGAGAAGGGGCGCTACATCGACGCATTCTTCCGCAACGTTGACTGGGCCACGGTCGAGCGGCGGCTTTGCGAGCCCCAGGCCATGCGTACGGCGGCGGCGTGATCGAGCCCGAGGTGCTCGACGCTTCCCTCACCGCCTTCGGGTCGATGCCGAGCCATGCCGAGGTATCGGTCGCGCGCCTGACCCCGGGTCAGCGACTCACGCGAGGGTTCCGAGGCGCCGGGACATTCTGGGCGATCGCCGGCGCCTGCATCTTCATCCCGGGGCTTCACTTCGTCCTCGTGCCGGGCTTCCTCCTCATCGGCATCGTGACCGGGGTGATGCGCGTCCGCGATGCCGAGACGGTGGTGCGTGTCCACGGCGTCTGTCCCCGGTGCAAGTTCGAGCAGGATTTTACCGCGGGCAACCGATTTGCGCCGACGTGGCGACTCGATTGCCGTGCCTGCCACAATCATCTCGAGCTCGCCCTGACCGATCGCGCATGAGCGGCGCCATGGCGGCAGCCGTCGCTGCCCTGGAGTACACTGGATCCTGTCATGGGCATCAGAAAGAGCGTCGGCAAGAACAAGAAGAGCAAGAGGCCCATCGAGGCGGCCACGGTCGAGCGCGAGGCCATCGTGCGGCGCGCGGCGAAAGCGAGGCGAAAGGCGGCGCGGCGCCCGCGGCCGTGAGCGCATCCCCGCCTTCCGGGAAGCGAGGGCTCCGCCCTCTTGCGCCGTCCGTTCGGGTCCGGCGTAGCTCCTCCCTGCCGTCTATGTGCGCGATCCGAACGGCGATACCGTTGAGCTCTACAGCGACTGACCCGCTGCTGCCATGCGAGCGCTGCGCAAGCCCCAGCGATATTTGACTTCCCCTGGCGTCTATCGGACTATCCGATAGCATGCCCACCAGAAATTATGACGCAATCGTCGTGGGCGGCAGCTTCGCCGGCTTGGCGGTGGCTCGGCAGCTTCACGGCGAAGTCTTGCTGCTCGACCGCAACGAGATCGGTGCCGTGCAGACGTCGGCCTGCGGCACGCCCCTCTGGGTGCCTGAGGCCTTCGGCGTCGCCGATAGCGTCTTGCAGGTTCATGACAAGCTCACCGTGCGCGGCCCGACGCGGTCCGTCACGTACGACCTCTCGGCCGTTCCCTTCTGCACCTTCGATTACAAGCGCTTCTGCCTGGGCATGCTGGGGCAGGTGCGCGCTCGCTTCCTTCGGACCTCGGTGATCGGGGTCGACGACGGCGCTGTGGTGACGACGGAAGGACGCTTCACCGCGCCCATCGTGGTCGACTGCTCCGGCTGGCGTCGCGCCGTGGTGAATTCCGGCGCCACGGCCACGGCCGCGGGCGGACAGTTCTCCTTCGGCCTCGAGACTCACACGGACCTCTCCGGTGAGGGTCTACATCTCTGGCTCGATCGCGGGTTGATCCCGCGCGGCCTCGGCTGGGTCTTTCCCGTCGGCAAGGGCAGCCTGATCGGGCTCGGGTCCTATGTCGGCCTGTCCAAGCTGAAGCCCGCCCTCGAGCGCTTCCTGCGCGACTGCGGCACCGTGGGCACCACGTATCACGGCACCTATTTCCCGAACCGGCTCTTCCGCCCCACCGTGGGCCGACTCTTCGCCGTGGGCGATGCCGCGGGGCAGTGCCTGCCTCTCACGGCCGAGGGGATACGGCCCGCCCTCTACTTCGGCGTCCAGTGCGGGCGCATCGTGCAGCAGATCCTCGACGGGCGGCTCGGCCTCCAGGAAGGTCTCGATCGGTATCGCACCATCGTCGATGGCTATCGCGTTCCCTATCGAATCCTGCGCGTCGCGCAGTGGATGGCCGAGCACACGCCCACGCGGTGGTTCGTCACGCTGGCGCAGGCAGCGGCGCGACAGCCCATGCTGCCCCGCTGGTGGCCGCGCTATGGCTGGTTCGGGCGCTTCGATCCCGACCCGCTGGTGACGGGAACGGGCGCGGCATGACACGCGTGGCGGGAGCGCGGCTCTGACCTCCGGCTCTCGCTGGGCCCTCGCGTCGCTGGTGAGCGCGGCCATCATCGGGTACTGCGTGTGGCTCGTGTGGACCGACGCCCCCGCCTACCAGTACCTCGTCCGCCTCTACGTCGACAAGCAGTTCCTCAAGCAGACGCTCTCGGAGTGGGGGATCCTCGCCCCCTTGCTGTTCATCGCGCTCCAGGCGCTGCAGGTGATCATCTCGCCCATTCCCGGCGAGGCCACAGGCATCCTCGGAGGCTTTCTCTTCGGCCAGTGGCTCGGGCTCCTGTACTCGACCATCGGGCTCACGATCGGCTCGCTCGTGTCCTTCACCCTCGGGCGGTGGCTGGGCGCCCACTACGTCAAGAACCTCGTCAAGGAAGAGACGTGGCAGAAGCTCGGCTTCATCGTGGAGGCCGAGGGCGCCATCGTCTGCTTCATCATCTTCCTGATCCCGGGGCTGCCCAAGGACATCGTCTGCTATCTCTTCGGTCTCTCGCCCATGCCCTTCTGGGTCTTCGCCATCGTGTCGTCGCTCGGGCGAGTGCCCGGGACCTTGGTGCTCTCCGCTCAGGGCGCGAAGACCGCCTCGGGTCACTATCTCGAAGTCGCGGTGCTCACGGCCGTGGTCGCGGCCGTGGCCATCCCCCTCTACTACTACCGGCACCGGCTCGTGGCCTGGATGGAGGGGCGGACCCAGGCCGATGACGAGACCCCCGGCTCGGGAGAGGCCCCGGGGCCGGGAACTTGACATCGAGGACCGGACCACGTAGACTCGGCGGCACTTTCTTCATGGGAGGCATCAAGCCAGTGAACGCAGTGAGGATGGGGAGCGCGCAGGGTGGGTGGCGGTATTTTTACTTTCCCCACGTCTGCCCACTGGCTCCCATGAGCTGAACCGAGGAGCCACGGGGCGGACGAGCCGCCCGCCCGTGGCCATGTGAGAAGACAGACGCCGCGGGTCGAGCGACCCGTGGCGTTTTTGCTTTTCTGACCTGGAGCGGTCAGGGGGGACGGCCATGATCATCGTGCTGAAAGCGGGAGCGAGCGAGGCGGACATCGAGGACGTCTCACGCCGGGTGCGGGACCTGGGCTTCAAGACGCATCTCTCGCGCGGCGAGGAACGCACCATCATCGGCGTGGTGGGCGACGACCGCGCCAAGGAGCAGCTCCTGGCCCTGCAGGCCCTGGAGAGCGTGGAGAACGTGGTCCGGATTCTCCAGCCCTTCAAGCTGGCGAGCCGCGAGGCGCACCCGGAATCGACGCAGTTCAGGATCCACGGGGTGCCCATCGGCGGCAAGCAGCTCGTGGTCATGGCCGGGCCCTGCTCCGTCGAGTCGCGCCCGCAGCTCCTGGCCGTGGCCGAGGGCGTCAAGGCCGGCGGGGCGCACGTTCTGCGCGGCGGGGCCTTCAAACCGCGGACCTCGCCCTACGCCTTCCAGGGGCTCGAGGAGGAAGGGCTCAAGCTCCTGCACGAGGCGAGCAAGGCCACGGGGCTGCCCGTGGTCACCGAGGTGATGGAGCCCGACAAGGTCGACGTGGTCGCCGAGCACGCCGACATCCTCCAGGTCGGCGCGCGCAACATCCAGAACTTCTCGCTTCTCAAGCGCGTGGCGGAGTGTGGCAAGCCCGTGCTCCTCAAGCGCGGCATGTCGAGCTCCATCCAGGAGTGGCTCCTCTCCGCCGAGTACGTGCTGGCGGGCGGCAACCCCAACGTCATCCTCTGCGAGCGCGGGATCAGGACCTTCGAGACCTCCACGCGCTTCACCCTCGACCTCAACGCCATCCCCGTGGTCAAGAAGCTCTCGCACCTCCCGGTTCTCGTCGATCCCTCGCACGGCACGGGGCACTGGGAATACGTGTCGGCCATGGCCAAGGCGGGGCTGGCCGCGGGGGCGGACGGGCTCATCATCGAGGTGCACAACAATCCGGCCGAAGCGCTGTCCGACGGGCCCCAGTCGCTCAAGCCGGACAAGTTCGGCAAACTCATGTCCGAGCTCCGGCCCCTCGCCGAGGTTCTGGGGAGATCGCTATGATCATCGTGCTCAAGAGCGGCATCGGGGACAGCGACGTCGAGGACATCTGCCGGCGCGTGACCGAAATGGGCTATGCCCCCCACGTCATCCGCGGCGAGTTCAAGACCATCGTGGCCGCGGTGGGCGAGGAGCGCGGCCGCCCGGACCTGCGCCTCCTGGAGGCCGTCGAGATCGTGGAGTCGGTCATGCCCGTCCAGCAGCCCTTCAAGCTGGCGAGCAGGGAAGTGCGGCGGGAGCCGTCCGAGGTGCGCGTCAATGGCGTGGTCATCGGCGGCAAGGACATCGTGGTCATGGCGGGGCCCTGCTCGGTCGAGTCAGAGGCCCAGGTGCTCGAGGTCGCCGACCGCGTCAAGGAGTCGGGGGCGCGCATCCTGCGGGGGGGCGCCTTCAAGCCGCGCACCTCGCCCTATGCCTTCCAGGGACTGAAGGAGGAGGGGCTCAAGTACCTCGCGGAGGCGCGCAAGCGCACGGGGCTGCCCGTGGTCACCGAGGTGCTCGAGACGGAGAGCGCCGAGATGGTGGCCGAGTACTCCGACATCCTGCAGATCGGCGCGCGCAACATCCAGAACTTCACCTTGCTGCGGCGGGTGGGGGAGATGGGCAAGCCCGTGCTTCTCAAGCGCGGGATGGCCACGAGCATCCAGGAGTTCCTGCTCTCCGCCGAGTACATTCTCGCCGCCGGCAATCCCAACGTGATTCTCTGCGAGCGCGGCATCCGCACCTTCGAGACGAGCACGCGCTTCACCCTCGACCTGAACGCGGTGCCCGTGCTGAAGAAGCTGTCCCACCTGCCCGTCGTCGTCGATCCCTCGCATGGGACAGGCCACTGGGACCTGGTGGCGCCCATGGCCAAGGGCGCCGTCGCCTGCGGCGCCGACGGGCTCATCATCGAGGTGCATCCGAAGCCCGAGGAGGCGCTGTCCGACGGGCCCCAGTCGCTCAAGCCGTCGAAGTTCGCCCAGCTCATGCGCGAGCTGCGCCCCGTCGCCGAGGCGGTGGGCCGCAGTCTCTAGTTAGCCGGCGGGCTGGAACAGCTCGATCGGGTTGCCGGATGGATCGTCCACGAGGATCTGTTTTCCCCCGTTGCCGATGACGATCTCATTGCGGAAGCGGCATCCCGCGGCCTTGAGCTTCTCGACGGTGGTGGCGAGGTCGTCGACCTCGATCTGGATCCGGTTCCATCCGCCGGGAGCGGGGGCTTGGCCGTCGGACATCGACTGTCCGGCGCCGCCCGCGCCGGGTCGGTTGAGCAGCAAGTGCAGATCGCCCTTGGCGAGCCTGGCGAAGCCCGGTGCCGGATGCATGTCCACACGAAAGCCGAGCATCTCTGTGTAGAAGGGGATCGCCGCATCGACGTCGGACACGATATATCGGACGCTGACCTTGCCCATCTTTGGGGCCTCCTCGATTTCTTGTGAGCCGCAGGACTGTCCCGCCGTGGCCCATCGTGGTATGCGCCGAAGCTCGGGTCAAGCCGAGCTCCGAGGAGACTCCGCACCCCGCCGCCTGGGAAAACATCGACGCAGGCGAAGTGGCTTATAATCAGCGGGATGCTGGTACTCGAGGCAGTGCGGCGCGCATGGGCATGGTGTGTGAAGTTCCTGCCAGAGGACCGGACCAATCGATATCTGGTAGTCACGGTACTTGTCTCGCTGCTGCTCCACGTTCTCGCCGGCCTGGCCCTTCTCCTCTCGGGCGGGCTCAGCAATCCCGTCCTCGCCAAGCGCGGCGAGCCGCTCTTCGTGGACATCGCGCCCGACAAGCCCAAGGAGACCGCTCCGCTCGGCAGTCCGGCGCGGCCGGTGGGCCCCGACGTGGCCGAGCCCGAGAAGCCGAGGCCGCTCACTCCGCCTCCCGCCAAGGCGCAGCCGCCCTCGCCGGCCGCCCGTCCAGTCCCGCCCGCTCCGAAGGTCGCCGAGGCGCCCAAGCCGGCGCCGCGCGCGCCCGAGCCGCGCGAGCTCACCAAGTCGGCGCCCCAGCCGCCCGCTCCGACGCCCAAGGGCGAGGACCCCGCCTACGAGGGCAGGAACGCGCAGACGCAGCCCCAGACGGCCAGGGCCCAGCCCGAGCCCCAGCCTCAGCAGCAAACGCCGCCCCCCTCGCCGGGCAGCGAGCCACGGGTGGCGTCCGTGCCCCAGCCCGTGTCACCGCCTCCCGGCATGTTCCGCGCCCCCGGCGGTGGCGGAGGGCTCCAGGGAGGGCGCGGTGGTATCGAGGGTCAGGCCATCCCTCTCGACACGCCCGAGCCGAGGTACCAGGACTACTTCAACAGGATCCGCGAGAAGATCAAGCGCAACTGGATCTATCCGCGCGAGGCGGGCGACCGTGGCATCGAGGGCGAGCTCCTGATCGAGTTCGGGATCGCCAAGAGCGGAGAGTTGCAGTTCATTCTCCTGCGGAAGACCTCCGGCGTGCCCATCCTGGACGAGTACGCCCTGCGCGCCGTCCAGCTCGCGTCTCCCTTCCCGCCCGTGCCCGACGCCATCTCCAAGGGCGGGCTTCCCATCAACGGCATCTTCCGCTACCAGATCGTGGGCGCCAGCCTGCTCAACAACTACCTCCGTTGAGCTCCTCTGGGAGGGCGTCAGGCTCTCCGGCAGGCCCCCTCATCGGGGGTCGCGCGCTTGACAGCCGAGAGAGCTATCCTGTAGTCTCATTTGTACTTTTTTCGTGTAGGCTCGTAGCTCAGGGGGAGAGCGCTACCTTGACACGGTAGAGGTCGGCGGTTCGATACCGCCCGAGCCTACCATTTTCTTTTTGCACCATTTCGTTGAGGGGTGCCATCGAAGGTAACGGGACGCAGGGTGCGCGAGGGGGAGTGCGAAGCATCACTGGGCGCCATTCCCGTGATGCTTTTTTATCTTTTGACCTTCGAGCTGAGACGCGGCCGACGAGCCGCAGGCGAGGAGCGCGGCGAGGCGAGTGCTGAATAAAGACATGATCGATTCTGAAGAAGACAGGCATCTGCGCCTGGCCGGGGAGGCCGACTGCGCCCCGGAGCCACTGCCCACGCTGCGTCACTCGACCGCGCATCTCATGGCCCAGGCCGTGACGCAGCTCTTCCCCGGGGTCAAGGTCGCCATCGGGCCCGCCATCGAGGACGGCTTCTACTACGATTTCTCCAGGCCCACGCCCTTCACGCCCGAGGATCTCGAGCGCATCGAGACGACGATGCGCGAGCTCGCCAAGCAGGACCAGCCCTTCGTCCGTGAGGAGATGCCGCGGGACAAGGCCATCCGCTTCTTCGAGGAGCGCCAGGAGCTCTTCAAGGTCGAGATCCTGCGCGGCATCGACGCGCCCACCGTCTCCTTCTATCGCCAGGGTGACTTCGTGGACCTCTGCCGCGGGCCGCACGTCGCCTCCACGGGCGCGATCAAGTTCTTCAAGCTCCTGTCCTCATCCGGCGCCTACTGGCGAGGGAGCGAGAAGAACCCGATGCTCCAGCGCATCTACGGCACCGCCTGGCTCACCCAGAAGGATCTGGACCAGTACCTCTGGCGGCTCGAGGAGGCCAAGAAGCGCGATCACCGCAAGCTGGGACGTGAGCTCGACCTCTTCGAGTTCCACGACGTGGCCCCGGGGGCGGCCTTCTGGCTGCCCGGCGGCATGATCCTCGTCCGCGAGCTGGAGAAGTTCGCGCGGGAGCGTCTCGACGCGCGGGGCTACCAGGAGATCTCGACGCCGCTGCTCGTCAACAAGAAGCTCTGGGAGCAGTCGGGGCACTGGGAGCTCTACAGCGACAACATGTTCAAGCTGGAGATCGAGAACGAGACGTTCAGCCTCAAGCCCATGAACTGCCCCGAGTCCGCCTACGTGTACCGTCGCACGGTCCGCTCCTACCGCGACCTGCCCATTCGCTACTCGGAGATGGGCCGCTGTCACCGCAACGAGCGCTCGGGCACGCTCTCGGGTCTGGTGCGTGTCCGCCAGTTCACCCAGGACGACGCGCACATCTATCTCCGGCCCGATCAGGTCCAGGACGAGATCACCTCGCTCCTGCACCTGGTGGGCGAGTGGTACAAGACGTTCAATCTCGAGCCCTCGTTCCGGCTCGCCACGCGGCCGGTCCAGAGTCTGGGGACGGACGCGCAGTGGGAGCAGGCGGAGCGCGCGCTCCACGAGGCCCTCAAGGCCAACGGGCTCGCCTACGACCTCAAGCCGGGCGACGGCACCTTCTACGGTCCCAAGATCGACATCGACGTCCGCGACGTCCTCGGGCGCCCCTGGCAGCTCGCCACCGTCCAGGTCGATCTGACCATGCTGCCCGAGCGGATGCAGTGCGAGTACATCGACTCGGACGGACAACCCAAGCGGCCGGTCGTCATCCACCGCGCCATCTTCGGCTCCTACGAGCGGTTCATCGCCATCCTCACCGAGCACTTCGCGGGCGCCTTCCCGACGTGGCTCGCCCCCGTCCAGGCGCGCGTGCTGCCCGTGAGCGAGAAGCACGCCGCGTACGGCACGGGCGTGCACGGGCGCCTGCGCGAGGCGGGAATCCGCGCGGACCTCGACGACCGCAACGAGAAGCTCGGCTATCGGATCCGCGAGGCCCAGGTGCACAAGGTGCCGTACACGCTGGTGGTGGGCGAGCGCGAGGCGCAGCAGGGCACCGCGAGCCTTCGCCTGCGCGGGAGCGATCAGTCCGCGGTGCTGCCGGTCGATCAGATTCTCCACGACATCGTCGCCGAGATCGGCAGCCGGTCCGCCACCCTCACCGTGGGCCGCTCAGGCTGAGCGCCGCCCGCAGCTAGGAGCCACGCCCATACAGTCCAAGGACATCCGGATCAACGAGGGCATTCGCGTGCGGGAAGTCCGCGTGGTCAGCGCGGACGGCGAGCAGCTGGGGATCCTGCCCATCGCGCAGGCGCTGGAGCTGGCGCGGCAGCGGGAGATGGATCTCGTGGAGGTGGCGGCGGAGGCGGTGCCCCCGGTGTGCCGGATCATGGATTTCGGCAAGTACAAGTACATGCAGGCGCGCCGGCAGAAGGACGCGCGCAAGAAGCAGACGATCATCCAGGTGAAAGAAGTGAAGCTCGGGCCGAAGACCGACACGCACGACTTCGACTTCAAGGCCAAGCACGTGCGGCGCTTCCTGGAGGAGGGCAACAAGGCGAAGGTGACGGTGCGCTTCAAGGGGCGCGAGATGGCCCACACCGAGCTCGGCTGGAAGATGCTGAACAAGATGACGGAGATCATGTCGGACGTCGCGGTCATCGAGAACCATCCGCGGATGGAAGGGCGCATGCTCTCGATGATCCTGTCGCCCAAGCCTCACTAGACGTAGGCAGACTACGGCCCCTCACCCTACCCTCTCCCCTGAGGGGGGAGAGGGATCAAAGGAAAGAAGGCTCACCAACATGCCGAAGATGAAGACGAAGCGGGCGGCGGCCAAGCGGCTCAGGACCACCGGCACGGGCAAGCTCATGCGCCGGAGCGGATGGAAGCGCCACAACCTCGAGGCCAAGAGCCCCAAGCGGAAGCGCAAGCTCCGCAAGCCGCGCCTTGTCACGAAAGCCGATGAGCCGAGACTGAGACGGCTCGTCCCCTATCTCTAAAAGCTAGAGCAGGTCGAAGGCCAAAAGGGGAGGGTTGGTATGCCACGGGCAAAGGGCGGGTCCAAGACCCGCCAGCGCAGGAAGAAAGTCCTCAAGCGGGCGAAGGGGTATTTCGGCGGACGCCGCAAGCTCTACCGCACAGCGGCGGAGACCGTGCTCCGCGCGGGCGCCTTTGCCTACCGGGGGCGCAAGCAGAAGAAGCGCCGGGCGCGCGCCCTCTGGATCATCCGCGTCAATGCGGCGTGCCGGCAGGTGGGGCTCTCGTATTCCGTCTTCATGGCCGGGCTCAAGAAGGCCGGCATCATGCTCGACCGGAAGATCCTGGCCGAGCTCGCCGTCTCCGATCCGCCGGCCTTCGCGAAGCTGGCCGAGAAAGTCGCCGCCCAGCGGGGCTGAGAATCGTGGCGGGGGACCCGCGGGTCCAGGACATCCTCGATCGGGCCCTGGCGGACATCGCCGGGGCCCGATCCACGTCTGCCCTCGAGCAGGTGCGCGTGCGTGTGCTCGGCCGCTCGGGCGAGTTGACGGCGCTCCTGCGCGGGCTCGGCAAGGTGCCCGCGGCCGATCGCCCGCGCTTCGGCCAGGAGGTCAACCGGGCCAAGGAGCGCCTCGAGGCCGAGCTCGAGGTTCGCCTGGTCGCCCTCAAGGCCGAGGAGCACCGGCAGGCCTTGCAGGCCCAGCGCCCCGACCTGACCTTGACGGGTCGCGCGATCCTCCCCGGGGCAGTGCACCCGCTCGTGCGGGTCCTCGACGAGATCATCGAGATCTTCGCGGGGCTCGGCTTCTCGGTGGCCGAGGGCCCGGAGGTCGAGACGGACTACTACAACTTCGCCGCGCTCAATTTCCCCGACGATCATCCCGCGCGCGACATGCAGGATACCTTCCATCTCTCCGCGGACACCCTGCTCCGCACCCACACCTCGCCGGTGCAGATCCGGACGATGAAGGCGGAGCGGCCACCCGTGCGCTACATCTTCCCGGGCAAGACGTACCGACGTGACGCGGACATCACGCACTCGCCCATGTTCCATCAGGTGGAAGGCCTGGCCGTGGACACGAACATCTCCCTGGGCGATCTCAAGGGCACCCTCGAGCACTTCGCGCGCGAGATGTTCGGCGCCGGCGTGAGCCTTCGCTTCCGCCCGTCGTTCTTCCCGTTCACGGAGCCCTCCGCCGAGGCCGACGTGAGCTGCTTCGCCTGTGGTGGCTCCGGCTGCCGCCTCTGCAAGCAGTCGGGCTGGCTCGAGATCCTGGGCTCGGGCATGGTCCACCCGAACGTGCTGCGCAACGTCGGCTATGATCCCGAGGAGGTGACGGGGTGGGCCTTCGGCATGGGCGTGGAGCGCGTGGCCATGCTGAAGTACCGCATCGACGACATCCGGCTCTTCTTCGAGAACGACCTGCGCTTCCTGGGACAGTTCGCGTCGTGAAGATCTCCTACCGCAGCCCCCTCACCCTGCCCTCTCCCCCGCGACGGGGGAGAGGGATACAAGTCCCCTCTGCATCCCTCTCCCCGCTGGGGAGAGGGTAGGGTGAGGGGTCCGTGAAGATCTCCTATCGCTGGCTGCTCGAGTTCGTCGAGACGGATCAGACGCCGGCGCAGATCGCCGATCGGCTGACCAATGCCGGCATCGAGGTCGCCTCCTTGTCGCCCCTGGTGGAAGGGCTCTCCGGCGTGGTCGTGGGCGAGATCGAGGCCATCGAGCGCGACCTCGGCGTCACCGCGGCCGGCCACCACATCCGCCTCTGCCGGGTCGCGGCGCCTGGCAAGACGTTCTCGGTGATCTGCGGCGCCCCGAATGCCGCGCCCGGCCTTCGCACGGCCTTCGCCCCGCCCGGAGCGACGCTTCCTGGCGGCCGAGCCATCAAGGCCGCCAAGATCCGCGGGACCGTGTCCGAAGGGCTGCTCTGCTCGGAGAAAGAGCTCGGCATCGGCGACGACGAGGACGGCATTCTCGAGCTGGCCGCGGACGCCCCTCTCGGGGCCGCCCTCATCCAGTATCTCGGCCTCGACGACACCATCCTCGAGATCGAGATCACGCCGAACCGTCCCGACGCGCTGTCGATCGTGGGCGTCGCGCGGGAAGTGGCGGCCCTGACGCGCGCGCCGTTTCGCTTTCCCCAGATCACGGTGCGGGAAGGGGAGACGGAGGCCGCCTCGCTCGCCGCCGTCGAGATCCTCGATCCCGATCTGTGTCCGCGATACGCGGCGCGCGTCATCGGCGGGCTCACGGTCAAGCCCTCGCCGCCGTGGCTGGCCCAGCGCCTGCGCGCGGTGGGCTTGCGTCCCATCAACAATCTCGTGGACGTGACCAACTACGTCCTCTGGGAGATGGGGCAGCCCCTGCACGCCTTCGACTACGACACCATCGCCGAGCACAGGATCGTGGTCCGGCGCGCCCGCCTCGGCGAGCGGCTCCGCACGCTCGACGGCCAGGACCGTGCCCTCTCCTCCGACATGCTCATGATCTGTGACCCCGAGCGGGCCGTCGCCGTGGGCGGCGTCATGGGCGGGGGCGCCACCGAAGTGACGCAGACGACGACCACGGTCCTCCTCGAGTCCGCCTACTTCAATCCCGGCTCCGTCCGCCGGACCTCCCGCGCCCTGGGGCTCCACACCGACGCTGCCTATCGTTTCGAGCGCGGCGCGGACATCGAGGGGCTGCGCGAGGCCCTCGATCGCGCGGCCCAGCTCATGGCCGATCTCGGCGGGGGCACGGTCGCCAGGGGTGTGATCGACGTGTATCCGAGCCCCCGGCCGCGCCCGCGCGTCACCCTGCGTCGGGCCCGGATCGAGCGACTCATCGGCGCCTGCCCGCCCCAGGAGGAGATCGTCCGCATCCTCCAGACCCTGGGCTTCGCGGTCGACGACTCCGGCGAGGAGCTCCAGGCCGTGGTGCCGAGCTTTCGCCGCGACATCGTCCAGGAAGACGACCTGGTCGAGGAGGTCATTCGCGTCTGGGGCTATGACAAGATTCCCTCGACGCTGCCCCGGGGTGGCCAGCTCCGGCCCGTCTCCCACCCGCCGGAGCTGCAGCTCAGCCGCGCCGTCACCCGGGCGCTGACCGATGCCGGTCTGTCGCAGGCCATCACCTACGCCTTCGTCGACCCGGGACGGCTCAAGGCCATGGGCTGGGATGCTCCGGAGAGCTTGATCACCCTGCAGAATCCCATCTCCATCGAGCGGTCCGTCCTGCGCCCGGCCCTGGCCCCTGGCCTTCTCGAGGTGGTGGCGCTCAATGCCAGCCACCAGATTCCCGACGTGCGCGCCTTCGAGATCGGGCACACCTTTGCGCCTCATCGCGAGGAGGACGGCGACCGGCCCGCCCATGAAGAGCTGTGGCTCGGCGTGATCATGACGGGGCAGCGCGCCCCGCGCGTCTGGCATGCCTCGCGGGAGCGGGTGGACGTCTACGACATCAAGGGGGCTGCGGAGCTCTCCCTCCACGCGGCGGGGGCGAAGCCGGTCGAGGTGGCGCCGTACGAGGCGGGACAGGGCCCACGCTACCTCGAGCAGGGGCGGGGCGCGGCGTTGCTGTCGGGCGCCCGCGAGGTCGGACGGTTCGGCGAGGTCGCCCTGGCCGTCAGGGAAGCCTTCGACCTGCCTGTGCCGGTCTTTCTCGCCGAGCTCTCGCTGACCGCGCTCCTGGCGCTGCCTCGCGAGACCGTCCAGTACCAGCCGCTGCCGCGCTTCCCCGCCGTCCAGCGCGACCTCGCCCTCGTGGTCCCGGCCGAGGTGACGGCGGGCGAGGTGGAGGCGGCCATTCGCGGGATGAAGCTGCCGCTGCTCCGCCAGGTCACGCTCTTCGACGTCTACGAGGGCGACCAGGTCGGGGCGGCCCGCCGGAGCCTCGCCTGGAGCCTGACCTACCAGGCACCGGACCGGACGCTGACCGACCGGGAGGTCAACGAGCTGCATGCCAGGATCATCACGGAGATCGGCCGCCGCTTCCGGGCCGAGGTGAGGGGAGCGTGACATGAGGGGAGATCGATGCCCGAGCAGCCGCTGAGCGACCGGCTGGAAGAGCTCGAGAAGGCGGTGCGCCGGGCCGCCGAGGCGATCGCCATGCTCCGACGCGAGCGCGAGCAGCTCCAGGCCAGACTCGGGGCCGGCGAGAGCGACCGCGCGGAGCTTGCCCGGCTCCGGCAAGAGCGCAAGGACGTGCTGTCGCAGGTCAACGTCATGCTCAAGGAAATGGAGAAACTCCAGCTATGAGCGAGGCCCACCGCGTCGAGGTCGAGATCCTCGGACAGAAGTACACGATCCGCAGCGAGGCGGACCCCAAGTACGTCCGTGACCTCGCCGCTTATGTCGAGCAGCGCGCGAAGAGCGTGGAGGGGCAGGTGCGGGGGCAGGACCCCGTCAAGGCCCTGGCCCTGTCCGCCCTCTACATCGCCGACGAGCTGTTCCGCGCCCGTGAGGAGCTGGCCGGCTACGAGGGCGAGGTGCCCAAGCGCATCGGGGCCATGATCAGCGTGCTGGAGGCCATCGCACCGCGTCAGACCTAAACTTGACTGCCGGCCCCGCCGGATGTAGACAGGAGGGGCCCTGCGCTGTTTGTGATGTCGGGGGAAAGTTTCAACCTCGATACACAAGAGGACGCCGCTCACGAGGGTGGTGCGCATGCCCCTCTTCGGAGGGGAAGCCTGAAGCCCTCCATTTTGGCGCCCACCTGGCTTGCCAGGTTCGAAACACCGTCGGCACACGGCAGAGGCGGGGCGCCTCCCTCGTTGACTTTTCCACTCCGAAGCGCCTATACTTTCAGCGATTTTTTGGTGCTCGGGTGGTATCCGAACAGTCTGATCGGTCCGGGGTTTCCCCGGTTTGGAGATAGCAATGGACGTCAAGCTCGTCCTGGTCCTCCTTCCCCTCGTCGCCGTCCTCGCCGTCTTCGTCGGCTACATGAGCCACAAGCTTTCCGTCACCCGCTCCCTGGGTGATGCCGAGACCCGCGCCAAGCGAATCGTCGGTGACGCGCAGCGCGTGGTGGAGCAGGCGCGCGTTGACGCAGAGAGCAAACTGCGCGAGGCGGAGTCGCGCGTGCGCACCGCTGACCTCGAGGCCAAGGAAATGGCCCTCAAGATGCGCGGGGAGCTCGAGCAGGAGACGCGCACCCGGCAGAAGGAGATCCAGGACGTCGAGCGGCGCGTGCTGCAGCAGGAGGAGCAGCTGGCCCGCCGGCTCGACCAGCTCGACCGGCGGGAGAGCGAGCTCCAGACCCGCGACCGCGCCCTGGGCGAGCGAGACAAGGTCGTCTCGGCATCCGAAGCCCGCCTGAGCTCGGCCCTGGAAGAGCAGCGCCGCAAGCTCGAAGGCATCGCGGGGCTCACGGCGGAGGAGGCCAAGCGACAGCTCATGGCCCAGGTCGAGGTCGAGTCTCGCCGCGAGGCCCAGCTCCTGGGCATGAAGCTCGAAGAGGAGGCCAGGGAGACGGCGCAGGCCAAGGCCAAGGAAGTGCTGGCCACCACCATCCAGCGCCTGGCCCCCGACTACACCGTCGAGACGGCCGTCTCCATCGTGGACCTGCCCTCGGACGACATGAAGGGGCGCATCATCGGGCGCGAGGGGCGGAACATCCGCGCCCTCGAGCTGCACACGGGCGTGGACCTGATCGTCGACGACACGCCGGAGGCCGTCCTCATCTCGGCCTATGACCCCTACCGACGGGAGATCGCGCGGCTGGCCCTGCAGAAGCTGATCGCCGACGGCCGCATTCACCCCGCGCGCATCGAGGAGGTCGTCGAGAAGGTCAAGAAGGACATGGAGGAGCACCTCAAGGAGGAGGGCGACAAGGCCTGCTTCGAGGTGGGCGTGCACGGCCTGCACCCTGAGCTGGTCAAGCTGGTGGGCCGCATGAAGTACCGGACCTCCTACGGCCAGAACTGCCTCCAGCACTCCAAGGAAGTGGCGTGGCTGGCCGGCATGATGGCGGCGGAGATCAAGGCCGACGTCAAGCTCGCCAAGCGCATGGGCCTGCTCCACGACATCGGCAAGGCTCTGACCCACGAGCAGGAGGGCAGCCACCCGGAGCTGTCGCTGCAGGTGCTGACCAAGTGGGGAGAGTCGGCGCAGGTCATCAATGCCGCGCTCTGCGGCCACGAGAACGTGGAGCCCGAGACCATCGAGGCCGTGCTGACCGAGGCCGCCGACGGCATCTCGGCCGCCCGCCCGGGCGCCCGCCGCGACGTGCTGGAGAGCTACATCAAGCGTCTCGCCAAGCTCGAGGAGATCGCCATGTCCTACAAGGGCGTGGAGATGTGCTATGCCATCCAGGCGGGCCGCGAGCTGCGCATCATGACCAAGGCCGAGCAGATCACCGACCTCGACGCGCACCAGCTCGCCAAGGACATCTCCAAGCGCATCGAGGCCGAGATGCAGTACCCCGGGCACATCAAGGTGATCGTGATCCGCGAGACGCGCGCCGTGGAAGTGGCGAAGTAATCCGCATGGCCAAGCCGCTCACGATCCTCTGCGTTGGCGACGTCTTTGGTGAGCCCGGGCGGCGCGCTGTCCAGGTCCTGCTGCCCAAGCTCCGCAAGCAGCATGACGTCGATCTCGCCATCGTCAACGTGGAGAACTCGGCCGGGGGGTTCGGGGTCACGCCCCAGATGGCGCGCGCTTTCCTCGAGCAGGGCGTGGACGTCATGACCTCCGGCAACCACATCTGGGACAAGAAGGAGATCGTCGAGCACATCGCGAAGGACAACCTTCTGCTGCGCCCGGCCAATTTTCCCGCGGGGACGCCGGGCTCCGGCTACGTCACGGTGAAGACCGGCCCGCACAAGGTGGCCGTGCTCAACCTCATGGGCCGCGTGTTCATGCTGCCCATCGACTGCCCTTTCCGGAAGGCCGACGAGATCCTGCCCGAGCTCCGCAAGGACACGCCCGTCATCATCGTGGACATGCACGCCGAGGCCACCAGCGAGTCGCAGGCCATGGGCTGGCATCTCGATGGGCGGGTGAGCGCCGTCGTCGGCACGCACCGCCACGTCCAGACGGCGGACGAGCGCGTGCTGCCGCAGGGCACGGCCTACATCACCGATCTGGGCATGACGGGCCCCACCGACTCCGTCATCGGCGTGGACAAGGATCTGGCCCTCGACCGGTTCATCTCGCAGATGCCGAATCGTTTCGAGCCCGCCAAGGGCCCCGTGGCGCTCCACGGCGCCCTGATCAAGGTCGACGCCGAGACGGGCCGAGGGCTCTCGATCGAGCGGTTGCGCGTGCCCCTTTCCGACTGAGCGCGGTGCAGATCCTCCACGGCAGGCCGGTCGCGGACAAGGTGCTGGCCGAGGTCAAGGCCGGCGTGGCGGCCCTCAAGCAGAAAACCGGCGTCGAGCCCACCCTGGCCGTCATCCTCGTGGGCGAGGATCCTGCCTCCCAGATCTACGTCCGCAACAAGAAGCGCGCGGCCGACGAGGTGGGCATCGCCTCGCGCGATTTCCTGTTCCCGCAGGGGTGCACGCAGGCCGAGCTGCTCGACACGATCCGGCGGATCAACGCCGACCCTGCCCTCCACGGCATCCTGCTCCAGCTCCCGCTGCCCAAGGGCATGGACGAGGACCAGGCCGTGGCCGCCATCGCGCCCCAGAAGGACGCCGACGGCCTTCACCCGATGAGCCTGGGCAACCTGCTCGGCGGCAGGCCTACCGCCGTCCCGTGCACGCCCGCCGGGTGCATCGAGATCCTTGATCACTACGGGATTCCCATCGAGGGCGCGGAGGCCGTCATGGTGGGCCGCTCGCGTCTGGTCGGCAAGCCGCTGGCCCAGCTCCTCCTCGCGCGCAACGCCACGGTGACCATGTGCCACACGCGCACGCGGGATCTCGCGGCCCACTGCCGTCGCGCGGACATCCTCTGCGTGGCCGCGGGCAAGCCGCGCGTGATCACGGGCGACATGATCAAGGAAGGCGCCGTGGTCATCGACGTCGGCGTCAACCGGCTCGACACCGGCAAGCTCGCGGGCGACGTCGATTTCGAATCAGCCTCCCAGCGCGCCCGCGCCATCACCCCCGTGCCCGGCGGCGTCGGTCCCATGACCATCGCCATGCTCATGAAGAACACCCTCCTCGCCGCCACCCGCCAGCTCGGTGCCGCATGAGTGGGGGGGAGCGGAGGGTCTACACGGTTTCGGAGCTGACGGCGGGGATCAAGGGGACGCTGGAGGGGATGTTTCCCGCGGTCTGGGTGGAGGGCGAGATCTCGAATCTACGCGTGCCATCCTCGGGGCACGCGTACTTCACGCTGAAGGACGAGGGGGCGCAGCTCTCGGCCGTGCTCTTCAGGGGGCGCGGGCGGCGCGTGCGCTTCGAGCCCGAGGACGGCATGCACGTGCTCGCCTTCGGCGGCCTCGACGTGTACGCCGCCCGTGGTCAATACCAGCTGGTCGTC
>Ga0209689_1000924_pt1 | contig 21411 bp, 21 predicted proteins | sample GraSoiAngelo_149_FD_187119 | JGI IMG/M metagenome (GOLD analysis project Ga0209689, IMG submission 187119) | Grasslands soil microbial communities from the Angelo Coastal Reserve, California, USA - 14_1009_09_30cm (SPAdes) (version 2) | ecosystem: Environmental > Terrestrial > Soil > Grasslands ... | reverse complement strand
GTCCTCCTCTCGCCCGGCTTCACCAGCTTCGACATGTTCCGCGATTACGAAGATCGCGGCCGTCGATTCAAGGCCGCCGTGATGGCGGAGGTGGGTGCGTGAGGGGAGCCGTGCTCGAGCTTCCGACCGGACGCCGCATGCTCCGCCAGAGCACGCTCTGGCGCCAGGGAGACAAGCTCCTGATCCTGGCGGCCACCTTCCTGACGGCCTTCGGCCTGGTGATGGTGTTCTCGGCCTCCGAGGTGCAAGGCGTGATCGCGTTCCACAACGCGGCTTACTTCTTCGAACGCCAGCTGATCTGGCTCGGCCTCGGCCTGGGTCTGCTCTGGGTGGCGGCGCACCTGGACTATCACCGGCTGCGCCCGCTGGTCGCACCGGTGGCCATCGGCTGCATGGCGCTGCTGGTAATGGTCCTCCTGCCGCACTTCGGGGTCGAGGCCAATGGTGCCCGACGCTGGCTGCAGCTCGGGCCGATCAGCATGCAACCGGCGGAGTTCGCCAAGGTCGGCGGTCTGCTGGTGATGGCGCTCTGGCTCGAACGCCGGCGCGATCGGATCGCGTCGCTCGAAGATGGTGTGGTGCCATTCCTCGCGCTAATGGCGCTGGTGACCGGCCTGATCATGCTCGAGCGCGACCTGGGCACCACCCTGATCGTGGCCGCCATCTTCCTCTCGCAGTTCCTGGTAGCGGGCGGGCGCAAGCGTCATTTCCTGATGCTCGGCCTGGTGGTCGCGCTCAGCGTCTTCGTCTTCATCCGGATGGAGCCTTATCGGCTGCAACGGATCATGGCCTTCCTCAATCCCTGGGCCGACCCGCTCAACACCGGCTTTCAGTCGATCCAGTCCATCCTGGCGCTCGGCTCGGGCGGGATCTTCGGCGTAGGCCTGGGGCAGAGCATCCAGAAGTATCAATGGTTGCCCTTCGCCCACACCGATTTCATCTTCGCCATCATCGGCGAGGAGACCGGGTTGCTCGGAACCACCGCGGTTCTCTCCGGCTTCGCCCTCTTCGCCTACCGCGGGTATCGGGTCGCGCTCAAGGCCCCGGACGCCTTCGGGTCCCTGGTCGCGTGCGGAATCACCACCTGGATCGCTTTCCAGGCGCTGATCAACGTGGCGGCGGTGACTGTGACCCTGCCGACCACCGGCATCCCACTGCCGTTCATCAGCTACGGCGGGTCCTCGCTCGCGATCACTCTGCTCTCGGTCGGCATACTGATGAACGTCGCCATGCAGGGCGAGAAGGTGGGCTGGGTACGACATGCGAGCGTTGATCTCGGGCGGCGGTACGGGCGGACACCTGTTTCCAGCGATCGCGGTCGCCCAGGCGCTGTCGCGCAAAGATCCTGACGCCCGCGTCCTGTTCGTCGGGCGCCGCGGGGGAATGGAAGAGAACGTGGTCCCGTCTTACGGGATTCCCTTTGCCACCATTGCCGCGGTCAAGCTCGACATGGAGGCGCCGCTTCGCAACTGGAGTGTCCCTTTCCTGCTCCCGCGTGCCCTGTGGGAGGCTGCCGCGCTGATCCGGCGCTTTCGGCCGGACGTGGTCCTGGGCACCGGGGGCTATGTGAGTGGACCGCTGATCCTGACGGCGGCGGTCGGTCGCGTTCCAATCGTGCTGCAAGAGCAGAATTACCTGCCCGGAAGGACCACCCGGCTGCTGGCCCGGTTTGCCACCGAGGTCGCGACGGCATATCCTGAGACCGCGCGATATCTCAGGGCAAAGACTGCCGTGACCGGGACCCCGGTCCGCTCAGAGTTCTGGCGGCCGCGGACTGACTTTCCCGACCATCCCCGCCGGCTGCTAGTGCTCGGCGGGAGCCAGGGAGCTCACCGGATCAACGAGGCGGTGGCAGCCGCGCTGCCCCACCTGCTCAGCCGTCCCGATTTTTCCGTATCGCATCAAACAGGGGATCGCGACATCTCGATGCTGGAGGGTGTCAAGGCCGGCCTTCCCGAGGGTGTGCGCAATCGATACGACCCGTTTACCTTCAGCCCGGAGCTATCGGAGCGGATCCGCGCGGCCGACTTGATCCTGAGCCGGGCGGGCGCCAGCACCCTGAGCGAGGTGAGCGCGGTCGGAGTGCCGATGCTGCTCGTCCCCGGCCCGTTCGCCGGGGGCCACCAGCGGCTCAATGCCGAGCCGTTCGAGCGCGCCGGCGCGGCCATCATCATTCCCAACGAATCCTGTGACGGTGAGACCCTGGTCCGGGAGCTGGCGTCCATCATCGACCAGCCCGAGCGGTATCGGAACATGGTGCGCGCCATGCGTCAACTGGGTCGACCCTATGCCGCCGAGGAAGTTGCGCAGATGCTGATCGAGCTGGCGAGGCCGGCACGACCCGCGGGCGCGTTGCCCTGATGCGCATCCATTTCATCGGGATCTGCGGGTCGGCGGTGTCCGGACTGGCTCTGGTGGCCAAACAGCTGGGCCATGAGGTGACCGGCTCGGATGAGGACGCCTACCCGCCCGCCACCGACCTGCTGAAGCAGGCGGGGATCCGCTGGGTCGACCGATACGCGGCCGCCCACGTCACCCGCTGGGGGAAACCGGACCTGGTAGTGCAGGCCAACAACGTGCGCGAGGGCAACCCGGAAAATGAGGCCGCCAAAAAGCTGCAGCTGCGGATCGTCAGCGAGGCCGAGTTCTGGGGCGAGCTCACCAGCGAGCGGTTCCGAATCGTGGTGTGCGGCTCGCACGGAAAGACAACAACGGCCAGCCTGATCGCGTGGATCCTCCGGTCGGCCCGTCGCAACCCGGGGTTTCGGCTCGGTATGTCCTCGCCCGACCTGGGGGCGGCCGCCGCCTGGGGAACGGGCCGGGAGTTCGTCTTCGAGGGCGACGAGTACACCTCGGCGGCCTTCGACCCCCGTCCCAAGTTCATACACTTCGCGCCCCAGCTCGCGGTGCTGACCAACATCGATTGGGACCACCCGGACGTATTCCCGGACCCGCAGAGCTATGAAGCCGTCTTCCGCCAGCTGGTCGAGTACCTGGGGCCGGAGGACCGGTTGATCGCCTGCTCCGACGACGCGGCGGTGCGGCGGCTGCTGGCCAGGACGCGGGCGCCGGTTGAGACCTACGGCCTGCGGGGTGGCGCCGATTGGCAGGGTCGTGACGTCACCAACGACGGGGACGGCATGCGATTCACCGCCTGGCACGAGGGTAAGGTGCTGGCGGTGGTCAGCACCCGGATCCCGGGCGAGCACAACGCATCGAACGCGCTGGCGGCGCTGGCCGCGGGCGTCCGCCTGGGGGTGCCGGTGGCCACCGCCGTCGACGCCATCGGACGCTTTCGGGGAGCGGCCCGTCGGTTCGAGGTACGTGGCGAGGTCCACGGGGTCACCGTGATCGACGACTATGCGCATCACCCGACGGAGGTGCGCGCCACCCTGCAGGCGGCGCAAGCGCGCTTTGGGCCGGGCCGCGTGCTCGCGTGTTTCGTGCCTCACACCTACTCGCGGACGCTGAGCCTGCTGGACGGCTACGCGGACGCCTTCACGGGTTGCGCGGTGGTCGTCATCGGTCCGATCGAGCCGGCCCGGGAGCGTCACCTTGCCAACACCGTCAGCGCTCAGGACGTGGCCAGCCGGGTACAGGGTGTGGGTGAGGTGAGCGTCGCCGACTCCGCCCGATCGGCCGCCTACAAGCTGGCCGCAGCGGCGCGGCCCGGCGATGTGATCGTCTGCATGTCGGTGCGCGGGTTCGACGACGTGGTCGGCAAGACCCTCGAGGTGCTGGAGCGGACCGCGGTTGGATGAGGCACGGCTCAGCAAGCTGCCCGGCATCCGTGAAAACGAGCCGCTGAGCCGCCACAGCTGGTACGGGATCGGCGGGCCGGCCCGGTTTTTTCTGGAGGTCACCGACGACGGAGTCCTCGATGAGCTGGTGCCTTATCTGAACGAGACCCGGACGCCCTTTGCCGTCGTCGGCGCCGCCTCCAACACCCTGTTCGCCGACGAGGGCTTTGACGGTCTGGTGATCAAGGTTGCATCGCAGCATCTTCTGCTAGACGGCGACACGCTCGAGGTCGGGGCCGGCTATCTGATGCCCAGGCTGGCGCTGGAGACGTGCAAGGCCGGACTCGCCGGGCTCGAGTTCGGGGCCGGCGTACCGGGCTCTGTGGGCGGGTCGCTGGTCGGCAACGCCGGGGCCTTTGGCCGCGAGGTCAAGGACTGCCTGGTCGAAGCCAGCGCCATCGACCCTGCGGGAAAGCGTCAGACCATCCCCGCATCGGAGTGCAAGTTTGCGTACCGCGACTCGACCTTCAAGTCCGACCGGCGGGGCTGGGTCATCATCGCCGCCCGCTTTCGGGCCAGCCACGAAGAGCCTGTCCTGATCCGCGATCGGATCCGGCGGGTCCAGCGGCACCGCCGCGAAACGCAACCGATCGAGAAGCGCAGCCTGGGCAGCACCTTCAAGAATCCTCCGGGTGATGCCGCCGGCCGCCTGGTGGAAGCCTGCGGTCTCAAAGGCATGCGCGTCGGCGGTGCGCAGATCTCGCCCAAGCACGCCAACTTCATCGTCAATCTGGGCCAGGCACGCGCCGATGACGTGCTAGCCTTAATGGCCGAGATGCGGGATCGCGTCCGCGACAGATTCGGCATCCAGCTCGAGCCCGAGGTGCGGGTCATCGGTCGCGGCGGAGACGCATGACGCGTCCCCGGGTCGGCGTCCTCTTTGGTGGACGGTCCACCGAGCACGAGGTGTCGATCCTGTCCGCGCGGTCGATCATCTCGGCGATCGACCCGGAACGCTACGAGGTGGTGCCGCTTTATATCGACCGGACCGGTCGGTTCCTTCTCGGCGACTCTCTAAAGCGGCTGCTCAACGACGAGGCGACCCGAAAGTATGTTTACCTGCCACCGGATCCGACCCAGCACTCGCTGGTCCCGGCCGCCCTGACCGGCGCGCCCGGCGACGCCACGGTTCCGGCGCTCGATGTGGTCTTCCCGGTGTTTCACGGCCTCAACGGTGAGGACGGCACCATCCAGGGTGTCCTCGAGCTCGCCAACGTCCCTTATGTCGGAGCCGGTGTCCTGGGGTCTGCTCTCGGGCTGGACAAGATCTACATGAAGCAAGCATTCGAGGCTGTCGGCCTGCCGGTGGTGGACCACCTGCCGATCACCCGTCGGGACTTCGAGAAGGATCCGGAGGCGTTCGTGCGCCTGGTGGAGGAGCAACTTGGCTATCCGTGTTTCTCGAAGTTTGCGAACTCGGGCTCGAGCGTCGGCACCACCAAGGCCCACAACCGCGAGGAGCTGGTCGAGGGCCTTCGGCTGGCAGCCAGCTTCGACCGCAAGCTCCTGGTCGAGCGAGCCATCGAGGCCCGCGAGCTCGAGGTGAGCGTGCTCGGCAACGACGACCCGGAGGCCTCGATCGTCGGCGAGGTGGTGCCGGCGCATGAGTTCTATGACTACGAGGCCAAGTACCTCGACGAGGGCTCCAAGCTGCTGATCCCGGCGCCGGTGGGAGAGGGAACGGCCGAGCAGGCGCGTGAGCTCGCCGTTCGTGCCTTCAAGGCAGTTGATGCCGCCGGCATGGCTCGCGTTGACTTTTTTCTGGAGCGCGGGAGCGGCCAGCTCTATCTCAACGAGCTCAACACCATTCCCGGTTTCACCCGGATCAGCATGTACCCAAAGCTCTGGGAAGCCTCCGGCGTCTCGTTCCAGCAACTGGTCGAGCGGCTAATCCAGCTGGCCCTGGAGCGGTTTGCGGACAAGCAACGCTCGCAGACCGCGATTGATTCGCGGCTGCTTCCGGGGAACGACGAATGACAGTGAGCACCATGGAGAAAAAGAGCACCCGTCGCAGGGCCACGCCACCTCCTGTTGCGGCGACAGCCAGCGGCGGCCGCGGCTGGCTCTGGGCGCTCGGCCAGACGGCCCTGGTCGGGCTAATGCTTTTCGCGATCCTGTTCTTGCTGGCCCAGCCGGCGCTTCGCCCCAAGGCCATCCGGGTCAGCGGCGTGCATCACCAGACTGTCAGCGACGTCGTATCGGCCCTGGCGGTGGATGGCAGTCGGAGCATCTTCTTTCTCGGCCACTCCGACCTGGAGCAGCGGGTGTCGGCGCTTCCCTGGGTGCAGTCAGCCGCGGTCCAGGTGGCGCTGCCCGACCGGGTAGAGGTCCGCGTCACCGAGTGGTCACCGGTGGCCGTGCTGCAGGTGGGTGAGCTGTCCTATTACCTCAATGAGCAGGGCACGGTGCTCGGCCCCGCGTCCGAGGCCGGCCGGCTGGTGGTCCTCAACCGCATCCACCTGAGCGCCGTCAAGCCCGGCGATCCGGCGGTTTCGGGCGAGCTTCTCCAGATGCTGACCGCGCTGCAGTCCGGCTTCTATCCCGCCTTCAAGCTGAACGTGGCCTCATTCGAGCTGGACGACCGGGAGGTGCTCACCATGCGCACCCAGCGTGGATGGACGGTAACCTTTGGCCAGATGGTCACCGACGCCGACCGAGCCAGCCTCGAGCCCAAGCTGGCGGCGCTGCGGGCACTCGCCGGCCGCCTGGATCTGACCACCGCGCCGCTCGAATACATCAATCTGATGAACCCTCGAGCCCCCGCCGTTCAGCTGCGTCCCAGGTAGCACCGTGAGGATGCGGCTCGCGAGAAGCGGTTCGAGCGAGGCCATATGGCTGGTCGGCGCGGTGGCGGTATTTGCCGTCCTCGGAATTGTGTTCGGGCTCAACTTACCGGTCCAGATCCCCGCCGGCTACGCACGCTACACGGCGGTCATGATCCTGGCAGCGCTCGACTCCGTGCTCGGAGCCATCAAGGCCTGGCTCAACGGCAACTTCGAGAACAAGGTGTTCCTCTCAGGCTTCCTGGTGAATACGCTCCTGGCCGGAGGCCTCACCTATCTCGGCGACAAGCTTGGCGTCGAGCTGTACTTCGCCGCGATCGTGGCCTTTGGAGTTCGCATCTTCGACAACATCGCCGTTATCCGCCGCCACCTGCTCTAGGTTCGCGCACAGCGACTGATCCGGCGATCACGGCTCCGCGCGTTCTTAACTCGCGTTTACGGCGATTAACGTCGGAAAATAGTGTTGTCAGGCAGCGGCGACCACCGTATAATGTGGTCGACCTCGTCGTTCCAGACGTTCCAGGAAAGGTTTTTGCCCCGTTCTAAATTCGTTTCAGCACTGGACATCGGTACTACCAAGATCTGCTGCGTCGTCGGTGAGCAGACCGAGCGCGGCCTCAATTTGGTAGGGGTAGGCGAGTCTCCCTCAGACGGCCTCCGCCGCGGCGTGGTGGTCAACATGGAGAAGACCGTGCGCGGCATCTCGCACGCGGTCGACGCCGCCCAGCGGATGTGCGGACACAAGGTCGAGGCTGCCTTCGTCGGGCTGGCGGGCACCCACGTGCTCAGCCAGAACAGCAGGGGCATGATCGCGGTGGCCCGCTCCGACAGGGAGATCGGCCAGGACGACGTCACCCGTGTGATCGATGCGGCCCGGGCCGTATCCGTTCCCAACGACCGGGAGATCATCCATGTCGTTCCCCGCGGCTACGTGGTCGACGGCCAGGAGGGCGTCAAGGATGCGGTCGGTATGTCCGGCGGCCGGCTCGAGGTGGAGGCGCACATCGTCACCGGCTCACTCACCGCCGTGCAGAACGTGGTCAAGTGTGTGCACCAGGCCGGCATGAACGTCGAAGACCTGGTGGTCCAGGTGCTGGCGTCGGCTGAGGCCGTCCTGAGCGACAACGAAGTGGAGCTCGGAGTGGCGCTGGTCGACATCGGCGGCGGCACCACCGATATCGCTCTCTTTACTGAAGGTAGCGTGGTTCACACCGCCGTCCTTCCGGTGGGCGCGATGCACGTGACCAACGATATAGCCATCGGTCTGCGCACCACCCTGACCGAGGCGGAGATGCTCAAGGTCAACTACGGGCACGCGATTCCGGCCTGCATCCCGTCGGAGGAGATGGTGGAACTGCACCAGATCGGACAGGATCGCGTCCAGGTGGTCCCTCGCCGGCATATCGCTGAGATCATCGCTCCGCGGGCGCACGAGATCCTGGAGATGGTTCGGATCGAGATGCGGCGGGGTGGTCACGACGGTTTTCTTCCCGGGGGCGTGGTGGTGACCGGCGGAGGCTGCCGGTTGCTCGGGTTCACCGAGGCGGCCCAGGAGCACCTCGACCTGCCGGTGCGGATCGGGACGCCGCACGGCGCGCTGGGGATGAGTGACCAGGTAACCGGGCCGGCGTACGCGACGGCGATTGGTCTCCTGCGCTGGGGCTTGAAGATGCGGCATCAGCAGAACGGGCACGTGCCCGTCGGCGCGGGGGTTTCGGCGGGCGTGCAGCGGACGTTTCGTTGGCTCAAAGATTTTTTCTAAAGGAAGGAGACCGCCATGGACATGGATGATCAGCTTCGGATAAAGGGCCTGACCTCCAGGCAACCCGTGGACCAGCGGTTCGTGAGGGCGCGCATAGAGCGCGATAAGGAGGATTTCAGAATGCGCGAGGCCGACCGCACGCTTGAAGGCAATGCCCGGATCAAGGTGGTGGGTATCGGAGGCGGCGGCAGCAACGCCGTCAACCGCATGATCCGCTCCAAGCTGCGCGGCGTGGAGTTCATCGCCATCAACACCGATCTCCAGGCCCTCGCCCATTCCGAGGCCCAGACCAAGATGAACATCGGCAAGAAGCTGACCCGCGGCCTGGGCGCCGGTGGTAACCCAACCATCGGACGCGAGGCCGCAGAGGAAAGCCAGCAGGAACTGTCCGAGATGCTGACAGGCGCGGACATGGTCTTCCTCACCGCCGGCATGGGTGGTGGCACCGGCACCGGCGCTGCGCCGGTGGTCGCCGAGATCGCCCGCAACAACGGAGCTCTGACCATCGGGGTGGTCACCAAGCCCTTCACCTTCGAGGGGAGCCGCCGCCGCGCGATCGCCGAGGAGGGCGCGAATGCGCTCAAGGAGAAGGTCGACACCCTGATCATCATTCCCAACCAGCGCCTGCTCGACGTGACCGACAAGAAGGTGCCCTTCACCGAAGCGCTCAAGATCGCGGACGACGTCCTCCGTCAGGGCGTGCAGGGTATCTCCGACTTGATCGTCCAGCCCGGCTTGATCAACCTCGACTTCGCCGACGTCAAGGCCGTCATGTCGGGCCAGGGCGCGGCCCTGATGGGCATCGGCTTCGGTAGCGGGGACCAGCGCGCCGCGGACGCGGCCCGGGACGCCGTGGCCAGCCCGCTGCTCGAAACCTCGATCGACGGTGCCCGGGGCATCCTTCTGAACATCACGGGCGGCGCCGACCTCACTCTGCATGAAGTGAATGAGGCAGCCGAGATCGTCCGCTCATCCGCCGACAAGGAAGCCAACATCATCTTCGGCACGGTCATCGACGAGAAGATGGCCGGCGAGTTGAAGATCACGGTGGTCGCCACCGGCTTCGCCGAAGGGGTCGAGCCCTATCGCGAGGTCGGGGCCGTTTACCACAAGCCGGAACCGGAAGAGAAGGCTCCCTCCTATAAGGGATTCGATCCCTCCAACCTCGATATCCCCGCGTTTTTGCGAGGTCGCCGCTAACCTGGAGAGGCGCGCCCCCTTCCCGCGCCTCTCCCTCTACTTAACCGGCGATTGCGGCTCCGTTCCGGCCTACGCGCCGCCCGGCTGCAACCGAGAAAGGCAGCCGGATGCGTTGCTCCGGCCTACTCCGCCGCTCGCCGGAAGCTAAAGGTCGCTCCGCTCCTCCTGCTGAGTCTAGGGTCCGCCCGCCCTGAGTTAAAGCGCGCTCCGCGCGTTCTGCTAAGTCAGGGTTCTCGCCGGACGCTAAAGGTCGCTCCGCGCGTTCTGCTAAGCGGGCTTTATCGCCGTGGGCTTAGCGGCCGGCGGCGCAATGGGTAGCCGGACCAGGGCTGTCGCGCGCTTGGCCAGCTCCAGGTTGACTAGGACGATGAACACGGCGTTCACCGGGTGCAGCGCCGCAATGTACGGGGCGCTTCCCCGCGCACCGGGGAGGAACGGCTGGACGCCGACCAGAAGGAGCAACAGCCCGTTCCAGCCGATCAGCCGCCAGCCCACCTGTCCGAGGCCTGCCACGATCAGCAGCAGGAGCGGGCCAAGGTGAAGCGTCCAACCCAGGTCGCGGTGAGATCCAAAACCGCCGGTACCAAAGAATCCCAGCCCGGCCAGGAATATCTGGAACAGGATGGCCGCCAGGTAGAGCCAGAGCAGCACGACGTAGACGTACCGGGTGGCTCTGATGAACATCCGTAGATTGTGCCTGACCCCAAGTCGCCCTTCAACTGCTTTGCTGCTTCACTCGGGCGAACACAACATGTGGGATACTGAGGCCAGATGAAGTGTCCATATTGTGGTCACCTCGACCTCAAAGTCGTCGATTCGAGGGATTCCGATACTGGCGAGGCGATTCGCCGGCGGCGGGAGTGCCTGCAGTGCACCAAACGTTTCACAACCTACGAGCGGATCGAGGGGGTTCCCCTCTACGTGATCAAGAAGGATGGCCGCCGGGAGGACTTCGACCGGCAGAAGCTCTTCTCCGGGCTGATGAAGGCGACCACAAAACGCGACATCTCGCCGAGTGCGGTAGAGCGGGTGGTCGATGAGATCGAGGCAGAGCTGCGTACCCGCGGCAAGGTCGAGATCCCATCGCGCGAGGTGGGGGAGCTCGTCATGGACAAGCTCCGCGGCCTCGACGAGGTTGCCTATATTCGGTTCGCCTCGGTCTATCGCTCGTTCATGGATCTGCAGGAGGTCAAGCACGAGATCGACCAGCTTCTGAGCCGCGAAAAGCACGCCTGAGGTCGTCGTGTCCATCGAGCTCGCATCCGTAGTCATCGTCCCGGGATTTCCAGCACGCCACGGCTTCTCGACGACGGCCATGGGTTCCATGGGATTGACGGGCTCGCCAGATCCGAAGTCCGTGCTCGAGCGCCGACAGCGGCTCGCCGCTGAGGTCGGCTTCGATCTCAACCTGGCGCTATTTGCCGTCCAGGTCCATAGCGCCAGCGTAAAGACGTTCAGTCGCACTCATCCGCAGGGGGCGCAGTCCGTGCTCGACACCGACGCGCTGGGAACGGACCTGCCAGGCCAGGCACTCGTGACCTACCATGCCGACTGCTTTCCGGTCCTGTTCGCCGATCAGCGTCGCGGCGTGGTTGCGGCCGCGCACGCAGGCTGGCGGGGATCCCTCAAGGGGGTGGTGAGCCAGACGGTCCAGGCGCTTCACCTGACCTTTGGCACCGATCCCCAGGACCTCGAGGTGTTGATCGGGCCGGGAATCTGCGGTCGCTGCTACGAGGTTGGAGCCGAGGTCGCGCAGCCGCTGTCGGCGCAGTATGGCCGTTCCGAGCGGTACCTGGCCCAGGACGCCGGCGGCCGTCCCCGACTCGACCTGGCGGCCCTGACCCGGTTGCAGCTCGAAGATGCCGGCGTGCCGTCAGCGCGCATCCGCGCGGCCGGCTGGTGTACGAAAGAGGACGATCGCTGGTTTTCCCATCGGGCGGGCCGCCCGGGTCGCTTCCTGGCCGCGATCGTCGCCCCCTGACCGTTGGCATCGTTCGCCTCCAGGCTCGCAGAGATCCAGACCACGATCGGGCGTCACGCCGAGAAGGCCGCCCGAGATCCAGCGGAGGTGCGAATCGTCGCAGTTACCAAGACCTTCCCCGTCGAGCGTATCCGCGAGGCAATCGCCGCCGGACATCACCGGTTCGGCGAGAACCGCGTGCAGGAGGCTCTGCCAAAGATGGCCGAGCTATCCGGCGATGAATGCGAGTGGCACCTTATCGGTCACCTCCAAACCAACAAGGCGCGGATGGTCGAGGACTTCTCGATGATCCAATCCATCGATAGTGTGCGCGTGGTCGACGCACTTGCCGCTCGGATGCATCGCCCGCTGGATGTGTTGATCGAGGTCAACGTGGGGGAAGAACCCCAAAAGACCGGTGCCAGCCCGGCGGAGATCGAGCCGATCGTCCGCGCCCTCCAGTCGAACCCGGCGCTGCGGCTGAAAGGGCTCATGACGATCGCCCCGCTGACCAATAACCCGGAAGCCGCCCGCCCGTTTTTCCATTCGCTCAGGCTTCTGCGCGACGAGTCCCGTCAGCGATTTGGTGTCGAGCTCCCCGAGCTGTCCATGGGCATGACCGATGACTACCCGGCCGCGGTAGAGGAAGGAGCCACCCTGCTACGATTGGGCCGCGCCCTGTTCGGGCCGCGATCACTGTGACGCTGTCGACGTTGCTGAGCTACCTGCACTACTTCGCGTTTGTCCTCGTCTACCTTTTGATCTTTGCCATTTTCGCCCGGGCGGCTGCGTCCTGGTTCGTCCGTGACTCGCAGAGTTCCCTGATGCGGTTCCTGTTTGACGTGACCGAGCCGATCCTGGCGCCGCTGCGGAGGTTCATACCGAGCGGGATGGGGGTCGACTTCTCACCGATGATCGCCATCCTGATCCTCTTTCTGTTTGTGAACTTGCTGGGCACGAGCTGATCCACTAAAGTTGGCGTCCATGTTCGAGGAAGTCTCGAGCCGGGCCGGCTTCCCGGAGCTCGAATCGCAAGTGCTGCGGTTCTGGCGGGAAAAAGACATCTTCCGGCGCAGCATCTCGCAGCGCGAAGGCCGGCCTCGCTTCGTTTTCTACGAAGGCCCGCCCACCGCTAATAACCTCCCCGGAATCCATCACGTTCTGGCCCGCGCGCTAAAGGACCTGTTCCCGCGCTATAAGACGATGCGTGGATTTCAGGTCGACCGCAAAGGTGGATGGGACACCCATGGCCTCCCGGTGGAGATAGAGGTCGAAAAACAGCTCAAGATCTCAGGCAAGCAGGACATCGAGCGGTACGGCATCGAGGAGTTCAACAAGAGATGCCGGGAGAGCGTCTTCCAGTACATCGGTGAGTGGGCACAGCTCACCGACCGGATGGGGTATTGGGTCGATTTGGAGCATGCCTACCGGACATTCGATACCCCCTACATGGAGAGCGTCTGGTGGATTCTCAAGACGCTCTGGGACAAGAAGCTTCTCTACCAGGGATTCAAGGTGGTGCCCTACTGTCCGCACGACGCGACCCCGCTGTCGAGCCACGAGCTGGGGCTGCCGGGTGGGTACCAGGACAACATCGAAGACCCTTCCGTGTACGTCAAGTTCGAGCTCGAAGACGAGCCCAGGACGTTCTTCCTGGCCTGGACCACCACTCCCTGGACGCTGCCCGGCAACGTCGCGCTGGCCGTCGGGCTGGACATTCCCTACGTCCGGGTCCGCCAGGGCGAGGAGCGATACATCCTGGCCAAGGCCCGGCTCTCCATCCTGGAAGGCGACTATCAGGTCGAGGCAGAGTTCGCGGGCAAGACCCTGCTCGGAAAGCGCTACCAACCCCTCTACCGATACCTGGTGCCGGATAAGCCGGCGTTCTACGTGGTCGATGCCGACTTCGTATCCGTCGAGGACGGCACCGGGATCGTTCACACGGCGGCGGCCTACGGCGTCGACGACCTCGAGCTCTGCCAGCGGAAGGGCATCCCGATTCGCCACGTGGTCGACCTGAACGGAAATTTCCGGCCGGAGGTCGAGCCGTTCGCCGGCATGTTCGTGAAGAAGGCCGACCCCCTGATCATCAAGGACCTTCAGGAGCGCGGCTTGATGTACAGCGCCGGCACCATCCGCCATACCTATCCGTTCTGCTGGCGGTGCGGCTGGCCGGTCCTCTATTACGCGCTCACTGCCTGGTTCATCAAGACGACTGCCATGAAGGAGCAGCAGGTCCGCAACAACGACCTGGTCAACTGGGTCCCGGCCCATCTCAAGAAGGGACGGATGGGCAACTGGCTGGAGAGCCTGGTCGACTGGTCGCTCTCGCGCTGGCGCTACTGGGGGACTCCCCTGCCCGTCTGGGTCTGTGAGGGATGCGGCGAGCAGCGGTGTGTGGGATCGGTCGAGGAGCTGGGCCTGACCCTCAAGGACGACCTGCATCGGCCGTACATCGACCGGGTGACACTGCCCTGCAAGAAATGCGGGGGCGTGATGCGCCGGGTGGCCGACGTGATCGATGTCTGGTTCGACTCGGGGGCCATGCCCGTCGCCCAGTACCACTACCCCTTCGAGAACCAGGACGTCTTCAAGACCCACTTCCCGGCGGACTACATATCGGAGGCGATCGATCAGACCCGGGGCTGGTTCTTCAGCCTGCACGCCATCGCCACCATGCTGTTCGACCAGCCGGCCTTCAAGAACGTGGTCTGCACCAGCTTCGTGGTCGACAAGCAGGGCCGCAAGATGAGCAAGTCCTTAAAGAACACCGTCGATCCGATGCAGATCATGTCCAAGTTCGGAGCCGACGCCACCCGCTGGTACTTCTACACCGCGGTCGCCGTGGGCAACGAGTACCGCTTCGACGTCAGCCTGGTCCAGGACGTGGTCCGGCGCTTCCTCCTGATCCTCTGGAACACCTACGGGTTCTTTACCAACTACGCCCGGCTCGACGGCTTCGATCCACAGTCCCAGCCGCCGCCTATCGATCAGCGCAGCGTGCTCGACCGCTGGCTGCTGGCTGAGCTCGCCGTTACCTTGCGCGAAGTGGAGGCGGCGCTCGAGGCCTACGATCCGACCACGGCATCGCGGCGGATCGAAGCATTTGTCCTGGACATCTCCACCTGGTACGTGCGCCGCTCGCGCCGACGTTTCTGGAAGTCGGAATCAGACACCGACAAGCGCAGTGCCTATCACACGCTCTACACAGTGCTGGTCGCGGTGGCGCAGATGCTGGCACCGTTCACGCCCTTTGTGGCGGAGGTCATCTACGGCAACCTGGCGGCCGGACGTCGCGGGCTTCCAGAGAGCGTCCACCTGAGCGACTGGCCGCTGGCCGACCCGGGCTGGGTGGACGATCGCCTTCGGCGCGACATGGCGCGGCTCCGCCGGGTGGTTGAGGCGGGTCATGCCGCCCGCAACCAGGCGGCGGTCAAGGTGCGCCACCCGCTGGCCTCGGTCGCTATCGCGGACGCTCCGCTGGCACCGGACCTGGAGGCGATCCTGCTCGAGGAGCTCAACGTCAAGGAGGCCCGCTATGAGGGCGAGGGCGGCCTGGTCACCCTGGATACGCGCATCACCGAGGAGCTTCAGCTCGAGGGACTGGCTCGCGACCTGGTCCGGGAGATCCAGGAGCTGCGCAAGCAATCCGGGTTCAACGTGGACGACCGGATCCGTCTCTTCTACGAAGGGGACGGGATGCTGGCCCGGGCTCTCGAGCGCTGGAGTGACTACATCGCCGCCGAAACTTTGGCGCTGGCGGTTGCTCCAGGCACTCCGCCGAATGGCGCCTCGTGCAAGGACCTGAAAATCGAGGGGCACGGGCTCAGGGTCTGCCTGGTGAGGGTCGCAAAGACCTGAAATACCTGCGCCGCTACGGATTCCTGCTGGTGGTGGCTGCCGCGGTGGTGGCCGCCGACCGCCTCTCCAAGCGATACGTCGAGAATCGGTTCGGGGTTGGCTACGGCCCTCGCCAGATCATCGACCACCTGCTCGAGTTGCGGGTGATCCAGAATCGGGGGGCTGCCTTCGGACTATTCCAGGACTTCACCTGGGGTCTGCTGATCGTCTCGGTGGCCGTCCTCGCCGGCATCCTCTTTTACTACGCCTGGCTGAACGAAAGAGATTGGCCTGCTCGTTTGGGGTTGGCGCTGATCTTCGGCGGGGCGATCTCGACGGCATACGACCGCGGCATCCGCGGGTCCGTCATCGACTTCATCCAGGTCCCGTACTGGCCGATCTTCAACCTGGCTGACTCAGCGATCAGCATCGGAGTGGTGCTCCTCGTCCTGAGCACCTTCCTGCGCAGCCGGCGCCCGCGACCGGCGTGACCTCGGGGACGCACACGGTCACCGGACCAGTGTCGCGTCTCGACCAGTACCTGGTGAACCTGCTTTCGGACTCAAGCCGGAGCCAGGTGCAGCGGCTGATTCGGGAGGGATTCGTCCTGGTGAACGGTGCGCCCAGCCAGTCCGGGGCTCGCCTGCACCCGGGGGATCAGCTCACCTGGGAGATCCCACCGAGCCAGCCTTCCCTGTTGACACCCGAGCCCATGACTCTGCGGGTGGTCTTCGAGGACGACGACCTGCTCGTGATAGACAAGCCTGCGGGCCTCGTGGTGCACCCGGGCCCGGGACATGCCACCGGCACCCTGGTGCACGGGTTGCTTGGACGAGGCCCGGGATGGTCTTCGATCGGCGGTGTCGACCGGCCCGGGATCGTTCACCGGCTCGACCGCGACACCTCGGGGTTGCTGGTGGTCGCTCGCAACGATGTTGCCCACCGGGACCTCGCCCGCCAGCTCAAGGACCGGACGATGCACCGGCGCTACCGTGCGATCGTGGTTGGCGAGGTGTCCGAACCGGCGGCCCGGATCGAGGCACCGATCGCGCGTGATCCCAGGCAGCGGCAGCGGATGGCAGTGGTCGCCGGAGGCCGCGAGGCGGTCAGCGAGTTTCGCAGGCTGGAAGTGAGCCCGGGGTATTCCTTGCTCGAGGTCAGCCTGGGCACGGGTCGGACTCATCAGGTCCGGGTGCACCTTGCCTATATCGGCCACCCCGTCCTGGGCGACCGCGTCTACGGCCGGCCCTCCGTGGCGATAGACCGCCCGGCCCTTCACGCGGCGGTACTCGAGTTCCGGCATCCCCGCGGCGGCCGCAACCTGCGCTTCACCAGCGAACCCCCACCTGACTTTGATGCCGCCTGGAAGGCCGTGGGCAAACGTAAAATGCTGTGATCGAGAAGCAGGGGTTGCTCATCGTGATCTCCGGCCCAAGTGGGGTGGGGAAGGACACGGTGTTGCGACGGCTCTTCGAGCTCGCCCCCGAGCTCAGGTACTCGGTGTCCTATACGACGCGGCCGAAGCGGCCGGGCGAGATTGACGGCCAGAGCTACCGGTTCGTCACCGAGCCTGAGTTCCTCGACCTGATCGCCAAGAAGGAGTTCCTGGAGTGGGCGAAGGTCTACGACCACTATTACGGCACCTCCCGGCGCCAGGTGGAGGACGCGCTCAAACGCGGGGAAGACATCATCCTCAAGATCGACGTCCAGGGGGCGGCCTTCGTCAAGCGACGGAAGCCCGACGGGCTCTTCATCTTCATCACACCGCCCTCCACCGATGAGCTGCTCAATCGCCTGACCGGACGCAATACCGAATCTCCACAGGCGCTCGAAGTGCGCCAGCGGGAGGCTCTGGTCGAGCTGGGTCTGGCCAAGGACTACGAGCACGTGGTCTGCAACCGGCATGTCGATGAGACCGCCCGCGAAATCCTCGCACTGATCGCCGCCGAGCACGCGCGGCGGCGCGCCCCGGTATGAATGTGGGCGCGCTGAAGGGCCGGCGCGTCGTCTTCGGGGTGAGTGGAGGGATCGCCGCATACAAGGCGCTCGAATGCGTCCGGCTTTTGACCGAGGGCGAGGCGGAGGTCAGGGTGGTGATGACCCCGGAGGCTACCCGGTTCGTTGCCCCTCTCAGCTTCGAATCACTCTCCTACCACCCGGTAGCCGCGGACTGGCTCGATGCTCGGGGTTCCGGCGAAACTCACATCCAGCTGTCCGAGTGGGCTGAGGTGGTCGTGGTAGCACCCGCCACCGCCAACACCATCGCCAGGCTGGCGCTTGGCCTCGCCGACGAGGTCCTATCGGGCACGGTGCTGGCCAGCGAGGCGCCGCTGGTCGTCTGCCCGGCGATGAATGACAGGATGTTCAGTCATCCGCAGACGGAGGCGCACCTTGCCAGCCTGCGCCAGCGCGGCGCGGTCGTGGTCGAGCCTGCCATCGGCCGGTTGGCCTCGGGCAAGACCGGGATCGGCCGGCTGGCATCGCCGGAGCGGATCGTCGCCGCGATCGGCGCCGTGCTCAACGGCCGGCGAAACCTGGAGGGTCTGCGGGTAGTGGTGACCGCCGGCGGGACGCGCGAACCGCTGGATCCCGTGCGTTATGTCGGCAACTTCTCGAGCGGCAAGATGGGTCGCGCCCTGGCTGAGGTGGCGGCCGCTCGGGGGGCACGGGTATCCCTGATCACCACCATCCCCGGGGCGTCCGAGGAAATCGATGAGGTCCGGGTCACGACTGCCCAGGAGATGCTCGAGGCGGTTCAGCGCGAGTCGGCGCAGGCCGACGTCCTGGTCATGGCGGCGGCGGTGGCGGACTACCGGCCGGCTGAGGTGGCGTCATCCAAGATCCGCCGGACCTCGAAACCACTCGACCTTCGTCTCCAGCCCAACGTCGATATTCTGGCCGCGGTCGGCCGGCGAAAAGGCCTCTTCCGGGTGGGCTTCGCCGCCGAGACCAGCGATGTCGAGCCACAGGCGCGGGAGAAGCTGAAGGCCAAGGAGCTCGACCTGATCGTGGCCAACCAGGTCGGAGTAAACGGCCAGGGGCTCGGCAGTGACTTCAACGCCGTCACCATCGTGTCTGCGAACGGGCTGGTACGCGAGGTGCCCCGCCTGACCAAGTGGGAGGTGGCCGAACGCGTGTGGGACGCCATCCATGAGGCTCGCTCCGCCGGCCGCTGAGGTCGAAGGCGGCCTCCACCAGGTCGCCCAGGTGGTGGTCGAGACCAGGGTCGGCAGCACCACCGGACTCTTCGACTACCTGATCCCGGAGGAGTTGCGCGGCCAGGTCCAGGTCGGTCAACGCGTACGCGTGCCCTTCGGCAAGCGGAGCGTGCCAGGCTTCGTGTACGCGCTTTCGAACGCGCCGAACGTCGTCAATCCCAAACCTATCGCCGCGGTGATCGATGCCGAGCCGCTGCTCCCGGCGCACATTATCGAGCTGGCCGGGTTTGTTGCCGATCACTACCTCGCGCCCCTGGACGAGGTGATTCGCAATATCGTGCCTCCGCGCGTCCGCGCCGTTGTCCGGCGCGAACCCAAGAGCCGGCGCCGGAGCCGGATCCTGGAGCGGGCGGATCGCCCTGGTGGCGGCGCCGCCCCCGAGCTGGAGCCTGCTCAGCGCGCGGCCCTGGAACGCATCCAGATCGCGCTGGGCCGCAGGGAGCCGGAGGTCTTTCTCCTGCACGGCGTCACCGGCAGTGGAAAGACGGAGGTTTACCTGGCGCTCCTGGAACGCGTCTTGAATGACGGGGGACAGGGGCTTGCCCTGGTCCCGGAGATCGCGCTCACTCCGCAGACCGTGGAGCGATTTGCCGCTCGATTTCCGGGACGGCTGGCGGTCCTCCACAGCAGTCTGACCGAAGCCGAACGAGCCGCCGAGTGGTGGCGGATCCGAAGAGGTGAGGCCGACCTGGTGATCGGGCCCCGGTCGGCGGTGTTTGCCCCGCTACCGAGGCTCCGGTTGATCGTCATCGACGAGGAGGAGGCTTCCGCCTTCAAGCAGGATCGGATGCCGCGCTACCACGCACCGACGGTTGCCCGTGAGCTGGCCCGCAAGGTACAGGCTGTGCTGGTGCTGGGGAGCGCGACCCCCAGTGTCGCGACCTATGCCCGGGCGCTGGCCGGAAATGACCGGCTCCTGGAATTGCCTCACCGGGTCATGGGTCGTCCGCTCCCACCCGTGACCATCGTAGACATGCGCACGGAGCTCCAGGCTGCTCGCTTCAGTCCCATCAGTAAGGCCCTTCACGAGGCAGTGGCGGCCGCTCTGGAGCGCCGGGAGCAGGCTATCTTGTTTCTCAACCGGCGCGGGCTGGCCACTTTCGTCATCTGCCGGGATTGCGGCCAGGTCCGCCAGTGCCCCCACTGCAGCGTCGCCTTCGTCTATCACGGCGCGCTCAACCGGTTGCAGTGTCACTACTGCGGGACCCAGGAAGCCCTTCCGCTGAAATGTCCCAACTGCGGCAGCCGCTATATCAAGAGCTTTGGCGTCGGCACGGAGCGGATCGAGCAAGAGGTCACCACCACGTTCCCCGGCGCGCGAGTCCTCCGGCTAGACCGCGACGTGATGAAGGGCCGGGACGCCGCCGACCAGGTCTTCGAGCAGATGCTGCGGGGCGAGGCGGACATCCTGGTCGGCACCCAGCTGGTTGCGAAGGGCTTCGACCTGCCGGCTGTGACCGTGGTCGGAGTGGTCAATGCCGATACCAGCCTCCACTTCCCGGACTACCGAGCGTCGGAACGCACCTTCAGCCTGCTCACCCAGGTCGCCGGCCGGGCAGGCCGTGGGTCGCAACCGGCCGAGGTCTTCATCCAGACCTACACGCCCGAGCACCCGGCCGTGCGTCACGCCCGCTACCACGACTATCGCGGCTTCTTCCGCGAAGAGCTGGAGCTGCGACGCGCCTACCGTTTTCCGCCCTTTAGTGAGTTGATCATGGCGACCTACGCGCATCGCGATGAGGCCAAGGCGCAGCGCGAAGCGCAGGCGTTCGTCGAACACCTGTCTGCTACAATCGGCCTGCTCAAATTGGGCGACATCGAGGTGCTCGGACCCTCGCCTGCCTTCCTCTACCGGCTCAAGGACGAGTTTCGGATGGAAGTCACGATCCGGGGCTTGGCCCTCCATCGCATCGCCGACCGCCTGCCCGGCGGTCGCGGCTGGAGCCTCGACGTCGATCCGATGTGAGCGGCAAAGCCATGGCTGTCCTCCCCATCCTCACCCAGGAAGCGCCGATCCTTCGCCAGAAGGCGAAGCGGGTCGCGCGGGTCGACGACAGCATCCGCAAGCTGATCGACGACATGGTCGACACCATGGTGGCCGCGCCCGGTGTCGGCCTGGCCGCGCCCCAGGTGGGCGTCGGGCTGCGGGTGCTGGTGATCAAGACCGACGAGAACCTGCACGCGCTGGTCAATCCCGAGATGGTCAAGGGGGAGGGAGAGCAGATCGGTCCTGAGGGCTGCCTGTCGGTGCCTGGCTACGTCGGCGAGGTGAAGCGATTCCTGCGGGTGGTCGCCCGCGGCCTCAACCGCCATGGCAAGACGGTCAAGGTCAAGGGCGATGGGCTGCTGGCGCGCGCCATCCAGCACGAGATCGACCACCTCGACGGGATTTTATTCACCGACCGCCTGACCAGCCTCGACACGCTACGCAAGGTCGAGCCAGAGGAGCAGGAGCAGAAAGCCGAACTCGTCGGAGTCTAGGTCCCGTGCGGATCGTCTTCGCCGGAACCGCGGCCTTCGCAGCGCCGACGCTACGCCACCTGGTCGAGGCCGCGCATGAGATTCCCCTGGTGGTGACCCAACCCGACCGACCCGCGGGTCGTGGACTCAAATTGCTCGAGTCTCCCATCAAGCGACAGGCGATGGAGGCAGGCCTCCCGATCTTCCAGCCCGAACGCATCCGTGAACCCGAAGCCATCCGTCGAATTACGGAGCTTTCCCCCGATGCCCTTGTGGTGGTCGCCTATGGGCAGATCGTTCCGCAGTCCCTGCTCGACGCTCCGCGTCTCGGCGCGATTAACCTACATGCCTCGCTGCTGCCCCGGCACCGCGGTCCGGCGCCGATCGC
>Ga0209689_1000921_pt1 | contig 21433 bp, 17 predicted proteins | sample GraSoiAngelo_149_FD_187119 | JGI IMG/M metagenome (GOLD analysis project Ga0209689, IMG submission 187119) | Grasslands soil microbial communities from the Angelo Coastal Reserve, California, USA - 14_1009_09_30cm (SPAdes) (version 2) | ecosystem: Environmental > Terrestrial > Soil > Grasslands ... | reverse complement strand
GACGCGGCGCACGATGCTCCCGCGATAGTACAGGCGCAGGGGCGAGATGCCGGCCAGGCGCGTCGCGGCGATCCTCGCCACCTGCGCGGTGAAATCCGCGCGCAGCGCGATCAGCCGGCCGCTGCGGTCCAAGGCGCGGAATGCCTCGGGACCGAAGACGTCGGCGGCCTCGATCGCCGGCGGAATCACCTCGGCGTAACCTTTCTCTTCGAAGCGCCCACACAGCGTCGCCTCGCAGCGGCGCAGGCGGCTCGCCGCCTCGAAGAGGAGGTCCTGCGTACCCGGGAGTGGAGTCGCTGGTTGCACGAAGGAGCGATTGTCGACGGCGGACGTCGATGGCGCAAGGGTACATTCCAGTCGCGGCCGCCGAAGGCGCCTTGGCGACTGCGCACCGCGCCAGCACCGGTCATGAAATATGTTCTAGTTTGCCGCCCGTGTACCTCCTCGTCCGCCCGCTGCTCTTTCTGCTGCAGCCGGAAATCGCCCACGGCCTGGCAGGCGCCCTGCTGCGGGCTACCCGGGCCCCCCGGAGCGTTCCGGATGCGGATCCGCTGCTGCGTCAGACGCTCTGGGGGATCGATTTTCCCACGCCGCTGGGCCTCGCCGCCGGAATGGACAAGGGCGAGGTGCTCGCGCCGGCCTGGTTCCGGCTCGGATTCGGGTGGGTCGAGATCGGCACCGTCACGCCGCGGCCACAGCGCGGGAACGAGCGTCCGCGCCTGTTCCGGCTGGTCTCGCAGAGGGCGATCATCAACCGGATGGGCTTCAACAACGCGGGCGCCGGCGCAGTGGCGGGCCGGCTGCGGCGCCTGCCGCCCCTGCCGGGGCCGATCTGCATCAACGTCGGCCGCAACAAGGAGACCCCGAACGAGCGCGCTGCCGAGGATTACGTCACCGCCTTCCGCACGCTGGCTCCGCATGCGCAGATGGCTTCGATCAACGTCTCGAGCCCCAACACGCCGGGCCTGCGCGCGCTGCAGTCGGATCTCGGTAGCCTCGTCGGCGAGGTGGTGAAGGCGCGAGACTCGCTGCCGCGGCGGGTCCCGGTGCTCGTCAAGCTCTCGCCGGACGAGCCGGATGAGCGCGTGGCGCAGATGGCAAAGGCGGCGCAGGCGGCTGGAGCGGACGGGATCATCGCCACCAACACCACGGTCGGGCGCGGGGCGGTGCTCGATCACCCGCTGGCGGCCGAGCAGGGCGGACTCTCCGGAGCGCCGCTGCGCGAGCGGGCGCTGCACGTCTGCAGGCTCTTGTATCGCACCGTTTCCATTCCCGTCGTCGGCGTGGGCGGGATCTTCAACGCCGAAGATGCCTACGCCCGCATCCGCGCCGGGGCCTCGCTGGTCCAGATCTACACTGCTCTCGTCTATGAGGGGCCCGCGGTTCCGAGGCGGATCTCACGCGGGCTCGCGGCGCTCCTGCGCAGGGATGGATTGAGCCTGGCGCAGGCGGTCGGCAAGGACGCGTGACCCACGTCAATCCAGTTCGTCGAGTCCGAGCTTCTTTGCGTCGCGGCTGACGATCGCCGCTGCGAGGACCTTCGGGACGTATTCCCGCGTCTCCTCCGGCAGCTTCTTCATTCTGTACAAGTGCCAGAAGTCGCGCTTCTCCTTGCGGAAGCCGCCGGGTTCTCGCGCGATCTGGTGCAGGACGCGCCGCACTCCCGCCTCGCCCCGGTTGTACGACGCCATCGCCAGCATGAAGGAGTCGGTGCCGTACTCGGCCAGGAGGTTCGCCAGGTGCCGCGCCGCCGCCTTCGTCTCGCGCTCCGGGTCGTAGCGCTCGTCCATGTTGGCGTCCACGCGCAACCCGTAGCTCTGCGCGGTCGTCGTCGTCATCTGCCACATGCCCGCCGCTCCGACCGGGCTCTTCGCCTTGGGGTCGAACTGCGTTTCCGCCCAGGCGACGTAAGCCATCTCCTCGGGCAGGCCGAGCGCGCTGAACTCGCGCGTGATCATGGGCCAGTAGCGCTGCTTGCGTCGGTAGACGAACTTCAGATTCGGCGCGTTCACCAGCTCGTCGATGTGGAACTTCAGCCGCTCCTTGAAGATCGGCGGCACCGCGTACGTGCTGGCGTCGAACTTGGCGAGGATCTCCCGGATCTGCCGGTCGAGCGCATCGCCGGACTCCGCCAGCGCTGCTGCCTTCCTCTTGTCCGACTTGTCGAGGGCCGCCAGCGTGCTCTTCGCATTGCCCGTGAGCGTGTCGAGCTTCTCCTCGAGCGACGCGAGGCGCTCCGGGTCGGATTCCTCGTTCATCAGCGCCTCGACGGCCTCGATCTCCTTGTCGAGGTGCTCCTTCTGCTTCACCAGCTGTTCGATCTGCCGCTTCTGCTGCGCGATCACGATGCCCATCACCGCCACGGTCACCGCCGCCACGCCAGCCACCAGGGCCACCACTTTCACCCAGCGCTTCGCCGTCTTCGCCTTGGTGGAGTGCTGCACCTGCTTGATGGTGCTGGCCATGATCAGCATCGTCTTGCCGGAGGGCATTCCGCCGGCCTTCGCGCGCTCTTGCGCCACTCTCTTCGCCGCGATCTCCGCGAGCTTCGCGGTGGTGGTATCGGCGTTGTCCTTCGCGTCGAATTCCACGCGGACCAGCGGACCGCCCGCCCCGATCTGCACCTGCTCTCCCTGGTGCAGCCGGTGCTTGGCGACACGCCGCCCCTCGATCAGCGTCCCGTTCGTGCTCGCCGTGTCGACGACGAACCAGCACCCGTCCTCGAAGAGGAACTCGGCGTGGTGGTTGGAAACCTTCGGGTCGCGCTCCTTGTCGAAGCGGACGTCGCAGTCGGCGGCGCGGCCCACCCGCAGCGTGGATTTCGCCGACGTCGCGGTCTTTCCCTGCTGACTCCCGGAGAGGTGGATGATCCGGATCATTCGCGCCACTCCTGCCGGCGGGAGACGACCTCTTCCTACCACGGATGCCGCTCAGGTCCGAGCCGCCGCCAGGTCGGGTTCCTCTTCTTGCGCTGGGGCGCGACGCGGCTCGACGGCTCCGAACGCGGCGCGCACCACTGCCATCACGGCGAGCGCGATTGCGAGGCCGAGGAAAATATCCACCAGATAGTGATGGTTCAGGTAGACCGCCGCGAAGCAGACCAGCAGGAAGTAGACGGCCGCGATCAGGCGGAAGCGGCGCAAGTACCAACCGTAGATCAGGGCCAGGAACGGATAGACCACGTGCAGGCTAGGGATCGCGCCGAACACGTCGGCGCTCTTTCCATAGAATCCCTGCATCAGGGGAATGCCGATCAGCTGATCGAACCGGATCGCTCCCGCGGGCGAGGCATGCACGGAGAGATCGACGGCGAAACCGTGATCGGAGACATACCAGGGCGGCGCGGCCGGGTAGATGTAGTAGAAGGCAAATCCAATCAGGTTCGAGATCACGAAGATCCAGGTGAACCGCTCGGCACGCCGTACCTTCCCCTTGGCGATGAAGTAGATGCTGAGCAGGACCGACTCGCCGATGAAGAACATCGGCGTGTAAGCGAGACCGCAGACGAGATCGAGCGGTGCGCTGGTGTGCTGCTGCAGCCACTCGTTCGGGGTCAGTCCGTGAATCCCGAACCAGTGCAGGTCGAAATCGTACGGCTCGTGGACGTGGATGATCGGCGAGCGGATGTAGTCCGCGTACCAGCGCATCGAGTCGTAGACGAGCGCGTAGAGGAGATAGGGAAGCCCGATGAGCGCCAGGCGGCGGCTGTCGTCGTTCCAGACCGAGAGCACCAGCGCGATCCCGGCGAGCAGGAAGTGCTCCGGTCCCGGACCGCCGAGCGCGTACATCACCGCCAGATAGGCGGCGGAAAGGCCCGGGATCCAATGCTTGAAGAACGGATGCGCGGTGCGAAGCTGCCCGGGGCGCGGGCGCAGGAAGGCGGGCACCTACGCGGCCCCCTGCTGCGCGGCATCCGCCGGGACCGGGGCCGTGCGGCGGCGGTCGCGCAGCGAGAGCACCGCCGGCAGCGCGAACAGCGCGGCGCTCAGGCAGGTGATCTCGCCGATCACCGCCGTCAACCCGAAGCTCTGGATGGCCTGGTTGTCAGCGGTCACCAGCGTGGCGTAGCCGATCATGGTGGTCACCGAGCACAGTGCCACGGCGCCGCCGGAAGAGGACAGCGCTTCTTCGACGCTGCAGGTCTGGCGGTAGCGCTGGTAGAGGTTCACCGCGTAGTCGACGCCGATTCCGAACGTGATCGGCAGCACGGCGAAGTTGACGAAGTTCAGCTTGAGCGAGAGCGCCGTCATCGCTCCGGCGCCCCAGAGGACCCCGAGGGAGAGCGAAGCGATTACCCAGGCGCCGTCGCGCAGGCTGCGCATCACCACCACCGTCAGCAGCGCCACCGCGAGGAAGCTCATCAGCGCCGTCAGTCTCCCGTCGTCGGTGATCGCCTGCACGATGTCCGTGGTGAGCACGATCTGGCCCGCCACCAGCGCTCGCGGATCGACCTTCAGCGCGGCGTCGCGCACCGCGCGCGTGTGCTGGATCTGCGCCCGCCCGTTCGAGCTGTCGGTGGCGAGCGTGGGGAACACGAGCACCACCCGCCCGCGGTGGCCATCCTTCTCCACGAACGCGCGCGTGAGCCGCTCCGGCACGTCCGAGAGGGAGACCGGCTCGAGCTTGGTCCGCTCGCGCAGGCGCCGGATCTCCGGCGGCAGCCGCGCCGCGGGCCGCTTGTCGATCAGGGCGAAGATCTGGCGCAGGACCTCGAGCTTGAGCCGCTGGTCCTTGGGGACGAACTGCTGCAGCGTGACCACCGACTCGATGGTGCCGTTCGGCCCCTCCTGCTCCTTCTCCTTCTCGATCGCTGCCGCCACCGCTTCCGCTTTTTCCGGCGATCCGGTCAGCACCACGGTCGGGGTCTGGTAGGACTGCAGGACCGCATCGACGTGCTTGTCCCAGTAGCCTTGTCCGTGGTGTTCGCTCGAGCGGCTCCCCAGCTTGGTGAAGTCGTACTGGATCGGCTCCTGCGCGAACAGGTAGGCGGCATAGACGCTCGCTCCCCCGAGCGCCACCGTCACCAGGACGGGAACCATCGGCCGCCGCACGACCAGCTGCGCGAACGGCCCTGCCAGCCAGCCGACGACGCGCCCGCGCTTCGGCATGGAGAGATCGCCGAACGGCCAGAACCTTTCTTGAAGTCCGATCAGGGCCGGCATCAGCGCGTACGTGGTGAGCCAGCAGAGCACCATTCCGAAGAAGCCCATGAAGGCGAACTGGTTGAACCCGCGGAAGCTCGCGGCGCCCAGCGAGCCGTAGCTCGCGGCGGCGGCCGCGCTGGCCGCGAAGGTGGCGATCCAGGTTGCGCGCAGCGAGAGCGGAAGCGCCCTGGCGATGTCCGAGCCGTGCCTGCGCTCCTCGATGTACCTGGCGAGGAAGATGATACCCGCATTGATCCCGTTGCCGACGATGATGCTGCCGAGGAATGCCGTGTTCGGGTTCAGGTAATGGATCACGCCGCGGGAGAGCGCGAAGGTGAGAGCGACGCCGGTGAAGAGCGGCATCGTCAGCAGCGGCACCGCGCGGATGGTCCGATAGTAGAGGATCAGCGCCAGCCCGACCGCCGTCAGCGTCAGCGTGCTCGACAAAGCCAGGTCGCGCACCAGCGCCTCCTGCGCCTCGATCAGGCCCTTGATCTCTCCGCCGTACCCGATCTCGATGCTGGGATGGAAGCTCTTCGGATCCAGCGCCTTCACCCTGTTGTCGACCGCGCTGAAGATCCGCTGATCGTCTTCCAGGCTGACCGCCGCGCCGGGAGGCGACAGCAGCATCACCAGCGTATGGCCGCCTTCGCCCGCGAGGTAGCCGTCCGGGTAGCGGTCGAGGCGCGCGTATGCCGCCTTGATGCGGCCGACGACCTCGTCGAGGTTGACGGCCGGCGGTTTCTCGGTTTCCTCGGCGAGATCGACCAGGAGCGGATTCGCCTTCGCGATCTGCGAGCGCAGCGCGTCGCGCGCGGCGATCAGGTCCTTCACGTCGGCGTAGAGAGCGCCATGCCGGTCGAGGAATTCCTTCTCCGCATCGACCCGCCAGTGGACCTGGGCGACGAGCGAGGGCGGCAATTCTTTCAGGGTTGCCGCGAGCGCGTCGACGAACCGTTCGCCGGCTTTCAGATCGTCGGTGCGCACCACGATGGCGAGATGCGACAGCCCGCCGATGCGCTTCTCCAGCTCGGCGAGCGCCACCGCGGCGGGCGCTCCTTGCGGGAGCAGCTCGCGCAGATCGGTGCGGAGGTCCCCGTAGAGCCGCGCCGCGAAGGGCACCGAAGCGACGAACGCCAGCGTTCCGAGCAGGACGATCAAGACCGGCCGCCGGAGCGAGAGCGCCGCCCACCAGTGCCAGAACCGCGCGGTCCAGGAGAGCTGCTCCATGGCGCTGTCCTACGCCGCGCCTTGCCGTCGCGCCACCGCCTCGATGGCCTCGCGCAGCAGCGATAGCCCGCTCAGGGCGGTATCGCGGTCGATGGTGAGCGCCGGCTGCAGCCGGATGGCGTGCGTGTAGCTCATCGCGAGCAGGCCGCGGCGCAGCCCGTCCTGGAAGATCTCGTCGCAGATCTTCTTCGCCAGCGGCTCCTTGGTCTGCCGGTCGGCCACGAGCTCCACGCCGAGGAACAGGCCTTCGCCGCGCACGTCGCCCACCCAGCGGAGGCGATCGGGCCAGCTCCGCAGCTCCTCCAGCATGGCCTTGCCCGTTTCGCGGACGTTCTGCAGCACGTTCTCCTCGTGCAGCGTGCGGATGCTCGCCAGCGCCGCCGCCGCGGCCAGCGGGTTGCCGCCGTACGACGAGGACGATCCGCTCGGATTGGCCCATGGCTTCGCTTGGGCGATCGCTCCTTTTGCCACCACGCCGCTGATCGGGAACCCCGCCCCGAACGCCTTGCCGATGGTGATGATGTCGGGCGTCACGCCGCTGCGCTCGCAGGCAAACCATCGGCCGGTACGCCCGAACCCGGTGATCATTTCGTCGGAGATGAACACCGCGCCGTGCTCCCTGGCGATCTCCTGCGCGCGCACCATGAACTCGGGCGGCGGAATCACGTTGCCCGCGGTGCCTTGCATCGGCTCGATGATCACCGCCGCCACGCTGCCCGTACTCTGATGCCGGAGCTGATCGCGCGCCAGATCCGCGCAGGCGATTCCGCAGCTCGGGTACTTCAGCTTGAGCGGGCAGCGGTAGCAGTTGGCGAAGGGCAGGACGTATCCCGGAGGGACCGGGCCGTACGACTTCGCGTTGCCGGCGCCGTTCGCGGACAAGGTCCGCGCCGTCTTGCCGTGAAAGCCGCCCCAGAAGCCGACGACTTCATGGTGGCCGGTGTGATTCATCGCCAGGCGAAAGGCGCTCTCCACCGCTTCCGCCCCGCTCGAGTAGAGCTGGACCTTGTCCACGCCCTGGGGAGTGACCCGCGCGACCTCGTTGATCAGCTCGGCGCGCGGCGCGCTGGTGAACGATCCGACGGTCACCTTGTCGAGCTGCTCGTGCAGCGCTTTGGTGTAGGCGGGATGGCAATGGCCGAGGCTGTTGACGCCGATCCCGCCGATGAGGTCGACGTAGCGGTTGCCGTCGACGTCTTCGATCACCGATCCCTGCGCGCGCTCGACCGCGATGCCGGAGCTGAGCGCAAACCCCTGCAACCCCGGCGCGAGATGACGCTGCTCGTGCTTCACCAATTCGCGCGAGCGGGGCCCGGGAATTTCCGTCCGGATATGAGGGGCCTTCAGCGTCATTCCCTCCCCTTCAGAAGCCGCAGTGGCCTGTTCGATTCCAGACCGGCTCCGCCGATGGGCGGGCACGTCTAGCACATGTGGCGGGGGATTTTTAGGGTCAGAAGGCGGGCAGGTTCGTGGGCTTGTTGGCGTAGGAGAATTCGGAGAGCGCCTGTCCGCTGCGCAGGGCCGGCGCCTCGCCTGGTTTCTCGATGCGCAGCTCGTACCGGTTCTCGTAGGTGTAGGCCATTGGCGCAGCCCAGGTGCTCACCAGGAGGCGCGAGAGCGGGCTCATCTCGTCGAGAAGATCCTGGCGGTACAGCAGCTTCCTGGCATCGGCCCGCAGGGTTACCGTCTCGCCGTCCACGCCGCGCGCCACCGCGGCGACGCGCTGCGGAACGTCGTACTCGAAATGGCCGCCGGGCTCGTGGCGAAAGTCCTCGAAGGCGATCTTCACGTCGGTCGATCGGACTTCCGTCTTTCCGGCGCGGGACGTGTACAGCCACCCCTGGGGAGGAAGTCGCGACCCCTCCGGCGGGAAGAGAACCGCGAGCGCGGCGCTGGTGCCTCCGTCTCCGTCGAATGCCTGCATCCGGTACCAGAGCGACGCGCTCTTGTAGGCGGGTACGGTGGAGTACGAGGTGTCCGCATAGCAGTAGCCGCGGGTGCGCCGGCTTCCCGTCGCCACGCTCCAGAGCGTGCCCTCGAATCTGCTGCGGAGCGCGAAGATGGTGTTGTCGAAGACCGCGTGGCCCCCGCTGTCGAACACCACGCGGCCGCCGCCGGGCCGGACGGCCCGAGTCTCCGGCAGCACCGTGGCGTCCACCACCAGCTTGCGGCCGGCGAAGTGGACGTGCTGGCTCGCGTCGGGCCCCATGGTCAGGCGCGAGGCGCCCATCTCGATGGCCCCCTCGGGTTGCACCCCCCACTCGCCGCTCTCGAAGGCCTCGCCGTCCTCGACGGTCTTGCCGTCCGGCGCCACCACCACCGCTCGCACCGCGCCCTTGCCGTGCCCCTCGAGTCCGGCGTTGCTGACGAGGAACTGGACGCGTGCGAACGACCCGTCGTCCGAGGTGAGGAGGAACGAGTAGCTCTCCGAATAGAAGGCCTCGGACCGCAGCTTGGGGAGAAAGCTCTTCTGCGTCAGGTTCGCCGCGTCGGGCAGCGCGCTGGAGAAGCCGTGCACCTGCTCCTCCGCGAAGGGGTTGCCGTAGGAGACGAACAGGACTGCCATCGCCGCGAGACCCGAGGCCACGGCGCCGATCAGCGCGAGCACCGGCCGGTGCACCGTGTGCTCGCGGAAGACGAAGATCCGGTGCAGCGGCAGGTTCCAGCCGAGCGAGACCCCGAGTCCGACCACCGCCGCGGCCACGAGCGGGTTCCAGCGCAATCCTTCGGTGAGGAGGATGACGCCGACGGTGTTCAGCAGGAGCGAGGTGAGGGAGATCGCCGCGTACCGTGGCACCTCCACCAGCACCGAATTGTCCCGCGTCCGGAACGTGTAGATCTTGTTGAGGGTGAAATTGGTGATCGCCCCGAGCAGGGCGCCGAGCGCGCGCGAGCTTCCGGTGTAGATCCCGACTACCTCCACCAGGATCGTGAACGAACCGTAGTCGACCGCCGTCGCGACCGCCGAGGCAATCCACGCGCGCTGAAACCACCCGGACAACTCCTCCTCGCGGGCGCCCGTCGTTTCGGCGGCCCCCTCGCGCTTGCGCAGCTCGGTGTGGATGTAGATGAACCGGCGGATGGCGGTGACGTTCGCCATCACCGCGACGAGCAGCAGCGTGGCGAGCATCAGGTAGAAGGCGGGGTGCGGCACGCCGGGCTCCGAGAAACGCGCCAGGTACGGCGACAGCACGCCGGCGGCGCCGATGTACACGGCGCGCTCTCCGCGGTTCATCGATCCCATCCGCGCGTCGATGCCGGAGATCTCGCCCTTCGCCCGCGCATAGGAGACGAGCAGGGCGCCCGCGAGCGAGGTGAGGGCGAGCCAGAAGCCGAGCGGATAGCTGCGGTAGTAGGCCGCGATGCCCGCGAAGGTCGCGATCTCCGCGTATCGGTCGACGGCGGCATCGAGCAGCTCGCCCGCGTCGGAGGCGATGCCGCGGGTGCGCGCGACCATTCCGTCGAGAGCGTCCAGGATGGCACAGGCGATCACCAGCCAGCCACCGAGGGTGAAGCGGCCGGTCGCAAACGACGCCGCGGCGCCGACGCTACAGGCGAGCGAACCCGCGGTGAGCTGGTTCGGGGTGACGCGCAGGCGGAGGCAGAGCTTTTCCAGCGGCTCGAAGCACCAGTACCCAAACTCGATGAAAAACCGGCTGAGGAAGACGCTGCCGGGCTCCTTCTTCACGCGCTCGGGAACGTAGCGTCCCTTGACCAGCACGCGCACAGAGTAGGCGCCCAGGAGGAGGACAACGACCCCGATCGTCACCAGCAGAGACAGGCTTCACCTCTCGTTCACAACCCGACTCGGCTGCGCCTCGGGTGGACACACGCCTACCCGGTCGTTTGCCTGCCCAAGTACCTTGTCTCAGGCAAGATTGCAACGAATGCGGCGTTTGTTACCTGCCGATGACAATCAATACGATCGGTAGCCCCACGCCCAGCCCGCCGATGGAGTCCTCGGCAGGTTCATCCTTGATCGCGAGCGTCGCTTCCGGACCCCCGTCGAGGTTCAGCGCGTCGACAGCGCCGAGCTGCTCCGCGAGCCATTTGCCCACGTTGCGCCGCACGGCGGGCCACTGCGAAGCGAAGAGCAGGATCCGCCCGTCCTTCAGCTGCGCGATCGCGGCCGTGCGCGAGGACTCCGCGCAGTAGTTCGGCCCGGCGCAGGCCGCGGACCCGTTGCGGACGAGCGCCGGGAAGCTCTTGATCGCCTCGGCCCACTGCTCCGCGTGGAAATCGCCGGGGGCGAGAAAGCGCGGTCCACCGGGAACCGCTTCGCGGCTGACGATCCCCGTGGACGTCACGTCGTTGCGAGGCCGCGCGACGGACCCGAAGAACAGCGCGTCCTGACGTTGGCACCCCGCGCCGCGCACCCGCTGGCCTTCGGAGACGAGCTCGCAGGTGGGCCGCACTTCCGCCCCGTCGCGCGAGTAGAAGGAACCGTTCACGATGGCGATGGCGGTCGGATAGCGCCTTCGCCACTCGGCGAGCGTCGGCCGCGATGCGTCGTAGCGGACGAGCAGTCGCGCCCTGGCCGGATCGGCCACCACCACGCGCGCCGCCCAGGCAGGGTCCCCGCCAAGCTCGGCAGCCGGGGCGGTCTCTACCCCAGGCGCGACGCGCTTCCACGGCCCGGAAAGAGACAATGCCGCGATCAGAAGCAGCGGCTGGACGATGGGAAGGCTCAACCGATCCCCTGATTCAACTGTACACGCGCACAGGGATCTTGACAATCCGACGCATTGCGTTACATCCTGCCGCAACGCATTGCGAAGGGGAAGGTGCCATGAGCGAGTTCCAGACGAGGATCCAGGAGGCATTCCAGCAGGCCCAGACCCGGGCGGCGACCCGGGCGCGCGAATTCGAGCAAGAGGCGCGCAAGGTGCTCGAGAAGCTGGGTGATCGCGCCCAGGCCGAGCTGAAGGTGCTGCTCCAGAACGCGGCGAAGGGCTCGCGCGAGCAGCTCGCCACCCTCGGCGCCGAGCTGGAGAAGCTCGGAAAGAAGCTGCAGGACATCGCCGCGAAAGCGGCGAATGGCGCGACGAAGCCCGAAGCGCCAGCGAAGGGCGACGGCGCGTCGGCTCCGACGTCGCCCAACTAATTTCGCCCCTCGCGAGAACTGCGCTCGGCGGGCTTGGCGAGCCGCCGCGCGCGCCGCGTCAAACCGTCGCGTTGGCGCTCGCTTGAGCGGTACCGTGTAACGGTACTTTTGCGCACATTTCCGCTGAGGCGCGCCTTGCCGGGCAAAGCGGCCGGTTGTTAGCCTTCCAGGTCTTGCCGGTATTGCCGGGCTCCCCCGGCAGGAGGGGCATGGCCGGACGACGCGCCAGGGTGGCTGCAATCGTGGCGGTGTGTGCCGGGGTGCTTCTCCTGGGCGGCGCGGCCGTCGTTTTCCTCGTGCCGCGCGCCGCACCGATCCTGTCGAGAACGTTCAGCTTTTCCGCACCGTCCCGCATCGGGCAGTCCGAGTTGGAGGCCCTGTTGCAGCGCGTCGCCAAGCGGCTCGATCCGGCGCTTCAGGCGAAGCTCGCCGAGGCGGTGCTGACGGAATCGGAGCGCGCGGGGTACGATCCTCTCTTCATCCTCGCGCTCGTCTCGGTCGAAAGCGGCTTTCGTCCGCACGTGTCGAGCGAGCGCGGCGCCTACGGTCTCATGCAGCTCAAGCCCTCCACGTTCGCCTGGATTGCGGGCCGGAACCCCGATCTCGGCGACGGCGGCGCCGTCAGCGAGGATCCGGTCGTCGACGTGCGCCTCGCCATCCGCTACTTCCATTGGCTCGAGCGGCGGTTCCCGCGCCGTGACGAGGCGCTGATGGCGTACAACGCCGGACCCGGGCGCATGCGCCGCTACAAGCGCGCTGGCATTCCCCGGGCGGTGCGCGCCTATCCCCGCAAGGTGATGCGCGAATACCAGCGGTTCGCGAAAATGACCGGCGCGCAGGATCCTCGCGATGTGATGCTCGCTCGGGCAAACTGACCGCGTGACGTTCCTCTTCTGCGCCGTGTTGGCGGCCGCCATGCCGCCGCCCATCGTGGAAGGCAGGGTGAGCGAAGCTGGCGGCGCGGGAGCGGCGTTCGCCCAGGTCACGCTCGCGCAGGGCGATCACGTCCAGGTGGTGCGGACGCGACCAGACGGATGGTTCCGGTTTCGCGCGTTCGAAGGCGCGGGGACGCTCACGGTCAAGCTTCCGCAGGGCTGGACAGCGGAGGCGCTGACGCGCGAAGTCGGGCCGGCGCTGCGCGGAGACGTCATCCGCGCCGATTTCCTCGCGACGGCGCGGCGCGTCCTGCGCGGCAGGTTGCTGGTGGCTGGGGCACCGCTTCCGGAGGTCCGCCTCAGCGCCGGGCCCGCGTCGGCGTCGACCGACGCGCGCGGTCTGTTCGTGCTCGAAGGACTGCCGGGAGGCGTCGTGGATGTGCGGGTGGATGCGCCGCCGCTGGCCGGCCGCGTCGAGCTGCCGGCGGGACCCGCCGACGTGGCGCGGGACGTGAGCGTGTCGGTCCCGGACTTCGGATCGCTTCGCGTCTCGCGCGTGCCACAGGACAGCTTCGAGCGACCGATCAGCGACTGGCTGGCCTCGAAACGCCTCGGGGTCCCTGAGATCGGACGGATGGAGCGGCTCGCGGCCCTGGTCGGGCTCGACCCGGCGTTCCGTCTCGCGATGGTTGCGCCTTCACGGGAGGCGGCCAGAGGTGCGCAGGCGGCGGCCGTGCTGCAACGGTATCTGACGGGACCGGCGCTGGTGCCGCGGGAGAGGGTCCTTTTCGCGGTCGCAGAATTCACGAAGCCCGGGCACCTGGAGCTACTCTTGACGCGGATCGAGGAGCCCCGGTGACGGCATCCGTCGCGTCGTTCCTCGCGCAGGCGCAGAAGAAGGCCACGGAGCTCCCGGCGGCGCTCTCGGGCGCACTGCTGCTCGCCGCCATCCGCTTGTCGGAGAAGAAGGCGCAGGCGATCCGCCCCTACCAATTGCTCGTGGACGACGGTGGCGCGCTCGAACTGCTCACCGGCGACCCTCCGGCAGGCGATTCCTACGCTGCGCCCGAGCTGCGCAACGGCGCCGTCTTGCCCGAAGATTCCCGGGTCCTCGTCTATGCCGCGGGGGCGCTCGCCTACGAGCTGATCACGCTCCGTCCGCCGCCGGTGGAAGCCGACGCCGGGGCGCTCGTGAAAGGGCCCCTCGCGCCGGTGATCCGGAAGGCGATGGCCGACCGTCAACAGCGGTACAGGACGCTCGCGGACATGGCGCGCGCCATCGAGCGCATCCAGCACCGCCCGAGCCGCGAGGAAGAGCGGCTGATCCTGGCGGCCGTCGCCGCCAGCACCCCGCTTCCGCCGGCGCAGAAGCTGGCGAAGATCGAGTTGGAGCGGGCCGCCGCGCCGGAGGGAGCTCCCGAGACGGCGCCGACAGCCACGGAGCCGCAGCCGGTGTTCACGCCGGTGTGGGATCCCCTCGAGCCCCAGTCGCCGGAGACCGCTGTCGCCCCCGAAGCGAGTCCGGAGAGCCGCCCGGTCGTCGCCGACGATGCGCTGCGCGCGGAGCTGCAGGCGGAAAGAAAAGCGCGCCAGAAGCTGGCCGTGCTCCTCGTTTCGAGGCTGCAGGGCGTGGCGAACCTCGGTACGCGGCTTGCGCTGGTCGAGGAGCAGGTGCGCTCGTCGCTGCCGCCGCGGCTCTCGCCGTCCGCGGCGATCGACCGAGAAGTAAAGCAGCTGCTGGACCAGCGGCACTTCGCCGAGGCCGAGCGCGCGCTCCAGGATCCCCTGGTCCAGGGCAACGCCGTGCTCCAGTTCCGGCTGGGTGAGGCCTTGTCTTCGACGCCCGATCCAGACGGGTCGCGTTCCTCGCGCGCGGAAGCTGCGCTCCGCCGCGCGGCGGAGCTGGACACCGCGTGGCCCGAGCCGAGGGCCCGGCTCGGCGCGCTGCTCTGGCGCCGCGGCAAGCAGGCAGAAGCGCGGGCGCACCTCCAGGCAGCCCTGAAGTTGGACCCCGCCTGCCCCGAAGCCCTCGCGCTGCTCTCTCTCCAGCGTCGCCCCCCCACGGGTGCGCTGGTCCTGTCGAGCGGCGCCAGCGCCGTCGCGGCCGCCTTGCTGGTCCTCGCCTTGCGCCCGACGAAGCCTGGGCCCGCGATTCCGCCACTCCCGCCGGTCGCCGCGCTGTCCGTCGCGGCACCCGTGCACGCCGAGCCGCCCGTCCCTGCCCCCGAGCTCCCGCTCCCTCCTCTCCCAGCCAAAGCGCCCCAAGCCGCAACCGCCCCTCAAGCCGAAGCTGCACAGCCGGCACCAGGCAAGGCCGCAGCTCTCCAGCTCCCGTCCGCGGCCCCGATCCCGCCGCCGGACCCTCAGCCCGCACTGGCAAGGAAGAGCCGAAGGCAGCTCGAACCGAGAGCGGACCCCGATCCCGTGGCCGCGCGCCCGCGTCCAGAGGCCCGCCCAACGAAGATCGCGTCCACCTCGAGGGCGGCAGCCGAAGCCGAATCCGCGAAGGGCGACAAGGCGCTTCGGGCGTTCGATACCAAGGCCGCCGAAGCCGCGTTCTCCTCGGCGCTGAAACTGGATCCCGCGCTCCCCACCGCACACCGGGGCATGGGAATGGTCTTCGTCTTGCTGGGCAGGAACGCCGAAGCGAAGGCAGCGTACTCGCGTTACCTCGAGCTCGCCCCGGGCGCTCCCGACAAAGAGCAGATCGCGCGCCTCATCTCCCGGTAATAGACTGCGCGCTCCATGAACGCGTACACATTCCGGATTCAACAGCCTGAGGCGCGTCGTGCGGAAGTGGAGCTCCAGGTCGAATCCCGCGGGGCGGAGTCGCTCGACGTCCGACTTCCGGTCTGGACTCCAGGAAGCTATCTCGTTCGCGAGCACCAGCGTCACGTCGACGGGCTGCGCGCGGAGGGCGATGGGCGCGAGCTGCAGGTCGAGAAGGTCGACAAGCAGACCTGGCGCGTCCGCACCTCCGGAGCGAGGGCGATCCGCATCTGGTACCGGCTCCACTGCTTCGAGCTCACCGTCCGCACCAATCACGTCGACGGCACCCACGCGTTCCTGAACCCGAGCGCGACGGCCGCGTTCGTGGTCGGCCGCGAGAGCGAGACCTGCTCCGTGCGCCTGCAGCTGCCCTGGAGCTGGCGCGCCTGGGTCGCTCTTCCCTTCGAGGACGGCGCCTACGTCGCGCAGGACTATGACGAGCTGGCCGACAGCCCCTTCGAGTGCGGCACCGAGGCGTCGCACGCGGTGCACACGTTCACCGCGCGGGGCGTGCGGCACGAGTTGGTGGTGTGGGGGCGGGGCGACTTCGACGGACTTCGCGTGGTCCCGGACCTGATCAAGATCATCGATGCCGAGGCGGGCATCTTCGGGGGACTTCCATACCCGGACCGCTATCTCTTCATCCTCCACCTCAACGACAAGAGCCGCGGCGGTCTCGAGCACCGGCGCAGCTGCGCCCTGATCGTGCCGCGCTTCTCCTTCGTCCAGAAGACCCCGTACGAGGACTTCCTCCTGCTGGTGGCGCACGAGTTCTTCCATCTCTGGAACGTGAAGCGCGTCCGGCCGTCCGCCTTCACGCCCTACGACTGGACGCGCGAGAACCACACGCGACTGCTCTGGGCGATGGAGGGGCTGACCTCGACGTACGAAGTCGTCACCCTGCTGCGCGCGGGCCTCGTGACGCCGCAGCGCTTCCTCGAGATCTGGGCGGAGCGGATCACCCAGCTCCTGCGGACACCGGGGCGGCTGCGGACCTCGCTGTCGCAGGCGTCGTTCGACGCCTGGATCAAGCACTACCGTCCCGACGAGAGCACCGCCAACACCACGGTCTCCTATTACCTGAAGGGCAGCATCGTCGGGTTCCTGCTCGATCTCGAGCTGCGGCGCCGCAGCGGAGGGGCGAAGTCGCTCGACGACCTGGTGCGCACGCTGTTCGAGAAGCACGGCCGCCCGCCGGGCCTCCCCGAGGATGGGGTGGAGAAGGCGGCGATCGATCTGATCGGAGATCGCTCGCTGCACGACTGGTTCCAGCGCGCGATCCACTCGACGGAGGAGCTCGAGATCGACGAGGCGCTGGCGGGGGTGGGGGTCAAACCGGTCCTCGCGCCTGCCGGCGGCGCCGACGACAAGGGAGGCGCCGAGCAGGACCCGGACGACGCGCCACAGCCGGACGCCCGCAACCGGTCGTGGATCGGCGCGACGCTGCGGGAGAAGACCGGCGCCCTGGAGATCGCCTCCGTCGCGGATGGATCGCCGGCGCAGGCGGCCGGTCTCGCCGCCGGCGACGAGATCGTCGCCGTGGACGGCTTCCGCGCCGACCTGAAGCAGAGGCTCGCCCGCGCGCAGCCAGGGCAGACCGTGCGGCTTGCGCTCTTTCGCATGGACGAGCTCGTCGAGGTCTCCGTGCAGCTCGCCGCGGCGCCGCGCGACACGGTGACGTTCATTCCGGACCCGAGGGCGAAACCGGAGCAGCTGGCGGCGCGGGACAAGTGGCTGGGCGCACGCTGGCCAGAATAGAGCCCTGGTGATTGCGCGCCGCGCTGCCTGCGGGTAAACACCCGCGCGTGCGGGTGACGGAGATCTTCCACAGCATCCAGGGCGAGTCGACCCTCGCCGGCGTGCCCACGGTATTCGTGCGGTTCACGGGGTGCGATCTGCGCTGCCAGTACTGCGATACCGAGTATGCGTTCTACGGCGGCCGGCAGATGTCCCGTGAGGAGATCCTCGCCGAGGTGGCGAAGTACCCGGCCGGGTTCGTCTGCCTGACCGGGGGAGAGCCCACGCTGCAGAAGGAGCTGCCGCAGCTCGCGCAAGAGCTGCTCGACCGTGGCTACCAGGTCTCGCTCGAGACGCACGGCCAGCGCCCCCTCGGGACGGTGCCGCGGGGCGTCCGCAAGATCGTGGATCTGAAGACTCCGGGATCGGACGAGCCGCATGTCGAGTTCAGCGCCTTCGGCGAGCTTGCGGCCGGCGACGAGGTGAAGGTGGTGGTCTGCTCGCGCGACGATTTCCGGTGGGCGCTGCAGAAGCTCGACGAGCTCCAGCTCTGGGGCAAGGTTCCCGTTCTCTTCTCCCCATCCTACGGCCAGGTCTCGCCACAGGATCTCGCCGCCTGGGTGCTCGAGAGTGGCAGGCCGGCACGGCTGCAGCTGCAGCTGCACAAGGTGATCTGGGGCGAGAAGAGGGGAGTGTAGATGCGCCGCCCCTGCTACGTCGTCGACTCGTTCGCCGCGCATCCGCTGGCGGGAAATCCCGCCGGGGTCGTGCTGGACGGCGCCGACCTCGACGCGAAGACCATGCAGCGGATCGCCAACGAGCTCAAGCACAGCGAGACCGCCTTTCCGCTGCCCGCCCGCGAGCCCACGGCCGCGCTGCACTTGCGCTGGTTCACGCCGGAAGCCGAAGTCGCCTTCTGCGGACACGCGACCCTCGCAACCTTCCATGTGCTCGTGGAAGAAGCGGGCCGCATCCGCGTGCCGGAGGGCCGCCTGACGCGGACGGCGTTCACCTGCAAGAGCGGCAGGCTGAACGTCGAGCTCTCGCGCAGGGAGGGAAAGCTGAGCGTCGTCATCGAGACGCCCGCCAGCCGCTTCGAGCGCGCGCAGGTCCCGGCAGAGCTCGCGACCGCGCTCGGAATCGTGCCGGAAGCCCTGAGCCCGGAGCTGGTCCCCTGGAAGAGTGCCATCCTGGAGGGAAACCTCTACGTCTGCGTCCGCGACCGGGAGACGCTCGCGCGTTGCAGACCAGACGGCCCGTCGCTGGACCGGCTCGGACGCCAGCTCGGCGTCGCCGGGTTCGCGGTGTTTGCCCTGCGCCCGGCAGCGGGAGTCGACGCTGCGGTGCGCTGCTTCTTCCCCGGGTACGGAATCCTCGAGGACCCGGTGACCGGGAGCGCGGCGGGGCAACTCGGGGCGCTGATCCAGACCGTGCAGTCCGAAGCGATGCCGCGCCGGCTGCTTTTCACGCAGGGCGACGAGATGGGCCGGCCGGGCCGCATCGAGGTAGAGGTGCGTGAATCGATGGGGGGACACCATGAAACGGTGTCCCCGGAGATCACCAGCCGGTTTCGCGCATTCATCGGCGGAAACGCCGTCACCGTCCTGCGCGGGGAGCTCGAGCTGTGAAGTCGCGCCGCTTGCCGAAGAGCGAATCAGCGCTGCGGCGGACCGTGTCCGCGCTGCGCGACGTCCACAGCGAGGACGACTCGCGCCGGCTCGCGCTGGACCGCGCCGGCGTCAAAGGGTTGCGATATCCGATCTGCGTGCTCGATCGCGCCCGGGGGCTCCAGCACACCGTGGCGGAGATCGACATGAGCGTGTCCGTCCCGCACAAGCGCAAGGGCGCGCACATGAGCCGCTTCGTCGAGTTGCTCAACCGGCACCGGCGCGAGATCGACATCCGCAAGTTCCGCACGCTCTGCGCGGAGCTGCGCCGCGACCACGACGCGGACGCCGCACGCGTCGAGGTCAGGTTCCCCTACTTCATCGAGAAGAAGGCCCCCGTCACGGGGGCTGTCGGGCTTCTGCACTACTCCTGCACCTTCGGCGCCCGCGTCACGCGCGACGACTATGACCTCTGGGTGGCGCTGGAGGTGCCGGTCACCACGCTCTGCCCGTGCAGCAAGGCGATCAGCGAGCATGGGGCGCACAACCAGAGGAGCATGGTGGCGGTGCGTGTCTGGTTCGACCGGTTCTTCTGGATCGAAGACCTGATCGCCCTGGTCGAGGACTCGGCGAGCTGCGATCTATACGCCTTGCTCAAGCGCCCGGACGAGAAGTACGTGACCGAGCGCGCCTGGCAGCGGCCCCGTTTCGTGGAGGACCTGGTGCGGGAGGTGGGAACGCGGTTGCGGCGCGATCCGAACTTCACCCGCTGGGAGGTGGAGGCCGAGAGCTTCGAGTCCATCCACGCCCACAGCGCCTACGCCACGCTGAAACATCCTTGACCGCAAGCGCGGTTACGGGGGACGCTCCGCGCATGCTGACGCTGCTTCTCGCCTCGGTCTTCCTGAACGGGGTGAACATCGACGGCCTGCGCTCGCAGAAGTTCGACAAATGCAGGACGGTCCGGATCGACGAGCGCGGCGACGTGCATCTCGACTGCCCCGGGTATCAGGTCGAGCATCCGCCGGCGGCCGTTCCGGCTTCGACCTCGTCCCCCGCGCTCGCGCCGCTGCTTCCCTCCGCCGTCGCCGCCGCGATGACGAAACGGTACTGGCTGGTCACCGAGGAGAAGGACGGCGCCGCCGCGCAGTATGACGTCGACGTGTTCGTCAACGCGAAGTTCGTGCGCAAGATCCGGGCGGGCGAGCCGCAGGTGGTGCTGGAGATCACCCGCTACCTGCATCCGGGAGTGAACAAGGTCCTCTTCGCGGCCACCAAGCGCGCCGACGGGGGCCGCAAGAGCGCATCGCCGGCGAGCTTCCTGAAGATGGTCGTGGGCGAGGGGGACTCCGGAGGGAACACGGTGACCATCGACAATCCCCTGATCGAGTCGAAGCGCACGGCGGCGGAGACCGAAAACGTGAACGAAGAGTTCACCATCCAGGGCCGCTGATGCTGCAGGAAGACCCGAAGCGCACGCACGTCCCCGCCGAGCCGCAGCTCATCGTCGCGCTCTACGTGGCGACGAACCAGCCGGTGGTCCAGCCGATGGGTCGCACCGCTCAGGCGGCCCAGGGTGCGGTGGTGGCGGTCCGCGAAGGGGCGAGCTTCCACGTGATGGTGGCGCTGACACTGGCCGAGAGCGGCGAGAACGTCATCTACTCCGCGCCTCCGGTGGAGCAGCGGGAGGTGCAGCAGGCGCTGGAAGAGGCGCTGAACTTCGCCGAGAGCATGGGGTTCATCCTCGACGGCACCGGCTGGGCCAATCTCGACGATGCCCACCGATCCGAGCTTCTCGAGAGCACTCCGGCGTTCTGGCCGCCCGCAGACGTGGAGGAGGCGCCGGCCGGGAGGCCGCGGATCGACGATCCGATGCAGGCGGTGGCGCGGTTGTTCGCGGCCTTCGCGCTGCTGCTCTTCGCTTCCTGCTCGGGGATGTCCGCCGAGCAGCGTGCGCAGGCGGCCGAGATCCACCAGCAGCTCGGCGACAACCTCCTCTACCAGGGGGATGCGCAAGGGGCGATCAAGGAATACATGCAGTCGCTCGACCTCGACGAGACCCCCGAGGCGCACAACGGGCTCGGCCTCATCTACTGGTACTCGCTCGGCCGGCCCGAGGACGGCGCGAAGGAGTTCAGGCGCGCGCTGCAGATGCGGCCGGACTACTCGGAGGCGATGACCAACCTGGGCGCGCTCTACATTTCCCGCAGCCAGTTCACCGACGCCATTCCCCTGCTCGACAAGGCCGCGCGCGACCCGCTCTACAAGACGCGCACCGTGGCGCAGGCGAACCTCGGATGGGCGCTGTACAAGTCGGGCCAGCCGGAGAAGGGCATCGGCGAGATCCGCGGGGCCCTGGCGGTGGCGCCGAAGTACTGTCTGGGATGGCGGCAGCTCGGGACCATCTATTCGGAACAGGGCAGGCTGGACGAGGCGAGCAAGGCGTTCGGCCGGTACGCCGAGGAATGCCCGGACGTCGGGGACGCGCACCTGCTCTTCGGCAAGGTGCTGGCGCGGCAACAGCGGGCCAAGGAGGCGCGCGCCGAATTCGAGCGATGCGCGATCCCCAAGCAGGAGCGGGACAAGCCGGTCGCCTCGGAGTGTGCGCGGTTCCTCAAGGAGCTCGGCACGCCCTGACGCCCCTGGGATGCTAGATTCCCGCCCATGGGAATCCTCGAGATGCTGGCGCGCACCCACGGGATCGCCGGGCTCCGGCAGCTTGCGCAGGGCGGCCCCAAGAGCTCTGAGGTCGCCTGATCGGTGGACCTGCGCGCGCATTGCGTCGACGCCTTGGTGCTTCGCGCCATCCCCTACGGCGAGGCGGACGCGGTGGTCCATCTCCTGGTCCGCGGGCGCGGGCGCATCTCCGCTTTCGCGCGCGGAGCGCGCAGCTCGCGCAAGCGGTTCGGGGGAGCGCTGGAGCCGTTCCAGCGCGTCGAGGCGCTGGTGGCGGAACGGGAAGGGCAG
>Ga0209689_1000919_pt1 | contig 21448 bp, 21 predicted proteins | sample GraSoiAngelo_149_FD_187119 | JGI IMG/M metagenome (GOLD analysis project Ga0209689, IMG submission 187119) | Grasslands soil microbial communities from the Angelo Coastal Reserve, California, USA - 14_1009_09_30cm (SPAdes) (version 2) | ecosystem: Environmental > Terrestrial > Soil > Grasslands ... | reverse complement strand
CGCCGGCGCACCGGCCGGATCCGCATCGAGGGCCAGGGCGCGAAGCCGATGGGGCTGGCGATGTCGCGCGACGGCGCGCGCCTCTACGTCTCCACCGGCCGCGGCGGCGCCGTGGCGTGCATCGACGTCCGCGCCGCGAAGGTGGTGCGGACGTTCGAGTCGGTGGGCCCGCGACCTTGGGGAATCGCCCTGAGCCCGGGTCAGGACCGCCTGTACACCGCGAACGGACCTTCCGACGACGTATCCGTCATCGACGTGCAGAACGGGAAGATCCTGCAGCGGATCGCGGTGGGCAAATTGCCGTGGGGCGTCGCCGTCGGACCGTGAACGTCAGTCGCACCGCCGCCGATTCAAGATGGTGCTCGCGAGGCGCGCCGGTGTAAAGGAGCGCCATGCCCGAGTCCGCGCTGGCCGGCGTGCGCGTCGTCGAAGTCGGCAACTTCATGGCGGCGCCATTCTGCACGCTCCAGCTCGCCGATCTCGGCGCCGAGGTGGTGAAGATCGAGAACCCAGACGGTGGCGACCAGGTGCGCGCCACCGCTCCGTTCCTCGAGGGCGAATCCTCGAGTTTCATCCGGCTCAATCGAAACAAGCGATCCCTCGCCCTGGACCTCAAGCTCCCGCGGGGGAAGGAAGTGTTCCGCCGCCTGATCGAGCGCGCGGACGTGGTGGTGGAGAACCTCCGTCCGGGCACCATGGCCGATCTCGAGCTCGACTACCGCAGGCTGTCGGAGCTGAATCCGCGGCTCGTCTATGTCGCCGCTTCGGGCTGGGGCCAGGACGGTCCCTACGCGCAGCGGCCCGGGCTCGACATCATGGCGCAGGGAATGAGCGGCCTGATGTCGATCACCGGCGAAGAAGGCGGGAACGCTCCGGTGAAGGTGGGCGTTCCGCTGACCGATCTCACCTGCGCGCTCTACGGCGCGCTCGCCGCGGTCGCCGCCCTGCGGGCGCGCGAGCGCACCGGGCGAGGGCAGTTCATCGATGTCTGTCTGTTCGAGGCGGGCGTCTCCCTCGCCATATGGGAAGCAGGCCGCTATTTCGCCACCGGGGAAGTGCCCAAGCCGCTGGGCTCGGCGCACCAGACCTCCGCTCCTTACCAGGCGCTGCGCGCATCCGACGGGTTCTTCACCCTCGGCGCGACGAGCGCGCGCAACTGGGAGGCGTGCTGCGACGTGTTCGGCCTCGCCGAGCTGAAGCAGGACCCGCGATTCTCCAAGAACCACCTGCGGCACCAGAACCGCCGCGAGCTCATCCCGCTGATCGAGGATGTGAGCTCGAGGCGGCCCGCGCGCCACTGGGTGGAGGCGCTCGAACGTGCCGGGGTGCCCTGTGGATTGCTGCAGACGTACGATCAGGTCTTCAACGATCCGCACCTGCTCTCGCGCGCGTTCTTTCCCGACGCGCCGCACAGCAGGCTGGGACCGGTCAAGCAGATCGCCTCGCCGATGCGCCTGTCCGAGACGCCGACGCGGATGGTGCGGGCGGGTCCGCTCCTCGGCGAGCACTCCGCCGAGGTCCTCGCCGAGCTGGGCTATTCGCGCGACGAGATCGGCAAGCTCGCGAGGGCGGGCGTGATCCGGGAGCCTGCATGAGCGCGGAAGAGATCCTGTTCCAGATCGGCGACGACGGCATCGCCTGGCTCACCTTCAACCGTCCCGAGGCGCGCAACGCGATGACGTTCGGGATGTACCAACGCCTGGGCGAGATCTGCCGGGCGCCGGACCCGCGGATGAAGGTGTTGATCCTGCGTGGCGCGGGCGACAAGGCGTTCGTCTCGGGGACCGACATCGCGCAGTTCCGCAACTTCAAGACGCCCAAGGACGCCCTCGATTACGAGGCCACGATGGACGGCGTCTTCGACGCTCTGGAGGACGTCCCGGTGCCCACCATCGCTGCCATCCAGGGCGCTTGCACCGGCGGCGGCGCTGGCATCGCGGCGGCCTGCGACTTGCGGCTCGGTGCGCCCTCCGCCAGGTTCGGCTTTCCCATCGCGCGCACGCTCGGCAACACGCTCTCGATGCGAAACCACGCCCGCCTCGCGGCGCTGATCGGCGTCGCCCGCACCAAGGACATCCTCTTCCTGGCCCGGCTGATGGATGCGCAAGAGATGCGCTCCGCCGGGCTTCTCAACGAGATCACCAGCGAGGAGGGCCTCTACACGCGGGCGGTGGAGACGGCCCGCACGCTCCTCGAGCACGCGCCGCTCACGTTGCGCGCGGCGAAGGAGGCGCTGAACCGGGTGGTGCGCCACTGGGCCCCGCCCGGCGGTGGGGACGAATTCGTGGTGCGCAACTACATGAGCGAGGACTTTCGCGAGGGCGTGGAATCGTTCCTTGCCAAGCGCAAACCCCGCTGGACCGGCAAATAGGAGTCTCCGTGGCATTTCCCAGCGGCCGTCATTTCCTCCAGATCCCCGGGCCGACCAACGTGCCCGATCGCGTGCTACGCGCGATCGATCGGCCGACCATCGATCATCGCGGACCTGAGTTCGCGAAACTGGCAAAGGAAGTCCTGGCAGGACTGCAGAGCGTCTTCCGCACCGCGCAGCCGGTGATCGTGTATCCCGCCTCGGGAACGGGGGCGTGGGAAGCGGCGCTCTCGAACACGCTTTCCCCCGGCGACCGCATCTTGATGTTCGAGACCGGGCACTTCGCCAAGCTCTGGGAGGAGATGGCCCAGCGGCTCGGTCTTCAAGCGAATTTCATCCCCGGAGACTGGCGCCGCGGGGTCGATCCGAAGATGGTCGAGGACGAGCTGCGCGCGGACGCGCAGCAGAAGATCCGTGCCGTCTGCGTGGTGCACAACGAGACTTCCACCGGAGTGACCACGCGCCTTCCGGAGGTGCGGGCGGCGATCGATCGCGCCGGGCATCCGGCTCTCCTGATCGTCGATACCATCTCCTCGCTGGCGTCGATCGACTACCGCCACGACGAATGGAAGGTCGACGTGACCGTCGCGGGCTCGCAGAAGGGCTTGATGCTCCCGCCGGGGCTGTCGTTCAACGCCATCTCGCAGAAAGCGCTCGCGGCGTCGCGCGAGGCGGGGCTGCGCCGCTCGTACTGGGATTGGGCCGCGATGCTGCGCGCGAACGAGAGCGGCTTCTTCCCGTACACGCCGGCGACGAATCTGCTCTACGGCCTGCGCGAGGCGATCGCGATGTTGGAAGAGGAAGGCCTGGAGAACGTGTTCCGGCGTCACGCACGTCATGCCGAAGCCACGCGCAGGGCGGTTCGGGCCTGGGGATTGGAAGTCAACTGCGCCGACGAGCGCGAGCACTCGGCTTCGCTGACCGGCATCCGCATGCCCGCCGGCCATGATGCGGACAAGTTGCGCGCCATCGTGCTCGATCGCTTCGACATGTCCCTGGGCCAGGGCCTGGGCAAGTTGAAGGGGACGATCTTCCGGATTGGTCATCTGGGCGCGTTCAACGACCTGACGCTGTGCGGAACCCTCTCCGGAGTGGAGATGGGGCTCGGCCTCGCCGGTGTGCCGCATCGGCCCGGCGGCGTGAGGGCCGCGATGGAGCATCTCGCCGCGACGGCGGCGGCGGGGCAGAGGTAGCCTCTCCACCCCTTTCGTTCGACAGCTTCCCCGCCCGGGGCACAGCGAGACCTTGTGTTCGTACCTCGGCGTCTCGTAGGCCCTGCAGTCGGGGAGGCATTCGATGAGCAACACGGATTTGCCGCGGATTTCGCCGCCGGAGCCGGGCCCGCCGATCGGCGGTATCGCGGGGGTCGTCCTGATCGTCGTTGCGCTGATCGCGGGCGCGCTGCTCGGCTTTCGTTGATCAGATCGCGCGCAGCCCGGCCTCCGCGCATTCCAGGTCCTGCTCCGGTTTGCCGCCGCTCACTCCCACGGCACCGAGCACCGCATCGTTGCGCCGCACCAGCGTCGAGCCGAGCCCGGGAATGATGGGAACCCGCACCATCCGTCCGACGGCCTCGAAGAATGCCGGCCGGTCCTGCGCCACTTGCGCGAGAGAGGCGCCGTCGCGGTGCCAGAGCGCGGCGCCGCTCGCCTTCGCCTCCGCGATCTGCGCCGAGACGGGCGGCGCGCCGTCCATGCGCGCGAGCGCGAGCAAGAGACCGCCCTCGTCCACCACGGCCACGGTCACCCGGATGCCGATCTGCCCGGCGCGGGCCTGGGCGGCGTCGATCAGCCGGCGGCAATCATCTCCGGACAGCGGCATGGTTTCCTCCTGAAGGTACAGTCTAAAAACAGCAGTCGCTACGCCGCCTTACGGCGGGCCGCGACTGAGCCACCTTACGGCGGCGACTGAGCCACCTTCGGCGGCGGCGACGAGTGGACGTAATCCTACCGCTTTCCAGCGAAAGGAGCGCGCAGCACCGCCACCCGGTCAGGCGGTGCGAGCGCAAGGCCTAGCGACCCCACCCGCCACGGTGCTCTTCATTACAGCAACGCGGCACGCTAGCCGCATACCTGTTCGGGGGTCCGCCCGTGCTCAGCTTCCTGGAGATCGCCGGCTGCTCGTTCGTCGGGTTCCTCTACATCGCCATCCTCGCGACGGCAGTGACGCGCAAGACCCGCCGACGCCCGACCCAGCCGGCGCATCCCGAAACAGAAACGGACTCACCCCCCGAGTTCGACCGCGCGGCGTAAAGGCGCTCGCGCACCGAAGGTACATCACCCCCCGTAGAACAGCCGGACGAGCGAGAGCGGCACCAGAGGTACGTAAGTCGATAACAGCAGTACCAGCAGCAGTACGCCGATGAACCAGAGGTTCACCTTCGTCACCTCCCAGATGTCGGCGCGCGCAATCGAACAGGCCACCGTGAGCACGCTCGCAACCGGCGGCGTCTGCTGCCCGATGCCGAGATTGATGGTGACGATGATCCCGAAATGGACGGGATCGATCCCCACGGCCTGCACCAGCGGCATCACCACCGGGATCACGAGGATGATGGCTGCCGCGGAGTGAAGGAACAGCCCGAGCAGCAGGAAGAGCAGGTTGAGCAGCATCAGCACGAGCCACCTGCTGTTGCTCAGGGCGGCGGCGGCGGCCGCAAGCTTCTGCGGTGCCTGGATCTCGGTGAGATGGATGCCGAGCAGGGCCGACGCGGCGACGAGCAGCATCACCACGGCGGTCTGGACGACGCCGTCGATCATCGCGGTGTAGAGAGCCTTGAGGTTCAGCTCGCGATAGATCACCGTGCCGATGACGACGGCCGCGAGCACCGCAAGCGCTGCTCCTTCCGTCGCGGTGACGACGCCGCCGAAGATTCCACCGAGGATCAGCGCGGGCAACACGAGCGACCAGGATGCCTCCTTCAAGGCCGCCCAGACCCGCCGACGCTCAAACTTCTCTTCGACGGGGAGGTTGTAGACACGGGCGAAGCGGTAGGCGATGACCATCATCAAGAGCCCGCCGAGGACCCCCGGGACGACGCCGGCCACGAACAGCTTCACCACCGACGTGTCGGCCATCGCGGCATAGAGGATCATCGGGATCGACGGCGGGATGATCACCGCCAGCGTCGAGGCCGAGGAGAGCACTGCCGCCGAGAACTCTTTCGAGTAGCCCTTGCTCTTCATCGCCGGGATGAGGATGGTTCCGAGCGCCGCCGCGTCGGCGACGGCGGACCCGGAGATCTCGGCGAAGAACAGCGATGTGACGATCGTGACCTGGGCGAGGGCGCCGCGCACGAACCCGAACACCGCGGAAGAGAGCGCGATCAGCCTGCGCGAGATGCCCGACGCGTTCATGATCGCGCCGGCGAGGATGAAGAGCGGGATGGCGATCAGCGGGAAGCTGGTCGAGCCCGTGTACATGACCAGCGGCACGTTCGCGAGCGCCGCGATGCCGCCGGCATGGAGGATGGCGACCAGAGCGACGACGCCGAGCGCGATGGCGATCGGGACGTTCAGGAGCACCAGCACCATGACGGCGCCGAAGAGGACGAAGATGGCCATCAGTGCGACAGCTCCTTCGCCGCGTCCTGCTGTGCGCTGACGACGACCTTGCCTCCCTCAGCCCAGGCGACGCGGTCGGGCAGGTTGAGCAGCTCGGCAACGACGAAGAGAGCGGCGCCGATGGGAATCACCGACTGCGTGAGCGCCACCGGAATGTCCACCGTCACCAGGGTTTCGCCCGCGAGCACGTGCAGGATCGAGGTTCCCTGCCAGGCGAGCACCAGGAAGAAACCGAGGACCGCCATCTCGCGGATCGCGAGCGCGACGAAGCGTCCTGCCCGCGGCATCGCGTTCACCAGTCCGGGGAAAGCGATGTGCGATCGCTTCAGGGCGGCGAGCGCGCTCCCGTAGTACGTGATCCAGGCGAGCAAGACCGAGGCAACCTCGTCGTACCAGGAGAGAGGTCTCCTCGCGGCGCGGAAAGCGATGCCGGCGAGCACCTCGACGGCGAGGAGGAGGAGCAGCGCACACGTGATCCACTGCAGAACCTGCTCGAGCCGCCGGCGCCAGATCGCGCGCGCCGTCACTTGCCGGATCCGAGCGCGATTGCCTTCTCGATCATCTGCTTGCCGTTCGGCACTTCCGTGGAGAAGTCGTCGTAGACCTGCTTGCTCGCCTTCTGGAAGGCCTGCTTGTCGGCCTGGTTCACCTTCATCCCTCCTCGCTCGAGCTTGCCGAGGAGGTCCTCGTCCATCTTCGCGCCGGTCTCGTAGACGAAGGGCTGCGTCTCCTGGGCCGCCTGCTGGATCTGCTTGCGCACGGCTTCGGGAAGCCCGTCGAACTTGCGCGGCGAGGCGACCACGTATGCCGGCGTGTAGACGTGGTCCGTCAGCGAGAGATACTTCTGCACCTCCTGGAACTTCGAGGTGTAGATCTGCGTGAGCGGGTTCTCCTCTCCGTCCATCACGCCCGTCTGCAGGGCGACGAACACCTCCGACAGGCCCATCGCCGAGGGGCTCGCGCCGTAGGACTGGAACATCTTCACCCGCCACTTGCCCTTCGGGACGCGCAGCTTGATGCCCTTCAGGTCGTCGGGGCCCTTGATCGGGCGCAGGTTGTTCGTGATCTGGCGGAAACCGTTCTCCCAGGTGGCGAGGACCCTGTAGCCCGCCTTCTCCGCGATCGGGACCAGCGTCGGCCAGACGATCTCCTTGTCGATCCGCTTCATGTGCTCGCGGTCCTTCACCAGGTAAGGCATCTCGAAGAGCCCGAACGCGGGAACGACGGAGGACATCACCGTCGAGGGCAGCGCGAGGTCCACGGTGCCGAGCTTCACTTTCTGCAGCAGCTCGGTGTCGTCGCCGAGCTGGCTCGCGCCGTACACCTGGATGACGACCTTGCCGCCGGTCTTCTCCTTCACGCGCTTGGCGAACTCGGTCGCGGACAGGTCGAAGAGCGATCCCGGGGATCCGACGTGGCCGAGCTTGAGCTCGACGGTCTGAGCGGCCGCGGGGCCCGGGAGTAGGAGGCTGCACAGCGTCAGCATGGCTGCGGCGTAGAGCGCTCTCATGCGTGTGCTCCGCGTCAGAGGTGGATGACCCAGCAGTGCGGCGGGCGCATGGTACACCTCGTCCAACGGTGCGAAGTCAAGAGCGAGCTCGCCGGCCGCCGTCTCGCGAACGAAACGCTGTCGGTCGGTCAGTTCTCCGGCATCATGTGTTGCTGGGGAAGACCGCTGTTGCGGATGAAGTCCGTCAGCCGCTGTGAGACGGCGAGGGTGGCTGACAGCGACTCGACGTCCTTTCCCACCGCCTCATCCACGAACCACCCGTCGCTGCGCAACGTCGCGACCAGCGAGTCAGGCTCGTGCGTCAGCGTCACCTCGAGATCTCCCTTGCGCGGTTCGTGATCGACGACTGCGAATCCCCGGGACCGCAGCGCCGCGGAGAACTGCGCGCGCTCTTCAGCGGAGGGGGCGCGCACCGTGAGCTCGTAGATCCGGAGCTCGGTCGGCGTGGGCGGATGCTCCGCGGGCCGCGGAGGCCAGTGGCCGCGGGGCCCGCAAGCGAGCATCAGGGCGGCGAGCAGCAGGCGCCTCATGGCGCGTGCTTCTGCGCTTGCTCCGGCCGTGCCGTCAATGACCCTCCCGCAGCTTCTGCGGCCGGCGCGGGGCCGGCTGGCGCGTGAACGCGGGGGATCGGGAGCGCGCCTGCAGCCGCGGGCCGCTTCGCTGCGGAGGCGGTCCCGGTGGCTGCTCTCCCCGCCGATGCCGCGCCACTCCTCCCTAAGGTCCGCGCCGGGCCGGCTGGGCCGCGCCAGCTTTCGCAGAGGGAGGAACGCCCGATGAGGTGCTTGACTGGACCCCGCTGTTCGCCGGCTCGAGCGAGAGCGGAGCCCTGGGCTTCACCGTGGGCAAGGCCGTCGACAGCATCACCAGTCCCGACGGCAGCGTCGACCGCCTCTACAGCAAATACCTCACGCTCTGGGCGCGGCAGGCCGACCGCGCGTGGCGCTTCATCGCGGACGGGGGAGCGTCCTCGCCTTCTCCGGGGCAATAGCGCTCCCCCGGACCGGCCCCGTCCGGCAAGTGCTGCGGACGGGGCCGCGATCCGACTACACTGGCTTTCCGCGGAGGCCCGGGTGCGGAACACGTCCCGCAGCATGCTTCAGCAGCTCGGCATCGCGTTCGGCGCCTGGACGATCGTCGCCGCGGTCGCGTACGCGCGCATCCCGCTGCAGGCACTCGCGCAGGGCCGCACGCTGCCGCCAATGCGTGGCGCCTTCGAACACCTGGTGTCCTGTTGGATCTGGGCCCTGTTCACACCGGCGATTCTCTGGCTGGTGCGGAGGTATCCGCTGGACCAGGGGACGTGGGCAAAGAACGGCGCAGTCCACCTCGCCGCCGCGGCCGCTACCGTACTGATCGGGGCGCCTCCGAGCTACGCGATCACCGCCCTTCTCGACGTTCCGGGCCACGCACCGGATCTGACTACGCAGATCTTCGCGGAGTCGTTCATCGACGTCTTCTCCTACGCGGCGCTGGTGGTGCTCGGCCACGCGCTCGCCTACTACCGCGAGTCGGCCGAGCAGCGGCTCCGGGCAAGCCAGCTGGAGACGCGCCTGCTCAGCGCGCGGATGGAAGCGCTGGAAGCGCGGATGCACCCGCACTTTCTCTTCAACGCCCTGAATACGATCTCCTCGCTGGTCCGCACCGGCGACGCGAAGGCGGCAACCCGCGCGGTGGCGCGGCTCGGCGACCTGCTCCGCAGCTTGCTGCTCGACGACGGCCAGGAGGTCCCGCTCTCCCAGGAGCTCGAGTTCGTCGGCCGTTATCTGGAGCTCGAGCAGGTCCGGTTCGGGGACCGGCTCTCCGCGCGCATCGAGGTGGATCCGGCGGTCACCGTCGCGTTCGTTCCGCGGCTCGTGCTGCAGCCGCTGGTCGAGAACGCGCTGCGCCATGGCATCGAGCCGTCGTCCGATCCCGGCCGGATCGAGGTGCGCGCCTCACGCAGCGGCGACATGCTGGAGCTCGAGGTGCGCGACAGCGGCGCAGGCGGCGGCAGCTCGCAGCCTTCGACGCGCACCGGCCTGGCCAACACGCGTGCCCGCCTGGAGCAACTCTACGGGGACCGCCACGAGCTGGTACTCAGCAGCGACGGGAAGGGAACGGTGGCGCGGGTGGTGATCCCCTTCCGCTCCCGCCCGCGCCTGCCGCAATGAACGATCCGGTCCGCGTCCTGGTGGTCGATGACGAGGCGCCGGCGCGGGCGGCGCTGCGCAGGATGCTGGGCGAGGATCCCGAGGTCGAGGTGGTGGGTTGCTGCGCCGACGGCAAGGCGGCGCTGGCGGCGCTGCGGACCTTGGCGCCCGAGGTGCTCTTCCTCGACGTGGTGATGCCCGGCCTCGATGGCTTCCAGGTGATGCGGGCCGCGGGCCCTCGACCCCCACGGGTGGTGTTCGTCACCGCGCACGCCGGTCACGCCTTGGAGGCGTTCGATACCGAGGCGGTGGACTACGTGCTCAAGCCCTTCGACGACGACCGCTTCGCGCGCGCTCTCTCCCGCGCCAAGGCCGCGGCCCGTGCGGACCGGACTCTCGCGCTGGCGGCACGCCTCTCGTCGGAAGCGAGGACGCAGGCCGCGCCGGCGTACCTCGAGCGCATCGTCGTGCCGGATCGCGAGGGTGTGCGCGTGGTTCCGGTGGCGGAGATCGACTGGATCGAGGCCCAGGACTACTACGTCGAGCTGCACATCGGCAGCCGCAGCTACCTGCTGCGGCGCTCGCTCAAGCTGCTCGAGGAGCGGCTCGACCCGCGGCAGTTCGCGCGCGTGCATCGCTCGGCCATCGTGAACGTGGCGCGCATCCAGGCGCTGCGGCCGGCGACGCACGGGGAGCGCGATCTGGTCCTGCGCGACGGCACACAGCTGAAGCTGTCGCGGATGTACCGCGACCGGCTGGCAGAGCTGCTGTAGCGAAGAGCACGGTGCCGCTGGCGGTGGCGCGTGCCGAAGTTGTCCGCCTTCGCCGCCGGAATGGCGCGGGACTTCCAGCCGACGATCCTTCCCTCGGGCCTCGTGCAGGCCTTCGCCCTCGCACTTCCGTTCGCGGAGGCGGCGGTGGGCGCCCTCATAACGGTCGGGTTGTTCCACACGCCGCGCAGGGCGCCTATCTGGCCGCCGCGGTCACGACCAGGCATTCCTGCCGCCAGACGATGATGTTGATGAAATGCACGTCGGCGCGCACGTCGGACAGTGTGCTGCCGGGCGCCTGCGCCTGCGCTTTGGCGACGGCGTCGCGGTAGCCGGCGTCGCCCCAGGCGCCCAGGTCCCATCCTCCCCACAGGAAGAGCGGCAGGCCCACCGCGTTGCGGCAGGACTCGCCGTGGACTTCGCGCGGCGCCGATCCGGTATCGGCGCGCCACTGCAGCGCGGCCGAGCTGTCCTCGAAGATGAGCGCCGGGCGCGGCCGCATCATCGAGCCTGCGCATCCGCAAAAGAGCAGCCCGGACAACAGGAGCAGTCTCACCGGACTGCCTTCGCGGTGACCCGGGTGCACGCCTTGTCGTACAGGAAGAGGATGTTGAAGAACGTGGTGTCGGCCCGGACGTCGGCCAGTTGGGTGGCGCCGGACCTCGCCTTGGCGTCGGCCACCGCCGCCGCGTAGCCCCCATCGCCCCAGGCCACGAGCCCGAGGACCGCCTGGTTGCAGGCGGTGCCCTCCACGTCGGCGGCCCCCTCGGCTTTCGCTTCCACCGCGGTCGGCGCGCGGTAGGCGAGCGGCGTCTTCACGTCGGCGTAGATGCAGCCCGAGACCGCGCAGGCCATCACAGCGAGCATTCTTTTCACGGGCGCCCCTGCGTTCCGGGCGCACTCTATCGCACCGGCGCGAGGCCGTGACACGCATCGAGCCAGAAAATCAGTATGTGACGGATTCGTCCAGCACGGCGTATTCGAGTACGCGAGCATTGCCGAGCACGGGTGGCGGTTTCTCGCTCATGGCCGCAGCCACTCTAGCGTAAGCTCCTGCTTAGAGCCGGCATGCGTTCGGTTGCGCGCTGGGCGATTCGCAACCGACGATTCCTCTAGGCTCTCGAACCCACGAGACTGAGGAACGATCGAGGCGTCAAAATGGCCACGCCGGCGTACTCCTTGACTGCAAGGAACGCTTGATCGTCAGTGACAACGTAACCAGCGCGTCCCTCGAGAGCTGCGGCGAGGTACTTATCGTCGTCGGGATCGTCGCAGATGCCAGAGAGTTGCTGCGCGCCGACAACCAGGTCCGCCAGCATCACGATGTCCTCAAACCACAGCTGCGCATCGACGCCGCGCAGCAGCTTGCGAACTTTCGGATACGCGAGGGCTCTCATCACTTCATCCACAATCGCAGGCGAGAGCACGATCTCGAAGTCCGCATCGCGCAAGAACCGTTCGACCAACCGGCCCGGCGTGCCGGCTGGCTGGATGATGGCGCTGATGTAGACGTTCGCGTCGAGGACAGCGCGGAGCAATGGCTACTTGGTCCTGCGTCGAGGTTTCCGCGCACGTTTACGAGCCGAGCGCTGCGCCTCGAGGGCGATCGCGAGCGCCTGTTCCTCGCTCACCGTGCTTTGCTTCTGCTCCTCGAGGAGTTCCAGCGCGTGCCGCCGTGCGAAACGCCGCATCTGCTCCAGACGCTCGACCGGTACCAACGCGGCCAGTGGCTTGCCCTTCCGCTCGATGACAAACTCATCGTGACGAAGGGCCACCCTGTTGAGCAGGTCACCGATCCGCTGGCGAACGTCGATCGTGGAGACTTTTTCCATGTCTAGCAACTAGTATAGTTGCACCACTTGCGTGTCGGCAAGCCGGAGGAGCATCGATGAGCAAACCGCCTGTGTTCGTCGATCTGGACTACGAGGCAGCCCTCGAAGCTGCCCGAGCGAAAGGGAGGCTCCGCCGCCCAGCCACCCCCGCATGAACGCGGCGAGGGTCATCTCGCCCCTCGCCGCGCAAGCCCTGTCCCTCAGTAGGCGACGCCCTTCACCAGCGGACGAGCCGCGGGCGCCGGGGCGCCCGGGGCCGGGTTGAGCTGGATCACGTCGGGCCGCATCATCTCGTTGTCCTCATGGTCGATCATGTGGCAGTGCCACACGTATCCATGCTCGAGGTTGTCGCTGGGGTCGAAGGCGTAGACCAGCTGGTTCTTCGGCGTACCGATGGGCAGGTCGCTCGGCGCCCAGCGCACCACGAATCGCGTCACGGCACCCGGCGGCACCATCAGCGTATCCTTCCAGCCCGTCTCCTGCGCTCTGGGCGCCAGGGGCTTGCCCTTTAGAAAGGGCGTGACGTCGGGGTTGCCGCCCAGCGCGCGCGGGTTGCCCGTGTTGTAGTCGAGCGGCGGCCCGAAGTCCGCGCAGTACGAGCCCGCCGCGCAGCCGAGCGCGGGTGCGGCGGGGAAAGCGGCGGCGTACGCGGCGTTGTACTGCTTCAAGTCGAACGCCTGCCGGTTGAGGACCTGGAACGACGCCAGGTGGGTATGAATCGGGTGCGCGTCGGGGGTCAGGTTGACGATCTCCCACACCTCCGTGTCGCCCTCCTGCGGCAGCTCCGAGTAGAAGGTGACTTTGCCCCCCACGTCGATGGGCACGAAGTCCCTGTACGGACGCGGCGACTCGCCTGACATCTTGGTGTTGTTCAGCAGGATGTCCACCGGACCGCCAGGATACTCGGTGGTCACGCCCGTCACCGGGTCGGTGGCCACCGAGGCAGGCAGCTCCACCTCGTTCAAAGTCAGTTGCCGCGTCTTGTCGGCGGTAACTTCTGCTGCCAGCGTGCCTGTCGCGGGGTTCACCAGCCGCTGGATCAACTGGTTAGATTGCCGAATGGTGGCGCCCGGCGTGGCCGGATTCCAGCTGGAATCGACCGGGCAACCGGCTGGCGGGCAGGCGATGCGGAACTGAAGGATCCTGCCCACCGTCGAGCCCTTCGCCGGGGCGCCGGTGGGGAAGGGCGCCTTGGCGGTGTTCTTGAGGATGAACGTGGTTCCGGGCGCGACCCCGGCGAAGTCGACGATCACCTCGTATCGCTCGCCTGGCATGATCAGTAGCTTCTGTCCGGCCGCCGGATCCAGTTTGGCCGGCGCATCGAGGTAGCCGCTGTCGTTGCCGATGACCCACATCGGCGGACCGAAGGCACCGGTGACCTGATTGGCGAGGAACAGCTCGTAGGCGCGCGAGTTCGAGCCATTGAGGAGAAGGAACCGGTAGCGCTTCGGCTGCGCGGCGAAGAAGGGCCAGGCCTTGCCGTTGACGACGATGGTGTCGCCGACGAACTCAGGCACCCAGTACGGATGCTGTGGATTCGTGCTGTTCACCGATGCGCCGCTGGAGTCGGACGGGAAATAGAGCTGTCCGTTCGTGTCGAACATGCGATCCTGCAGCACGATGGGCACGACCTCCGTGACCCCCGGGAACCCGGCCGGGAGCTTCTGGGCGGGATCGACGATGTAGTAAGCGCCCGCGAGACCGGCGAAGACATTCAGCCGCGTAGTGCCATCTGTGTGATCATGGAACCAGATGGGCGCGGCCTGCTGAAGGTTGGGATAGGCATAGATGGTCTGGTTCGCGGGGCCCGGACGGCGCGTGTAGTAGTCGTGTCCGAAGCGCGTGCCGAGGGCGTCGCTGAGGAACCAGGCATCGGGTCCACCGTCCAGCATCGGAGGCACTTCGCCGCCGTGCAGGTGCGGAACGACCGGGACCGGTCCGGCGTAGTTCTGCGCGCACGGCGAGCCGAACGCCGGGATCCCGCCTGCCTTGTTGCAGGCGTTGGCCCCGCCGTTGAGCGGGTCGGCCCAGTCCAACGTCTGGTCGGTGGAGTACTTGTAGGCCAGCACGTTGGTGGTCGCGGCGCTGCCCAACTGGTTGATGAAGGTGATCTCGGTCGGCGAGCCGCGGCTGTTCACGATCACCGGACCGACATAGGTGTCCTGCACGGTGCTCGGGCAAGTCGTGCCCGGCACGTAGCCCCACACCCACGTTTCCGGCTTCTGACCCGGTGCGAACGTCCCAGCGGGCAGGACGTGCGCCCGGAATTCGCACATGGTCAGCGTAAGTGGCTGGTTGCCGAACAGGGTGTTGATGCTGCCGCCCGCGACGCCGAGCGTAGGAAGCGGCTCGATGAACTGCGGAATGGCGCTGCCCTCGATCGGTGTCTGCGGGCTTTGCGCCGCCTGCGCGCCGGCTGCCACGCAGAGTGCTGCTGCGATTCTTCTGAGCGGTTGCATAGGATCCCTCGGGAAGAAGTCCCTTGTTCGAGCCGGCACATGCAGCCGAAGTGCCACTTCGTCCGGGAAGCCCATCGGGCGAATGACGCCAACCGTCGTCCTGAGCCGCTCCCGTCGCGCCGGCACCCGCCGAGGACTTCGCGCTGTCCAGCCGTTCGACAGCGGCGTGGTCGAAGTGTCGCCAACCGATCAGCGCAGGAGACGAGTCGCCCTCGCAGGTCAATCAGCTTGCGGTCGATGCGCTTCCGGCGCCGAAGCGCGCTGTGAATTCCGCGAGTGCAAACGACATTTTGCAGAGTGAGCCGCGTGGGGATCGAACCCACGACCCTCGGCTTAAAAGGCCGGTGCTCTACCAGCTGAGCTAGCGGCTCACGCGAGGTTGTATCCCATCGCTGCCGCTCCTGCACCGGGCAATGCGGCCCGTCGCCGCCAGCTTGAACGATTGTTGCGCAAGGCGGCAGGGGGCGGTACCAAAGTCCGGTGCCCGTCCTCTGCAACGTGGAAGGAAAGCTGGTCCCTCCGGACCAGGCGGTGGTGCCGGTGCTCGACCGCGGTTTCCTCTACGGAGACAGCGTCTACGAGGTGGTGCGCACGTACTCCGGGCGCCCGTTCGAGTTGGACCGGCACCTGGCGCGGATGGAGAAGACGGCGCTCCGGATCGATCTGACGCTGCCGCCGCGCGAGAACATCGTTCGCGAACTGCAGCGCACGCTCGAGGCTGCCGGCAATCCCGAATCGTACGTGCGGATCGTGATCACCCGCAGCGCTGGCGAGTTCGGACTCTCGCCGTTCCTCGCCCGCGGCCAGAACCGGCTGGTCTTGATCGTGCGGCCGCTCGCGGCGCCGCCGGAAGAGCAGTACGAGCGGGGCCTGCAGATGGCGATCGCGAGGACGCGGCGCAACCCTCCCCAGGCGCTCGACCCGGCGCTCAAGACCGGCAACTACCTGAACAACATCCTCGCCCTGCGCGAGGCGCAGGAGGCGGGGGCTGACGACGCCATCCTGCTGGATCTCGCGGGGCGGGTGACGGAAGGGACCACCTCCAACGTCTTCTTCGTCCAGCGCGGCGTGCTCGTGACCCCGCCTCTTTCGCTCGGGATGCTGGAGGGCGTCACCCGCGCCCTGTTCATCGAGATCGCCCGCGCGCAGGGGCTGATCCTGCGCGAGGAGCCGCACGGTCCGGAGGCGCTGGCGGCGGCGGACGAGGTGTTCATGACCAGCACGCTGCGCGAAGCGATGCCGGTGACGAGCCTCGTCTTCCTGGAATCCCACGGCGAACAGGTGCGCAAGGTCGCCGACGGACGGCCCGGACCGGTCGCGAAGCGGCTGCGCGCCGACTTCCGCGAGTACGTGGAGCGGACGCACCTGCGCAGATGACGACGCCGCGCCGAAGGTTCCTCTCCTTTCTCGGCGGCGCCGTGCTCGCGCGCGCCCTGCGGGCGGAGGACGATCTTTTCTCCGGCGCGCCCGCTCCGGACGATCCGCTCGAGTTGCTCCACTCGCGCCGGCCGTCGTTCTCCGGCGGCGAGCCGCTGATCACCGTGCGCGTCCTCGAGGGACGGCAGCAGATCGTGTTCTCCTCGAACGGCCCGCTCGAGGCGCTGGCTCGATCCGCATCGGGCGTGATGGAGACCGTTGTCGCCGGGGGCGGTCCGGGGCGCTGGACGCTGCAGCTTCTGGAGGGCTCGCAAGGCGCCGGAGCATCGTGGGTCGAGCTGGAGCAGCTCCGGTACGACGACAAGCAAGGCGTGCAGAGGGCGCGAGAAGAGTGGGCGGCGAAGGGCATCGCCGTCCGCGTCGCCACGGTCGGCGAGGCCTACGGCATCGCCGGTCACGTGGTCGATACGCGCCGCTATGCCATCCTTGCCGAAGGCGACGCGACCGAGCCCGGCGCGAGGCGCCAGGCGCAAGAGCTCCAGGGCCGGTTCGGGACCCGGGTCCAGATCCGCCGCGAGATCGCCGTGCGCCCGCAGGCGCGCATCGAGCTGCGGGATCCGCGAGGCAACTCAGCGGGCATCGGCGAGAGCGCCATCGAGCTGCGCGCAGATTCCGGGATCGCGGTCGAGCAGGTCGAGTACGGGATGGGCTACAGCTTCCACGGCTACGAGACCCGGACGTATCCGGGACGGCTCTTTGCGACGGTGGACGCGTACGGGTCGCTCGCGCTGGTGGCGGCGGTGGGAATGGAGCGCCTCGTCAAGGGCGTCGTGCCCAGCGAGATCTTCGCCAGGGCGCACCTGGAGGCCCTCAAGGCGCAGGCGGTCACGGCGCGCGGAGAGGTCCTGGCAAAGATCGGCGCGCGCCACCTGGGTGATCCCTATCTGCTCTGTGCGGAGCAGCATTGTCAGGTCTACAAGGGTGTCGCGGCGGAAGAGGCGAGCACCGGCGCCGCGGTGGACGCGACGCGTGGCGAGGCGCTGTTCGCCGACCGCAACGGGCGGAGCCGCCTGGTGGACTCGGTGTACTCCGCGGTGTGTGGCGGGTACACGGAGGACAACGACGCCGTCTGGGGTGGCCCCGCGGACCCCTCGCTGCGAGGGCGGCCCGATTTCGATCCCGGCGCACCGGGAATGGACGCGTTTCGCGACGGAATCGGAGAGGCGCTGGTCTCCCGTTTCGTCCGTCTCAATCCCGTTCCCAGCTACTGCGCGTCGTCGGGGTACGCGAACCCGGAAAAGGTGCGCTGGCAACGCGCCTTCGCCCAGCGGGAGGTGGACGAGCTCTGCGCGCCGTTGGGCGTCGGGACCGTGCAGGTCCTCGCCGTCGAGGGACGCGGGGTTTCGGGCCGCGCGCGTGCCCTCCGGGTCGCCGGCAGCCGGGCGACCGCCCGCGTGTACGGCGAGCTGCCGATCCGCAGGCTCTTCCGCAACCTGAATAGCGGCATGTTCGTGATCGAACGGTCAAGCTCCGGCTGGACGTTGATCGGAGGTGGCTGGGGACACGGCAGCGGGATGTGCCAGACGGGAGCGATCGGGCGGGCCGAGCGCGGCGCGAGCTATCGCAACATTCTCGGCTGGTACTATTCCGGCGCGGCGCCGGTCCGGATCTATTAGCGCTCCCGCCAAGGGGCTGGGTATGCGCTGGTTTTTTTCGGGCACCCTTTGGATTGACTGCCCGCGCGCCGATGTTCGAAACAGGTGCTCCCCGAATCGCACCAGTGCACTCCGGAGCACTCCAGGACGTTCGGCGACTCGCCTGTCAGGCAGCGCCGGCGCTACAATACGCGCGCAATGCCCTTGCCCCAGCAGCCGGTTCGGCGCGGACGCCGCCTGACCATCGCGGTGGCGCTGTCCATCGCCGCGCACTTCCTGCTGCTGCTCGGGATCGCCAAGGACGCGATCTTCCACGTGCCGAAGCATTCCGTGAATCAGGTGGTGTCACTCGTCGCTTCCAACCGTTCGCAATTGCAGGGGATTCGGCCCGCCGGCCCGCAGTCCGCCGCGAGCGGCGCCCAGCCGCAACTCCCGAACCTGCCCATCGCGCCTCCCCCGCTTCCTGCGGAGAAGCAGGAGAAGCTGGAGAGCGGCCAGGTCGTCTCGCTCGGCCCGACGAACGAACAGGCGCCCGACAAGCCGACCAAGTACTTGTCCGAGAAGGACAGCCGCGTCGAGAAGGAGACGCGCGCGCGGGAGACGAACGCTTTCTACAAGAACGCGCTTTCCCGGCTGCAGAAGGAGGGGCGCAACGACAAGGCCGAGCAGGGCGCGCCGGCGACGAGCGTCCAGCCCGGGGACAACGGCAGGCTCGGGGGCGGCCGCGAGCAAAAGCGGCAGAAGCAGGCGGCCGAGCTCCCGAGCAAGCAGAGGCGCGACCCGCTGCACCTGGAAGAAGCTCCTGACGGCACGCTGAAGAACCGCGAAGGCACCGACGCGTTCAAGGGGACGGGAAACAAGATCGCGCTCGCCGACCCCGGCAGCGAGGGCAAAGCCTCCAACGTCGGGCCGGGCGCTTCCGGCGCGGCGCCGGGCACGCCGGGCGATCTGCGCCCGCTCAAGCTGACGCTGGACCAGCCGATCGGTGCGACAGGCCCCCTCTCTGGCGGCCCGATGCCCGACGACCTGCGCGGCATCGAGGAGGGCGAAGGGACGTTCCTGAACGCGCGCAGCTTCAAGTTCGCCGGGTTCCTCAACCGCGTGAAAGAGACCGTCGGGCGGGTGTGGACGCAGAAGGTGATCGACGCTTCCGGCAAGCGCGATCCAACGGGGCAGCTCTACTCGTACAAGGATCGCCGCACGGTGATCGAGTTCACCCTCGATCGGCAGGGCGAGATCACCGACGTCCACGTCGCCGCCTCGTCCGGGGTGCAGTATCTCGACGAGGTGGCGGTAGACGCATTCCGCGTCGTACAGCGCTTTCCCAATCCGCCGCCCGGGTTGATGCGCGACGACGGAACGGTGAAGCTCCCGTTTGCGTTCACCCTGCTGGCGGCGACCGGCGGAATCCGGCTGCAGGTCGGGCCGGCGTACGTGCCCGGGTCTCCAGCGGCGCGGGGGTTCTAGCCGCACCCGCACCAAAGGCGCGGGTATGCGGCGATTGTTCTCCGGCTGTACAGGTTGTTCTAGGCGTGCGCATGGCGCGCTTCGCGCGCCCGCAGGTTCAGCACGAGCGCGAAGCCGAGGATCGCCGACGCCCAGAGGGCCCAGAGCGTGAGGTGACCGCGGTCGATCAGCGCCCCCGCGATCGCTGGACCCACGATCTGCGCGATCGACAGCAGCGATTGGTTCAACCCGAGCACCAGGCCCTGCTCGCCGCGCGAGACCTGCTGCGTGATCAGGCTGGTGAGCGCGGGCCGGAGCACGCCATTGCCGAACGAAGCGAAGGACGCTGCGACGAGCAGCGCGGCGACGCCGAAGCTGACGCCGAGCAATCCGTATCCCAGCGCGCCGGCCATGAAACCGAGCGTCACCAACCGCACCTCGCCGACGCGGCGCACGAGCGCGCCCTGGCGCATCGACCCCTGCACGACGATGCCGAGGAAGCCCGAGTACATGAAGACGTACCCGACTTCCTTCGGACCGAACGCCGCGCCGTGCCAGGTGAACCGCCGCTCCGCGAACAGGGCGAATCCGCTGGTGAAGGTCGCGAATGCGAACGAGAACAGGAAGAATTCCAGCAGGAGCCCGCTGAGGGCCGGCCGCCGGAAGTACCGCAGATACGTGCCCCAATCGAGGATCCGGAGCCGCTTTCCGCCCGGCGCGATGGGAGCCTCGAGCTCCTGCTGCGCGGTCGCTGGCTGCATCCCTTCCGGGTGCGCGGGGACCGCCGGCAAGAGGAACGTGGTCCCGAGGATGCTGAGCAGCGAGAGCGCGGCCGCGCACAGGATCGGGATGTGGTAACCGAAATGGCTGGTCAGGTAGCCCGACGCTCCGGGGCCGATGAGAAAGCCGATCCCGAACGCGATCCCGATCACCGCGAATGCCCGCGCGCGTTCTTTCGGCGCGGTCACGTCGGCGATGTACGCCTGCGCGATGGAGAGGTTGCCGGCGGTGAGCCCGTCGATGACGCGCGCCAGGAAGACGAAGAAGAGATTGGGGGCATAGGCGAGCACGAGAAAACCCACGAACGTGCCCACCTGGCTGGCGGTCAGGACCGGCTTGCGCCCGAGATGATCGGAGAGCTGCCCGAGCACCGGGCCGGCGACGAGCTGGCAGACCGCGTACGTGCTCACGAGCAGTCCGACCACCGCGGGACTCGCGCCGAAATGCTCCGCGTAGAAGGGGAGCAGCGGCAGCATGATGGTGAGACCGAGGATGTCCACCACCACGACGAGGAAGATGGCGAGGAGCGGCGACCTCATCCCAGCGCCGCGAGCCTCGCGCACGCCAGGTCGAGCACTTCGTCGTCCTTGGCGAAGCAGAACCGCAGCAGTTTCTCGCCTTCCGCTCCCCGGTAGAATGCGCTGCCTGGCACCGAGGCCACCCCGGTGGTCTCGAGCACGTGCATCGCCGCCTGCAGAGACGTCTTGAAGCCGAGCCTGGCGCAGTCGGCGAGAACGTAATACGCGCCCTCCGGAACGATCGGCTCGAGCCCCGCGCGCCGCAGCGCCGCGCAGATGCGGTCGCGCTTGCGCTGGTAGCCCGACTGCAATTCGTCGAAGTAGCTGCGAGGCGCGTCGAATCCCCTGGCGGCGCCGAGTTGCAAGGGAGTGGGCGCGCAGACGAAGTACAGATCGTTCACCAGGGTGATCGCGCGCGTCATCTCCGCCGGCGCGACCGTGTATCCGAGCCGCCAGCCGGTGATGCTGAAGGTCTTCGAAAGCCCCATGATCGTGAGCGTGCGCTCGCGCAGGCCGGCGACCGCAGCGGGAGAGAGGTGGGGCCGCCCGTCGTAGCGGATGTATTCGTAGATCTCGTCCGTGATCACCAGCAGATCATGGCGCCGCGCCACGCGCGCCAGCGCCTCGAGCTCGTCGGAGCGGAACATCTTGCCGCTCGGATTCGACGGCGTGCAGACTACGACGGCGCGCGTTCGCGAAGTGATCGCCGCTTCCAGCGCGTCCTCGCGCAGCGTGAACTCCGGCGGCCTGAGCGTGGCGAACTCGGGAGTGAGTCCGGCCACCACGGCGGCGTTCAGGTGGTAGCCGTAGTAAGGCTCGAAGAGGAGGATCCCGTCGCCGGCATCGAGCAGAGCATGGATGGCGGCCGTGTATGCGCCGCTGGCCCCGACGGTGACGCAGATCTCCGTGGCCGGGTCGGCCTGCAGGCCGTTGTCGCGTGCGAGCTTGCGCGCGATGGCGTCGCGCAGCTCGCGCGCGCCTTCGGCGAACGAGTAGGTGCTGCGGTTCTCCCGGATGGCGGCGATCGCGCCGTCGCGG
>Ga0209689_1000917_pt1 | contig 21463 bp, 17 predicted proteins | sample GraSoiAngelo_149_FD_187119 | JGI IMG/M metagenome (GOLD analysis project Ga0209689, IMG submission 187119) | Grasslands soil microbial communities from the Angelo Coastal Reserve, California, USA - 14_1009_09_30cm (SPAdes) (version 2) | ecosystem: Environmental > Terrestrial > Soil > Grasslands ... | reverse complement strand
CTCGCTCCCCCAGGCGTTCAGCATCTGCCCGTAGATCGCCTCGGTCGCCATCGCGCTGGCCACCTCGCCCGCCGCGGCGCCGCCCATGCCGTCGGCGACCACGAACAGCGAGCCGCGCTCGCCGACCTCGTGTGTGCGCACCGCCGGCTTGAGCGAGGCGTCGCGCCGCGTCAGGTCCGCGACGAGAAAGTGGTCCTCGTTGTGATCGCGCGTGCGGCCCAGGTCGGTCTTCGCGAAGACCTCGACCTTGATGGCTTTGGAGGGAGAGCGTCCGAACAAGGTCAGCGTCCGCACTGGGCGGCGATCTTGGGGTAGACCGTGTCGGCCGGCTGGAGCTCGGCCGCCTTCTGAATCCATTCACAGCCGTGAGCACGATCGTTCATCTGCGCGAGGGCCATGCCGAAGACGAACGCGGCGTACGCCTTGTCCTCTCGAGTGATCCCGGGAGCGTTGAACAGGTGCATCGCGGAGTCGCCTATCCACCGAGCGGTCTTGGGCATCAGCTGGTAGAGATACAGGTTGTCGAGCAGCTCGCGGGCGCGGCTCACGTCGATGTTCGGCTTCGCTGCGATGGGCCGCTTCACCACGCGGCGTGGCGGGGAACTCGCGGGGACCGGCGAGGGCGGAGCGGTCGAGTCGCGCGCCGGGATGACCGCGACGTGAGGCGTCGTGTCGGCGTGCGCGCTGGTGTCCACTGCCTTCCCGCCGCCGCGTAACGCCAGGGCCGCCCCCACCGCTGCGAGGATGACCACGGCGCCGGCCAGGATCGGCACCAGCCGGCGGTTCCGCCGCGGTGGCGGCCTCCGGGCCGAGGGCATGGCCACCGACCGGCGCAACAGCTCCGTCTTGGCGTCGAACTCCGAGTCTCGGCGGGTCGGTGGGACCGGACTCAAGCGCGCTCCCCGCTGCAGACCGAGCACCGCGGCCACGTCGTTCGCGAACTTGACCGTCGACTGATAGCGGTCGGCCGGGCTGCGCGTGAGGGCGGTGTCGAGCGTCGCCTGCAGGCCCGGCGGGAAGCGCAGATCGGGGCGCACGTCGGCGAGCGTGGCGGGCTCGTCGGTAAGGCGCTGGACCATGGTGTCCTGCGCGGTCGTGCCCGCAAAGGGCAGCTCGCCGGTGAGCATCTTGAAGAACACGAGGGCGAGTGCGTACAGGTCGCTGCGGCCGTCGACCGGGTCCCCCGCCAGCTGCTCGGGACTCATGAACTCGGGCGTCCCGACGACCAGACCGGTCTTCGTGACCTTCTGCGTGTCGCGCCCGCCCACCGCTTTCGCGATCCCGAAATCGACGACCTTGACGACGTCCGTGCCGTCGCGGCCCCGCGACAGCATGACATTGTCGGGCTTCAGGTCGCGGTGCACGATGCCGAGGTCGTGCGCCGCCTGGAGGGCGTCCGCCACCTGGAGGAAGATCGCGCCCGCCCGCGCGACCGGCAGCTCGCCCTCGCGCGCGAGCAGCTCGGTGAGCGGTTCGCCCTCGACGAACTCCATGGCGAGGTAGATGATCCCCTCGGGGGTCTCGCCGAAGTCGTAGACGGCGCAGACATTGGGATGGCTGATGCGGCTGGCATTTGCCGCCTCCCGATTGAAGCGCGCCACGGCGTCGGGGTCGTGCACCATCGACGGGCTCATCACCTTGATGGCGCTCTTGCGCCCCATCTTCACGTGCTCGGCCAGGTACACCTGCCCCATGCCCCCCTCGCCGAGTTTCCGGACCACGTGGTAGCGGTCGGCCAGCACCTGCCCGACGAGGTCGGTCCCGGGCGACGACGAGCGCAGCGTCTGCCCGTCGTTCGGGCAGAAGCGAACCTCGTCGGTGTATTCGGTCGAACAGACGGGACAGACTTTCACGCGGAGAGCTCGACGCGCAGGAGCTTGTCGCCCACCAGGATGCGCGAGTTGTGGCGCAGCGGCATGTGCCCGCGCGCGGCCAGGGCGACGCCGTTCCGGCTGTCGGCGTCGACCACCACGAAGTCCGCGTCCTCGGAGCGAACCACCGCGTGCCGCGCACTCATCGAGGGGTCGTACGGGAAGATCCAGTCACCCTGCTCGCGGCCGATCATCACGTCGCGGCCGGGAGAGAGCTGGATCACGTCGCGCGCGCTGCCGTCGGAGCGCAGCTGCGTCAGGCTCGCGATATCGGCGCTCGGGATCAGGCTGCCCATGCGCCGGGTGGCGTCGGCGTCGGGGGGATGCGGACCCGGATAGCCCAACCGCCGGAATCGGACCACCTGCGAGCCGATGAGCAGCAGATCGCCGTCGAGCAGCCGGTGAGGCGCCTCGAGGAACACCCAGGTGCCGTTGCGGCTGCCCAGGTCGCGGACCACGAGCGTGTCTTCCTCCCAGGAGATCTTGGCGTGCAGCGGAGACAGGAACACGTCGTCCGGAAACCGGATGTCGCCGTCCTGCCGTCCGATGGTCGTGTCGGGTCCGGCGCGCTCGAAGCGCTGCGTGGGGGTTCCCGCGTCGTCGAGCAGCACGAGCGTGATGGTGCCCGCCGTGCGCGGAGCGCCGGGAGAAACGCGGCGCGGCAAGCCGGCATCGCCGACGGGTGCGCCGCACGTGGCGCAGAACCGAGTGGCGGTTCCGACCGGGGAGCCGCAGCGCGCGCAGGTCGGACCGGAGCCGGGAGCGCTCAGACGGCGGCCGCAGTGCGGGCAGAACGGCCGCGCCCGGGTGGCCCGGGCGCCGCAGAAGGGGCAGGTGAGCGACTCACCCGCGGCGACGCCGACGGCCGCCGCGAGGGGGCGCGTCCCCGGAATCGCGGTCACCTCGCCTTTCAGTCCCGCGGACCCGTCCATCGGTTTGCCGCAATCCATGCAAACTCGAGCGCCGGGCTCATTGTCGCGGCCGCAGTGGGTGCAAGCGGTCACAGGCGGAGGTACTCCACAGGGCGCACAAGTTACGGAATGCCAATCTATTCGGCAAATTGGCGGGTCGAAAGGGCCGATGCTACCTTGTCGCGCCTGTGCGATCGGTCGGCGTGGTCCTCGCGAGCGTCGTGGCCGGATGCGCGGTCTCGCGCGCCGGCAGCGCGCCCATACCGGCCGTTCCGCTCGCACCACGACCCGAGTCGCTGCACGTCACCGTCGTCTACCCCGCGCCCACCGACGTGCTGCAGTCACACGACTCCGCGTTTCTCTTCGGTGCGGTGTATGGCGCGCGCGGCCCCGTGCATCTGGGGGTCAACGGCCAATCGGTGCCGGTGCTCCCCGATGGCGGCTGGATCGCCTGGGTCCCGCTGCCCGACGACACGGTGGCGCCGTTTCTGCTCGCCGCGACGGCGGGGCCCGACTCGAGTCGCACGGTCGTGACCGCCCACATCGCACCGCGCTTCCGTCCGCCGCCCGGCCGCGCCGCGTGGATCGATACGACCAGCTTCACGCCGGTAGGCGCGCTGGCGTTGCCGGCAGGCGAAGGAATTCTCCTCAGCGTGCAGGCGGTGCCCGGAGCATCGGTCCGCCTCGTCCTGCCCTGGGGATCGAGCGTGCCGCTCGTGCCCGACACGCTGCCCGGCGAGCCCGCGTGGAGCGTGCGGGCGTTCGTCGCCGATACGGCGGCGTACCGGCTGCCCCCCGCGGTGGGCCGTTATGCGGGCTGGCTGCCGGCAGGCGCGCTGTGCGCCGACGGCCGCACGGCCTGCGCCACGCTGGTCGTGGCGGTCGGGGGAGACACCGCCACCGCGCGCTGGCCGCTCACGATCACGACCGTCGACGTGACGTTTCCGCGCGTCGTGCTGCTGAACGACGACACGGCCCACACCGGTACGACCGACAGCGTGAGCCCCGGGCGGGCCGTGCCCCACGGCACCTACAATTGGTTCTTCCCGACGGGAACCGTGGCCGTCGAATCGGGCCGTTGGAACGACCAAGTCCGGCTGCAGCTGTCGCGCGACGCGGTCGCGTGGGTGAGCGCGGGCGATGTCGTGGCCCTCGCGCCCGGCACGCCACCGCCTCGAGGAGTGGTAGGTTCCGTGCGCCTCGCGTCCGGACCGTCGTCCGTGACCCTGCGGGTGCCGCTTCCCGCCCGGCTCCCGTTCCAGGTCACGGAGCGGGACCGGAGCGTGTCGTTGCGTCTGTACGGCGGCGCGTCCGACATCAATTGGATGCAGTACGGCGGCACCGACCCGCTGGTCACGCACATGCGGTACGCGCAGCCGGCCGCCGACCAAGTGACCATCACGCTCGAGCTGTCGCGGCGCGTGTGGGGCTATCGCACACGGTGGGACGGGCGTGATCTGCTGCTCGAGATCCGCCGGCCGCCGCGGATCGATCCCGCCCGACCGCTCGCGGGGCGGACCATCGTGCTCGATCCGGGGCACCCACCCCTCGGAGCGAAGGGGCCGACGGGGCTGTGGGAGCCGGTGGCGACGCTGGCGGTCGCCCTCAAGACCAAGGCGCTGCTCGAGCATGCCGGGGCCACGGTGCTCCTCACTCGTACCGACTCGACGCCGCTGGAGCTGTATGCGCGGACGCGCTTCGCCGAGCAGCACGACGCCGACGTGCTGGTGTCGATCCACGCCAACGCGCTCCCGGACGGGGTGAACCCGTTCACCAACAGCGGCACCAGCGTGTACTACTTCCAGCCACGCAGCGCCCTGCTGGCGCGCGAGCTCGACCGCGCGCTCGTGGCCGAACTCGGCGTGCGCGACCTCGGCATGGGCCGGGGGGACTACGCCCTGGTACGGCCGACCTGGATGCCCGCGGCACTCACGGAAGGGTTGTTCATCATGCTGCCGGACCAGGAGGCGATGCTGGCGAGCGAGGAGGGGCGGGGGCGGTACGCCCGGGGACTGGTGCGGGGGATCGAGAACTTCTTGCGAGACCGGGCGAGGGAGCCGTGACTTCCGCGTTTCGCGTTGTCTTGCTTCTGTCGCTCGCCGGGCGGGCCGAAGCTCAGGTCGATCCGTCGGGCCCCTGGCGCACCCTGCACACCGCCCACTTCCGCATCCACTTCCGGCCCGCGTTTCGCGACGTGGCGCTGCTGGAAGCCCGCGAGGCGGAGCGCTCGTACGCCCTCCTCGCCGGCGAGCTGCACCCGCCGCGCGGTGTCGTGGATCTCACCCTGGGCGACGACGTCGATGCGGCGAACGGGTTCACCACGGTGTTTCCCACGAGCCGCATCACGATTTTCGCCACGCCGCCCGCGGGTGACCACGGCCTCTTGTTCTTCGACAGCTGGCTGCGTCTCGTCACGACGCACGAGCTCACGCACGTCTTTCACCTCGACCGCACGAGGGGGATCTGGAACGCGCTGCAGCACGTGTTCGGCCGCGCTCCCGGACTGTTCCCCAACGAGTATCAGCCGAGCTGGGCGATCGAGGGACTTGCGACGTACTACGAGTCGAGATTCACGAACGGTGGCCGGGTGCGGAGCAGCTTCCACACGCAGGTGCTTGCTGCGGATCGCGCGGCCGGCGGCTCGCGCTCGCCGTGGGACGCCCTGCTGTTCACGCGCTGGGCCGACGGCATCGTCCCGTATGCGTACGGCAGCCGCTTCCTGCATTCGCTGGCCGGCGTCGCGGGAGACTCGGTGGTGCCGCGCTTGGTCGAGGCGACGTCGGGCCAGCTGATTCCGTTCCGCGTGGGACGGCAGGTGGCCCGGGTCGCCCCCGGGCATACGCTCGCGACCGAGTGGATCCGCGGCACGCGCCCGGCGCCCGGCAGCGACGAGCGACAGCCGCCCGTGCAGACAATTGACAGCCTGCTCCGCACGGAGCCCGTCCCGCGCGCCTCGCCCGATGGGCGCCGCGTCGCCTACGTGCGGGACGACGGGAAGGGCGCGAGCGAGCTCCGGGTGCGGGAGGCCGCCACGTTTCGCGTCGTCGCCCGGCACCGCGTGAACGGCGGGGTCGACTACGACTGGGTGGGCGATACGCTGGTGGTGGCACAGCTCGACTATGTCACCCGCTGGCGCATCCGCAGCGATCTGTACCGCTGGGTCCCGGGCAAGTCGTGGGGCCGCTCGACGCGGGGGGCCCGGCTGGTCGCGCCCGCGGGCGGGGGCGGGCGGCTCGCGGCGGTCGCGCTCGGCCCGGCCGCTGCGACGCCGACCCGGCCCGTGCCTCCCGGCCCGCCCGGCGCCGTCTGGGACGACGTGGCGCTCTCTCCCGACGGTCGATGGGTGGCCGGCAGTCGCAACGCCGGCGGCCGCTGGGCGCTGGTGCGCTGGCCGGCCGACTCGCCCGTCGCGGGCGCCGTGCTGGTGGAAACGCGCGGCAGCATCGCGGACCCGGTGTGGACGTCGCGCGGCGAGCTCTGGTTCGTGGCCGACCCGACGGGGTTCCCTCAGGTGTACCGCTGGAGCGACCGCGGGCGCGCCGAACCACTCACCGCGGAGCCGCTGGGGGCCCGCGCGCCGGCGCCGCTCCCCGACGGCACCCTGGTCTACGTCACGCTCGGGGCGCACGGCTGGGAGCTGCGACACGCGGCTCCGCTCGCCGGCGGAGCGACCGCGCCGGTCGCGTTTCCCGAGCCGCTGCCGTTCGATTCGGCGCCCGCGGTGTCGGTGCGTGAAACGGGCTACTCGTCATGGCCGTCGCTGCGGCCCCATTTCTGGATTCCCGTGTACGCCGACGCGGGACCGACGGGGCAGTTCTACGGTGCATTCACGGCGGGCACGGATGCGGTGGGGCGCTTCGCGTACGGCGCCGACGCGTACGTCTCAGGGCGGCCGTTTCGGGCCGCGGGCGATTTCGCGCTCGTCGCCACCGGGCTCGGCAACCCGACCCTCGACCTCTCGGGATGGGCCTCGTGGGCGGACCTCCTCCCGCCCGCGGGCGCGCCCGCGGTCACGCTGTCGGAGCTGGACGAGTATGCGGCGCTCGGCGCTTCGCTCGTCGGACGTCGCTGGCGCAGCGTGGCGAGCGTGCGGCTGGCCGCCGAGCTCGAGCGCACCAGCTACGCCGCGATTCCCGACACGGCGCTCACGCCGCTGTGCCCGGCGTGCGCCACGCGCAATCTCGTCGGCGGCTCGGTCACGCTCACGCTGTCGCGCCTGGTGCTCGGGGCACTGTCGGTGTCGCCCGAGCAGGGCGTCTCGTGGTCCGTGACGTACCGACGGCGTGACGAGGTGAGCGCCACGCGCTGGTCGAACGAGCTGCGCTCGCGCCTCGCCTGGTACGTGCGCGCGCCGGGGCTCGGCGGTTTTGGCCACTCCGTGCTCGCGGTGCGGGTGGCGGCCGGCGGCTCGAGCGGGCCGCTGGGAACGCTGTTCCGCGTCGGCGGCGTCGCGCCGCAGGGTGTGAGTGTCTACTTCGCGCCGTCGCTCTCCGCGACGCGGGCGTATCCGATCCGCGGGTATCCGTCGGGGGAGCTCGCCGGGGAGCGCGCGGCCGTGGGCACCATCGAGTATCGCGCCCCGCTGGCGCTGGTGGGCCGTGCCCTCGGCCATCTCCCCCTCGGCGTCGACAAGCTGTGGGTCAACGCGTTCGCCGATGCGGGAGACGCGTGGGCGCCGGGCGCGGCGCCCCGGCTCACGCGCTTGCGCTCGACCGGTCTCGAGTTGGCGGGCGACGTCGCGCTGAGCTACGACTTCCAGCTCGCGGTGCGGCTCGGCGTCGCGCAGCCGCTCGCCACCGCGCCGTCGGGCGCGGCCCGTCGACCGCAGTTCTACGCCGCGCTCGGCTCCGACTTTTGAGTCGGCATCGCCTGTGTCGAGTTGACACCCGCTCCGACGAATCCCTAAGTTTCCCCGACTCCTCGGAGCATTGATGTACTGTCCCCGCTGCGGCACCCAGAACGACGACGCCAGCAAGTTCTGCCGGTCCTGCGGCCTGGACTTGGCAGCCACGCCGATCGCCGGCGGGCGCGAGCCGGCGCCCGAGATGACCGATCTCGACATGGTGCGCGACCAGCTCAAGGACGAGTACGAGATCCTCGAGGAGCTCGGCCGCGGCGGCATGGCGATCGTCTTCAAGGCCCGGGAGAAGCAGCTCGAGCGCGACGTCGCGATCAAGGTGCTGCCCTTCTCCCTCGCGTTCGACAAGGAGTTCGTCGAGCGCTTCCAGCGCGAGGCCCGCACCTCCGCCAAGCTCGAGCACCCTGGGATCATTCCGATCTATCGCGTCGGCAAGTCCGGCCGCGTGATCTACTTCGTGATGAAATTCCTGCGGGGAAAGCCGCTGTCGAGCGTGCTCGCCGCGCGCGGCACGCTGCCTCCCTCCGAAATCCGCATGATCCTGCTGCAGGTCGCCCGGGCGCTCGCCTACGCGCACAAGGGCGGCATCGTGCACCGCGACATCAAGCCTGACAACATCATGTTCGACGAGCACGGCCAGGCCGTGGTCACCGATTTTGGGATCGCCAAGGCCGCGTCGGGGGGCAAGCTCACCGGCACGGGGATGTCCATCGGCACGCCCCATTACATGAGCCCCGAGCAGGCGCGCGCCCAATCACTCGACGGGCGCTCCGATCTCTATTCGCTCGGTGTCGTCGCGTTCCAGTGCCTCGTGGGTCACGTCCCGTTCGACGGCGATGACTCCTTCTCGATCGGCTACAAGCACATCATGGAAGAGATCCCGACGCCGCCGCTCGAGACCTACGATCAGCGCACCTTGTTCGAGATCACCAAGCGGATGATGGCGAAGTCCCCCGACGACCGGTTTCAGACCGCCGACGACCTCGTCCAGGCCCTCGAAGCGGGCGGGGGCTTCGCCGCGGTGGGCCTCGCCAGCGCGGCGACCAAGGCCATCCCTTCGCTCGCGGGCGCGCGCCTCGCGGGCGCGCCCACCACGCCACTGCCGCGCGTGCCGGGCAAACCGGCGGAGCACCACAAGCGGTCCGTGGGGGCGGGGATCGCCCTGTGGGTGATGGTCCTCGCCATCGGACTGGGTGGGCCGGGACTGTATGCCTATAAGAAGGGGCTGCTCTTTTTCGCGCGGGCCGCGCCGCACGACTCGACAGCCGCGCTGCCGCAGGACACGCTCGCGCAACGCCTGCTCGGCGACACGGGCGCCCCCGCCCCGCGTGTCGATACGACGGCGCGGGGGACGACGGCTCCCACGCCGGCCGACACGGCTCACGCTCGCGCGGTCGCTCCCGGCACGCCCGGGCGCCTGACGCTCCAGGGCCTGCCGCGCGGGGCACAGGCCACGCTCAACGGGCAGCCGCTGCGTGGTGCGCAGGTGGACCTCCCGCCGGGCACGTATCAGCTCGCGGTCCGGGCCGCGGGGTTCGAGCCCTTCGCGCGCCAGGTGGTGATCACGCCGGGCGCTCCCTCCACGGTGCGGCTCGACCTGCAACCGATGGCCGCCGACGACGCCAGCGCCGGTCCCTGCGATCAGCCCGGCCCCGCATACAATCAAGACAACATCTGCTTCGACACCCGGCCGCTGCCCCTGTCGGCGACGCGTATTCCGGTGCCCGCCGACGCGGCCATCTTCCCCCGCCAGGCGATACTGCTCATTCACGTCTCGCGCGACGGTTCGACCCTCGAAGCGCGCATTTACGGGGCGTCCAACCTCGACACGTTCAACAACGAAGCGCTGGACATGGCCAAGAACTTGCGCTGGAACCCGGCCCAGAAGAACGGCGATCCGGTGGATGCGTGGGTCAAGTGGCCGTTCCAGCCGGTGAGGCAGTAATCCACATCCATCCGACGGCCTTCATCGCCCCGGGCGCGGTCGTGCTGGGGGACGTGACGCTCGCCGCGCGCGCCAGCGTGTGGTACGGTGCCGTGCTGCGCGGCGATATGGACGCGATCGTGATCGGCGAGGCGACCAACGTGCAGGACGGCGCGATCGTGCACGTGGATGCGGGGCTGCCGGCGCGCGTCGGCGCTCGCGTCGGCGTGGGGCACCGAGCCATTCTCCACGGCTGCACGGTCGAGGACGACTGCCTGATCGGCATGGGCAGCGTGCTGCTCAACGGGGCGCACATCGGAGCAGGCAGTGTGGTCGCGGCGGGCGCGGTCGTCCCCGAGGGGACCCGGGTGCCGCCCGGCTCGCTGGTCGTGGGGGTGCCGGCCCGGGTGACGCGGGCGGTGGACGACGCGCTGCGGGAGCGCATCCGGCAGACGTGGGAGCACTACGTGATGCAGGCCGAGCGGCATCGGGCGGGGACCTACCCGGTGGCCCGACCAAGTTTGTGATGTGAATTCGCCAAACCCCATACAGGTATGCGGCCGTCCGGGAGTCTTGCCCGACCTGCTCGCCGTGCCTACCTTGACCTCCCGCGCTTTTTGAGCAGGCGCTCGGTTAAATTTCAATACATCGCCACGCTCTCGGACGCTCTCACCGAAAGGGACGAGCCTGCATGACTGCTTCGACCCGTGTTGGTACGCTCGACTTGAGCCCTAATGCCATCACCGTGCTCGAGCGCCGCTACCTGATGAAGGACGACCAGGGGCGGCCCGTGGAGCGGCCCGAGGACCTGTTCTGGCGCGTGGCGCGCACGATCGCCGAGCCGGACCGGCGTTACGGCGCCTCGGACAAAGCGGTGGAGGGGCTGGCCGAGACCTTCTTCGAGCTGATGGCGACTCGGGGCTGGATGCCCAACTCCCCCACGTTGATGAACGCCGGCCGCCCGCTGGGTCAGCTGTCGGCGTGTTTCGTGCTGCCCGTGGACGACGCGCTGTCGAACGGCCAGAGCGGCATCTACGACACGCTGCGGGCGATGGCCCTAGTGCACCAGTCGGGCGGGGGGACCGGGTTCTCGTTCTCGCGGCTGCGCCCCAAGAACGACGTGGTGCGCTCTACCATGGGCGTGGCGTCGGGCCCGGTGTCGTTCATGAAGTTGTACGACGCGTCGACCGACGTGGTGAAGCAGGGGGGGACGCGCCGCGGCGCCAACATGGGCATCCTGCGCGTCGATCACCCGGACATTCTCGAGTTCATCGCCTGCAAGGACGATCTCACGCAGGTCACCAACTTCAACATCTCCGTGGCGGTCACGGACGCGTTCATGCGGGCCGTGGAGGAGGGGACGGCCTACGATCTGGTGCATCCCCGCACTGGCAAGGCGGTCGGGCAGCTCGACGCCCGCGAGGTGTTCCGCAAAGTGGTCCACGGCGCGTGGAAGACGGGCGAGCCGGGCGTGTACTTCATCGATCGGGCGAACCACTACAACCCGGTACCGTACCTTGGCAGCTACGAGGCCACGAACCCGTGCGGCGAGCAGCCGCTCCTCCCCTACGACGTCTGCAACCTCGGCTCGGTGAATCTCGGCTTGTTCGTGAAGGACGGCGAAGTCGATTGGGAGCGGCTGCGTACGGTGGTGCAGCTGTGCACCCACTTCCTCGACAACGTGATCGACGCCAACAAGTATCCGCTCCCGGAGATCGACCAGCTGGCCCAACGGATCCGCCGCATCGGCTTGGGCGTGATGGGCTGGGCCGATCTGCTGGTGCGGCTGGGGATTCCGTACGACGCGGACGAGGGCGTGGCGCTCGGTCGCAGGGTGATGGAGTTCGTGGACGAAGAGTCGAAGGCGGCGTCGGAGAAGCTGGCGGAGCAGCGCGGCGTGTTCCCGGAGTGGGAGCGGTCGATCTGGGGACCGGACGCGAGCTGCGCGCGCGGGCCCAGGGGCGAGCGCATCCGGCCGATGCGCCGCCTGCGCAACTGCAACCTCACCACCGTGGCGCCCACGGGCACGATCTCCATCATCGCGGGGTGCTCCTCGGGCATCGAGCCGCTGTTCGCGGTCGCGTTCATGCGGAACCAGGCCGGCGTGCTGATGCCGGACGTGAACGAAGACTTCGTGCGGATCGCGCGGCAGGAAGGTTGGTACTCCGACGCCCTGATGCAGCGGATCGCCGGGTCGGGCCACATGCACTTCGACGAGGTGCCGGCCACGTGGCAGCGGGTGTTCGTGACGGCGCACGACGTCACTCCGGAATGGCACGTCCAGATGCAGGCGGCATTCCAGGAATTCACCGATTCCGCGATCTCCAAGACGTGCAACTTCTCGAACGATGCGACCGAGGAGTACGTCGAGAAGATCTACCGGTATGCGTACAAGCTCGGCTGCAAGGGCGTGACGGTGTATCGCGACGGTGCGCGCGAGATGCAGGTGCTCTCGACCGGAGCGACGGCCAAGCAGGTGCAGGAGCAGGCGGCGGGCTCGGGGAAGGACGCGCTGGCGGAAGCGCTCGGCCGGCTCGCCGAGCTCGAGGCCGAGCTCGAGCGCACGCGCGTCAATCTGCACGACGCCGAAGCCGAGAACCTGCAGCGCCGTGCCAAGCGGTCGCGCCCCGACCTCCTCAAGGGCGCGACCCGGCGGGTCGAAACGCCGCTCGGCACCATGTACGTGAACATCACCGAGGACGACAAAGGCCAGCCGTTCGAGGTCTTCATTTCGCTCGGCAAGGCGGGCGGCGCTCTCATGGCGGACGTCGAGGCGATCGGCCGCCTCATTTCGCTCGCCCTGCGCTCCGGGATCCCGCTGCGCGAGGTGTACCGCCAGCTGCGCGGCATCTCGTCCGACCGCGTCGTGGGCCTCGGGCCGAACAAGGTGCTGTCGGTGCCCGACGCCATCGGCATCGCCATCGAGAAGTGGATGCAGGAGAAACAGGGCGTGCAGCAGGACCTGTTAGGTGGCGCGGTCGCGCCGGCGGCGGTGCGCGCCGTCGCCGCCGAAGGAGCCGTGAGCGAGCGCAGCGCGGAGGGGCAGGACTTCATCGGGGCCTGCCCCGACTGCGGCTCGCAGCTCGCCTTCGCCGAGGGCTGCGCCAAGTGCCACGTCTGCGGCTTCTCGGAGTGCGGCTGAGGGGGCTCGGCGGTGTCGTCGGAGGGTCATTTCGAGGTCGCGCGCGTGTCATGCGTCACACTTCCCGTGAGCGGTAAGTGTGACCCCAGTCACGACTTCCATGACGCGAACTGAGTATGCTTCTGTCGTGAGCATGCCCTTCCGCCCCATGACTCCCACGCGCCTTCAGGCGAAGGGATGGGCGCGGGTCGGACGACCCGGCGCGCATCTGCTGCGCCGCGGTGCGTGGTACCCCGTCGTGCGTATCTCCTCGAGTCACATCGTGGTGTTGGACGTCAATCGGCGGAACGTGCCGGTCGATCGGCGATTCCTCGAGATTCGCTATCACCCTCCGGAGCGCTGGAGCGTCGTGCGTTGCGAGGCGCGCGAGATCCAGCGGGTCGGCCGGCTGTTCCCGCTGACGTACGCCGTGTGCCCCGCCTGCCGCCACCGCCAGGGGTTCGGCTCCGATGCGAAGGACTTGACGTGCGAGCGGTGCAAGAAGCAGGCGACGCTGGCGTGGGACGAAATGAGCTAAAGGCCGGGAAACGTGAAAGGGGAAAGGGGAAACGCGCGGGCATCGGCCTCCACGTTTCCCCTTTCCCTTTTCCCCTTTCCCGATTACAGCACCACCACCCGGCCGCCGAGCGAAACGATCCCCGACCCGATTCCCCGGCAGTAGTACCCCCGCGTCCCGCCGTCGAGGAACTGCAGCTGCTCCTTCAACACGTCGGCCTCGACCGTGCCGCCGAGCGCCCATCCGGTGAAGGGCCGACACGGGTGCGCCACTTGCAGCACCTCGAGGCGCGCGAGCGGCCGGCCGTCGGGCGCGAGCAGCGCTAGCCCCGCGTCCAGGTCCTCGACCGCGATGCGGCCGGTGGTTTCGACGATGATGTTCTCTCCGGCGCAACCGAGTGTGATGCGGTCGCCGAAGCGCTCGCGCATCAGCGCGTAGTGCGACGTGAAGCCGACCGAGACGCCGTGCACGCCGTCTTCGTTCTTGGTCCAGGGATGGGCGCGGTGATGCACGTCCACCAGCCAGGCCCCGCCCGCGTCCTCGCCCAGTACACCGTCCGGACCGAGCGCGACGCGGTCGACCGCGAGCAGCGGGGCAGGGTCGTAGGCGCGCCGGGGTTTTTCACCGGTCTTGAGCGAGGAGCGCTGGATCTGGAGGCGGACGATGCGGCCGAGCTCGCGCATAACGGAATCTAGCAAAACCTAGTATCATGTGGGTCGCCAAAACGTCCATGAGAATCACCCTCGGTTGGGCCCGATGTGCCGACAACGTGGCGGACATCCTCCGCCGCGGTGCGTGGTACCCCATCGTCGAGGAGTCGCCCGACGGGCACGTGGTCGTGGAGGTGCGCCAGCAGCGGGTGCGGCTCGCGCGCGCCGACGTGACGGTGCGGGCGGAGCCGCCCGACCACTGGAGCATCGTGGCCCGCACGGGCGTGCTCCGGCCCACTCTGGGAGCGGGAGCGCGTGGGAGCGACGTGGCGACCACCTACGCCGTCTGCCCGCTGTGTCATTACCGCCAGGACTTCGCCGCCAAGCCCGCCATCCTCAAGTGCGTCCGCTGCGGCGCGACGTCGCCGGTGGACTGGAGCGAGACCTGCTAGACGCCTTGCGCGCCGCGACGTAGTTAGTATATTAACCATCAACATATTAACTACTATCGCACCCCCCAACCCCCGTGCCCGACCGCTCCGCCCTCGCCCTGCAGCTCACCGACGCCATCGGCCTGGCGCGGGCCGCCGTGGAGCACGCCGGTGACCGGGCGTTCCACGCCTACGGCCTGTCGCACCGGGCGCACGCCGTGCTCTCGGCCGTGGACCTGGGCGGCCCCGACGGGGCGCGCCCCAAGGACGTCGCCACCCAGCTGGACGTCTCCCGCGCCGCCGCCACCACGTTCATCCAGCGGCTCGAGACGAAGGGGCTGGTGGAGACCACGCCCGACCCGGAGGACGACCGCGGCGTGCGGGTGACGCTGACGCGGCGCGGTCTGGAGATGTTGCTGCGCGCCAGCCAGCTGGAGCGCCGCCTGGCGGCGCGCGCCATCGAGGGACTCCCGGCGTCGAGCATCGCGCGCGCCGTGCACCTGCTCGAGGAGTTCAAGCGGCGGTTGGAGGAGAAGCAGATCGGCGTTGTGCGCTAGATGCGGGTTACAAATGTGGGTATTTTTATGCACGAGGCCGGGGACGCGCACTGGCGCCGGCCGCACGCGAGACAGCACTTGAGGTCTGCCCTCTATTCCTGCGCTTGGTAAGCAATTATCCCGCGCGACTCACCGCTCTCACAGGCTGCGTCCTACGGGTCCCTGGGCCGACTTCATCGGTGGGGTTTTCCACAGCGAGCTTGCCCTCCTGGAATGTTGAAAACCGCCGACGCGACCGTGCAGGCAGCAGCCCGGGCGCTGCGAGCCGCCCGGTGCCTGGTGGTCACCACCGGTGCGGGGATGTCCCGCGACAGCGGGATCGCCACATTTCGGGACGCGCTCACCGGCCTGTGGGCGCGCTACGACCCCGAGGAGCTCGCGACCGAAGCGGCGTTCCGTCGCAATCCCGCCCGGGTGTTCGGATGGTACGCGTGGCGACGTCGCCTGGTGCGAGTGGCTGTACCGCACGCCGGCTATCATGCCTTGGTGGCGCTGGAACGGATCGTTCCCGAGCTTGTCGTCGTGACGCAGAACGTGGACGGTCTGCACCGGCGCGCGGGAAGCACCCGGGTGGTCGAGCTGCATGGCTCGCTCGAGCGGTTCTCGTGCCTCGCGGCGCGGCATCCTTTCCCCCCGGACCAGGTGGCGACGCCGGAGGCGGACGGCGAGTGCGAGCCACCGCGCTGCCTTCGCTGTGACGCACCGGTGCGGCCCGACGTCGTGTGGTTCGGTGAAACGCTGCCCCAGGAGGCCAGCGCGGCGGCGTGGGACTGGAGCGCGCGCTGCGACGCGATGCTGGTGGTGGGGACGTCGGGGCTGGTCCAGCCGGCGGCGCAGCTGCCGCTGGTCGCGCGCGGCGCCGGGGCCGTGGTGATCGAGGTCAATCCCGAGTCCAGCGCGATCTCCCCCGCCGCGCATATCACCTGCCGCGGACCGGCCGGCGTGGTGCTGCCGGCGCTGCTCGTGGCGCTCACGGAAGGGGAACGACCCTGATTCGCCGTACCAAGATCGTCGCCACGCTAGGGCCCGCGACGGGCAAGCCCGAGCAGATCGCCGGGTTGATCGACGCCGGCGTGAACGTGATTCGCGTGAACGCGTCGCACGGGACGCCGGAGCTGCGGGCTGGGTGGATCGCCGCGGTGCGTCAGGCGGCGGACGCGGCGGGCGTGCCCGTGGCCGTGCTCGTGGACCTGCAGGGCCCGCGCATCCGCGTCGGCAAGCTGCCCCAGCCGCGGGAGCTCGTGCCCGGCGAGACCGTCGTGTTCGCACCGGAAGAGGTCGCGCACGGCGACGAGCTGCCCACGACCTACGCCGACCTCGCGACCGATGTCCGCCCGGGAGCCCGCATCCTGCTCGACGACGGACTGCTCTCGGTCGAGGTCACGCGCATCACGCCCCCGCGGGTCGAGGGCCGGGTCGAGGACGGCGGGACGCTCACCTCGAACAAGGGCATGAATCTGCCCGGCCTGCACGTGTCCGCGCCCGCGCTCACGGACAAGGACCGGGAGGACGCGGCCCACGCGACATCGGTGGGCGCCGATTACCTTGGCCTCTCCTTCGTGCGCCGGGCGGAGGACCTGGCCGAGCTGCGCACGCTCGTGCCCGCGGAGATGAAGCTGGTCGCGAAGATCGAGAAGGCGACGGCGCTCGACGACCTGCCGCGCATCCTCGCCGCGTGCGATGCCGTCATGGTGGCGCGCGGCGATCTCGGCGTCGAGCTCCCGTTCGAGGAAGTGCCGGTGGTGCAGAAGCGCCTCATCCGCGAGGCGAACCGCCACGGCAAGCCGGTGATCACCGCGACCCAGATGCTCGAGTCGATGGTGCACAACCCGCGGCCCACGCGGGCCGAGGCCTCCGACGTGGCCAACGCGATCCTGGACGGCACCGACGCCGTCATGCTCTCGGCGGAGACCGCCACGGGCGCGCACCCGTTCGAGGCGGTGCGCGCGATGGACCGCATCATCAAGGAGATGGAGCGCCACGGGCCGGCCGCGGGCGTGGGCACCGGACGCGACGAGCGCCGGGCGACGCCGGGCGGGACGGTCTCGGTGGAGGACGCCATCGCGCTGGGAACGAGCGCGGTGGCGCGGATGCTGCAAACGCCGCTCATCGTGACCCTCACCAAGGGCGGCTTCACGGCCCGCAAGGTGGCTGCCTTGCGCGCCCCGGTGCCGATCCTCGCCGTGACGACGGAGCCGGAGACCTACCGCCAGCTCGCGCTCGTGTGGGGTGTGATGCCCGTGCTGGTGGACCGCGTGCCGAGCTACGACGCCATGCTCGCCGTGGTGCGCGATCTGCTGCTGAAGCGCGGCTACGCGCACGCCGGTGACCGCATCGTGATGACGGCGGGCGTGCCGTGGGAGGTCTCGGGGGCCACGAACCTGCTCAAGGTCGAGGTCGTGTGAAGTGAGGCTCGTGTTCCTGGGGACGGGGACGTCGTACGGGGTGCCGCAGATCGGGTGTGGATGCCGCACCTGCGCGTCCGCCGATCCGCGCGACCGGCGCACGCGCAGCGCCGCGCTGATCGAGTCGGGAGGCCGGCGCCTGCTCATCGACACGCCGCCCGAGCTGCGGTTGCAGCTCGTGGCCGCCGGCGTTGCCACCGTGGACGCGGTGCTCTTCACACACGCCCATGCGGATCACGTGCACGGCATCGACGATCTGCGGGCGATCACGGTGCGTCAGGGGGCGGCGCTCGACGTGTACGGGGCGGCGGGCACGTTGTCCGAGCTGGCGCGTCGATTCCCCTACATTTTCGATCACACGCCGGCGCAGCCGGGTACGAGCAAACCGCAGCTCGCCGCGCACGCGCTCGAGCCCGACCGCGACGCGGGAGTCGCCGGTATGACGGTGCGGGCGGTGGCGCTGCCGCACGGAAGCGACACCGTGCTCGGCTACCGGGTGGGTTCGATCGCCTATCTCACGGACGCGAAGGCGGTGCCCGAGCCGGCGCGGGCGCAGCTCGCGGGTCTCGAGGTACTCGTGCTGAATGCGCTGCTCCCCCGGCCGCACCCGCTGCACCTCTCGATTCCGGAGGCCGTCGCGGCCGCGCAGCAAATCGGTGCGCGCCGCACGTTCCTCACGCACTTGACGCACGACACAACGCACGCCGAGCTCGCGGCGCGCCTCCCTCCCGGCATCGCGCCGGCGTACGACGGACTGGTTGTCGAAGTGGGCGCGGGGTAGGGCAGGCTTCCCGTCACCTCGGGCTTGCGCCCGGGGTCAGTGTAAGCGCTAGATTCGACGGCAAGGAGGGTACGAAGCGATGGGTGAATCACCTGAGGCGACGCTGCGACGGTTCCAGAGCCCCGCCGTCCGTCAGAGCGCGGCAATGGACGAGCTGGTGCGCCGGGCGGTGTTCGGCCCGGGCGCCGGGCGTGACGAGGCGCGTTGGCTGATCTGGGAGATCGGGCAACACGCGGGTGTGCGACCGGCGTCGATTCACGAGCTCTACGTGGCGCGCGGCCGGGGCGAGGTGCCGGCGTTCACCACGCCCGCGATGAACATCCGGGTGCTGGCGTATGACTCGGCGCGCGCCGTGTTCCGCGTCGCGAAGCGCCTCGACGTGGGCGCGCTCATCTGCGAGATCGCCCGCTCGGAGATCGGCTACACCGAGCAGCGCCCCGCCGAGTACGTGGCGGTGATGACCGCCGCGGCGCTGCGCGAGGGCTTCACCGGGCCGCTGTTCATCCAGGGCGACCACGTGCAGGTGAACGCCAAGAAGTACGCCGTCGACCCTGAGGCCGAGCTGCAGGCGCTGCGCACCCTCATCGAAGAAGAGCTGCACGCGGGCTTCTACAACATCGACGTCGATACGTCGACCCTGGTGGATCTGTCCCAGGCCACGCTCCCCGAGCAGCAGCGGGTCAACTACGAGCGCGCCGCCGAGCTGACCAAGTTCATCCGCGATCGTGAGCCCGAAGGGGTGACGGTGTCGGTGGGAGCGGAGATCGGGGAGGTGGGCGGCAAGAACTCGGACGTGCACGAGCTGAAGGCGTTCATGGACGGCTATATCCAGACGCTGCGGCGCCTGGGCGACTACACGGGAATCAGCAAGATCTCCGTGCAGACGGGCACGAGCCACGGCGGGGTAGTGCTGCCCGACGGATCGATCGCCAAAGTGCAGCTCGATCTCGACGCGCTGAAAGCCCTGTCGCGCGACGCGCGCGCCAAGTACGGTCTGGGTGGCGCGGTGCAACACGGGGCCTCTACGCTCCCGCCCGACGCCTTCGGCAACTTTCCCAAGTGCGAGGCGATCGAGATTCACCTCGCGACCAACTTCCAGAACATCGTGTTCGATCACCCGAGTCTTCCAGGCGGTCTTCGCCACGAAATCACGAACTGGGTCAACGTCGAGTGCAAAGACGAGTGGAAGAAGGGCGATACGGAGGAGCAGTTCTACTACAAGAGTCGCAAGAAAGCGATCGGCCCGTTCAAGCGGCGCCTGTGGGACTTGCCGGGCGATGTCCGGGCGGCCATTGCCGCCGACCTCGAGAAGACGTTCGCCTTCCTATTCGAGCAGCTGCGCGTGACCAACACGCGTGCCGCCACCGATCGGTTCGTGCGGCCGCCGCTCCAGTCGCACGCGCAGCCGCGCCCGGTCGCCGTGGCGGCGCCCGACGATCTGGAGGCGGGCGAGTGAGCGAGCAGAGCACCGGATTCGGGCCGTTCCTGTTCGGCGTTGTGATCGGCGCGGCGCTGGGATTCCTGTTCGCTCCCGAGGCGGGCGCGGCCTCGCGCACCAAGCTGGCGCGCCGGGTGCGCGAGCTTGCGGCCGAAAAGATCGACGAGTTGGGCGAGCTGGTTGCTGCGGACGACGACGAGGAGGGGGCGCCCACGGCCCGTGCAGCGCTGGCGCGCCGCCTGACCGACGCCAAGCGCCGCCGCCGCGTCGCCCGGCGTGGCGGCGTCGAGGAGGAGGACGAGCCCGTCGCGTGAAGGCCCAGGGCGGCTGGCACCGGTCGCCGACCGGAGTCGTGCGCCGCACCCTGGAAGCGGCCTTCGAGGACAACATTCCCTTTCTCGCGGGCGCCCTGTCGTTCGACCTGCTGCTCACCATCATCCCCTTCGTCGCGGTGCTGCTCGCGGCGGTCGGGTACCTGGTGGAGCACCAGGTCACCACCCAACGGGTGGACCTGCACGAGCTGCTCGCCCGTCTGCTCCCCACGACGCTGGGAGGCGGCACCGACGCCGCGTTCGCGCAGGTCGAGGCGGCCCTGGGCGGCATCATGCGACACCGCGTACGCATCACCGCCGTCGCGCTCCCCTTGTTCCTCTGGTTCTCCACCCGCCTGTTCGGCGGATTGCGCGCCGCCTTGAACGAGGTCTTCGACACCGACGAGCGGCGCCCCTGGCCCATGGCCAAGCTGCTCGATCTCGTCATGGTGCTCGCCACCGGGGCGCTGCTCGTGCTGAGCAGCCTGCTCACCGCCTGGGAGGCGCGCAACGCGAGCAGCGTGACCCGCAGCTTTGCGCTCGACTGGCTGTGGCGCTTCGGTTTGGAAACGACGGCGTTCGGCCTCGGCGTGCTGCTGTTTTTCCTGATCTTCAAGCTGATGCCCAGCCGGCGCATCGGCTGGCGTACGGCGCTCGTGGCCGCGGTGTTCTGCTCGCTCGGCTTCGAGGTCGCGAAGCGGCTGTACGCGCTGTACGTGACCCGCTTCGCGACCCTGGACCGCGTGGCGTCGGACGCGAACGTGGTCGCCCTGTTCCTGTTCCTGCTGTGGGTGTACTACACGGCCTACCTGTTCCTCCTGGGCGGCGAGGTGGCGGAGACGTACGACCTCATCCGCATGCGGCGCTCGCAGCGGGTGCAGCTGGGCTGACCTCCACAACCTCCCGCGTCTTCCTTATCTTGAGCGGATGAGCACGGACGGTCCGCTGCGTCAGCCGATTCCCGTCGGCCGGTCGATCCTGTGGAGTCCAGCCAGCGGGGGCTCCAAACGGCCCGGCAACATCCCTTTTCCCGTCTTCCTGTCGCAGGCCGCCCTCACCGCGATTCTCGAGCACGTGGCGACGCCGCATCGCCCGGGCCAGGGCATCCTCGGGTTCCTGCTCGGGGACGAGTGCGAGTGCCCCGAGACCGGTGCCTCCTACCTGGTGATCGATGTCGCGTTGCGCCTGAACCAGGCGATCTATGGCGATCGCACGCGCGACGTGGTGACGCGGTTGTGGGACCACATCCAGCAGCAGCTCGAGCAGCAGCGGGCGAGCCTCATCGGGTGGTACCACACACACGCGCCGCTGCCGCTCACCCTGTCGGGACACGACGTCGAAACGCACGAGCATTATTTCGCCGAGCCCTGGCAGGTGGCGTTGCTGTTGGGGACGGATGCCGCGGAGCCCGCCGGGTCGTTCTTCCGCGCCGGCACGTATGAAGCGTGGACCGACACAGCGCTGCCGTTCTACGAGCTGCTCGCGCCCGAGTCGATCCGCCCCGACGGGAAAAAACGCTCGTTCGTGACGTGGAAGAACTACCGCGCGTTCAACCCGGTGGCGCCTACCGGCTCACATCCTCCCGCCCCCATCACCCAGGTTTCGCCCCGCGTGGCCGCGAAGCCACCCGGCGCAGCGAAGTTCACGCCGGCTCCGCCTCCGCCGCCCCGGCCGGCGCCTCCCCCCCC
>Ga0209689_1000916_pt1 | contig 21491 bp, 23 predicted proteins | sample GraSoiAngelo_149_FD_187119 | JGI IMG/M metagenome (GOLD analysis project Ga0209689, IMG submission 187119) | Grasslands soil microbial communities from the Angelo Coastal Reserve, California, USA - 14_1009_09_30cm (SPAdes) (version 2) | ecosystem: Environmental > Terrestrial > Soil > Grasslands ... | reverse complement strand
GTGAGCACCCTGAACGTCGACCTGAACCTTCCGGAGGATCGCGCCTCGCCACGCCCGCGTCGCAAGTCGAAGCGTGTCTGGGTGGGCGGAACGGCGATCGGCGACGGCGCTCCGGTCGCCGTGCAGTCGATGTGCACCACGCTCACGCACGACGTCGACGCCACGATCCGCCAGATCGAGCTCCTCCAGGAGGCCGGCTGCGAGATCGCGCGCGTGGCCGTGCCCGACAAGCGCGGCGGCGAGGCGCTGAAGGAGATCGTCCGTCGCTCCATCCTGCCGGTCGTCGCCGACATCCACTTCGACTACCGCCTCGCGCTCATGGCGCTCGACGCGAAGGTCCACAAGCTCCGTCTCAACCCCGGGAACATCCACAACAAGGACGGGGTCCGCGAGGTCGTAAAGCGCGCGAAGGAGCAGGGGACGCCGATCCGCATCGGCGTGAACCACGGCTCGATCGGCGACCGGCAACCGGGCGACATCCGCGATGAAGCCCAGCGCATGGTGGACCTCGCGCTCTCGGAGATCCGGATCCTCGAAGACCTCGACTTCGACAACATCGTCGTGAGCGTGAAGGCTTTCGAGGTGCCGGTGATGATCGCCGCGTATCGCCGCCTCGCGAAGGCCGTTCCGTATCCGCTGCACCTCGGCGTCACCGAAGCTGGCACGGCGTTCTCGGGCTCGATCCGCTCCGCCGCCGGGATGAGCGTGCTGCTGTACGAGGGCATCGGCGATACGATCCGCGTCTCCCTCAGCGAGGATCCGGTGGTCGAGGTGAAGGCGGCGTTCGATCTCTTGAAGTCGCTCGGTCTCCGCGATCAGGGACTCACGCTGGTCGCGTGCCCGTCGTGCGGGCGCGCGGACATCGACCTCATCCCGCTCGCAAAGGTCGCCGAAGAGCGGCTGCGTGCCCTGCCCGTGCCGATGAAGGTGGCGGTGATGGGCTGCGAGGTGAACGGACCCGGCGAGGCGAAAGACGCTGACGTCGGCATCGCCGGCGGGGTGGGCAAGGGCGCGATCTTCCGGAAGGGAAAGATCGTCGGCACGTTCCCCGAGGACCAGCTCATGGACGGGCTGCTCGCCGAGATCGACAAGATCCTCGTCGAGAACGGCAAAGAGCCCTACTCGCAGAAAGCGCCGAAGCTCTCGCACGACGGACAGCTGACCCCCGGGCGCAGTGTCCCAGCAGGACAGCGAACCTAAGCCGGACGACGTTCAGCCCGGCGTCGTCTCGGTGGGGCGCGCCGGACTCGCGAACGTCGACTTCCGCAAGGCGCGCTTCGACAAGTTCCAGCTCGCCGTCGGCAACTTCGTGGCCTGCGACTTCCGCGGCCTGCGGCTTGACGAGAAGTTCGCGCCGTTCTTCGTCACTCGGCCGCGGAGCACGTTCACGTCCTGCAAGTTCGACGGCGCGGACCTTCGTCAGATAAGCCCCGAGGGAACACGCTTCGAGAAGTGCTCGTTCGACGATGCCCGTCTCGACGGGTGGACGCCGGCGCGGGCCGAGTTCGTGGAATGCCGCTTCGCGGGAAAGATCCTGAGTGTCACTTTCAGCGGCCGGCCCGCCGGTCCCGGTTCGACGCGGATCGATCCGGTGAGATCGAAGAACGACTTCCGCGGGAATGACTTCCGCGACGCGCAGCTCATCGATACCGTCTTCGTGTTCGGGATCGATCTAGAGCAGCAACGGTGGCCACTCGGAGACGACTACGTGCGGCTCGACAAGTTCCACCGCCGGCTCGAGGCGGCCCGGGCGGAGATCCTGGGATGGGAGACCGGCGAAATGCGTACCGCCGGCCTCGCCATGCTCCAGTCGCTCGCCCAACGGTGGCAGGACCAGCGCGAGATCATCGGTATGCGGGTCAGCCCCGCCGTGAAGGCTGCGCCACGCATCCAGATCCGCGTCTGGGACGCCCTCGAGCACGCGAAAGTGTGACCCGGCTCAACTGGGGAGCTTGAGCTCCATCCCCGGCTGGATCAGGTCGGGGTTGTCGCCGATCGTGTCCTTGTTGAGCTCGTAGATCTCGCGCCAGCGGTTGGCATCGCCGAGCTCCTGCCGCGCGATCGCCGACAGGTTGTCGCCGCTGTCCACCGTGTACGTCTTGGCCTTGGCCTCGGTCGGTGCCTTCTCGAGCTTCGCATCCGAGAAATCCATCTTCGGCATGTTGTAGCTCTTCGGCGCGTAGTCCGGTTTGTTCTCGTTGTCGGGCATTGTTTGGCCTCCTTTGATGACCGCGTCGGGAGCACGGCCGGTGCCAGCTCACCAGGCCGACACATACACTTGCGCGAAGTGACGTCGTATCGAGGGTCCACGTACCGAATCCCGCGATAGCCGGCGCGCCGTCGCGCGCCGGCGAGTCCGCCGCGCCTCAATATGACCCTCGGAGCAAAACAATGAAACAGTCCAAGCTCTTCGGCCGCACCTTGCGCGAAGCCCCTGCGGAGGCTCAGACGCCCGGGCATCGCCTCATGCTGCGAGCCGCGATCGCGAAGCCCCTCGCCGCGGGCCTCTACACATGGCTACCGCTCGGGTTCCGCGTGCAGAAGAAGGTCGAGCAGATCATCCGCGAGGAACAGGATCGGATCGGCGCGCAGGAGATGGAGATGCCCGTCCTCACTCCGGCGGAGCTGTGGAAGCAGACCGGCAGATGGGACATGCTCGAGCCCATCACGTTCCGCACGAAAGACCACAACGGCCGTGAGTTCATGGTGAGCTACACGCACGAGGAGTTCGTGCATCTCCATGCGATGCAGGAGATCCAGAGCTACAAACAAATGCCGCAGATCGTCTATCACTTCCAATCGAAAGGTCGCGACGAGACGAGACCGCGCGCGGGGCTTCTCCGTGTCCGCGAGTTCGTGATGAAGGACGCGTATAGCTTCGACGTCGACCAGGCCGGCCTGGAGAAGAGCTACGCGGCGGAGTACGGCGCATACGAGCGCACGTTCAAGCGGATGGGGCTCGATGCGATAAGCGTCGAGTCGGACACCGGGGCGATGGGCGGAGACGTCGCGCATGAGTTCCAGGTGCTGACCGACGTGGGGGAAGACAGGATCGCTATCTGCTCGAACTGCGATTACCGCGCGAACATGGAAAAGGCGACGCGACACATGGCAGGGCGATCGGCGCGCGCGGACGGCATCCCGGCACGCACTGAGATCTCGACCCCGGGAACTCAGAGCATCGATGCCCTCGAGGCGTCGCTCCGGCAGCCCCGGAGCGCGTTCCTGAAGACTCTCCTCTTACGCGATCAAGCCGGAAAGGTCGTTGCGGTCGTGCTTCCCGGCGACCGCGACGTCAATGAGGCCAAGCTTCGCAAGATCCTGGCGACCGGCGAGGTGAAGTTCGCGAACGACGCCGACTTCGCCGCCGCGGGCGCGGTTCCCGGCTACATCGGACCCGTCGGCCTCAAGACGCGTCTTCTGGTGGACCAGGGTGTCGAGGACCGTGCCTACATCGCCGGCGCGAACAAGAAGGACGCCCACCTTCGCGACGTGCTGATCGGTCGCGATTTCCAGGGCGAACGAATCGATGCCGCGGACGTCCGCGCGGGAGATCTGTGTCCGAAGTGTGGGGTTGGGACGCTCGCCATCAAGCGTGGCGTGGAAGTGGGAAACATCTTCGCCTACGGGACCTACTACTCCGAGAAGATGAACGCGACGTTCCTGTCCGACGATGGCACGCGCAAGCCATTCGTCGGCGGAAGCTACGGAATCGGCGTCGGGCGGGCGGTCCAAACCATCATCGAGACCCATTACGACGACAAGGGCATCATGTGGCCGCCCCAGGTCGCGCCGTACCACGCCCACGTCCTTGCGCTTCCGGTAAACGACGACGACGTGCGGACCAAGGCCGAGGCGCTCGTCTCCGATCTCGAGAAGCGTGGCGTCGAGGTGCTCTACGACGACCGCGACGAGAGCGCCGGCGTGAAGTTCGCCGACGCTGATCTCATCGGTATTCCGCTTCGCGTCACGGTGAGCAAGCGCAATCTCAAGGAGGACGCACTGGAGCTGAAGCTCCGGAGCGCATCAGACTCCGAGATGGTCCCGCTCGCGGGGGCGGGGGAACGCATCGCTGAAATCGTCCGCTCGTGGCCGCGCTGAGGAAGGCGGACCGCCCGCCGCGGGACGCGGCACCGACGGCCCTGCCTGGCGAGGAGCGATCGCTCGAGGCCTCGTTGCGCCCGCAGCGCCTATCGGACGACGAGTACATCAACCAGGACAAGGTCAAGGGGCAGCTCCGCATCGTCATAGAAGCGGCCAAGGCCCGCCACGAGCCGCTCGAGCACATCGCGCTCTACGGTCCGCCGGGAGTGGGGAAGACCTCGCTCGCGGGCGTGATCGCGCACGAGCTCGGTGTTCCGATAAAGATCACGAGCGGGCCCGCGATCGAACGCGCCGGCGATCTCGCCGCGATCCTGACGAACCTCGAGGACGGTGCCGTCCTGTTCATCGACGAGATCCACCGTCTGCCCCGCGTCGTCGAGGAGATCCTCTACCCGGCGATGGAGGAGTTCCATCTCGACATCATCCTCGGCAAGGGGCCGGGCGCCCGCACGCTCCGGCTTCCCTTACCGCGCTTCACGCTGGTGGGCGCGACGACGCGCATCGGCCGCCTCTCCGCGCCGCTCCGCGATCGCTTCGGCGCGATCTACCACCTCGACCTCTTCAAGCCGGAGGCGCTGGAACAGGTCGTGCACCGGTCCGCGCGCATCCTCAAGGTCGAGATCGAAGCCGCGGCGGCGCGGGAGATCGCCCTTCGCGCGCGAGGCACGCCCCGTGTCGCGAACCGCTGGCTGAAGCGGGTGCGTGACTATGCGCAGGTGCGCCACGACGGCAACGTCACGCTCCTGGTCGCCCGCGAGGCGCTCGCCGCACTCGAGGTCGATGACGCCGGCCTGGATGACCGCGATAGAAGTCTTCTCCGCGCGATCACCGACAAGTTCGGCGGCGGTCCGGTCGGGTTGGAGACGCTCGCCGCCGCGGTGAGCGAGGACGCCGAGACGATCGAGGACGTGTACGAGCCGTACCTGCTGCAGGAGGGCTACCTCAAACGCACTCCGCGTGGCCGCGTCGCGACGGAACGCACGTATCGGCACCTCGGCCTCGACGTGCCGAAGAACGGGACGCTCTGGGACAGACAGGAGTGAAGCGCTTCGAGCTGGAGCGCGCCATCACCGAGAACGAGCTCATCCTGCATTACCAGCCGATCGTGGAAGTACCGAGCCGGCGGCTCACCGGCGTCGAGGCGCTCGTGCGGTGGAAGCATCCCGAGCGTGGGCTCGTCTCACCCCTTGAGTTCATCCCCGAGGCTGAGACGACCGGGCTCATTCGGAGGCTTACGTTCTGGGTCCTCCGCGAGGCTCTGCTTCAGTCGAACGTGTGGCGGCGGGACGGGTTCCCCCTGACCGTCGCGGTGAACCTGTCTATCGACAACCTCCACGACCAGCACTTTCGCCGCTTCATGGAGCTGACCCTGAGAGTCGCGGGAGGTCCGGACCTGTTGATCATGGAGGCGAACTCGCGGGCCCTCGCGAACGATCCGGACCCGCCGATCTCCATCCTCGAGCTCATGCGCGCCCAGGGCATTCGCGTGACCCTCGACGACGCCACCGACGAAGACGCGCATCTGGTCGAGAAGCTCCCCGTCGACATCGTCAAGGTCAGCCGCGCCCTCGTGTCGCGCATGGGCCGCGACCATCGAGCGCTCGACTACGTCCGCGCGTTGGTCAGCGCGGCGCGCGGCCGCAGCATCGAGGCGATCGCCGTCGGCGTCGAAGACGAGGCGACGTGGGACAGCATCGTCGAGCTCGGATTCTCTGGTGCGCAGGGCTACCTCATCGCGGCGCCGATGCCTCCTTCTCAACTCAGTGGATGGAGAGCGGCGCGCGTGTGACCCGGGCGCGTTACGCGCGAGGGTGCTGTCGCGTGGTCGGAGCGTGAGCAGCGCCGGGGTCCTCTTCGCTCGGCCCCTCGTGGGATCGCGATGGACCGCCGACCAGGGGCCGCTCGCTCAGAAGACCCCGACGCTGCTCAACCTGCCCCCTCGTGCCGCCCGCGGCGCCCTGACCCTCATCGCCGTCCTTCTCTTGTCTTGTGCTGCGCCGGGGGCATCGTCGCCATCGTCGAGCGTGACCACGATCCCGATCCCGACGACTGCTCCGCCTCTGACTTCAAGTCCGACGCCGACGGCTTCGCCGAGGATCGGTCCTGCGGTTGTCCAAAACGTGCAGCTCGTCGCGTCGGGGCTGCGCGCGCCATGGGCCGTCGACCTCGCGCCGGACGGCAGGCTCTTCGTCACGGAGCGCCCGGGGCGCGTGCGCATCGTCCAGCTCGGCCCGGGTGGGGGACTACAGCCTGATTCGTGGGCCACGGTCCCCGCGAGCACGAGCATCGATGGCGAGAGGGGGCTGCTCGGCATCGCACTCGATCCCGACTTCGCGCAGACGAGGTTCGTGTACCTCTACTACACGTACGTCGCGCCGGGCGGGGCCATTCGCAACAAGGTCGTCCGCATGCGCGACCAAAGCAATCGCGGCGTCGAGGAGACGGTCATCTTGGACGGGATCCTCGGGAACAACGATCACGATGGCGGTCGCCTCAAGTTCGGTCCAGACGGGAAGCTCTACGTGACCACGGGCGATGCAGAAAATGGCGACAACGCTCAGAGCCCGAGTGCCCTCGCCGGGAAGATCCTCCGGTTGAACAAAGACGGCTCGATTCCGGCGGACAATCCGACGTCAGGGTCTCCGGTGTGGTCGCTCGGCCACCGCAACGTGCAGGGCATTGCCTGGAATCCGGACACGGGCGCGCTGTACGAAACCGAGCATGGCCCATCGAACCTGTTCCCCGACTGCTGCAACGACGAGGTGAATCTGATCGTGCCCGGCGGCAACTACGGCTGGCCGACCGTGCGCGGCACGCCCGGCGACACGCGGTTCCGCGATCCATTGATCGACAGTGGGCGCGTCGAAACATGGGCACCGTCGGGGGCGACGTTCGCGACGAAGCCCGGACCCGTACGAGGCTCGTTCCTGTTTGCGACGCTCCGCGGTCAGCATCTCCACCGCGTGGTGTTCGGTCCGGATGGGCGGACCGTGCTCTTTCAGGAGAAGCTCCTGACGAACCAATACGGGCGGCTCCGCGATGTGTTCGAGATAGCGAGCGGCGAATTTCTCGTTCTCACGTCCAATCGCGATGGCCGCGGCGTACCGGCAGCGGACGACGATCGCGTGTTGCTCGTGACGCTCCGGTAGCAATTGCCCGCGGCACTAAGCACCACCATGGGCCAGCGGCCATAGAGAAGACGATGACCGACCCGGAGGATCGCGCGACCGCCTGGGAGGCGGTGTTTCGACGGTCATATCCAAGCGTCTACCGCGCGCTCGTCGCTGTCCTCCTCGACGCCGAGCTTGCGGAGGACGCGTTGCAAGAAGCGTTCGCGGAAGGGATGCGGCGTCCGCCGGAAAGCGATCACGCACTCGCGGGCTGGCTGTTCCGGGTCGCGCTCCGGCGAGCGCGGCGGCTCCGCGGTTTCGGGCTTCCGCTCCGGCTCGACGAGCTCGTCGGCGCCCTTCGCGAGCCGGCGATCCCAGCGGAGACCGACAAGCTGTTGGACCGACTCGAGGCCGGCGAGCTGCTCCGTCTCCTGACACGTCGTCAGCGGGCGGTGGTCGTCGCGCACTACTACCTCGGTCTCACGCAGCAGGAAATCGCCGACGCGCTCGGTGTCCGGCGCGGCACCGTGGGCGCAACCTTGAGCCAGGCTCTGCAGCACATGCGCCGCGGAGGGTCACATGTCTTCTGATCTTCGCGACCTCATCCGGAAAGATCTCGAGCAAATCCCGTTGCCGCCGAGCGAGCGTTGGACCCTGCGACCTGCGCGTCGCGGCGGATTCTTGAGCGCCGGCGTCGTGGCGCTCGTCATCGCCCTCGTCGTCGTTGGCTCGCTCGGGGCGGGCCAAGCGCTCCGTGCTCTTCGTGACCGGATCGAGAGCGACCGCTCCGCAACCGGCGTGGTCGTCCCCGGCGAAGACTTCGTCTACCTGAGCGACGGCGGACCGACGCCGGCCGATGACGGGCGGACGCAGGCGATGCAGGTCCTCGCGATGCCCCGGGGCCAGAGCGTCGATCGGTTCATCGGCAGCACCTACGTCGGCACGGCATACGAGGGCGGGGTCATGACGATCCACGGTGATCGCGTGTTCCTACCCGTCGCGACGATCACCGGCGTCGCGGGCGAGTACGAGACACATCTGCAGGAGATCGACCTCTCGCGCGGCGTGGCGGGTCGCCGCATAGCCACAGGAACTGTTTCCATCCCTTCCGCTCTCCAAGCCGAGCTGCCCGGCACCCCGGTCTTTCCCGCGGAGACCGCGGTGAGCAGCGACGGGACGAGCATCTGGCTTGTTCGCGATACCGGCGACCACGGCCGTACGACCGTCGTCGATCGTTTCGACGGTCAAACACTGTCGCCACTCGCGCACATCGTTCTCAGCTCGACCGGCCCCGGCGTGGTGCGCAGTCGCGTCGTTGCATTGAGCCCCGACCGGGTCGCCATCGTTCGCGAGCACTTCGAATCATTGATCCTCGGCGCCGCCGACTGGTATTTCCTCGACCCGCAGCTTGAGGTCATCGCAAGCTACGCCGATGACAGTGGACATCGATTGCCCGCCGGAGGCAAGTGCTCGGCGGACGTGCAGCGGAGTCCAGCGAACGCCGAGTGGCTCGTCCTCTGCTCCGATTCGTCGCTCTCGGGCGACGGGGCGCTCGTCTTTCTCGATGCGAACACCTTCACGATCTCAGCGACGGTGAGCCTGCCGCGAGAGAGGGGATTCGCGATCGGAATGGCCTCCGCCACGGATGGCACTGTGTACGTGCTGAGCGATCGTCCGGTGGTCGCCCGCATCGACGCTCGGACCCATCGGTCTATCGACGCGCGCGTGGTGATCCAAGCTCGTTCGTGGTTTGACCAGCTTCTGCCGCAGGCCGCGGCGGCGAAGAGCCCGGGTGGGCCGAGCGTCGTGTTCTCCCCGGATGGGAGATACGCGTATCTTGCCGGGGGGTCGGTCGCGAGGGTCGACATGCGCGACGCAAGAGTGATTGCGCACACGAATTCCTTCGGAGCCATCACGGCGGTCGGTCTCTCGCCTGGTGGCGAACGGCTCTACGTACTGGCGACGGACGGCGCAGGTGTTCGCCGGATCGTCCTGGTCGCGCCCGACACGCTGAGATCGGTTGGGCAGAGCGCGCCGATCGCAAACGATCCCTTCGCCATTCTTGCGGTTCGGCCGCAGACACCTGCGGGGCAGTAATGGGTGAGACAATTGAGGCCTATGGAGCTCAGCCAGCTCGGTCGCGTGCTCGTCCTAGCCGGCGCGGCGGTGCTGTTCCTTGGGCTCTTGCTCGTCGTCGCCGATCGCGTTCCGCTCGTCGGCCGCCTGCCCGGGGATATCACGCTCCGCGGCAACGGCTGGACCCTATACGCGCCGCTCGCGACGTCGATCGTGCTGAGCGTTCTGCTGACCGTGGTCCTGAGCCTCGTGGCCTGGGTGCGGCGGTAAAAGGAGAACCAGTGAGCGAAGAGAAAGCGTCCGAAGAGAAGAAGACGACACCCGTCGTGGCCGAGGCCGAAAAGCAGGAGAAGATCCTGAACGCGCTGCAGTCGGTGCTGGACCCCGAGATCGGACTCTCGGTGATCGACCTCGATCTCATCCGGGAGGTCGCGTTCACGCCCGAAGAGGCCGAGATCAAGATGGTGCTAACGACGCCGTTCTGCCCCTACGGACCGATGCTGATCAATCAGATCCAGTCGGTGTCGGAAACGGCGGCCGAGATGCCGGTGAAGGTCACCGTGCTTCCGGATCGCTGGGAAGCGCCGCCCTGGCTGCGCTAGCGCACTAGGTTCGCGGTTGCGCGGCCGGCGGGCCCGTTGAGCGTCACGAGGTACGTCCCCCGCGGCCAGGAGTTGCTGAGCACGCCGATCGAACAGCCGTAACGGGTCGTCGTGGGCGAGTCCGATCCACCGAAACGCGCGTTGGCGATGCTCACGCTGATCCGCGTGTCGGGTGGCTGGCCGTAGAGGATGTACACGCTGCCGCCGTCGGAGTCGCGCGTGATGGTCGCGACCCCCGGGTAGCCGTCGGCCAGGGCGAGCGCCCGACCGTTCAGCTCCGATGTGAAGGTGTCGAAGGATCGCCCGCTCGCGGCGGTGTACGCGCTCTCGATCGGTAAGCCACCGCGGATCTTCTCGATCAGGTTGGATTGGCCTCCGGCATCGGACACGATGAATGCGACGATCTGCGCCGCGAGGTCGTACGCGACGGCGCCGACGTCGTCGACGTAAGCGCGCCAGCCCGCCCGAGTCGCGATCGATTCGAGGGCGGGCACCTGACCCGCTTTCGCCGCCGAGGCGGTGCAATAGCGGCTGACGAGCGCCTGATCTGCGCTGACCGGAAATTCGTTGAACCTGGCGAGCCCTTCGTGCAGCCAGAGCGGCACGGTCACGCGGCGCCCCGCTGCCTCATCCACGACCAGGTGCGTGATCTCGTGGCGGGCGATCGCCTCCGGAGCGTCGCTGCCGTTCCAGTCCATGGCGACGATCGCCGGCGGGATGAACACACCCTCCTCGAGCGGCGTCGGCTCTACGCGAAGGACCTGCTTCAGGCCGACGTCGAAGCCCGCTTTCGTCGCGAAGACATTGACATTCAGCCGGTGCGAGAACGGGCGACCGAACGCGGCCTCCACGGCGACGACCGACTCATCGATCGTCGTCGTGACGGTGGCCGCGTCGAGCCCGTTGCCGTTGAGCCACACGTCCGCGTTCGCCCCGCACACCACTTTGAACGTCAGGCCGCCGGCCACCTCGGTCCGCGTCGGCCCGCACCGCGCGGTCGCGGTCGCCGACGTCGTGATCCCGTCGACATCCAGCGTGATCGTCGAGACGCCCGCTGCCCCGGCGGCGAAGATGCCCTGCTCGTCGATGGTCCCGGTGCCGGCCGTCACCTTCCAGGTCGGTGTGGCAGGCACGTTGTTGCCCCATTCGTCGAACGCGCTTGCGGAGAACGCGACGGTGTCGCGCGGCTTGAGGGTCGCGGCCGAAGGCAGCACCCGCACGGTCCGTGGCGATCCGGGCTTGACGGTGATCTTCGTGGTCGCGGTGAGTTCGCCGATCGCGGCGTTCACGTAGTAGACCCCCGCTCGATCCGGCGCCGTAAAGAGGCCGCGCTCGTCGATCGGTGCCTCGGACGACCACGCGGGCTTCATCCCGACCACGCGGTTCCGCGCGTCGCGGATGTCCGAGGCGAACTGGAACTGAGCGGTCGGCCCGACCACGACCTCGTGTTGTGGCACGATCGCGATGGTCATCGGCGGCCCGGGGACGAGCTCGCTCCAGGCATAGACGCCACCGGCGACGGCGAGGGTCGCGATCACGACGGCGACAAGAGCGATGTTGCGCACGTCGTGAGTCTGCGCCCGGTGGCATCGGACCTGGGTGTCGAACGGGCGCCGAGCGCGGTCGCTAGAGGAGCGCGCGGACCACGCGGAGCTGAGGCGACGTATCTGCGGTCAGGCCACGCGAGAGCGGTAGGCCCTGATAGGTCCCACGCACGATCGCCCACTTGCGCAGGAGATTCGCATCGAGGCCGGCCTCCGCGAACGCACTGATCCATACCTCGACGCTCTCCCGCGTCGGCAGGTGGCCAATTGGATTCCAAAGAAATGTCGGGACGTCGAACTCGGGCTCGCCCACCATCGGCTTCGGATCGATCACGACCCACCGGTCGCCGTGGCTCAGAAGGTTGTGGTGGTGGAAGTCGCCGTGAACGAGCGTGGTGTCGCCCGGATGCATCGTCGCGTAGATCTCCTTCGCCTGACGCACGAGGTAGTGATCGCCCGCGTTATCGAGCCAGCGGGGCACGAGGTCGCCGATCCAGCGAAACGGGCGTCCCTTCTCGGCAGGGCGCCAGACCTTCCGTGCCGCCGAGACGGCGATGCGTATCGCTTCGCGCTCCGAGAGGTGCGATGCATCGAACCCCGGACGCGCGCGCTCGATCAGGATCGCGCGGCGCGCGCGGTCGCGCCGCAGAAGTCGCACCGCACCGTCACCGTCCAGCAGCTCGAGGGCATCCGCCTCGTGATCGGCCTCATCGTCCTCGATGGGCACGACTTTGAGGACGGCATCCTCCCCGGCGAATGCGACGAACGAGAACCGGCCAGCGACGAGACGCTCGCCCAAGGGAACGCCCCACTCGTGCGCGACCTCGGTCGCCGTGGCCTGGAGCCGCTCGGCGACGCGAGGCGTGATGCCCCAGGGTGCGGTGTCCAGCCAAGCGCTCTCGTCCGCGGTCACGCCTTGGCGCGAGGGCCGCGTTCGCTGGCGCGCGCCAGCACGAAGAGGAGATCCGACAGGCGGTTGAGCCAGGGGAGGAGATCCTCGCCCGAGACGTAGCCCTCGTCGACGCACTGGACGACCTGGCGCTCTGCGCGGCGGACGACCGTGCGCGCGTGGTCGAGGGCCGCCGAAAGGCGGTTCTCGCCCGGGACGACGAACCGTCCTTCGATGGGCGTCCGTTTCTTGACCGTGTCGAGAGCGCGATCGAGCTGGGCCACCGCCGCGCCGTCGAGGCGCTCCTTGAGCCGGCTGAGAGCGCTTCGCGGCGTCGCCACCTCGGCCATCACGAGATAGAGGCCCCGCTGGAGATCCAGCAGCTCTCGGCCCAGGCTGGACCGCGGCGCCAACGACCGCGCCAGACCGAGCACCGCCTGGGCCTCGTCAAGGTCACCGAGGGCCTCGATCCGTGGATCGGTCTTGCGCACGCGCTCCTTGCCGAAGAGCGACGTCTCGCCGCCATCGCCGGTGCGGGTGGCGACCTTGGCCGAGGGCCGTCGCGGGCGGGCTGGCACGGTCGACAGTCTGGCCTCAAAAGTCACGCTATGCTCGACCGGTCCCGCGAAGCTTCCCGCGGGGTTTTGATGGAGGGACCGATGCCTTCGGGTCGAGGCGACGCTAAAGACAAGAACAAGAAAAAGAAGTCCAAAGAGCAGCTCGAAAGAGAGCTGAAGAAGAAGGGCGTGGCGCAACCGGTCCAGCCCATGACCTTCGAGATCGTGAAGCCGAAACGGAAAGAAAAAGAGAACTGGTGAGCCACTCCGGAAAAAACGGAGGGGAGCGGGGCGGCGCCGGTGTGAAGCAAGCCGGCGCCGCTCTTTTTGGGAGCGCTAAGGAGCAGAAGGTGGCTGTGACAGAGAAGTCCAGAGCGATCGAGCAAGCGATCCAGCAGATCGAAAAGCAGTTCGGAAAAGGCTCGATCATGAAGCTCGGCGGCGCCGGGGAGAAGATCGACGCCATCTCGACCGGCTCGCTCGCCGTGGATCTGGCGCTTGGCGTGGGCGGCTTTCCGCGCGGTCGGGTCGTCGAGATCTACGGCCCGGAGGCCTCCGGCAAGACCACACTCGCGCTCCACGCCGTGGCTTCAGCGCAGAAGGCCGGCGGCACCGCCGCGTTCATCGACGCGGAGCACGCGCTCGACGCGGCCTGGGCGCGGACGTGCGGCGTCAGCACGGACGACCTCCTCATCTCGCAGCCCGACAACGGTCAGCAGGCGCTCGAGATCGCCGACACGCTCGTGCGCTCGGGCGCCGTCGACATCGTCGTCATCGACTCCGTCGCGGCTCTGGTGCCGCGTGAGGAGATCGAGGGCGAGATGGGCGACGCGCACGTGGGTCTGCAGGCCCGGCTCATGAGCCAGGCGCTCCGCAAGCTCACCGGGACGATCTCCAAGACGAAGACGACGGTGATCTTCATCAACCAGCTGCGCGAGAAGATCGGGATCATGTTCGGCAATCCCGAAACGACTTCTGGTGGCCGCGCGCTCAAGTTCTACGCGTCGATCCGCATCGACATCCGGCCGATCGAGCCGATCAAGCAGGGCGACGTCGTCATCGGCCGACGCGTGAAGGTCAAGGTCGTCAAGAACAAGGTCGCGCCGCCCTTCCGGATCGCCGAGATCGAGATCCTCGCAAACGAAGGCATCTCGCGCGAGGGTGGGCTCATCGACATGGGCATCACGACCGGCATCCTCGACAAATCCGGCGCGTGGATCAACTACGGCAAGACCCGCATCGGGCAGGGCCGCGAGAACGCGAAGCAGTTCCTGCGCGATCACGCGGACGTCGCCGCGGAGATCGACACGAAGGTACGCGAGCGCAGCCTCGTCGCGGGAAACGAGACGAGCAGTCCGAACGGTGAGGAAAGCTAGCCCTCAAGCGCAGCCGTTCGGCAGCCCGTACGAGGCTGCCGTCGAGTTCCTCGCGAGCCGGCCGCGCAGCGTGGGCGAGATCCGTCGTCACCTGCGCGCCAAGCGTTATGACGACGAAGCCATCGACGGCGCGATCGACAAGCTTCGCGCGCAGCGCTACGTCGACGACCTCGATTTCGCCAAATACTGGGTCGAGCAGCGCTCGCGATTCCGACCCAAGGGCGATCGCGCGCTCGTGAGCGAGCTCACGAGTAAGGGCGTGGCGCGCGAGACCATCGATGCGGCACTCGGGGACCTGCCCGCGGAGAGCGAGGGCGACCGAGCGCGGCGGGCCATCGCGCGCCAGCTGAGACGCTGGGAATCGCTCGAACCCCGCGAGCGCAAGCGCAAGATCCACGCGTTTCTGGCCGCGCGCGGATTTGGATACGACGTCATCGACGAGGTCATCGCGCGCCCGTCGGTCGAGGCGGAAGCGGATATCTAGGGACGGACGAACAGCACGAGGCCGGTGTCCTCGCCGTCGGCGATCAACCGCCAGCAGCTGCCGGCGAAGCCGATGGGCTTCCAACCGGCCTGAAAAACGAACGCACCCCAGGGATTCGGTTGCGCTCTCGCACCGACGGCATAGGTGACAAAAGTCGCTGGCGCCGTATTGCCGACACTGTTGAAACGCAAAGCCATCTTGTCGTCGCCGCGACCTCCCCGGCGGACGATGACGAGGTGGTCGTTCATCGCAGCGTCGGCGGAGATCCAAGCGTTGCCCACGATCCCGATCGTTCCATTTGCGGTGACGACACCTGACGCGTCGCGGTAGGTCGTCGGCTCGCACACGCTCGCCGACGGTGACGGCGAGCTCGGCGCGCTCGAGCCACTGGCCCCAAGGGAGGAGCCGCACGCGGTCACAAGCAGCATCAGGATGAGCGCGCCCCGCATGCTCTCCGTACACCCTGCTGGCAAAGCGGTTCCCGGGGTCAGGCCCCGGTCGGCCGCTCCACGGCGTCGAGCGTCCCGGCCAGCTCGACATCGGCGTCAGTGAGACCGTGCGCGATATGCGTCGTAAGGACGATCCGAACGGTCTTGTAGGCCTCCAGGTGGATATCCGGGTGGTGGTTCGCCGCGCTGGCGGCATCGGCGACTCGGTTGACGAACGCCACGGCTCCCTTGAAGCCCTTGAACGTGTAGGTCTTTGTCAGGCTGTCGCCGATCCGCGTCCAGCCACCGCCCGAGGAGAGTAGGGAAGCGAGCGCGGCCTCATCGAGTCGCGTCTCGTTCTCCGGAGCGGGCACGGCCTCGAGCCTAGCCTGTACGCGTTTCGTACGCGGCGCATGAACCTGCGTTATCCTGACCACACCAAACTTTGTGAACCAACGTGACTGGTGGAGCGCCCCGTTCCGCCGGTCACTTACGCGAAAACGGGGGCGACCGCAGTCACACGAGCGACCGTCCCCGCACACGCGGCACGGAAAGGATCGCCGACATGCCCGACATCGTCGTCGTGGGCCTTGTGGCCCTCGTCGCGGCTATCGTCGGCTTCGGGATCGCCCTTCTCCTGCGGCGTTCGTTCGCGCTCGCGAGTGAAACGACCGCACGGGCGAACGCTGACCGCCTGCTCGCCGAGGCGCGGGCCAGGCAGAACCAGATCATCCTCGAGGCCAAGGACGAAGCCCTCAAAGTCGCCAAGAACGCCGAGCTCGAAAACCGCGAGCGCCGAGCCGAGCTCCAGCGCTACGAGGGCCGGCTCGACAAGAAGGACGAGCAGCTCGATCAGAAGATCGCCCAGGTTGACGAGCGCGACCGCCGCCTCACGTCAAAGGAGCAGGAGCTCGAGGCCGAGCGGGGGAAAATCGCACAGCTCCAGGACGAGCAGCGCACGGAGCTCGCCCGCGTCGCCTCGCTGACGATGGAGGAGGCCCGCGGGCTTCTTCTCGACCGGGTCGAGGAGGAGATGCGTGACATCACCGGCCGGAAGGTACGCGAGCTCGAGATCGAAGCGCGCGAGCGGGCGGACGAGCGAGCTCGGGACATCATCACCATGGCGCTGCAGCGCTACGCCGCCGAGCACACAGCCGAGCACAGCGTCACCGTCGTGGCTCTTCCGAGCGACGACATGAAGGGCCGGATCATCGGCCGCGAGGGCCGGAACATCCGCACCCTCGAGACGCTCACCGGGGTCGACCTGATCATCGACGACACGCCCGAGGCCGTCGTCGTCTCCGGCTTCGACCCCATCCGCCGCGAGATCGCGAAGCGCGCGCTCGAGCGGCTTCTCGTGGACGGACGCATCCATCCCGCGCGTATCGAAGAGATGGTCGGCAAGGCGCGGACCGAGATCGATCAGGTCATGAAGGAAGCGGCCGAAGCCGCGATCTATGAGGTAGGCATCGGGGGGCTGAACCCGGACCTCGTGAAACTCCTTGGACGTCTGCACTTCCGAACGTCGTACGGCCAGAACGTGCTTCGCCACTCGATCGAGGTCGCGCACGTCGCCGGAATGCTCGCGTCGGAAACGGGATACGACCCGCAGACGATGAAACGCGCCGGCCTTCTGCACGACATCGGAAAGGCGATCGATCACGAAGTTGAGGGCCCGCACACCGTTATCGGCGGCGAGCTCCTCAAGCGGTACGGCTTCCCGCAGGCGGTCATCGACGGCGTCGTCGGCCATCACGGCGATGTGGAGCCGGTGACCATGGTCGGCACGCTCATCTCGGCCGCCGACGCCATCAGCGCCGCGCGCCCAGGCGCTCGCAGCGAGATCGTTTCGAACTACATCCAGCGACTGCAGGAGCTCGAGAGCGTGGCGAACAGCTTCCCGGGTGTCGAGAAGTCGTTCGCGATCCAGGCGGGCCGCGAGGTCCGCGTCGTGGTCAAGCCCGAACAGCTCGACGACCTTCAGACCGCGCGGCTCTCTCGCGATATCGCGCAGAAGATCCAGGACACGCTGCAGTACCCCGGCCAGGTCAAAGTCACGGTGATCCGCGAGACTCGCGCGGTTGAGTACGCGAAGTGACCGAAACGCTCCAGCATGGAAACCCACCCGCCTAGATCGCACCGTCACAATCGAGACGACCAATGAGACTGCCGCGGCTCATCGCCGCATTCGCGCTGCTGTTCGCGGCGTGCGCACAGGTCGGCGCCCAGCGGCTTCCTCATGCGACCGGGGACCTGAGCGCACCGGCGAGCGCATCGCCCTCGCCGATCGCCGTGGTGATGTCGACGTACGGCTCCTTTCAGATCAAAACGCAACCGCTCGACACCTGCGCGCTCGCGATCAAGGTCGACCCGGGCAGCCTCGGGGACGGGCCGCCGAAGACGCTCACCGCGAAGGCCGACCTGAACGGGATCGTCCAGTGGACGTACGCGACGCCCCTCATCCCGGCGGGTCACGGCCGGCACGACGTCGCGTGCTCGGGCGAGCGCGGGAAGAGCGACTTCTCCGCGGAATTCGCGGTCGCGCTCAAGAGCCTCGACGCGAAGGGCTTCACGACACGTGTCGAGGCGGTCGATCCGATCGCGGGACTTTCAGGTGTGAGCACGCGCCTCGACCCGAGCCTCGTGCCTGCGCGCGACGCCGACATGGCGCGGATGACCGCGACGCTCCAGAACGAGTGGAGGCTCGCGACTCGCGGACTCGGCGCGCTGACGTTGGTGCCGTCATCGGCCGACATCGTCGTGTACGTCGTTCCCGGAAAGGGGACCTCGGTACATCTGCGTGCCGTCGACGGAAGCCAGCGCGTGCTGGTGTACGCCGTGGATGAGTTCGGGACCGTCTCGGCAGAGAACTCGGTGGCGGTAGCACTGCACGAGCTCGGGCACATCTGGTGCTGTTTCGGAGCGGGCGCCGGCGCCGACGGGCACTGGCTCGAAAAGATCCCCGACCCGCTGCTTCAGGGCGTCGACCAGTACGGTCTAATGACACACCCGGTGACGTGCCTCGTCGGGCGCGGTCTGGAGAGCTGCCCGAACCGGTTCTCTGACCGCGAGCTGCGGACGATGGGCTTCACCGAGATCCCGGCGCCGCCCGCCGACCCGTGCGTGACGCAGCGCAACGTGCTGGGCGCGCGTCTTGCCACGCAGGGCGCGGCGGTGGACGCCGCGAAGGCGCAAGCGGCGGTCGTGAAGGCGAAGATCGACGCGATCGTCGCGCAGTACCCCTCTTTGCAGCTGCCGCCCGACGTCTACAACACGTACATCGGGCTCGTGGACCGGTACAACGCGATCGCGAACGACGTCGATGCGAAGGTCGCCGTCTACAACACCACCGTCAATCAGCTGAACGCGCTCCCTTGCTGACCTCGGCGTGAGGATCCTCTTCGTCGGCGATGTCGTCGGAAAGCCCGGCCGCCAGGCCGTCGCCGCGCTTCTCCCCGCCATCCGGCGCGAACGAAGCGTCGACCTCGTGATCGTGAACGGCGAGAACGCCGCCGGCGGCGCGGGGCTCACCGGTGAGATCGCTCGTGAGATCCGCGACGCGGGCGCCGACGTGATCACCAACGGGAACCACGTCTGGGACCAGCGGACCTTCCTCAAGGAGATCGATGCGCTCGACTTCTGCATTCGCCCGCTGAACCTGCCGCCGGGCAATCCGGGCGCGGGCTGGGTCATCCGCAACGGGGCGCTCGTCGTGAACGCCCTCGGGCGAGTCTTCATGGCCGAGCAGGACGATCCCTTCCGCGCGGTCGATACGCTCCTCGCCGAGCTTGGCGAGCGCGCGCCCCGGGTCCGGATCCTCGACTGGCACGCCGAGGCGACGAGCGAGAAGCTCGCGATGGGGTGGCACCTCGACGGCCGGTTCTCGGCCGTGCTTGGGAGCCACACGCACGTGCCGACCGCGGATGCGCGGATCCTCCCGCAGGGCACAGCCCTCGTTGCCGATGCAGGGATGGTCGGGCCGCGCGACTCGGTCCTCGGGATCGAGCCGTCGATCATCGTGTCCCGTTTCCTCGACCACCTTCCGCGGCGATTCGAGGTTGCCACCGGTGTCGTCCAGTTCAACAGCGTGGTCGTCGACATCGAGGACGAGACAGGCCGCGCGCGCTCCATCGAGCGGCTGGATCGGGAGTGGCTGCCATAGCGGCGGGCTACGAGATCGACCTTCACACGCACTCGCTGTGCTCGGACGGCGCCCTCTCGCCGGCGGATCTGGTGAAACGCGCGGCCGCTCGCGGTGTGAAGATCCAGGCGCTTTCGGACCACGACACGCTCGCGGGTGTCGCCGAGGCCGCGGCCACGGGCAGCTCGCTCGGCGTGCGGATCATCCCCGCGACGGAGCTCAACACCGAATCCGAGTGGGGCGACGCGCATGTCCTCGGCTACTTCATCGATCCGCGCGACGCGGCCCTCGAGGCGCGCTTCCGCTGGTTGCGCGATAACAGGGGGCGCCGCATCGAGATCATGGTCGAAAAACTGAACGCGCTCGGCTACGCGTTGGATCTCCCCCGAGTCCTGGAGATCGCGCAGGGTGGCGCGCTCGGACGGCCGCATCTCGCGCAGGCGCTCTTCGAGAAGGGCTACGTTCCGAGCTATGACCAGGCGTTCGAGACGCTTCTCGCGAAAGACTCGCCGGCATACGTTCCGCGCGTGGGGCTCACCCCGATCGAGGCCGTGACGCTCGTACGGGAGCACGGCGGCGTCCCATCGCTCGCACATCCCGGGACCGTCGTCGGGCTCGACGAGCTGCTGCCGAAGCTGGTGGCTGTCGGGCTCGCGGGGATCGAGGCGTACTACGGCGAGCACACACCCGAGATCACCGCTCGTTTCCTGGATCGCGCGCGGACGCACGGCCTGGTTCCCACCGGCGGGAGCGACTTTCACGGTCGGGGCGAGCACGGCGTCGATCTCGGCGGCGTGTTCGTGCCACCGGAGACGATCGAACGTCTGGAATCACGCCGAGGGCGCGCCTAGGAATAAGATTCCGCGGGGAAAGAAGGGGGTCTCGGGTGGCAGGGGCGCTCCGTCCGGTCGTCCTCCTGATGCTGTTCGCGTCGGTCCTCTTCGTCGTCGACGGATTCCTGGACGGCGTGTACCCGGGGGGGCCGGCATGGTTCACCGGCAAATACGACAACCTGGCCGAGATCGCGTACCTGTTCGCGATCCTCAACACCGTCGTCGCGATCATGGTCGCGCGGGGAAGCGAGCGCAGCCTGCAGTCACGCATCGGACTCTCGGTCTTCTTCTTGGTCGAGCGTCCGGTCACCGCCTTCGCGCTCGGCCCGAAGCCGATCGAGTCGGTCATCACGCATTTCGCCACCGCGGGCGTCGAGCTGCTGATCCTCGTGACGGCGCTTCGCGTCTGGCGTCTCGGAAACGCCGCACCGGACGTCGACACGCTCTTCTCACTGGAAGGCCCGAGCCCGACCAGCGCAAAACCTGAGCAGGACGCGGACGCGACGAGACGGGGCACCGGCGCCGTTGCGTCGCGAAACGCGTGGCTCATCGGCGGGGTCACGGTCGCTCTCGCGCTCGCGCTCGTCGCCGATGGCCTCTACGAAGGCTACGTGCCAGGCGGCAGGGCGTGGACGACGTCGAGTGAGGGCTCCGGATGGATCGTCTATGTCTTCGCCGCGGTCGCGCTGGCGGTCGCCGCGCGTGCGGTCCATGGCGGGAGAGTCGCGCTGCGTGCGCTCATCGTTATCGCCCTCATCCTGTTCGTCGAGCGCTCCTTCACGCCGTTCTCGATGCGCGAGCAAGACCCCATCGTGCTCGCCCTGCATGCCGTCGGCGCCTTCGTGAGCCTCGCCGTCGCGCTCGTGACGGCGAGCGTGATCCGGGGTGGGCCAACGCGGCACCGAGCCTCCGTCCGAAAACTGGAGGCCGCATAGTTCTCGGGTGACCCTCACCGTTCGAAGCGCGACGGAGCGCCTCGTGGAACACGTCGGCGCGGTCGTGGTCGGGAAGCGCGAGGTGACCGAGCAGCTGCTCGGCGCTCTATTGGTGGAAGGCCACGTCCTTCTCGACGACGTGCCCGGAGTGGGGAAGACGACGCTCGCGCGCTCGGTCGCACGCTCGCTGGACCTGAGCTTCAGGCGCATCCAGTGCACGCCGGATCTCGTGCCGAGCGACATCACCGGCGTCTCGATCTACGACCAGCGCGCCGGTGCGTTCGAGTACCGGCCGGGGCCGCTCGCCGCGAATGTGGTCCTCGTCGACGAGATCAACCGCGCGACTCCGCGCGCGCAATCGGCGCTCCTCGAGGCGATGCAGGAACGCCAGGTCACCGTGGACGAGACGACG
>Ga0209689_1000915_pt1 | contig 21495 bp, 21 predicted proteins | sample GraSoiAngelo_149_FD_187119 | JGI IMG/M metagenome (GOLD analysis project Ga0209689, IMG submission 187119) | Grasslands soil microbial communities from the Angelo Coastal Reserve, California, USA - 14_1009_09_30cm (SPAdes) (version 2) | ecosystem: Environmental > Terrestrial > Soil > Grasslands ... | reverse complement strand
TAGAGGAGGACCATAGAGAGGAAAGCGACGGCAGGGCGAATGGGCGGCACAGGACTCGAACCTGTGACCTCCGGTATGTGAGACCGGCGCTCTAACCAGCTGAGCTAGCCACCCGGGTGAGGCTGGAGAACAGTCAACAACCTGAGACGCACAGACGCACAGCGGTGAACAGTTCGAGTGAGTAGGTGAACTCCTGCTAACTGCCCCCTGTTCACCCCTGTGCGTCTGCTACCAAAACCCATAAACTGTCACCCAGCCTCAAGCGTGGGCCCTCCAGGATTTGAACCTGGGACCTACGGATTATGAGTCCGCTGCTCTAACCATCTGAGCTAAGGGCCCGAACGAATGCGGAATGTAGAATGCGGAATGCGGAATTGAAAGGGACGGTCGTGCACCGTAGGAATACATTCCGCATTCCACATTCCGCATTCCACATTTCTCCTCATGCGTAGGGTTCTCATCGTCTCCCCGACCTATCTCAACCCCGCCAACCGCGGCAAGCTCCGCGCGCTCGCCGCGCGCGATCTCGACGTCACCGTCGGCGTGCCGGAGCGCTCGCGCGAAGCCGGCCTCGGTCGCACCATCGAGGTAGGGTGGGAGCGCCAGAACGGCGTCGAGGTCTTCCCCATTCCGGTGCGCCACTGGGCCCACCCCGCCGAAGCGCGCTTCGGCAAGCGCGCGCTCATCTCGCTGCTGCGCGACAAGCGCCCCGACGTCATTCAGGTGGAGCAGGAGCCGACCACGCGCGGCTGCCAGCAGGTGGTGCGCGTGGCGCGCAAGCTCAAGCTCCCCGTGGTGCTGTTCACGCTCCAGAACGTGGACGTCTCCCTGCCGCTCTTCCCCCGCGTGCGCCGGCGCCGCGCGCTGCGGCGGCTCAAGGGCGCCATCGCGGGCAGCGGGGGAGCCGCGGCGCTGCTGCGGCGCGCGGTCCCCGACCTCCCCATCGCCGTCGTGCCCCAGCTCGGCGTCCAGGTGCCGCCCGAGCCCGAGCACGCACTGCACGAAGGGCTCGCGATCGGATACGTGGGCCGCTTGGTGCCGGAGAAGGGACTCGATACTTTGCTCCAGGCGCTCGCCGAAAACCGCGGCGGGCGGTGGTACCTGTGGGTGGTGGGCGACGGCCCGGATCGCGAGCGGCTCGAGCGCATGGCCAGCGAGCTGCGCCTGGCGGCGCGGATCCGCTGGACGGGCGCGCTACCGCCTGAGGAGATGACGCGCTTGTGGGCGGAGCTGGATGTGCTGGTGCAGCCGTCCCGGGAGCTCCCGGGGTGGGCCGAGCAGTCCGCCCACGCGGTGGCCGAGGCGATGGCGCACGAAGTGGCGGTCATCGGAACCGGCGCCGGCGCGACGCCGGAGGTGATCGGCGACGCCGGAGCGATCGTCCCGCCCGGCGATCCCGCCGCGATCGCCGGCGCGCTGCGGCGCCTCGCCGTCACCGAGGCGCGGCGCCCGCTGGCGCAGGCGGGCCGGGCGCGCGTGATGCAACTGTTCAGTGACGACGCGGTGGCGGAGCGGACGGTCGCGTTTTGGAAAGAGGTGATCGAGCCGCACCTAGGAGCATCGAACCTGAAGGGAAAGTGACCCGAGTCCTCCTCGTCCCCGACTTGCCCCTCGAGCGCTGGCCCTCGATGGACCGCTACGCCCACCGGCTGTACGACTGGCTGGAGAGCACCGATCCCGGGTTCGAGGTGCGGCTCGCCGCCCAGATCGGCGCGTTGACGCGCGAGACCAAGGACGGACGCCGCTCCGGCGGCTATCCACGCTGGTGGGCCCAGGACGTGGACCCCACCAGTCTCGTCCTGCCCGGCCCGTTGCGAGACCCGCAGCGCTACGTGGCGCGCTACTTCTTCTATCCGTGGTGGCTCAAGCGCGACGCCAAGCGCGCGCGCCTGGTGCACATCCTCGATCACAGTTACGCGCACATGGTCACGCGCGTGCACCGCCGGCCGGTGGTGGTGACCGTACACGACCTGATGCCCGTGATCATCCTGCGCTCGCCCACCGACGGCTGGCGCGAGGGGATCCGCAACCGCTTCCTGCGCCAGACGCTCAAGGCGCTGCGCCTGGCGCAGTCCTACATCGTGGGCACCGAGTGGCTGAAGCACGAGCTCGCGACCTGGCTGGGGGACGACCGGCGTATCAGCGTGGTGCCGTTCGGCGTGGACCGCTCGTTCTTCTCCGAGGCGTCCGGGGCGCGGGCGCGCGGCCGCGCCGACTGGCGCATCCCGGAGGAGGCGTTCGTGGTGCTGCACGTGGGGAGCACGGTGGAGCGGAAGAACGTGCCCCTCGTGATCCAGACCGTGGCGCGGCTCCGCAACGAGGCCGACGCCTATCTGTTGCAGGTGGGGGGGCGCTTCACCGGCGACCAGGAGCAGCTGATCGAACGGCTGGCGCTGCGTCGCTTCGTGCGCACCGCTCCGTTCGCCGACGAGACCACGCTGCGGCGCGCGTACCGCGCCGCCGACGTGCTGCTGTTCCCTTCCCTCTATGAAGGATTCGGGTATCCGGTGATCGAGGCGTTCGCCTCGGGGCTGCCGGTGGTGACCTCCGGCGCGGGCGGGCTCAAGGAAGTGGGCGGCGACGCGATCGTCGTGGTCGAAGGACGGGACCCCGCGGCGTACGTGCAGGCGCTCGAGGGGCTGTCGGACGATCCGGCCCGCATGGAGCTGTTGATCGCGCGGGGGCGGGTCCGGGCCCGGGAGTTCTCCTGGCAAAAGACGGCGGAGCGGACCGCGGAGGTGTATCGCAAGCTGCTGTAACTGCTGCGCCCGCCTTGTTTTCCCCACGACACACCTGTTGCCCCCTTTCAGCAGAGCACGGCCCCACCGGCGTGAGCCCCATCACAAACGCAAGCGCGCATACCGGTCGCGGACGCGGTGCGCAGTTTGCGGCGTTCGGCACAGCCGTGAGGACGCTCCGCCTTCTGGCGCTCGCCACCGTCATCGTTGCAGGCTGCCGGCTCGATAAGCTGCTGAACTCCGCCGGCCCGCCACCGCCCCCGACTGCCTACGGTGCCGCCGGGTTGGCCTTCACGGCGCAGCCGGAAAGCGCCCGCGCCGGCCAACGGATCGCTCCCGTCCAGGTCACCGTGCGCGACTCCGCGGACGCGCCCGCCACCAAGTTCACCGGCCTGGTCACCGTCACCCTCGATCACAGTCCGGGCGGCGCGTCGCTCAACGGTCGCAGAACCGTACCGGCGGTGAACGGCGTGGCGACGTTCACCGACCTGCACATCGACCGGTCGGGCAGCGGGTACGCCCTCGCCGCCGCGGTGGACGGGCTCCCGGCGGCCACCAGCGCGGCGTTCGACGTCGTGCCGGGACCACCCACCCAGCTCGGCTTCGCCGCACAGCCGAGCGACGTGATGACCGACAGCGTGATCCGGCCGCCGGTGGTCGTGACGGCGTTCGACGCGTTCGGCAACCCTGTCCCCGGGTTCAGCGCGGCGGTCCACATGGCGCTCGACCGCGACGGCAGTCTACTGAGAAACGCCAAGCTCAGCGGTGACACGACCCAATCGGCGCAGAGCGGGCTGGCGAGATTCGGCAGCCTGAGCGTCGATCAGGTCGGCAATGGCTACACGCTGCTCGCCACGAGCGCCGGTTTGAGCGACGCGACGAGCGGTGCGTTCAACGTGACGCTCGCGCCGCCGCCTCCGCCGCCACCACCACCGCCGCCACCGCCGCCACCGCCGCCTCCTCCGACCAACCAGCCGCCGGTGGCCGCGTTCTCGTGGGGCTGCAGCGCACTGGCGTGCAACTTCACGAGTACCAGCAGCGATCCCGATGGCACAATCAGCGCCCAGAGCTGGGACTTTGGGGATGGCGGGACCGCGACGGCCCAGAACCCGTCGCACACGTACGGTGCCAGCGGCACCTACACTGTGAAGCTCACCGTCGCCGACAACCAGAACGCGACGGCGTCAGTGTCGCACCCCGTCGGTGTCAACGCGCCTCCTCCGCCGCCACCGCCGCCACCACCACCACCGCCGCCGCCGCCGCCGCCACCGCCACCACCCCCTCCGCCCACGTCGGCGACGCATGTGGTGTTCATTCAGCAGCCCACGAGCACCCCGGCGGGTGCGCCCATCTCACCGCCCGTCACGGTGGAGGCTCGCAATGACGCCGGCGCCGTCGTCACGAGCTTCACCGGGCTCATTACCGTCACGATCGGCGCCAACCCGGGCGGTGGCACGCTGACGGGCGGCCAGGCGAACGCCGTGAACGGGGTGGCGACGTTCGCCGACCTGCGCATCGACAAGCCGGCGGGCCCCTACAACCTGCGCGCCTCCAGCCCCGGATTGGGCGGGGCCACGAGCGAGGCGTTCAACATCACCGTGCCTCCGCCGCCACCCCCCGGGCCGACGCACGTGGTGTTCACTCGACAGCCCAGCAACACGCCGGTGGGCGCGGCCATGTCACCGCCGGTCTTGGTCGAGGCGCGCAACGACGCCGGCGCCGTCGTCACCAGTTTCACCGGAGTCATCACGCTCACAATCGGTGCCAACCCGGGGGGCGGGACGCTCACTGGTGGGCAGGTGAACGCGGTGAATGGTGTGGCGACGTTCACCAACGTGCGCATCGACAAGGCGGCAGGCCCCTACAACCTGCTTGCCTCCAGCCCCGGTATGAACGGCGCCACGAGCGACGCGTTCAACATCACGCCGTAAGCCGTCGCCGCACCGCTAGCGCGACGGGGCCAGGTCGATTCTGCCGAGCCGTTGCGTCCCCGAGAGCGCGAGCCACAGCCGCGCGCGCGTCGAATCGACCGCCATGTTCCGCACGACCGAGCCCGCCGTGGGGATCGCCACCGTTTCCGCGCGCTCGCTGGCGGGATCGAACGCCACGATCTCGTTCTTCCCTGATTCGTTATACCAGATGCGCCCGTCAGTGCCGACCGCGATGCCGTACGGCTGGCTGTCGCCGCCGCCGGGGCACGGAAACTCGCGCACCTGCGCGGTCGCCGGATCGAGCCGGCCCAGCTGGCCGCGCGCGTAGTCCGAGTACCACACGATGCCGTGGGCGTCGACCGCGAGGCGGCGCGGCCGCGCGGCGGGATCGGGGAGCGGGTACTCGCGCAGGCTTCCGTCTCGGGCGGTGATGCGCCCGATCTTGTTGGTGCCGAACAGCGCCATCCAGATGGTGCCGCTCGGGCCCGCCACGAGCCCGTACGGCCGCGCGCCCGGCGTCGGAACCGGGAACAACTTCGCCTCGCCCGTCCCCGGGTCGAGCGACCCGTACAGGTTGGCCCCCTGGGCGGTGAACCAGATGGCCCGATCGTAGTACAGCGGCGTGTGGGGATCGCGCGCCGCAGCCGGGAGGACATACTCTTTGATCGAGCCGTTCGCCGGATCGAGCCGGCCGAGCCGCGCCTTGAAGTTCGCCGTGTACCACACGCCGCCGTCGGGGGCCACGATGATGCCGTGCGGCCCTGAGGCCTGGGTCGGCGTGGCGTAGTCCGTGACCTGTCCCGTCGCGGGGTCGAGCCGACCGATGTAGCTGTTGGCCTGGTCGGTGTACCACACGATCCCGTCGCGCCCCACCGCCGGATCGTGCGGGAACGCGCGGGGACGCGGCAGGAGATACTCGACCACGGTGGCGGCGGCACGGGAGGGAGCCGGCACGGGACCGGCGGCGAGTTGGCACAGCGCGACGATCAGCACGGGGGTCTCCTTGAAAACTTGAAAAAAAAGAGCGGGAGGCCGGATTTGCACCGGCACCTGGTGGTAGGACGCCACCTGCTCTGCAATTGAGCTACTCCCGCGAACCACCCGCACGTGCAAAGAGCGTTCCCAAGATGCCGGTGTGTGGCGCCCGCCCGACAGCCGTGGCGCTCGGCTCCCCCAGGCCTAGGATCCTGCTCGAGCGACGCGTGCCGCCTCGCGCAGTTGCGCCGCGAGCGGGGCCAGCTTGCCGATGCAGAGACCCGCCAGCTGCTCCAGCTCGCTCGCGAGACCGGCCACGGGGGGCGCCGGGTCGATGGTGCGCAACTGCTTGAGAATCGTGACCAGGCCGAAATAGACGCCGTTCGACTCGCTCGTCTGGGGGTGACCCTGCTGCTCCAGCGTGGCGAGGATCGTCTTCGCCTGATCTCTCGCCTGCGACACGGCCCGAATCAGCTCTTCGCGCGGATTGGTCGCCATGACCATCCATTCTATCACCAAATCGAGCGTTCGGCCCCCCCGGCCGGGCGCCGGGGTACAACCCGCTGATGGGTTTCGCCCGTTCCATTCCCCTCCTGCCGCTCGCCGCCCTTGGCTTGGCGGGGTGTGCCAGCACGCGCGCCGCGTCCACCCCCACGCTCAGGGCCGTCGCGCCGGCCACGGGTCGCACCGGGGCGCTCACCGCGGACGAGCGGGTGCGGCACGTGCTCAACCGCCTGGCGTTCGGTCCCCGGCCAGGGGACGAGGCAGCGGTCCGCTCGATCGGAGTGGATCGCTGGATCGCCCGCCAGCTCGAGCCCGACTCGATCGATGATGGCGACGGCGACTCCGTGCTGGCGCGCTTCCCCACGATGTCGCTCGCGCTCGCCGACGCGGCGCACATCTACGCGCGCCCTGCCGCGCTGCGCGGCGCGCCGCGCGCCGCGTCGACCCCGCCGCTCCCCATGACGCCCTGTGCCGATCGGTTCGCCACGGCCGTGGAACACCTCGAGGCCAGGAACGACTCACTCGTCCTGAGTCAGGCGGAACGCGCCGCGAGCCGGTTGCTCACGGATCTCCAGGCGACCAAGCTGGCGCGCGCGGTGGTGAGCCGGCGACAGCTGCAAGAGGTCATGGTCGACTTCTGGGAGAATCACTTCTCGGTGTATTCGGGCAAGGGCCCGGAGCGCTACCTGCTGCTGCCGTTCGACCGGGACGTGATCCGCCCTCACGCCCTGGGGCATTTCCGCGACCTGCTCGGCGCCGTGGCGCGCAGTCCCGCCATGCTCTACTACCTGGACAATTGGCAGAGTGCGGCGGAGCCCGAGCGACCCACGCTGGCTCAGCGCGGCCGCGGCGGGCGTCGCGGCATCAACGAAAACTTCGGCCGCGAGCTGCTCGAGCTGCACACCGTGGGCGTGGATGGCGGCTACACGCAGCAGGACGTGATCGAGGTGGCGCGCGCCTTCACTGGTTGGACCATCGAGGATCCGGAGCGGGTCGGTCACTTCGTGTTCCGCCCCGAGCTGCACGATGCGGGCCCCAAGCTCATCCTGGGCGACTCCTTGCCGGCCGGGCGCGGCGTGGAGGACGGCGAGGCGGTGCTCACCCTCCTGGCGCAGCACCCCGCCACCGCGCGCTTCATCGCGACCAAGCTGGTGCGCCGCTTCGTGAGCGATACGCCGCCCGGAGGCCTGGTGCAGCGCGCCGCCCGCGCGTTCCGCGACACGGACGGCGACATCCGGGAGGTGCTGCGCGTGATTCTCTCCTCGCGCGAGTTCTACTCCCGCGCCGCGTACCGCGCCAAGATCAAGTCGCCGTTCGAGCTGGTAGCGAGCGCGTTGCGGGGGCTCGGGGCCGCCGCGGACACCACCCCGCGTACCGCCCAACTTGTAGCGCAGCTGGGCGAGCCGCTGTACGGGCACGACGCGCCGAACGGCTATCCCGAGACCGGGCGCCCATGGCTCGGCGCGGGCGCCGTGCTGGGCCGGATCAACCTGGGGCTGGCGCTGGCGGCGGGTCAGGTGCCGGGCGTCGCCGTGAGCCGGTGGCTCAAGCAGGCCGGCTTCGATCGCGAGCCGTACGACCGGCAGGTCGGGGACATCGTGGCCATGCTCGTGGGCGAGCCGGGGACGGGGGACATGCGAGCGCTGGCACGAGGCGACGTGACTACGACCGTCGGGCTGGTGCTGGGGAGTCCGGATTTTCAGCGGCGCTAGCGCGCTACCCACGAACCTCGAAGAACTGCAGGTCCTCCATCGGGTAGTGCTTGCGGTTCAGCGTCCACAGCCGGCGTCCGCTCGTGGCGGCGGCCGCGGCGATCAATGCATCGGCGATCTCGACGCCATGAGACTTGGCAAACCGTGCGAGGTAGTCGCCGGCCCGTCTCCCAATCTTGCCATCGAGCGCGAGCTCGCCTCGTGCTTCGAAGAAGGCCCGCGTCGCCGCCTCCTCACCGCGGCGAATCCCTGCGAAGATCTCGGCCCACGAGATGGGGGTGCAGACCGTCGGGACGCCCGACTCCTCCAGGTCGAGAGCGGTCTTGAGCACGCCGGAGTGCCCCCGCAGGATCTCGATGATGACGTCCGAATCCAGGACGACGCCGGTCAGCTCCCGGGGCGCCGCGCCCGGCGAGTATCGCGGCGCAGGCGTCTCACGTACGCGTCGGTGTCGCCCACGTCCTTGCGATCGCGCCATAGTCCGGCGATGCCTCGCAACGTGGTAAGGCGTTCTCCGGCCTCCGTCGATCCGTACACCAGCGCGAGGGCGTCGCGTACCAGCTCCGACACGGTGCGGCCGTGGCGTTTGGCGAGGGCCTTGAGCCGGGAGTGGATCGCACGGTCGAGGTAGAGCTGGGTTCGATGCACATGATGTATATACATCGCCACCGGGCCGGCGACAAGCACCCCTTGACGCTCCGCGACTTGGCGCCCACGTTTGCGGCACGAACCCCCCTTCCCTCGAAGCCCTTTGCCTCCGCCGCTGGGCACTGGACGTGCTCGCCGGCCAGCCGGCGGCGTTCAGTCCCGAATGGCAGCGGCGTGTCGCGCTCCACAGCGGTGGCGCGTGGAGGCTGTTCCTCGAGGCGGAGCGCTGCGCCCTTGCCCTGCAACGCCGCTTGCGCGCCAATGGAGCAATCGCAGACGGACCGGCGCCGCTCGTGGAAGGATCAGCGACAACGGAGCTGCAGCGCGTTCTGACGGCTCGGGCGCAACTGGTCGAGATCGGTCAACTCGCGAGCGCGCACGGGATCCCGGCGATCGTGCTGAAGGGCAGTCTCTCGGCGCTGATGGGCCCCGAGCCGCTCGACCTCGCCGACGTCGACGTGCTGCTCCCTCCCGATGGCGCGGAGCTGCTGGCGCGCGAATTGGATCGGCGCGGGTACCGCGCGGTGGCCTTGCCCGGGCCGGCGCACCTGGCCCCCCGGGCTCGGCCGCACGGCGTCCCGGTCGAGCTCCACTGTACGATCATGCACCTGGGAGACCTCGCCGGGTTGCGCCACCGGGCTCGGGCCTTAACAGAGTGGACCGGCTTGTCGCGACTCAGCCCGGTGGATCACCTGTGGCACGTCCTCGTGCACACGGTGGTCTCACATCCCTACCGGCGCGGCTCGTTGCGCGATGTCTTGCTGACCGCCGAGGCGCTGCGGGACGTCGCCCCATCTGACTTGGATGACGTTAGGAGCAGGATCGCGCAGCACGCTCATGCGGTGCCGCTCGGGACGATGCTGGCATTGGTGCAAAGTCTGGTCCGGGGCGACGCGCCCGTTGACCAGTTCCGGAGCTACGCGGCCGCGCACTACCTGCTACGCCACCGCTTCGCCTGGCTGGCCCCGTGGCGCGCTCTGAAGCCGATGACGCTGACCGTTTTCGTGCTGCTCGGCGAGCCGCCCGACCGTCGCGTGGAGTGGGCCGACGCGTGGAACGTTTCCCCGGCCTCGACGTGGACGCTGTTGGCCGCCATCCAACGGCTCTCGCCTCGCTTGGGACGCGGCTTCAGGGGGCTGTTGCGCGCCGTGCGAATTGCCGTCGGGCGGCTGCTCGCGGTTCCAGTGGCAGCCCGGGCTCGCTCCCTCGCAAGCCAAGCGGAGGCCCGCTTCCGGCTGTCGTGACGAGCGCGCGCAAGCGCGCCGGGTCGCCGTACGTGTCGAGCCCGAGGGTGAGGGCAAATGCAGGGGTTTGGGCCGCGCGTGACAACACTGTGATCCCGGCCGCGGCTACCGCGCGGTGCGCCAGCAGCCAGGGCGACTGCCGCACCAGCTCGGCGAGTGCCTGACCTGCCGAGATCGGCGCGAGGCTCGTGGGCCGCTCGGGCGCGACCACCGGCAAGAGGATGCCCGCGAGCGGTGCGACGCGCCGCTGGCCGCCGATACCCAACGCGGCCGGGTGAATGGTCCTGCGCCGACCACTAACCTCGCCGCGCTGCCACCCCTCATCCAGATGAAACGAGCGAAGCCACCCCTCGACCACGACCCCCTGCTCCGTGGCTGCCAGCACGGTCTGGTCGTCGGACAAATAGCCCCACCCGGCGCGCGCCAGATTGGCGCAGGTGGTGGATTTGCCCGAGCGGGCGTCGCCCACCAGCAGCCACGCGGTCCCGTCCGGCGCCACCACCGCAGCCGCGTGCAGCAGCGCGCGACCGAGCCCGGCGACGAGCAGCGCGGCCGAGATCGTGAGCATCGAGTAGAGATCGCTGGCCGCTTCGTCTCCACTCGCGGGGTCGGCGCAGAGCCGCGCAACGCGCGAGGCCAGGCTCACCGCACCGCTGCTCGAGGCCAGGGCGGCGTGCAGCTGCACCACGCCGTGGCGCTCGTCCACCCACGCGCACACGGTTCCGACCGAGAGGGTTGCGGCACTCCGGGGGCGGGGCGCGGCTCGCGCCGAGCAGCGCACGTCGATCCGGGCGCCGGTCGCGGGGCGCGAAGTGGCGCCGCCTGGCTCCTCCGGCACCCAGCGCTCGGCGAGCGGCACGAGCGGGCGATCGAGCACCAGGCGCAGCGCGCCGTCGCTCGTCAGGTCGCGGGTCGATCTCACCGCAGCACCGCCAGCGCCGGCGCAGAGGTGACGGCGGTAGCGTCGTCGGCGCGGACGACCCAGGCGTGCGCGGTGATCCTCCCGCGCGGATCCTGGTGCGCGACGCCGAGCTCGAGGCGGCAGGGAATGCCGTAGCGGCGCAGCACGAGACACTCGGCGACGGCGCGATACAAGCAGGTGTTCCGCCACAGCGGGAACGCGGCGCGACTGAGCCACCGCAGCGTGACGTGCGCGGCGCGCACCGCCAGGGCCGCTCGTGCGGCGTGTGTCGCCCCGATCAGGTCGATCGGATCGATCGGCCTGGGCTGGCCGATCAGCCGGACCAGCCTACCACGCCCGAGCCACAGGGGCGATTGCAACGCGGCGACGGCTCCCGCCGCCACGGCCGCGGCCCAACCGAGCATCACGTCAGGAGACCACGCGCCCGCAGGTCCCGCAGCGTCCGCTCGGTCTCCGCCTGCGCCGTGGTCTGAGCGACGGTGAACTCCTCCATCAGGGCGCTCACGATCTGGTTCGGCTCGAGGCGATCTTCCACGCCCTTCCAGATCCGCGCCGCCGTCGCGTTGAGCCGATAGTAGCGCTTGGTCTGGAGATCGAGCAGCACGGCCTCGCCCTCGAGTTGGGCGGTGAGGACTTCATCCGGAATGGTGTAGGTCGTCTCGCCGGGCATGGGAACGGTCCTCCGTCGTCGTCTAGTAGATAGAGGCGGGGTGCTGCGCCGCACCCGGCCCCGGGCTCACCTGCACCACCGCCTGTGTCGCCGGGTCGAGCCACCGCAGCTCCGGTGTGCCGCCGACCCAGCTCACGTACACGATCCGACCGTCCGGTAGTGCGGCGGGCTGCCCGTCGGTCACCGACCCATAAGTCTGCTGCCTGATCTCATGGGTCGCCACATTCACCGTATAGATGTTCGTGGCTCCCCCTCCCCCGCCCGCCCGGGTCGAGGCGAAGGCGACCAGCGTGCCGTCCGGGCTCCACGAGGGCTCGACCGCGGTGCTGGAATCGGCCAGGAGCCCCACGGGAGCGCCTGCGCCAGGCGTGAGGATGAAGAGACCGGCGTGCCCGTTCGCGGTCGAGACGAACACCAGCCGGTCGCCCGACGGCGCCCAGCTCGGGCTCGCTTCTATCGATCCCGGGAACCCGAATCCCGCGGTGAGGGCTCGAGGATTCGTCCCGTCCGCGGCGCACAGCCACAGCTTGGGGACTCCGCTCTCGTCGTTCAGATACGCGATCAGCCGCCCGTCGGGCGAGAGCGCCGGCTGGGTCTCGTTGGCGGCGCTGGTCGTGAGGCGCCGCTCGGCGCCCCCAGTCGAGGGGACCGCATACAGCTCGCCGTTGCCGTCGCGGTAGCTCGTGAACACCACGGTGCCGGCGCGCTCCGTGGGATGCTGATCGTCGCCGGGATCGGACGTCAGCCGCACGGTGTCCTTGCCGTCGAGCGCCGCCCGGTAGATGTCTCGGTTACCGTTGCGCAGCCAGTCGAACACGATGGCGGGCGGAGGCGCGACCTTCGGCGCCTCGCTCGACGAACAGCCCAGCCCCAGCCCCAGCGCCACGCACAGGGTGACGAGCTTCATCTAGAACGTGCCGCTCAACGCCGCGGTCTTGAAGCTGGCGTTCTCTGTGCACGCTGAGCCGGGGAAGCTGCTCGTCCCCGACACGGTCCAGTCCCCTGTACTCGACGCGGCCGGCGCCCAGTTGTTGTCCCACCCGGCGAGCGCGGAGTAATCGGGGAGCGCGAGTGTCGTAGCCGCCCCGCCGAGATAGCCGAACGTTGCGTCGATGCTGACCGCCTTGTTGACTGCGGCGTACTGAAACCCGGTCGCTCCCTGGTAGTCCCCCGGCAGCGTGTACACCGCTTGCAGCCGCTTGTATGGCCCACTCAAGGAAGTGATCGTCGGGGTCGGCATGGCCGCGCCCAGCGTCACGGTGCGGTCGGCCAGGGTATGGAAGTACTGGAAGATCGACCGGGACGCGGTGCTACCTGTCGACAGCGAAAGGCCTAGCCCGTGGTAGTCGCTGGCCCGCTGCTGTGCGGTGGGGATGCCGGATGCCGTGAAAGTCGCTCCACCCATCGTGCGGAAGTAGAGCGTGGCCGTCGCGCAAGTTGCGCCCACCTGGTATAACATGCCCTGGCTCACCGTCTCACCCCCTACCAGGCCTGCGACGGTGATCGTGGCGGTGGCCGGCGCGAACGCCTCGCTGCCGCCAAAATCCAGCGTGCCGACCGAGCCATTGTCCGCGATGTCCTGATCTCGCCGGATGATCGCGCTTTCCAAGACGCCCGATGAAGTCTGGCGAGACGCGACGAGGTCCAGGGGGCCACTCGGGACGTCGGTGAGCTGGAAGTCGAACGAGCCGAACGGAAAAACCGTGGCGGACCTCCCGCCAAGCGAGATCTGCGCGGATTCCGTCACATCGACGCCCGCCACTGTGCCGTTGATGGTCTTCCCCGGGGGACAGACCACGCGTGTGCCGCCCGCCGTGAATTCCGCCTGCGTCATGTACTGCACTGCCACCGACGCCGCGTCTCCCGCGCTCAGCACCACGAACGCCAGGCCGCCGCCACCGCTCCCGATCGTGAACGTATAGACATCACCCGTGCCCGTGATGCGGTTCCACGGACCCGTGCCGTTCTGGGCCGCGACCCACACGGCCCGATTCGCCACGGGACAGCTCGAGAAGTCCACCGTGACGTTCCCCACGCCCGCCGTACCGACGGTGAGCGTGAGCGGCGTCGAGCGGTGGCCCGCGGTCCCGGTGCCGTCCACCGTCAAGAAGTAGGTCCCGGGCGCCACCGCGCCCCCAACGCTCACCGTCAGCGTGGAGCTCGTTCCCGTGGGGGCCGCTGGAGCAAACGAGCCGCTGATCCCGGCCGAGGCGCCGCCCAGACTCAGCGTCACCGCACCGGTAAAGTTGGTGCGGGTGAGGTTAACCGTCGTGGTGCCGCTCGCCCCCGGGAGGATCGTAAGGGCGGACGGCGACCGGGACAGCCCCAGCGCCACTAGCGCTGTGCTCTCATTGGGGAGCCTGGTCGTCACGAAGACTTGGAATGTGAACGTCGTCACCGTGGTCGGTACGTTGAACTGCCATTGCTTCGGGCTGGTCGACTCGCCCGACGGCACAACGCCGTCGTTGTACAGGAAATACTCCTGGTTGGTCCCGGTGAACGACCCTACGCCGTCGGAATTCGCCACCGTGACCGTCCCCGACCCGCCCGTCACCGTGGGATCGGAGTGGAAGAACACCTTGATGCCCTCGGCGTCCGGCGTCGTCCCGTCGGCCGTGCTCATCGGCTGTGCGATGAGATTCTCGACGGTGACGCTCGATGAGAACACTTGCGTCCCGGAGTTGTACGAGGTCCCGCTCGATCCCAGCCGCACCAGCGCGCCCTGACCGCCCACGATCAGATTGAAGCTCATCCCCGCGGCGGCGGGCGCCTGCGGGGCGGCCGACGGCTGCGATGAGGCGCACGTGAGGGTCCGCGCGCGCACCGCGACCTGGCACATGATCATCTCGCTCCGGAACTGCCCGGTCGGAGCGGTGGGCGCGCCGGGGTCGCTGCACGCCGCGACCAGCAGTGCGAAGGCGGACAACGCAGCTGCGTCGATCAGATGGAAAGTGCGAAGCATTGTCCACCTCGTCATGGTATGAATTCCGTTCACGCCGCCCCTGCCGCTTCCACCCACGGACTCTCGGCATAGCGCCCGATCCACTCGAGCTTTCCCAAACTCCGCGCGCACCGTAGGCACGGAAACGCGCCCAGCACGTCGGCCCGGTCTCGGCGCCGCTCACTCGCCACCTCTTGAGCCCGCAACTGTTCCAGATAGCGCGGCCACGCGTCGCGCAGCCGCATGACGCTCAGGTCCGCAACCACGTCCCGCTCGTTGAAGCCGTATTCGGACAGCTGACAGCAGGTGGAGAGCCGACCGCGCGCGTCTACGTAGACGCGCCGCAGCGCGAACGTGTCACAGCGCGGCCCGTCATCGTCCAGCGGCGCACCGTAGTCGAGCTGGATCGCCGTCAAGCGACCGGGCTCGCGCGCCAGCGCCTCCACCTCGCGCCGCACGCTCCACCACTCGCGCGGTGGCAGGTCGCTGTTGCGCGCCGCGCTCCCGGGGACGGGCTGCGGCAGGATGAAATGGATGCGGTTGCAGCCCAGCGCCTCCGCCAGCGCCGCGGCTTCCCGCACCTCATGGCGGTCACGCCGGTCGATCACGATCGACAGCACCGCCGGAATCCGGCGGCTCGTGAGCAGCGCGACGCCCAGCAGCACGCGGCGAAAGCTGCCGCGCCCCCGCTCGGCGTCGTGGATCGCCTCGGTCGCTCCGGAAAGACTGAGCCGCACCGCTTCGGCGGGGTAGCGGTCGAGGATCGGCACGATGCGCTTCAAGTGCCATCCGTTGGAGACGAACCGGTAGGGCACATGTCGCGTGGCGAAGCCTTCGATAATGCGGTTGAACTGCGGATGCAACAGCGGCTCGCCACCCGTCAAGCTCACCGTGACCTCGCCCTCGCCGAACAGGGCCAGCGCGTCGTCCACGACGGCGTCGATGAGATCGGGATCGAGCGAGTGCACGCTGGTGACGTCGTCCCGGATGCAGTGGGGACAACGGAGGTTGCAATGCTGCGTCAGCGCGAAGCCGAGCAGCATGTTAGAACACCGTGCCCCCGCCCCCTCCCGTGCCTCCCCCGCCGCCGATCGGGGAGCCGGACTGCAACGTGAGGTCGGTGAGTGGGGGCAGCTGCACCACCTCCGGCTTCACCCAGGCGCGTTTGGCGCGTCGGGAGGACTGCGGCTGGTCGTCGCTGCCGCCCTGATCTGGCGCGATATCGTGCTTCGTCTCGCTCATGGCTCCTCCGTCGGAAACCTGCGGCGTCGCTCGCTTGCCACGCACCATAGGACTTCCAACGGGCCCGGGTCGCCAGACGGGAAGGTTGCAGTTCTGCAATCCCGACGCATTGCGGCCTTGCGCCGCAGTCCGCACGTTGGGAGCCGGTGTCCCCACGTCGCATGCAACGTCGCTGGTATCTCACCACGCTCGCGCTCGTCGCGGCCTGCAGCGAGTCCGCGCCCTCGCCGACCGGCCCCGCGCTCGCGCTGCCGGATCAGGCCGAGCACATCTTCTGGGCGCGCGGTCGAGGACCGAGCGCGCCGCTCGGTCTGATGACCTGGCATGGTGGCGGCGTCATGGTCGCGAGCAAGACGTACGCGATCTACTGGGGCAGCGACTGGAACACGGCGGCCTTCGCCGGTGACAAGATCACGGGGCTTACGACGTTCTTTCAGGGGTGGGGTGGCAGCGGCTATGCCGGTTTGCTCACCGAGTACGGCGGGCAGAACGGTCAGATAACCGCAGGATCGACGTACTTGGGCTCCGTCATCGACCCGAGTGCCGCGCCGGCCGGGCCGCCCGACGCCTTGAGCGTGATCGCGGAAGTCGAAAAGCTCGTGCCCGTGCCGGACCCGGCCGCCCTCTACGTGGTCTACGGCACGACCCCTCGCGGCACCTCGACGGCCTGTGCGTGGCACACGGCGTGGAGCTACAAGCGCCACCCCGTGCAGGTGGCCTGGGTCTTCAACTTGGACGGCGATCCCGGCTGTGACCCGCACGACAGCTTCACCGCACACTCGCAAGGGCTCGCCGCGCTGGCCAACGTCACCGCGCACGAGCTCGCCGAGACGATCACCGATCCGCGGTTTCTCGGCTGGTTTGCCTCGGTCGGCGTGGGAGAGGTAGGCGACAAGTGCGCCTTCGTGTTCGCCGTCGCGTCCGTCACGTTCGCCAACGCCAGCATCTGGCACCTGCAAGGCGAGTGGTCCAACACCGCCTATAACGCCGGCACCGGTTCCCCCAACGGCGTTGGCGAAGCCGGCTGCGTGTACGCGGCGGCGGGTGGCGGTGGAGGCGCTACGCCGAGCGTCGCTGTGGGCGATAATTTCTACAATCCCACCCCCGACACTCTGGCAGCGGGAACGGCGGTGACGTTCACCTGGATCGGCTCCGCCCCCCACGACGTGATTTGGGACACTGGGCCGGGTACGTTGCCGGCAAATTCGGCGCTCATGTTCTCGGGGGTCTACGGCGCCACGCTCAACCAGGCGGGTACGTACACCTATCACTGCTCGATCCACGGCTCTGCGGGCGCCGGGATGCACGGGGCGATCGAGGTCAGGTAAGCTTCAGCGCGAGCCCCGCAACACCGTCCCGCCATCCCCCACCACGATCACTTGCGTCCCGGAGCTACCCCACACGCCAAACAGATTGTTCGCGCTCGGGCTCGCGAGCTGGATCCAGTTCGTGCCGTCGTAGTGCAGAATCACCCCGAACTCAGCGACTAGGAAGACGTCGCTGCCCGCGGTGCCCCAGATCCCCGTGAGATCGATCTGACCACCACTGAATACCACGCTCCAACTGGCGCCGTTGTAGTGCAGCAGCGTGCCATTACTGCCCGCCGCGTACACGTCGCTCCCCGAACTGCCCCACACCGCGAGCAGCGCGCTCGCCGTCGGGCTCGACTGCGCCGTCCAGGTGGTGCCGTTGTAGTGCAGGATGGTGCCACCGTCACCGACGGCGAACACGTCGCTCGCCGAGCTGCCCCACACGCCGATCAGGGCATTGCCGGTCCCGCTCGTCTGCCCACTCCAGCTGGTGCCGTTGTAATGCCGGATCGTGCCGCCATCCGCCACGGCGAACACGTTGCTCCCTGAGCTGCCCCACACCCCGTTGAGCAGGTTGGTCGTGCCGCTCGGCTGTGCGGCCCAGCTGGTGCCGTTGTAGCGGCGAATCGTGCCGCCGTCGCCCACCGCGAATACGTTGTTCGCGGCACTCCCCCACACGCCGGTGAGCAGCGCGCCGCTGCCGCTCGCTTGCGCGCTCCAGCTCGTGCCGTTGTAATGCACGATCGTGCCGGCGTCGCCCACTGCGAACACGTCGCTCGCCGAGCTGCCCCACGTGCCGAACAGCGGTGCCGCCGTCCCGTCCGCTTGTGATGTCCACGTCACCCCGTTGGAGTGCAGGATCGTGCCGCCGTCGCCCACCGCGAGCACGTCGCTCCCCGAGGTACCCCAGGCGCCGATCAACGCGGCGGTCGTGCCGCTCGGCTGCGTCGTCCAGCTCGCGCCGTTCCAGTGCAGGATGGTGCCGGCGTCACCCACCGCGAACACGTCGCTCGCGGAGATGCCCCACAGGCCGAACAGGTCTGCACTGGTCGGGCTCGACTGGATGGACCAGGTAGTGCCGTTGTAGTGGAGGATCGCGCCGAAGTCGCCGACCGCGTACACATCGGCGCCCGAGCTGCCCCAGACGCTCGTGACGAACACGCGCAGCCCGTTGCTCCTGTTCGCTGTCGCTTGGACGCCCCACGCGAGCCCGTTGTAGTGGAGGATCTGGCCCGCGTCCCCGACCGCGAACACGTCGTTTGCCGCGCTGCCCCACACGGCGAGGAGATTCTCCCCGGTGCCGCTCGGCTGCGCGGTCCAGCTGGTGCCGTCGTAGTGCAGGATCGTGCCGCCGTCACCGACCGCGAACACATCGCTCCCCGAGCTGCCCCACACCCCGACGAGCGCGTTGCCCGTCGGGCTCGCCATCGCCGTCCAACTCTTGCCGTCGTAGTGCAGGATCGTGCCGCCCAGGCCAACCGCGAACACGTCGGTGTGCGAGCTGCCCCACACGCCGGCCAGATCCGCCAGTATAGGGCTCGGCTGCGGCGTCCAACCGGCGCCGTCGAAGTGCAGGATCTTCCCTTGCAACCCCACCGCGAACGCATTGCCGGCCGACGCGCTCCAGACGGCGGCCAAATCCGCGCCGTCGCCGACCGGGTCGTACAGCCAGCGCAGCACCGTGTGCTCGTGCGGCGCCGCCGCGTCCACCAGCACCTGGAACGCGAACGTGCTCACCGTATTCGGCACGCTCCACTGCCACGTCTTCGCGCCAGAGACCTGCTCGGTCTGGATGATCTGGTTGTAGAGGAAGTACGGTTGATTGGCCCCCGTGAACGTCCCCGACCCGTCGGGGTTCGCCACCGTCACCGTCCCGCTCCCCGACGTGACCGTAGGGCCGGAGTGGAAGAACACCTTCACACCCTGCACCGTGGCTCCGTCGCTGGTGCCGAGTGGCAGCGCCGTAAGGTTCTGTACGGTGACGTCCGCCCGGAAGGTGGTGGTGCCGTCGTAGCTCACCTGGCTCGAGCGCAGCGCCACGTAGGTCCCCTGCCCGCCCAGCACGAGGTCGGCCGAGATGCGGGCCGACGGATTGGAGCTGGGCACACGGCAGGCGAGCGTGCCGGCTCGCACATCGGCTTCACAGCTCACCACCCGCGCGGCGAACGGTGGCGGTGCGGGCGCGGTGGGCAGCCCCCCGTCCGCGCAGGCCGCGAGCCCGCCCAACCAGACCAGCCAGATCAGCCAGATCAGATCGATCAGCCCGATACGCTTCATCCTGCCACGATAGGAATTCGCGCAGGCGGGGCTAGACCGGAATGTTGCAGTCTTGCAATGCCGGGGTGCGGGGGCTACATCTACCCACCCATGGTGCGCGCATGGAGAGAGTTCGGTCGTGTGTGCGGTAGCCAGCTGGTCGTGTTGGCTCCTCCGTACCGAAACCCCACGTCGTTGGCAACGCTCGAGCGCGGTGCCGCTCTGCCGCTCGGGAGCCTCGTGTTGGGCGATGGCGACGCGACCATCGCCGTGCTGGCCGAGCTCACCGCCCTCTCCTACCGCGCCCCCTGGGCCGTACCCTGTCTCGCGCTTCCGGCACACCAGCAGCCGCTCGAGCCGCTGCTGCTGCTCGTGACCGAGCTGCGCGACCGCCTGGTGGTGGTCCACCGGTCCGGGGCTCGGCGGGTCGATGATTGGGCGCAGATCGTACGGTGCGTGCGGCGCCGGGCGGCGCCCACGGCGGCGGAGCTGGCGCGCTGGGTGGCGCGACGGCTGCGGCAGCGGGACATCGAGATCCCGTTGCGGCATCAGTTCGAGGAGGTGCTGCAGGGCACTCCCGCGGATGCGGGGTTGAGCGTGGCGAGCTACAGCCGGCTGTTCGCCCACTACGGCACGTACACGGCGCGCGACTGGCGGGCGCTCGGCCGGCTGGCCGCGCATGCCGCGAGCGGGCGGCGGGGCGAGCGGAAGACGTACGCCCCGATCTCGCTGCGGACGGTGTGCGAGTACGCCCGGAAGTATCTCGCCATGCCCTACCATCTCGTGGCGGAGCGGCTCGGCTGGGAGTGGGTGCTCGAGGCGGCGCTGCGGACCGCGCGCTACGTGGCGCCGGAACGGCGCCGCGGCGCCCATCGCCCGACCGGGCCGGCGTGCCAGCAGATCCTTCGCAACACAGAGCGAGCGCGCGTGTCATCCTGAGCGCCGCAGGCGCGAAGGATCTCCTGAGCTGGCTAACCGAGGATTTCGTCCGCCGTGAGAGCGACCCCAGGCAAGAGCAGCGGTCGCAGAGGCTGGCCTCGGCTCACCGTGACGATCTCGCCGTACCCATCCGGGCCCGGCCGCCGGCACACGCTGATCGCGTCGCCGACCAGATCCACCAGCCACGCTTCCGGGATCCCGGCCGCGGCGTAGCGCGGGATCTTGAGATCGCGGTCGCGCTCGAGGGAGGTATCGGCCACTTCGATGATCAGCAGGACATCCTGTGCGTTGGGAAGCCACGCCCCCGCGGCGCCACCGGGTCGCCGCAGCACGGCGATATCCGGCTGAGGTTCCCACCGCTCGGCCAACACGACGGGGTTCTGCACGCTCACGCTGATGTCTCTTGCCGAGCGGCGTGACAGCAGGTTGGTGAGACGAATCACGCAGGCTGCATGGGCGCCGCCGATGGGCGTCATCTCGACGATCTGCCCGTCGAGCAGCTCGACGCGGTCGTCCTCGTCCAAGATGCCCAGCTCGGCCAGCCGGTGGTAGGCGTCCACCGTGAAGGGGCCAGGGAGCAAGCGAACCGCCATCTGCACAATATGGACTCGGCGAAATGCGCGAGTCAATTTGCGAGTGGCGCCCGCGCTGAGTGTCATCATTTCACTGTTGAACGGGGCCGAAAAACGCGCGCGATGGAGTGGAGGACGCAATGGATCGGTTACCGTTTCCGGGCGGCCAGACCTCAGGTTCAGGGGTGGGCCATTTTCGCGTCTCGATCCACGTGGGTCGCCGAGGTGAGGGGGGTGAGCGCTTCGTGCCTCTCGAAGCGCTCGTCGATACCGGATCCATGTACACGTGGGTGCCGCGTGACGTGCTCCAGCGCCTGGGCGTGACGGCCGAGGAGCAATGGCCGTTCGAGCTGGCCAATGGGCGGGAGGTGCGCTATCCCAGTGCCGGGACTCCTGAAGCGCGCGTGGGGCGCCGCGGATCCTTCGCTCGCGCGCGTCCGCGCGCTCGCTCAGGATGACAACTCCGCGCGGCTGCGGTAGAAGAGGGAGTGGTGGTATCTCTTGCCCCAACACAGAGCGAGTCTGTGTCATCCTGAGCGCCGCAGGCGCGAAGGATCTGCTTAACGACGTCGCCGGTTACCAGCGCTACCGCGGCCGCCGCTTGAGCATCTCGCGCATCAGCACGACGTCTTGCCGATCCTGCGGCCGGCCCGCTGCCTCCTTGGAGCGGATGATGTCCTCGAGGCGAGCGGCGAGCAGGTCCGTCCCGTACACCTTGAAGCGGACGGCGCCGCGGGCGAGGTCGTCGTAACCGCCCGTGCCGGACGGCACGAAGGCGAGGTCGAGCCGGCCTGCCGCGGTGACGAGATTCCAGAGGTCTGCACGTGCCAGGGCCTGCGCGCTACAGTCGAAGGGCAAACCCTCGGGAACGCTTTCGGTATACACGCGGGC
>Ga0209689_1000912_pt1 | contig 21541 bp, 12 predicted proteins | sample GraSoiAngelo_149_FD_187119 | JGI IMG/M metagenome (GOLD analysis project Ga0209689, IMG submission 187119) | Grasslands soil microbial communities from the Angelo Coastal Reserve, California, USA - 14_1009_09_30cm (SPAdes) (version 2) | ecosystem: Environmental > Terrestrial > Soil > Grasslands ... | reverse complement strand
TTTTTCCGTTCCGCAGCCCGAGATCTACACCACACTCCAGAGCCGCCGAATAAACGACCTAAACGACCATCTTGATTGCCGCTAGCGTTTTGTGACATGCTACCCTCATTCGGGGTGTCTCATGCAAAATCGCCATAGCCGTGTGGCTTCAGCTCTCCTGCTTGTTCTGGCAATAATTTTTGGCCCGACTGCGCTGCGCGCGGACGTAACCGGATCGATTCTGGGTGTGGTGCACGACCGTACGCAAGCTGTGGTTGCGGGCGCGCGCATCGTAGCCACGAATGTGCAAACCAATTTCAAGAAGGATACCACTTCGGCCGCTGACGGTTCCTACCGGATACTGGCTCTACCGGCCGGAAACTACACGCTCACCGCCAGCGCCCCCGGATTCCAACAGTTCATCACCACAGATATCGACTTGAAAGTGAACGACCAATTGCGCATTGACGTTACGCTCGAAGTTGGCAGCATGCAACAAGAGGTCAGCGTTACCGCCAACGCGGTGCAAGTGCAGACGGAAAGCACGCAGCTGGGTGACGTTATTGAAACAAAGAAAATGCTGGCGCTGCCATTGAATGGCCGCAGCTACTTAGATCTTCTCGGCCTGCAAGCGGGAGTGGTGCCCGTTACGTCCGGCACCATGCAGCAGGACCGGTCAGTTTCCGGAGGATACTCGCCGAACGCCGGCAACCTTTCGGTAAACGGCCAGCGGGAGACGGCCAACGCATTCCTGGTGAACGGCGGCGACGTGAGCGAAGGACGCAACCTGGGTGCCGGGTTGGTCCCCAATCTCGATTCGGTGGAGGAATTCCGACTGATCACCAATAGTTTTGATGCCGAGTACGGAAAATTCAGCGGCGCAGTAATGAACACGATTACCAAGTCCGGCACCAATGGCATTCATGGATCTGCGTTCGAATTCTTGCGCAACGACAAATTCGACGCGCGAGGTTTCTTCGACCCGATCGATCAACCGAAAGCGGAACTGCGGCGTAACCAGTTCGGCTACGCCGTGGGAGGGCCTTTCTGGAAGAACAAGCTCTTCTGGTTCACGGACTATCAGGGAACGCGAGAGGTTAGGGGAGCCAGCACGGGTTCGGTGACGGTGCCGACAGCGGACCAGCGGAGTGGCACCTTCACCCCGGCTGACTTTGCGGATTCCAGCGGCAAGCCACTACTCGTGAGCAGTCAACCCTGCCCCGGCGGTGCTACGTGTGGATTAAATTGGGCGGATACGCTGACGCAACGGCTCGCCGCCACCACCGGTCAGACGGTCGTCGATGGGGAACCTTATTCCACACCAACCTGCGCCAACACCACCCAGTGCGTGTTTCCGACTGACCCGGTCTCACAAACGGTTACGATACCGTCCGCCGCCTTTTCCTTGCCGGCAACCAAAATACTACCCTACATCCCGATAGGCGATGGTAATGGCAATTTCGCCGACGCCAGCCAAAGGAACAAGATAAAGGATGACAAGGCCGGACAACGCGTGGACTTTATCAACAAGATGACCGGCGACTGGTCGTTTTATTATCACTTCGACGACTCCAATAACTTTAACGCGCTGGACGCCAGCGTGCCAGGCTTTTCGAGCGTCACGGTAACCCGTGCACAGCAGGTCGTCCTCAGTAACAACAAAACTCACGGTGCAAGCGCGGTGAATCAATTTCGTTTGAGCTTCTTCCGGACAGCTACGCACACGGACGAGCCAAGTAGTAGCTTCGCAAAACTCTCGGATCTCGGTTTCGCAACGGGCCCAGGAACTCTCGGCATCATCCCCTCGGGCCCTCCTGGATTTCCACAGACGGTGCCGCCGATATACTTCAATAACTTCTCCCTGGGAGTGAATACGCTGACGACGTTTCAGCCTAACAACACTTGGCACGTCTCCGACACTTTCTCGAAAGCGCGAGGCCGGCACACACTCAAGTTTGGCGGTGAGTTCCGCTACCTGCAGATCAATGAGCGCAATACGTGCGCGCCAAACGGAGACTTCACCTTCGATGGCAGCATAAGCGGCTCAGATTTCGCAGACTTCCTGCTCGGCGCAGCGCAAAACTATAACCAGTGCAGCCAGCAGTTCCTAGATTCACGGTCGCGTTATGGCGGAGCGTTCGCTGAGGACACCTACAAGGTCAAGCCGAACGTCACGCTAAATCTCGGTGTACGCTGGGAAGTAAGCATGCCGTGGTATGACACTCAGGGCAAGATTGAGACCATCGTGCCTGGCTTGCAGTCCACACAGTTCCCGACTGCCCCGCTAGGGTGGGTGGTGCCGGGGGACCCGGGCATTCCGAGCACACTCGCTCCCACTCGGTATAACGACTTCTCTCCGCGGCTCGGCATAGCTTACTCGCCCGGCTTCAAGGATGGGATTGCGGCCAAGATCTTCGGTGGCCCCGGCAAGTCCAGCATCCGAGCGTCTTATGGCATCTACTACACGTCGATCGAAGACCTGAACCTGTTCTACGAGGTTGGAGATGCTCCCTTTGGGCTGTATTGGGTATCGCCGAACCCAGTCAACTTCGACCAGCCGTTCCAGGAAGTCGCTAACGGAATGTCAGAAACCCAGCGCTTCCCGTTTGTGTTACCGAAGCCGGGAAGCCCGGCTAATAAAACGCTAGACTATTCAATTTATCTGCCCATCTCGTTTTCGCCGGGCTACGACATTCACAATCGGCCGCCCTATGCGGAACACTACAATTTGTCCATTCAGCGGGAGCTGAGTAAATCGACGGTGCTGACGCTGGCTTATGTCGGAACGCAGGGCCACAAGCTAATCTCCCAATACGACGCCAATCCCGGCGACTTCGCTCTTTGCCTGCAGCTCAACCAATTGGGCGCCACGCCTACATGTGGGCGCAACGGCGAGAACCAGACGTATACTCTGTCTCCAGGCACGCCCGCCCCGGCTAAGGCGTTTACCACCCCATGTCCGTCGGGAACCCCAGCTGGCAGCACCTGCATAGCCGGCACGCGTGATCATCTGGGGCCGGACTTCAGTCAGGACAACAGCTTCACGGCCAACATCGCCAATTCGAGCTACTCCGCCGGACAGATCACAGTGGAGCGCAAAGCCGCGGATTTTACCTTCCTGGCGGCCTACACGTTCTCCAAGGCGATGGACAATTCTTCCGGCTTCGGCCAGTGGGTGAACTTCTTGAACCCCCGGCTCAGCCGCTCGCTCTCTGCATACGACATCACCCACAACTTCGTGGTGAGTTACATCTGGGCCGTTCCCTTCGAGCGGGCCTTCGGCAAACTGCCGAAGCGCTTGACGCAAGGCTGGAGCCTGAACGGTGTTACTCGGCTCTCCGGCGGTCTGCCCGTCGGGCTCAGCCAGGGCGGGGATTACTCGCTGGTTGGAGGTGGGAACACCGATGTACCCAACATTGTGGGGAAGGTCGTGATCCAAAATCCCCGCAAGGATGGTCCCAATGGAGCGAACACCTACTTCCTACCGGACGCATTTGCCAGTGGTCCAAACGGCGGATTTGGCAACGCCAACCGCCAGTTCTTCCACGGCCCGGGAATCAACGTCACCGACTTCGGGATCTCTAAGAGGACGATGATCAGAGAGGCCATGGGGTTCGAAATTCGAGCGGAATTTTTCAATTTATTTAACCACGCTAATTTCAACAACCCGCACGGCAATTTCAACAACACCGACACGTTCGGCAGAGTGACCAGTACCAGGTCATTCGGAGACACTGGTAGCGGCTTGCGCGAAGGTCAAATCAGCGCGAAGTTCACCTGGTAAAGTGTGCGGCGCCAAGTGGGACAGGCAGGAATGCCTGTCCTGCCCGGTTAACTTATGCCTGAATGAAACAATTCCCTCAACTTCGGACAGGGTGTAGGCCCAAGGTGTTTCTGCTACTTCTGGGCCTCTGGCTCGCAGCACCTTCTTTTGGGCAGACTGTCGAGAGTTACCGTCAACAGGCCATCGAGCTTTCGCGCCACAAGTCCTGGGATCAAGCCATCGCGAGTTATCACAAGGCCCTGGACCTCAAACCCAACGACCCGGATACGCATTACAATTTGGCGCTGACGCTGAAATACAAGGGTGACGCCAGACAGGCCGCTGCAGAGTTCGAAGCCACGCTGCGGCTCAAACCGAAGTGGGCCGATGCGCACTACGGATTAGGCGCGACCTTGTACGATCTGAACGATCAGGCCGCCGCGCTCAAGGAACTACGCACGGCGGTAGACCTCGATCCCGCGAACGCCGCAGCACGCCGCCTCCTGGCGCGCATTTATTTGCAACAGAACGATCCTTCGGCCGCTGAGCGCGAGCTACGGCGGGCGCTACAATCGAAGCCCTCTGCCGAGATGCATTTAGAGTTGGGGCTGACCGAGGGACAGCTCGGCAATCTGGATGGCGCCGCGGCTGAGTTTCGCCGCGCCCTCCGACTTAATCCCCAGTTCGCACGGGCGCACTCGCTGCTGGGAGTGACGCTGCGCCGTCAGGGCGATCACGCGGGCGCCTTCGCCCAGTTCCGCAAAGCTGTCGAAATCGATCCCCAAGATCCAGAGGCGCAATATAACCTGGGCATGGAGCTCAAATCCGGCGGCGACATAGCCGGCGCGACCGCAGCATTCCGGCGAGCCATCGAGCTGAAGCCTGATTTCGAAAAGGCGCACTACAGCCTGGGTATCGCTTTGCGCGCTCAGGGCGAAACCAGCGCGGCGAAAAAGGAGCTGGATGATCTGAACGCCCTGCATGAGTTCCGGGCGCGCCTGGCGCAATCGAAATATCTCACTCTCCAGGGCGTGGAAGCGCTGAAGCAGCAAAAGCTCGACGATGCGCTGGCACTTTTTCAGAACTCCATCGAGCAAAGTCCCGAGCTGCCGACCGGCCATTATTATCTGGGCGTAATTTGGGAGCGCAAGCAAGATGCAGCACGTGCCTTGGCGGCCTATGAGAAAGCGCTGGAGCTGAAACCGGACTATGCGCAGGCCCACTCGAGCCTCGGACTGCTCTATTGGCGCCAGAACGATAGCAAACGCGCGCTCGAGGAGTTCCGGCAGGCGGTGATGTCCGATCCTGATCTGGCGGAGGCACACTACAATCTGGGCCTCGCGCTGGAGCAAACGGGGCGTCTCGAGGAAGCCGCTCGAGAGCTGCACGAAGCCATCAGTCTCGATCCCCAATACACTGACGCCCGGATACAATTGGGATTGGTCCTCAGCCAGGAGAACGATACCGCTGGCGCGGCCAATGTCTTCCGTGAACTCGTGCGCCGGGACCGGAATTTCGCGGAAGCGCACAACAATCTCGGGCTGGTACTGTTGCAGGCGGGCGATGTTCGCATGGCGCAGGCGGAGTTTATCGAGGCTGTGCGCCTCAAGCCGCTCTATGCGGAAGCGCACTACAATCTTGCATTGGCGCTGCATCAGGAAGGAAAAGAGGAGCAATCCCGCGCAGAGTTCGAGAAAGCCTACGAGATTTCGCCGGGGTTGAGAAACGTTTCCCACCGGTAAGGAATGATGTCCACCGCGTCACCAACACTCCTCTGCTGCTGGCCACGTAGTATTAATTGCGGTCAAGCGCAGCAAAAAGCGAACAAGCGGGAAATAAATAGGAGGAAACTCCCTTGCTAACGCTGTACGTTCACCTAAAGGATGAGGCGGCTCTTCAGACCTGGCTCATCGAGTTTGGAATCCGCCGATCTCATTTCTCGGAACAGATGTAAATTGGACGACATCACTACTCCGGGGCTCAGGTGCACAGCGGGAGGGAAGTGTATTTTGTTGGTGAGGTTGTCGGCCATGACCCGGACGGCTATCTGACCTTGGCGATGTGGTTGTTGGTAAATCGACGCTGTAATGGTGCCCTTTTGGAAGTACGGGGACATCTCGGCGAAGAGATCCGTGGTTATTAGCTTTACTTTTCCGGCCAGGCCCCGCGCTCCAAGCGCACGGCACACCGGCAAGCAATTTACAGTGTTTACGTAGAGACCCGCAAGGTTCGGGACACGGCGCAGGAGGTCGAACGTTTTTTGGAAACTTTCATCTTCATCTTCGTGCCCTTCAATGATGCCCGCGATCTTCCCGCCAGTGCAGTGTCGCGGGAACGCTTCCGAAAAACCATCGGTTTTCTTGCGGTGATCCTCGGCGGTGAGCATGCCGGCAACAACCGCCACCTTCGAAGCTCGCGGAACGAGCTTGCCCATCAGTTCACCGGCGAGGCTGCCATTCAATGACGGTTCCACGCAGACAATGCTTGAACGACGGCTCTCCGGGGCATCGGTAGATACGCAAACCACACGAATACCATTCGCTTCCGCTTCGTCAATGAGAGGTGTCAGAGCTTTGGGATTTCCTGCGGTGAGAATAATTCCGTCGACGCCGCATTGTACGAGTTCCTTGAAGACCGCCGTATCTCCTTCTCCGAGCGCGTGAACCGGTCGATTCAGGAACTGAAGCCCCAGCAGTGCGACGCGACGAGCTTCATCCAGGACTCCGCTCCAAAGCTGGTCATAGAAAAAGTGTATTTCCCGGGGTATGCACACTCCAACTCGAGCGCTGGCTTTAGCAACCGATAAAGCACGCGCCGCCAGATTGGGGGTATAGCCGATCTGTCGCGCAACTTGCAGAATCCGCTGGCGCGTGGATTCCTTTATCCCTCCGCGCCCGTGCAAGGCGCGATCCACAGTTCCAATGGAGACGTTCGCCATGTGGGCGATCAAGTGGATTCCGCTTCTTGGTTTGGTCATACTTGCTGCCCACACTTCCGCGGGTGCATGGCTCGAGAAAACTAGCCCGGCTCGCGACGACCCTGCCGTCGTGGCACCCTAATTTTCCCGGAGCCCGTTGACTACACCGGAGAGCCCATCTTACGTCATCCGCGGGCACGGCAAACACGGGGAAAGTGTGCCCTGGACTCAAGTTTTACCGTGTACGCTAACGAACGGATCCAATGCGAGCCCGTAGAAGAAGCCGCGCTGACGTTTTGGAGGACCTTGTATATCCCCGGCGTGAAGTCCCGGGCTTTTGGGTAAGGCAGCTTTGCGCCAGAACACGGGCACAAGCAAGGGCCAAAAGAAAAAGAACCGAAGAATGCGCATGGAGAAAGAGACTGCATGGCCGCCTCCAGAAGGAGTAGGAATCCTTGCAATTCGAAAAGCGTGTGGTACTATAACACTGCCGTTAACGTACACGTTAAGATCATTTCCGTTTCCTTTCGCTCCGTTCTGGTCGCACCGAGGACACTTTTGTGTTGCCATGGTTAGGCAGGTCTGTGGTCCTGCGGTCTCTTCATTCGTCCTGGTGCTACCTTCAGTTGCGCTTCCCGGTGCTAACGTTTGGAGACCGTAATAACGCGCCTGAAATCTATGCAAAACTACGGTCTCGAAAACAATGTTGGCACTGACGGCATGCGTTACTTGATCATGGAGCGACCAACGAGTCTTGGCCTCCGCCGCTAGCTGGCGATGAAATCCATTTTCAGGTCATCGAGGCATCCCTCTTGATGCCAGGGAGAAGTCCATGAAGAACAATGAACAGTACGAACCACAAGCCGAACACAAGTTCTCTTTCGGGCTCTGGACGCTGGGGAACCGGGGCCGCGATCCGTTCGGCGATTTCGTTCGTCCGGTCATTTCTCCCATCGAAATCGTTAGGACCCTCGGCGAAGTGGGAGCCTGGGGCGTCAATCTTCATGACAATGACTTGGTACCAATCGACGCCACTCCTCGGGAGCGCGACGCGATCGTGCGAGAGTTCAAAAGAGCCTGCGCCGAAAACGGACTGGTCGTTCCGATGGTCACCGTTTCGCTGTTCTTTCACCCCGTTTTTCGTGACGGTGCTTTTACCGCCAACGATCCGGAGGTGCGCGCCTACGCCTTGCAAAAAACCATGCGGGCCATGGACCTCGGGGCGGAGTTAGGCGCAAGGATTTTTGTGTTGTGGGGCGGCCGTGAGGGTGTCGAAACCGACGCCTGCCGTCGTGCGGACGAGGCCGTAAAGCGCCTCCGCCACGCGGTCAACTATCTTTGCGAGTACAACATTGACCAAAAGTACGGGTTCAGGTTCGCGCTGGAAGCCAAACCCAATGAGCCCCGCGGGGATATCTACATGGCCACCACCGGCCACTACCTCGGCTTCATTCCCACGCTCGATCATCCCGAGATCGTGGGCGTCAATCCGGAGGTCGCTCACGAGCAAATGGCGGGCTTGAATTCCATGCACGGAGTCGCGCAAGCCTGGGAAGCTGGAAAACTTTTTCACATCGACCTCAACGATCAAATGCCGGGGCGTTTCGATCAGGACTTGCGCTTTGGTTCCGCGAACTTCAAGTCCTCGTTCTGGCTGGTAAAATTCTTGGAAGACGTCGGGTACGACGGACCGCGTCATTTTGATGCGCATGCCTATCGCAGCGAGGATTACTGCGGGGTGAAGGACTTTGCGCGTGGCTGCATGCGCACCTATTTGATCCTCAAAGAGAAAGCAGCGTGTTGGAACCGAGACAAAGAGATTCATGCCATCCTCCAGGAGATCTCCGGTGGGGGCAATGGCTCTTTCCAGGCAGGTCCGTATTCGACAGAGAGCGCGACAAAACTGCTGGCCCATGTTTTCGACAAGGATGCGATCAGTAAGAAACGCTTGCCCTACGAGCGCTTGGACCAACTCACGGTCGATCTTCTCGCTGGCCTGCGATGAAAACACGGAAGTTACGCGTGCTGGTTTCGGCTGGTGTGATATTCGCAGTCGCCTATACGAATCCCACGCTTGGTGAATCGAGCCACGATGCCTGGCTGCGGTACGCGTCAATCGGGGAGATGGCGCGGGGAAAATACGCGTCGCTTCCCGCGGCCGTAGTTGTGCTGGGAGATTCTTCGACGCTGGGCACCGCGCAAGGGGAGCTCATTCGCGGCGTTAAGGGCATGCTGGGAAAGACGCTGCGCACCGGGAAGGGCCCGCCTCGGGAGAAGGCCATTGTTTTGGGTACGTTGGCATCGATTCAGGCGGTGGTCCCAGGATTTCACGCCCCCCATCCCTTGAGTGCAGAAGGTTTTTGGCTGACCTCCGGACAAGTACGAGGAATGGGGTGTCTTATCGTTACGGCAATGACTGATCGTGGCGTCCTGTATGGGGTGTTCGCGCTATTGAGCAAGATTGCTCAAAGTACGGAGGTCACCCCCCTTGACGAAATCCAAGAGCCCTACGCTCGGCTACGCTGGGTGGACCAGTGGGACAACATCGATGGTGGAATCGAGCGAGGATACGGCGGACGCTCCATCTTTTTCGACAACGGGAAGGTGCGCACCGATCTGACGCGCGTCCGCGAGTACGCACGCTTGCTCGCTTCCATTGGGATCAACGGCTGCTCCGTCAATAATGTCAACGCGAATCCGCACTTTCTTGAAGAAGATTTTCTGCCGCAACTTGCTCGCATCGCTGACACCTTCCGCGAATGGGGTATTCGGATGGCCGTAGCTATTGATTTGAGCGCTCCCAAGGTCGTTGGAGGGCTGGATACTTTTGATCCGCTTGATCCTCGTCTCGGGCAATGGTGGCGCAAGAAAGTAGACGCGATCTATCGTTGGATTCCGGACTTCGGGGGATTTGTTGTCAAGGCGGACTCTGAAGGTCGGCCTGGCCCGTCCGCCTATGGCAGAACACCGGCGGACGCCGCCAACGTGATCGCCCGCGCGCTCCAACCCCACGGGGGCATCGTTTTCTACCGGGCCTTTGTATACGACCATCATCTCAACTGGCAAGATCCTAGGAGTGATCGCGCGCGAGCCGCCTACGATATATTCCATCCGCTAGACGGCAAATTCGATGACAACGTCGTTGTCCAAATCAAAAACGGGCCCATTGACTTTCAGGTCCGCGAACCTGTTTCTCCGCTCTTTGCCGGATTGCCAGGCACGAACGTGGCGATGGAGCTGCAAATCTCACAGGAATACACCGGCCAGCAACGACATTTATGTTTCCTCCCGTCTATGTGGAAAGAAGTGCTGGACTTCGACCTGCATCTGAACGGGGACGGGGCAATGGTAAAGGACCTGGCCTCCGGCAAGACGTTTCGTCGTCCGATGGGCGGATTCGTCGGCGTAGCAAATGTCGGTAGCGATGCGAGTTGGCTCGGTCACCCGCTGGCGATGGCAAATCTCTATGGGTTTGGCCGCCTGGCGTGGAATCCCGATCTGAGTCCGAGAACCATCGCCGAAGAATGGACACGGCTGACCTTTGGAAACGATCCGGCCGTGTTAAGCACCATTGCCGACATGCAAGTCAATTCGTGGAAGGTCTATGAGAGCTACACGGGTCCGCTGGGGGCTCAAACATTGACGGACATTCTCGGAAGTCACTACGGCCCCGGAGTGGAATCGTCCGAGCACAACGGCTGGGGCCAGTGGCACCGCGCTGACCATGAGGGGGTGGGGATGGATCGCACCGTGGCCACCGGCACGGGCTATGTCGGGCAATATCCTCCGCCTGTAGCCAAGCTGTATGAGTCTTCGGAATCCACTCCGGACGAGTTGCTCCTTTTCTTCCACCATGTTCCTTACACGCGCGTGCTGAAGTCCGGCAAAACCGTGATCCAGCACATTTACGACTCCCATTACGAAGGTGCGGAACGCGCCGCGCAGTACGTCCATCAATGGGAATCGCTCAGCGGCCGCATAGATGAGCAGCGTTACTCTGACGTTTTGACACGACTTGAATATCAAGCGGGACACGCCATCGTCTGGCGGGATGCCGTCTGTAACTGGTTCTTTGGCATGTCCGGCATACCTGATGAGCAGCGCCGTGTGGGTATTTATCCTGATCGCATCGAAGCTGAAGCCATGCGGCTTCAAGGCTACTCGGCCGTGGATGTCGTCCCGCGAGAAAATGCTTCCGGCGGCCAAGCGGTCGAATGCGCGCAGCCACTCGGATGTACGGCTTCCTTGCGGTTTGAAGGCGACGCCGGGTGGTACGACATAGACGTCGTGTACTTCGATCAGAACAATGGCAACTCAGATTTTCGGGTCGTGGTGGGCGATCAGGTAGTGGATGAATGGATGGCCAACGACACCCTCCCGGCCACAAAAATTGGAGGTGATTCTTCGAAGCGACGGCACATTCCTGGATTGGCGCTGCGCCCGGGGGACGACATTCGCATTGTGGGGATTCCGGACAGAGAAGAGCATGCGCCACTCGACTATGTCGAGATTCACGCCTCCAGGGAATGAGCTCGAACCAATCGCAAAGTCTTCTGTCCACTCTTCTTCGGAGCAGAAGGTAGGTCGTCCAGCGGATGCCACGCCAAAGACAGATTCTAGTCTTGGCGAATTTTTCCGTTCTTCGCTAAGCCCTCCAGCCAGCGCCTCGCGGTCATGGCTTCAGGGCGATCGCCGTGGCTCTTCAAGAACTGACGCAGAGCCTCGGCCGAATCCTCGTACCGCCCCACCGCCGTGAGCGACTGCGCGACAAGAAGCTCGATTTGGGGCGCCTTGCCGTTTGACTCAGCGAGCGCTTGCTCGGACGCCTTCAGCGCTTGGCCATATCGTTCTTGATAGTAATAGGCTTTGGCCAACTCCCAATGAGTCTCCCACCCGCCAGGGTCCATCTGCAGCGATTTCTCGAGCGGTGCGATGGCTGCCTGGTATTTCTTCTGGTTGGTGAGGGTCATTCCCAGTGCGGCCAAAGCCCGCGCATTACTTGGATCCATCTGCGTAGCCTTTTCAAGAACGCTTTGTGCTTGCGTCCAATCGCGCAGGCTGAGGTACAGCACCCCTTGTACAAAGAGCACGTCCGGGTGCCCGGGGGCGAGCGTCATCGCTTCGCCCACGAACCTCTGTGCCTCCTCCATTTTGTTCGCGTTTAGCGCTTGCAATCCTTTGTCTAGAGCTTCTTTTGCCTTCGGCGCGAGCAGCGGCTTACCAGGGATACCCGTGTTATCTTCCGTAGCCGATTCCTTTTGCACATAGACGTCCACTTCGGCCCTCACGCTGACGGGTACCGACACTTCCTTTTGGGCGCTCTTGTAACCGGTTGCATCCACGACCACGGTATAATCCCCTAGACTTCGCAGAATGAAGAATGCGCGTCCGTGTGACGCTTCCTTGCGATCGGTGGGCATCCCTTCCTTGTAAACCTTCACGCTCGCGGGCGCGGAGATGGGCTCTCCGGAACTGTCGCGCACGGTCACCGAGATTTCTGCTTTGTCTCCCCGGAAAACGGTTCCTTCACTCGCGCTGTCCTGGCATAGGGCTGGCGGAGCAGGCAAGAAAAGGCAGGGAACTATAGGTAGCAGGAACCGCACGATCCGAAGCGGCGCGTGTAGCTTGGGAAGGCACATAAACGCTCGTGAAGATCTGCTGGAAGAGTAGTCCCGCGCGTTGGGTGCGTCAAGAACTACGAGGCGCTCCGGAAAGCCATGCTGGAAGCAAGGAAATGAGGAAGTTAGGGTTGTATGGGTGGAGGCGAGCCCGACATCTTCTCAAGGAGATCGTCGTCCGCCTTCTTGTGGAGTTCGCGAACTTTGGAGAATTCCTGCTGGGCGGCCGCCCTGTTGCCCATGGCTTGATACAATCGCCCCAGTTGAAAGTGTGTGTCGGGCTGCGCGGGATCTAGTTTCACGGCTCGCTGGAGCGCCGCGAGTGCATCCTTATAATGCTTCTGCTCCCTGTAGATAGCTCCCAAGTCAGCATAGGCGATGCGCATGTCGTCCTTCAGCTGGACAGCTTTTTTCAGCAAGGTAACGGCCCTCTCCAAGTCGTTCCTTTTCAATTCGATGTCGCCAAGATAGGCCAGCGCCTGGGCGTGCTCAGGATCGACCGATAACGCGCTCTCGAACGCGGGTTTTGCGTCATCATATTGAAGCAGCTTCCAGTACAGATAGCCGAGTCCAAAATTTACGTTGGCTTCCGCTGGCGCAGCCTTCGCGGCAGCCTGGAACTCGACGATGGCTTCGGGAGTTCTACCCAGACCGTCCAGAGCCTCTCCCGTCAGCACATGAGCAGCGGCGGAATCGGGATTCTGTTCGAGGATTTGGCGGAACTGGTCCAAGGCGCAGGAATATTTCTTCGCCCACAAGCAGCTCTGCGCCAACACCTGGCGCAGCTCGGTATTTGCCGGATCAGAATTGGCGGCCAATTCGAGATGCTTCGATGCCTCGGCAAATCGCTTCGTTCCGTAGTAGCTCAAGCCCAGCAGAGTACGCGCCTGCAGGTTATTTGGATCCACCGCTAAAGCGGCACAGAGCGGAGCCACGGCTGCTTCGAATCGCCCCTGCTTGAACTCCGCCAAGCCCAGATTCAACTGGATTCCCGGCAGTCTTGGATTCAGGGCGAGAGCCTTCTTATAAGCTGAAGCCGCCTCCGGATACTTCTGTTCCTTCGAAAGGACCACTCCCAGACTCGCAAATGCCCCGGCGTCGCGGGGATTTTGCTCCGTGACGGCTTGCCAAACCCGCGCCGCATGTTCGAGGTCTCCCTTTTGTTCGAGGGTCAGCGCCTCGGAGGGGCTGGACGCTTGCGCGCCCGCATTCGCCGGCCAGCACAGCGCGATGGCCAGCAGTCGACGTCTCCAGTCGGTCATAAGCGAATCACGGCTAGTGATATGGTAACCCGACGCTGCTGGTCGGAGAACAATTAGTCTCGATTCCTGACCAGCCCCTGCGTGGTGTGCAGCACCGTGCGGCGGGATATGTGGCGCGAAAATGTTCGATGAAACGCTCGACCCTTACGCTACTGCTTGCAGGACACCCTCAGGATCCTTCCGCCATGCTCATCGGATTGCCTCAGGATAAGAGCGCCGTCTCCTTGGTGCAAATAAAAGCTGCCTAGGAGTTGCAAGTGAGCGGGTTAGAAGTTTCGCGGAACTTGCCGCAAATAAAATGGGACAAAACAAATGCCCCGCTGGCACAGCGTACCAGCGGGGCAAGGTGCAATCCTGCAGCGCTGTTTCTAGAAGACGATCTTCATCCCCAGCTGGAAGATTCGAGGTTCGAAGGCAGAAGTGACCTGGCCAAATTTACTGTCGCCGAGGTTGGTGCTGACGTCGTGGAATTGGGTGTGGTTCCAGGTGTTAAAGCTTTCCGCACGGAACTCCAGGCGACTGCCGCGCGCTTCGCTGAAGACGAAGCTCTTGAAGAGCGACATGTTCCAGTTATCGCGGCCTGGTCCCCGCAGGGCGTTGTGGCCCAGCGTACCGAAGGCACCGACTGCCGGAGCAGTAAACGCGGTGGGATCGAACCACTGGGCGACGGTGTGTGGATAAGCGACGCTGCCGGTCAGGTTTGGCCGGTTCGCGGCAGCAGGGAGGCCGTTGCCGCTCTGGTTGCCGCTAAGTCCGATGTTGATCGGCAGACCGGACGACATCGTCACGATTCCCGACACTTGCCATCCGCCTAGAGCGGTCTTCACGAGCCGGCTCTGGCTGCTCCGGAAAACCGGAATGTCGTAGATGAAGTTGAATGCCACGTTGTGCGTGCGGTCATAGCCGCCCGGCCCGACGTCGTGTCGCCACCCAGCATAAGGATTCGAAACGTTGCCCAGGTCGCCTCCGCCGTTGCCGGCAGTGGTCGGGTCGATGGTGCGCGACAGCGTGTAGTAGGCGCGCAGCTGAAGGTCACGGCCTACCTGCGAGTTGAGGTCAACCTGAAATGCGTTGTAATGCGAGTTAGCCTCGTTGGCCGTCAGCCGAATGGCATGGAAACCCGGATAGGTCAGGCCCGGCGCCAAGGTGTATTGGGCACCGCCGATGAGTGCTGGCAGCGCGCTGGGATCCGGGAGATTGTATTGGCTACGGTCGTTCTGGTGGCGGTTCTGGTTTCCCACGTAGGAAACGGACAGAACAGATTTAGCATTCAGCGAGTGCTGTACGCCAACGCTGTACTGGTAGCTCGCGGGAAGCTTGTAATTGTCCACGGCAAGCCCAGTTAGGTCCGCGGGGTTAATCGGCCGGCTGGCTGCCGCACCGGTCGCAAGCAAGATGCCCGGGTCAGCCAATGTCACGCTGTTGTTCGTGACGCCCAAGCTAAACGGGATATTGGGGCCGGCGTCGTACATGTCGTTGCCCTGGATGCGCTCGTACATGATGCCGAATCCGCCGCGGACGACCGTCTTGGCGTTGCCGCTCACATCGTAGGCAAATCCCAGTCGTGGGCCGAAGGCCGCCCAATGATTGTTCACCAGACCTTGGGGCACGCCGTTCTGGCCGGGGATGCCGATCCCGTTCAAGTACAGCTGAACGCCTGCCAGAATCGGATTTGGGCTGGTGCCTAAGCCCGGGCTGAGGGGGCTAACCGTGCCATCCGGGAGCATGATGGCCCTTTTGGCTGGGTCGTAGAGCGAGGGATAGAAATTACCCATGCGGTTGTTTGCTTCGTACGTGTGTGGCACGCCGTCCCAGCGCAAGCCGAGGTTGAGGGTCAGCCGACGGTTCACGCGCCAGTTATCCTGTACATACGCGGCCCAAGATACGTTGTTCCAGAAGCCTTTGTCTTGCACGGCGAGTTCTGAATAGCTTTTGGCAGTGCCGAGCAGAAAATCGGCAAGGTCATTGCCGGGCTTGGACTTGAGACCGGCAGGGGTGGTAAACGTCCCGTCAAAGTTAAAGGAACCCTGGGTGGTACCGAACAGGTCCTGGACTTTTTTGTAGATCGCCCAGCTCGCCCCGAACTTAAGCTGGTGCGCTCCCTTGGTCAGCGAAATGTCGTCGCGGATTTGGTAATCGTCCGCCTTGTTGCGCCACGGCCAACTGGAGATTTCGAAATGCGAATTAATCCCGCCGTTCAAATCAATATTCGGGATGCGGCTCAGGTTGTTTGGCCCGGTGAATAGTCTTGAATTCGCACTGACGTAGCTCGTGGGGAGCGCCAAGCTGGCCAAGCCAGAACCTGCAAAAGGAAGAATGTTGATGCGGTTGCCGTTGTAGTTGAACGCGGTCTCGTTGAGCAGTGTTGGACTGATGGTGTACGTCGCGTGGATTACGCCGCTATAGGAGGGATTGCCAAATGTGTCGCCCACGGTCGGGACGTTGGCGCCGCTCCATTGACTGATCCCGTAGTTCTGCGTGACCTGTTCCGCAACATAGTGGCCGAAAACGGAGAACTTGCTGGTGAAGTTGTGGTCAATTCGAGCGATCTCTTCCTTCAGATTCGTGGGAGAGTTGTTGCCACCGATAAACGTGGGACGTCCGTTGGCATCCAGGGCATTACTCTTGGGGAAAATTCCTGCGCTGAGCAAAGCCGTCGCGTTCGGAGCGATCATGCAAGACGGAATCTTGTTGCCGGGGAACGGTGATCCTTGCACGACTCCTGCGGGAGCAGCGCCACCCGGGCAATTGGCAAACAGAACGCTCGGGGTGACTTGTGCGCTAGTCGGAACATTGATCACCGTGGAATTGGTGCTGAAATCACCGCCATATGAGGCGGGATCTGGAACCGTCTGGTTCGTGAGGCCACCATTGACATACCTGCGCCACTCCATGTTGTAGAAAAAGAAGGTCTTTGTCCTATTTGGATTGTACAGCTTGCCGAATGTGACCGGGCCGGCAACGTTGAAGCCGAACACGTTCTGTCTCAGCTCAGCGACTTTTTGTGGAGGCGGGTTGAAGAAGTTGCGGGCGTCCAAGGCGTCGTTACGCACGAACTCCCACGCCGAACCATGCAGCTGGGTCGTCCCGGACTTGAGGACCATGGTCATGGTTCCCCCGGAGGACAGACCATAATCGGCGCTGTAGTTGGAAGTAAGCGCACGGAACTCTGCGATGGCGTCCAAGGATGGCGCGATGCTCATGCCGCCGGCACCGCCGCGATCGTCATCCTCGCCACCGTCGAGCAAATAGATGTTGTGGTTTTGACGCATGCCGTTAAACTCCACGCCGGCATCTCCACCGACCGGCACGTTGGGTGCGGAGGCATTGATCTGACTCGACCCTCCCGGCGTCAGAGCAGCAAGCTGGTAAATGCCGCGGCCGTTCACAGAAAGCTGCGACAGCTGCTGGCCGGTGATGAGGTTGCTGGCCTCGCCAGAATCCGCTTGCACATGGACGACGTTGGCTTCGACGGTCACCGTCTCCTGTGCTGCGCCCAGCGCCATCTGGAAATCCACGCGCCTTCGGTCGCCAACGTTTAGCACCAGGCCCTTCTCTTCGGCAACTTTGAATCCCGCAGCCTCGGCCTTAACGCTGTAGTGGCCAATGCGCAGATCGACCGCGACATACTGGCCCGAGTCGTTAGTGGCAATCGTGCGTGCCAGACTAGTCTCCGCATTCGTAATGGTAATCTTAACGTTCGCCATAACCGATCCCGATTGGTCGGTGACGGTGCCCACGATGGTGGCATCCTGGGCCGATGCGCGGAATGGCAAACCGGCCAGAAGCACAACAAGAATCAGCAGATAGCGCGGATTGGACATCTTTCTTAAGGCAACCATAGGCCTCCCCACACACTTCGACGAGAGAGATGGCATCTTTCACTCCTCTTGCACCATGACAAGATTTCTCACGGACCCAACTACCACCCGACCGTTAACGTTAACGGTTAAACTGCTTTTATTCCTTTCATCGATACTTGTCAAGCAGATTTTTGATCGTTGATCGGGAAACGCCGCGGATTTAGCCCGGAATGAAAGAAAAACCAGGAATCGGGCATCGCGAGCTCTCGAAGCTAACGATGCTATACTTCGTGCGCTGCCCTGCTGACCAAAATATGATCACATGATCTCACCCCATCCCAAGCAGGGTAGCGCCTGGTATTTGGCGCTGGGTTTTCGAGGCACCCAGATCCTGGCGCTACTTCTGATTTTGCTCTCCGCGATTGGCGTACTCGGTCAACAGGCTTCCCATCCAAAGACCAAACAGGCGCCTCCCCGTATGGGTGTGGCCACCGGCGCTGCGCATGCCGCGATCAAGGATTCCCATTCCCGGCCCATCACGGCAGGCGGATTCGTGGACGATGCCCCCATCGTGTTCAGCGACATAACCAAACAAGCTGGTCTCGAAAAGTTTTTGCATCGCTCTGGAAGTCCAGACAAGAAGACCATCTTAGAAACGGTTGGTTCGGGTGTGGCGCTGCTCGACTATGACAACGACGGATGGCTCGACATTTATTTCCTGAACGGCTCCACGATAGCGGCATTAAAAGGGAAGGAGACTCCGCCTCGTGCCATGCTATTCCACAACAACCATGACGGCACTTTTAGCGAGGTCACCGAAAAGGCCGGTGTTGCAAACCAACGTTGGGGATTTGGTGTGGCCGTGGGGGACTACGATAATGATGGTTGGCCGGACATCTACGTCGCCAACTACGGCAAGAACCGCCTATATCACAACAACCACGACGGCACTTTCACCGACGTCGCCGAGAAGGCCGGGGTAGCACTGGGGGGATGGTCGACCGGACCTACCTGGGGTGATTATGACCACGACGGGCTGCTCGATTTGTTTGTTCCAGGTTACCTGAAGTTTGATCTTGAACATCCACCGATCGCAGGACAGGGCCTCATTCCTGCGAATTTTTGCCAATTTCGAGGCATTGCCGTGATGTGTGGGCCGCGAGGTCTGCCGGGAGAGCCTGACCATCTATTCCATAACAATGGCGATGGTACTTTTACGGATGTGAGCGTCCGAGCGGGGGTGTCTGATCCCAGCGGCTACTACGGCTTGGCCGCTGTTTTTGTGGATGTGGATGATGACGGATGGGTGGACTTGGCAGTGGCCAATGATTCCGTACCCAACTATCTTTACCGCAATCGGCGCAACGGCGCATTTGAAGATATAAGTTATGCCTCCGGATTTGCCCTAAGCGAGGACGGACGCGAGCAAGCGTCCATGGGTATCGCCGTCGGTGACTACAATCGCGACGGAAAAGTCGATCTTTTCACGACTACCTTTTCCGATGACTACAAGACCCTCTACCGGAATGACGGCGCGAACAATTTCACCGATGTTACCTATCGGGTCGGTCTGGCAGGCCCAACCATCCCTTTTTTGGCTTGGGGAACCGGTTTCCTCGATTTTGACAATGACAGCTTGCTGGACATTTTCATCGTCAACGGTCACGTGTACCCGGAAGTAGACCGGCAAGATTGGGGAACAACCTGGGCGGAACGGCCGCAGCTGTTCCGGAATCTTGACGGTTCCAGATTTGAAGAAGTGCCGCCAGCAACCGGCAGCGGTTTGGCCGATGTCATCACCGGCCGCGGAGCAGCATTCGGAGATCTTTTCAATACTGGACAAATCGACGTGGTCATCAACAATATTGATTCAACGCCGACGCTTCTCGGCAATGTCGTCAAGAACGGTAATCATTGGCTGACCCTGAAACTTATCGGTGGTCCCAAGAGCCCGAGGGACGCAATCGGAGCAAAGGTCTTCCTTACTGCGGGGGGAGTCCGGCAGCGAGCAGAGGTGGTGAGTGGTGGAAGTTACAGTTCGAGTTCCGACCCTCGTGTGCACTTCGGATTGGGTTCGGCTACCGAGGTGGACAAAATAGAGATTCATTGGCCGAGCGGGACACGGCAGAAAGCGACCGTCCCGGGTGTCGATCGCATTGTGATCATTGAAGAAGGGAAAATTACGGCGGAAAGAATTTATGGTGACCGGCCTCCCAGTCGTCGGGATTCGAGCAGCGCCCCTTCGACAGGAAGCCGATCTAGCTCCCCGCGGTTCCTATTTTGCCAACGCCCTAAGACGGATGAGTCAAACATCATCAGAAAAATCTGGCATTCCTCATTCCGGAAATTCTGGCACGGCCGGCGATAGCCAGAAGAGTTGACCCTTCTCGCAGTCCTGTTACTTTCGTTTTGCCAGCATTTCTCCTTGCCTGATACCGTGCACGGCGCGCACACGGCCTGCGCTGCACTTATCCAGAAGCATGCATCGCGGCTATGCAACAAATATTGAAATCTCTTGACAACATGCAACATTCGTTGTATTCGCTTAGCCGATACTAGCGCTGATTGTTCCGTAAATCGGATTTTCTCTCGGGAGGTTTGTTCCTGATTAGATCAGATCGAATGCGTCTCGCGAGTGCGGTGCGGCCGTCCACCGAGCGCCGCCAGGGCCAGACTACGCTAGAAAGGCGCTTTGCAGCCGCAGGAGAAAATCTAAATGCAAGTCGGCGAAAACTCCTTCGATTGATCCTCGAAAATACTGGGGATACCTTTTTCCTGTCCTCGCGAGAATTGGCCAAACGCTACGAAGTGGACGCAGCCACAATCGTCCGAACCATCCAGGCTCTGGGGTACAAGAAGTATGCGGAATTCACCGCCGATTTACGCGCACATTTTGTAACCCAGATTACTCCCTACGCCGTCTTGAAAGCGGCATCGAAGGAGAAGCGCACCGTTGCGGACCGCATTCGCCACGCCATGGATATGGACTTGCGAAATCTACAAGCCCTACAGTCGTCGCTCAATGCGGAAAAAATTATCGCCCTGTCCAAGCAAGTGAAGCGTGCCCGCCGGATTCTCATTGTAGGAATCGACCTGGCCGCGGGGTTGAGCTGGCACTTGGCTTACGGCCTGATGACCCTGGGATTTGCCGCCGAGGCACCCGTTGGCAGCACCGGAAATGTCCAGAGAAGAGTAAGAACCCTGACGCGCGAGGACCTGCTCATCGCCATCAGCTTTGGCCAGTGCTTGCGCGACACGGTGGAGGCGGCGCTGCGCGCCAAGAAACTCGGGGTGCCAACGTTTGGCGTCACCGACAGCGAAACGACTCCCATTGCTCGCATTTGCGATGACAGCTGTATGGCGTCAGTCGCCAGCCCCTCCTTTGGCGGCTCCTACGTCGCTCCCTTGAGTTTGCTGGGAACAATTCTGATCGCCTGCGCACACACACAGACTGCGCGTTCCCTGGAATTGTTGCGGCGGAGCGAAGTGGAAGACCTCGCCGACCACCGCTGGTATCACTCATGAGCAAATCGGGAGGTACTAGATCACGTAAAGCATTGCGGATTTTCCTGGTTCGGGGCAGGGATTGTCGGAGGAAGAGTGACAAGTCTTTGTGGTGGGCAAGGAAAAATCCAACTTCGGCAAAGTTGGATTTTCCCATGACCTGCGATTAGATGGATGCCAGACGCGCTTGCATGCGCTTGGCCAACCTTCCATTCGGCAAATGTTCCTGCAAGCTCCGCGCCCTTCGGCCTACATAACCGCCATCACGTGCATCATGTCGTGCTCTTCGTGTTCCAAAATGTGGCAGTGCCAGACGTACTCAGCTCCCCGAATGCCGTACTTGGACAGAAGTCGCGGACTCGGCGCTGCCGGCTTGCCCGGCGGCAGATCGAACTTCATGTCCACAGTAACCGCCTCTCCGGGGTTCATCCGCACGGTTTCTTTCCAGCCTTTCTCGTTGGCGTCCGGCAGGCGAGCGCTGCCCGGAATTACGCTGAGTGGGAAAACCGGACCGCCTGTGTTCGGATCGAATTTCCAGGCTTCCCGCTTTCTGACAACAACGTTCACCAAGTGGAAGTGCATGGGGTGCGTGTCGCGGTTGGTGCGGCCGATTCGGCATCGCAGTGAGGATCGCGTCCCGGCGCATATTTTTCTGTGCGTGTTGGCCTACTACGTGGAGTGGCATCTGCGCCGAG
>Ga0209689_1000901_pt1 | contig 21630 bp, 16 predicted proteins | sample GraSoiAngelo_149_FD_187119 | JGI IMG/M metagenome (GOLD analysis project Ga0209689, IMG submission 187119) | Grasslands soil microbial communities from the Angelo Coastal Reserve, California, USA - 14_1009_09_30cm (SPAdes) (version 2) | ecosystem: Environmental > Terrestrial > Soil > Grasslands ... | reverse complement strand
TGGATTGCTGGACGAGCAGCAGCGCCGCTTGTTCGCGGGGATCGAATCGCTGCGGCTCGGGCATGGCGGCGACAAGCTCCTAGCCGAGTTCCTGGGCCTAGACGTACACACCGTAGCTCGGGGCCGCGAACAACTGCTGGAGCAGAAGGTGAGCCTCGGCCGGATCCGCCGCATCGGCGGGGGCCGGTCACGGGCGGAAAAAAAAACGCCGCGCCCATGATCACCGAATAGCGAACTGTCTCTTGACGGTCATTCATAACGCAGCGCCACCACGGGGTCTACCCGCATCGCGCGGCGCGCCGGTAGGTAGCACGCGGCCAGAGCGATGAGCGTCAACAGAAACGCGACACCAATGAACGTCACCGGATCGAAAGGTTGGACGCCAAATAGCAAGCTCCTGAGCAAGCGTGTGAATATGAGTGCTAAGGCAATTCCCACTGCCACGCCGGATGCCGCGAGCACCAATCCCTGGCGCATGATGAGTCTCAGGACTTGTCCCTGCTGGGCACCCAGAGCCACGCGAATGCCGATCTCATTGGTTCGGTGAACCACAGCGTAAGACATCAGCCCATAGATTCCAATACAAGCGAGAAATACTGCAACCAAGCCGAAAAAGCTGGAGAGTTGGGCGGTCAGTCTTTGATCCACAACCGAGTGGTCGACCTGTTCCGCAAGAGTGCCGGCGCCTGTGACGGGGAGGCGCGGATCGACGTCATGAATTACCTGGCGGACCGCCGGCGCCGTGGATCCCGCGTCGCCCGAGTAGCGGACTTCAAAATTCCAGAGGTACCCGGGCTCCTGCGAGTAAGGCAAGTACGCAGCGGGCCACGGCCGTTCCTTTAGAGCCATATACTTAGCGTCTCTTGCCACTCCGACGACGATCCTGTCGTTCTCAGGTTTTGCGTCTGGTCCGTCCATGCGAAACCGGCGGCCGAGCGGAGATTCGTTTGGAAAGAAAAGGCGGGCCATCGTTTCATTGATCACTGCCACCTTTGGCGAATTCTCGCTGTCCTGCTGATCAAACGTGCGCCCTGACAACAGCTTCAAGCCCATTGCCGAGAAAAAGCCTCTGCCAACCTTGTTGTAAACAACCTCCCGATTGCCCTTCGCCTCTGGAGACTCTTCCGGGGTCCAAGCGTCCTCAGACCATGCGCCTTGATTGAAAGTAAAAAAGGAAAAGCTGGCGGCGCGCACGCCGGGAATTGCACTCACCCTACGTTCGATCTCCTGGTAGAGCCTCGTGAGCCGCGAATCCTCCTTATAACCGACCGAAGCTGGTTCGATTCCAAACACAAGCACGTTGTGCTTGTCGAAGCCCATATCTACGTTTGTCAAGTTGACCAGCGTGCGAAGAAATAGCCCGGCTCCGACGAGCAGAACCAGGGAGAGCGCGACTTGTCCCACGACCAGAGCCCTGGCGAGCGGGCTGTTCACTGCGGCAATGTTTCGTCCTTGCTTGAGCGAAGAATTGAGCTCGACTCGCGCGGCTCGCCAAGCGGGAGCCATTCCAAACAGAAGAGGCGTGGCGAGCGAAACGAGAACAACAAAGACGAGTACTCTGCTGTCCAGCCCCACGTCGACGGGAATAGTCTCCGGACCGCCGGACACCATCACTAGGAGCAACTTGCTGGCCCAAGATGCCAGCGCGACACCGAGAACCGCCCCGAGCATTGCCAAAGTAAAGCTCTCTGTTAGCAACTGTCGAATCACGCGCCAGCGTCCTGCACCCATCGACATTCGCACGGCGATCTCGCGCTGCCGGTTCGTCGCTCGCGCCAGCAGGAGATTCGCGATGTTGGCGCAGGCGATCAACAAAACCAGTCCGACCGCCGCCATGAGTGCGCGCAAAGGTTGTGAAAACTGCACACGGAGCCGTGACAATCCGCTTGCCGCCGGAGTTAACTTGATGAAGGCGTGTTGAATCCCGTCGAGCTGCTTCTTTGCGGGCTGCGAACCCGCCATTTCCAGTGCGGCCTGTTTGAAAAGCACGTTGACGTTGGTTTGCGCTTGTTCGATGCTCAACTCGGGTCGCCGTCGCGCGATGATGTAGAGGGACTGGAACATCTTGTCGTTCAATCCCTTCCACCCTGGCGGAAGCACTTCCTCCATCGAGAGCGGAATCCATACGTCTGGCGACTCACCCACGCTTGTGCCGAAGAATTCTTGCGGAGTGACGCCGATGATGGTGTAGACCGTCGAGCCAATGCTCATTTTCTCGCCGATGATCGAGGGAGCACCCCCGAAACGCCGCTTCCACCAAGCGTAGCTGGCCACCGCTACCGGGCTGCCTCCGGGAATCCGGTCGTCGTCCTCGCCGAACGTCCGGCCCAAGATCGGATTTACTCCGAGCGTCGAAAAGAACGTCCCGGAAACCAAATGAGCGTAGATCTCTTCCGTTTCCGCACTGTCGCCGATGGTACCGTGCGGCGCACTGGACATGCTCGAAATTGCCGTGACATCGGAGAAAGCGCTGCTATCTCCTTGAACCTGGCGATAGAAGGGAAAGGAGAAGAGTTGCCAACTTCGATTGGGCAATTCATCCATGATTCCGCCCCACTTGCCCTCGCCGAACAGAACCAATTGGGATGGATTGTTGACAGGCAGGGTCCTCAGCAGCAGCGCATTCATCAGACTGAAAATCGCGGCATTCGCGCCGATGCCAAGCGCAAGAGTGAGGACCGCGACGGCAGCAAAGCCGGGATTCCTTGCCAGTGTGCGAAGGCCGTAGCGAATGTCCATGAAAAAGTCTTCTGTGGAGGGCCAGCGCCAGACCTCCCGGCTGCTCTCCTCGCTCAGACCTACATTGCCGAACTCCCGCCGAGCGGCGGCAGCAGCTTCTTTCCTGGACATGCCCTTCTGGACGAATTCCTGGATCTTTTCTTCCAGGTGCCCCCGAATCTCATCCGAGAGATCGCCGTAGATCCTTCGACGCAAGAATAATCGTTTGAACCATCTCATGTTTCACCCGGCGCTAACACGCGTCGAAGCCCTTCGAGCATTCCTTCTCCGCCCTCATTCGTGGCGCAGCGCTACCAGTGGGTCTACTTGCGTTGCGCGATGAGCAGGGATGTAACAAGCAAGCAGCGCGACAGCCACCAGCAAGAGTGAAAGCCCCACGAACGCGAATGGATCGAACCAACGGGCACCATAAAGTACATCCACACTGCCAGGAAAAATTAGCAGCGCTCTCATGAAACCGGACGCGCCCAGCGCTCCCACGACTCCGAGCACACCTCCGAAGATGACCGGGCGCATTCCCTGACCGAGCATCAACAGCAATATGTTTTGCCTCGTGGCTCCGAGGGCCATGTGGATGCCAATCTCCTTTCCCCGTTGGCTCACCAAGAAAGCCATCACACCATATACACCGATGGATGCCAGTATTAGGGCAACGCCTGCCAGGAAAATCGCAGACAACGTGAAGGTTCGTGCCATCAGGATCTGCCCCTGCACCTCGCTATCCTCCAAGTTGAGCAGGGAAAATGCCGGACGCAACCGGCCATCAAGCTGTTCGAGCGCGGAGCGTATGGCGCCCATCGCTTCTCGCGGATCACCCGAAATGCGAAGCAAAACGGAATAGTCTTTGAGGTTTTCAAAGCTAGTCGGCAGATAAACAAAGGCGGGATCGAGGCGAGAGATGTTTGCGCTGCGTATGTCGCCAGCCACACCGACGACGTCGAATGTCGACCATTCCCGCTTCGTCCAGCTGGTGAGCACCTTGATCTTTTTTCCAAGAGGATCTTCCTGTGGCCAGGCTTGTCGCGCCATCGCCGCGCTGACGATCGCCAATGCTCGGCCGGACTGCGCCTCGTCGCGCGTGAAGTTTCGTCCGCGAACGATGGGTATCCCCAGTGTGTCGAAGTACGCCGGAGAGATGTGTCTCGCCAGTACGCTCGATGGCGCGCTGCCGGGCGCTGCCTTGGTGTCTAGCGCTTCGACCTGCGGCGTCCAGGTGCTTCTCAGCGGGATGAAATCGACCAGTGCCACATTCTGGATATCTGGCAGCGCCTCAAGCCGCTCGATCTCCCGCTGACGCAGCGCGTTGTTCTTTGCCGGATCATGGTTGTACAGCAGTGGCATTGGATAAACAGTGCGCACTTCGAAGCCCGGGTCGACCGCTTGTGATCGCACCAGACCTCGAGCGAGCAGGCCGGCGACGATCAGGAAGAGCGTGGAAACAGCAATTTGTGCGGCAACCAACAAACCGCGCAGGCGCGAGCGATCCAACCGCTGACCGAACGCCGTGCCCGCGTCTTTGAGCGAGGTCGTGAGATCGGACCGCGAGCTTGCTAAAGCCGGCCACAGCCCGAACAGCACTCCGGTCGAGACGGACAGCAGCAGGGTGTAACAGAAAACTCGCCCGTCCGGCGGTGTGTGGGTGACAAATGCGGAGTGCGACCCGGCAAACTGCCCCGCGGCCAGCCATAGCGCGCGAGTGCCCCATAGCGAAAACAACACTCCGGCCGCTCCGCCGACGACCGCCAGCAACATGCTCTCAGTCAATAATTGTCGCACCAGCCGGGCGCGGCTCGCTCCGAGGGCCAGTCGAACTGCGACTTCGCTCTGCCGCCCGCTTGCTTTGGCCAGCAGCATGTTGGCGAGATTGGCGCAAGCGATGGCCAGCACCATCCCGACGATGGCCATCAACAGCGCCATGATCGCTCGGAAACGCCAGTCTTCCGTGTTTCCGAAAAATGTTGCACGCTGCACGGTTATCGCCGTGGTCTTATTCTCCGAATTCGGATGGTCCTCGGCGAAGCGCTGCTCCAGCACCGTCATGTCCGCCTCTGCCTCGTTCATCGCCGCCGTTGGCGCTAGGTAGCCAAGCAACTGGATCTCGTAATCGAGCGGATGGTTCAGCCAGTCCTCGCCGGGAAGCACTTGTGCCTGCATGGTTAGCGGAGTCCAGAAGTCGGCCATCACCGGTGGGTTACCTGTGCCTACGAACTCAGGAGGCGCTACGCCGATGACCGTGAACGCGGTGTCGTTGACTTTCAGAACTTTCCCAAGAATAAGCGGATCGGAGCCGAAACGCGTTTGCCAGTAGGGATAGCTCAGAACCACGACTGGATCTGCGCCCGCAACCTCGCCCTCCTCCGGACGAAACACGCGTCCCAGCGCTGGCGCTCGGCCAAGCTCGGCAAAATAATTTGCCGACACCATCTCGACAGTCGCACTCTCCGGTGGTCCGACGAAAGCTTTGGTTAGTTGTGTGGCGGAAGGATCGAGAGGGAGCGAGGCCGCCACGCGCAATGGGAAACTCGTGGCCATCAGACTTGAGAAGACTCTGTTCTGCTCGGCGAAGTATCGGAACTCCTCAGAAGAGAACGCGTATTGGCTGTCGCCATGCAGATTGTTTGCGAACCACCGCTCCAGGCGAACAATCCGTCCGGAATTGCGCACCGGCACAGGCTTGAGAGCAACAGTGTTGACCACGCTGAATAGCGTGGTGTTCAGCCCGATGCCAAAGCCCAACGTGAGCACCGCTACCAAGGTGAAAATAGGGCTCTTCGCCAGCATCCGCAAGCCGAAGCGAAGGTCCATGAAAAAGTCTTCGACGGATGGCCACCGCCAGACCGTTCTGCTGTCCTCCTCAATCAGCGTGACATTGCCAAATTCGCGTCGCGCAGCGGCGACGGCTTCCTTCCTCGGCATGCCGCTCGCCACCAGCTCCTCGATCTTCTCTCGGAGATGCTCGGTAATCTCTTCTGAGAGATCGCCGTAGATCCGCCGGCGCAAGAACCATTGCTTCAGCCACTTCATGATTCACCCGTCGCTAAGACCCGTGTAGTCCCTTCGAGCCGTCGTTCAAAACAGTTATTCCCGTAACCCCTTTCCTTTGGTTCGCCGGTGGCGCCGATGGCGGCCTTATTTATTCGTATCGTAAAGCAACCATCGGATCCACCCGCATGGCCCGGCGCGCCGGAAGGTAACAAGCCAGAAGCGCCACCAGCGCCAGGCCGAGAGAAACACTCAGCAGTGTTACCGGGTCGTTCGGACTTATCCCATAGAGAAGGGCGGAAAGGAAGCGCGTCACCCCGAATGCGGCGGCGAGTCCAACGGCCAAACCAATTGACGTCACGGCCAAGCCGTGCCCAAACACCAGTTTCAAGACGTCTCCTCGCCGCGCGCCCAGTGCCATGCGCACGCCGATTTCGTGCGTGCGTTGCGAGACAATATAGGAGATGACACCGAAGAGACCGATACAAGTCAGCACGAGCGCCAGAATTCCGGACGCTCCGAGGAGTAGGCCGGTCGTTCGCGCAGGAAAGAGAGGAAGAGTCATGTATTGCTGCATGGTCTCGAGATCCGTAGCCGCGATGTTCGGATCCACGGTCTGAATTTCGCGCCGGATAGCGTCTAGCAGGGCCGTCGGATCGCCGGACGTACGCACCACCAGCGTCCGCCGGCTCGGGAGTCGCGGTAGGTAAACCAGAGGAATGGGCTCTTCACCAAGAGTCCGATACTTACCCGTCTTCACTACGCCGATGATCTCCAGGCCGGTATCCTCACCTAAGCGGATCTTTCGGCCCACCGGATCCTGACTCGGCCAGAGTTTGCGTGCCATGGCGTCGTTAATGATCGCTGCGCCTGCCGGCGCCTGGTTTGACGACTCGCTCTCCTTCGGAATGAAATCGCGACCTCGCAATAACGGGATGCCCATGGTCTCGAAATAGCCGGGCGCGACCCGCAACACGTCGACCGAGACACCCTTCTGACCGGCGGCCGAACGATTCCCTTCGATGGCGGAGCTTTGTTCTCTTGCACTTCCGAGTGGCAGGTGGTTGACGAAGCTGGTTGAAGACACTCCGGGCAGGGCACCGATATGCTGGGATAGTTGCTCATAGAAACTGCGCACCTGCGCTTCGGAGTATCCCAGGCTCCCGGGGTCGAGCGTCGCAACGGCGACCCGCTGGGTGTCGAATCCCGGATCAATTGAGCTGGCGTTTACGAGGCTCCTCACACACAATGTGGCGCCAACTAGCAGCACCACACATGTCGAGATCTCACCGATCATAAGAAAACTCCGCAGCCGTGACTTCCGATAGCTTGCTGATTGCGCCTCATCCTTGAGAATCGGAGCCACTTGAGCTTTCGCGCTGCGCAGCGCGGGAGTCAGTCCAAAAGCCAAACCGGTAAACAGTGAAACCGAGGCGGTGAAGGCGAGCACTCGCCAGTCGAGCGGAATCCTTAGGGTGATCGGTAAGCTCGCGGGTTTCAGAGCCAGCAGGAGCGGGGCGGTCCAGTAAGCCAAAACCAATCCCGCCGAACCTGCAAGACCGGACAGAAGCGTGCTTTCGACAAGCATCTGGCGGATCAATCGGCCCCGCCCTGCGCCGAGCGCCGACCGTATCGCCATCTCGCGCGCCCGCCCAGTAGCACGGGCCAGCAGTAGACTAGCAGCGTTCACGCAGGCAATCAGTAGCACCAGAGCGAACACCGCCATGAGCAATCCCGTAAAGGCGCTGACGTAACCGCGATAGGGTCCCGGAACGAGTGCCGCGGGGAAGACGGTCGCGCCCAAGTTCTTGTTGGTGTCGGGGTGATCCTGCTCCATCACGCCGGCGAGCCGATTCATCTCCGTACGCGCACGAGTCGCGTCCACTCCGGGTTTCAAGCGCCCCACGGCAAGAAGCCAGTAGGCCTGGCGGTTGGTGAGCCTGCCGGAGTCGCGGGTGACCTGCTCGATCATGGTCGCGGGCACCCAGAAGTCGGGCTCGATGGCCACCAACAGACCAGCAAAACCACTCGGAGCTACACCGATGACGTTAAAGTTCGTGCCATTCAGCAGCAGACTCTTTCCGACTACCTGGGGATCAGAACCGAGGCGTTGCTGCCAGAAGGAGTGCCCCAGAACCACCACTGGCTGAGGGTTTCCTGTCTGGTCATCTTCGGGCAAAAAGGTACGGCCCAGAAAAGCATTAACTCCTAGAACTGAAAAGAAGTTGCCGGACACCAGCTGGCCCTGGACGACCTGCCCCTCGCCAAACCTGTTCCAGATGACGGGTTCCGGGTCTCCGTCAAATGCCAGCAACCCGGTGAAGGACTGATTGTGGTCGCGATAGTAGACATAGTCGGGATAGGTCAGCGGCAGGTAGCCTTGGATACCGGAAGCCACTCGATTGTGGAGCCAAAGCTCCACCAATTTGTTAGGGGCTTCCACACGTCGAGGAGGGCGCAGCAATAAAGCGTTGACAAAGCTGAATACCGTCGTGTTCATCCCCATGCCCAGGGCCAACGCCATCACGACCGCAGCCGTGGAACCGGGACTCTTGCGCAGCATGCGCAAGCCGTAGCCAACATCGGCGAGAAGGTTCTCGATGGACGGCCAGCGCCAGACCTCGCGGCTGTCCTCCTTAGTCAGCGTCACATTCCCAAACTCACGCCGAGCAGCGGCGGCAGCTTCTTTTCTAGGCATCCCCCGTCGAACCAGCTCTTCTATCTTTTCTTCGAGGTGTGCCTGAATCTCGTCCGAGAGATCGCCGTAGATCCGCCGGCGCAAGAACAGTTGTTTCATCCACTTCATGATTCACCCGGCGCTAAGACACGCGTAATCCCTTCGAGCATCTTTTCAAAACGCGACACCTCATGCTCCAGATGCTTCGCTCCTGCTGGTGTCAGCTTGTAAATCCGCACGCGGCGGTTGGTGGAGGAGATGCGCCAGTCGGCTTTGACCAACTCTTCCTTGAGCAGGCGCTGAAGAGCCGGATAGAGTGAGCCCTCTTCAATCTGAAGTAAATCGTTGGAGGTGCGCTTAATAACCTGCGCCAGGGCATAGCCGTGCAGGGGTTGGCGCTTAAGCGTTCGGAGAATCATCATCTCCAGCGCGCCGGGAAAGAGGTCTCGTTGCTCACGGTTTTTCAAAGCGCTCTCCAGACTTCACTCAGCTAATGTTGGTCTAGGCCTAGAGTAAAATCGTATAGAGGCAGGGGATGGAAGTCAAGAGGACAAGAAAGGAAGGGGTCGAGGCTAGAAAGAGACGCCGTTCGTGCGCGGAGGAAGAAGTGTGCGTGAATTCAATGATGAGCAGAATAAGAAAGCTAAAAAAACTCTTGACCAGGCTGGCGTTATTAGAGATGAACCCCTAACGGGCACAAATTATTTGGACCCAGCCTGTCAGCGGCAGCGACGAAACCACGCCTTCAGCGACCACCCCCGGCAAGCCGGGGGCGTGGTCGCGGGTCAGCAGGTCACGCAGATTTCATTCGCTTGGTTTCAGGCTCCGGCCGTGAAATGTCGGCCCGGTACGGCGTAGGATGTATGCACAACGTGATGACAGGTCGGGAGAAACAGAAGTTCGTCAGGTTGGTCTCTATCGGCGTCCGTTTTGAGGTACTTGTGGGCGTGAAAATCCATTCCGACGATTACGTCATATCGCTTATCTCCAGGTCTCTCTATGTAAAATGCGCAGGTCCTATTCTCGACCTGTGAAACAGCGTCCTCGTGCGTCAGCGTCCAATGACTTCCATCTGGCATAAGCCCACAAATCGCTTTGATGCGCTCATGTGCGTCCGTTCGCTCGGTCTTCACAATGGATCTTATACGGAGGTATCGAGCCATACGTTTTTTCGCCTCCTGACGATTCATGGAGAACACCTCGTCAGGAAAATGGCCTGAACCCGAGGTCGTCGTCTGCTCGGGCTCCACCTGCGAAATGTCGTGTAAAGTAAAAGAAACCGGGGGGACGTAAGCGATTCTCCGGCCAGGACCTGGCAAAGTCAAGTATCAAAGATGAATAAACTATCTAGTAATTCTACGACTATTACGGCTAGTCCCGAACAGGGAGTTTGGACGACATTGGCGATGAGCCTGTTCTGTTCATCGGGGTCACCGGACGGACGCGGATGGAAGCTTCATCCGACACAATCATCGATGGGGGTGCTCTCCCCTGCGACTAGACCAGCGCGATCTCGCGGTCGAAATTGGGCTTTTTCTCTGCATGGAGCTTGAGGGCAATGCCGCAGACCGCGGCGATGCGCTGTGAGCGAGTGCCCGGCGTACTGGAGCGTCCTCAAGGCGGCAATCACAGATTGCGTGGTGCCAACCTTCTTGGCGAGCTCCGCCTGAGTCAACCCCGCATCCTCCCTCATCTCGCGCACCAGTAAGGCCAGATCAATTTGGTGCAGCGTGCGCCCGAAGGTCTTACGGTAGGTTGCGCTCTTGCGCGCGCGCCGTTCGACAATTTCACTGTGTTTGTCGCGCTTCAGCTGCTTACAGAAGGACATGTTGAAACCCTTCCTTTGGTTCTACGGGGTTACAGGTCGCCATGGCAGCATGCGCCAGTCTGTTGTCTCATGCCGACCTCCATCCTTGATCGGCCGGATCGCGTCCGTGGCTTCGGGTCGTTTTGTTCTCCACAGCAATTCACAATGGCGGGAAGGGTCGGATCTTGTCATTTCTCCTAAGATTGGTTAGCTTAGTCGCTTCGAGCAAGAAAATGCGGGAAGCTCCAGAGTTGGTATGAAATACAAGCAGCAGACCAAACTGCCCAGTCCGCCGGTTCACCGCACGGGTCCAATTCCACAGGAGGAAGACGTGCGCGCCCTCCTGGCCAAAGGCAAGACGAAACCTGCCGTGGAGCTGGCCAGAGAGATTCATAAGCGCTGCGGCGGGCCAGAATCAGAAGCCTTGCTAGTGGATGCCTATGCGGCGCGCATTCGGTCCCTATTGAAAACCGGCCTGAAGGAAGAAGCTAAAGCGCTGTTCGAACTGGTGCGCAAGCGCTACCGCTCGGCGGCGGCCAGGTTTGCGGACGTCGGCGTTCTTGTCAGCGCTTCGAGCGGAAACCTTGAGGAATTGCTGAGGCCCCTTAACGACCCCGCTCTTCTACCAGAAATACGAAGGGCCATCGAAGAGGTCATCAAGAGTCAGGTGTGCGATCTCTCGGCCCTCGCCGAGTGCCCGTCGCTCACTGCTGATCACCCTCTTCGGACCGCTGCTGCCGCGCTCCTCGGCGCATTTGCCGCGGTTACGGTTGGCCCTGTTGAACAGTCCGCTCTGGTCTTGCCGGAAGTCTCTCATCGCGGTCCGTTGGCCTCGTGGAAAATCCTGGTGCGTGCCATCGCCTATTTCTTCGAGCAAGATGACGCGGCCTCGGAACGGTGCCTCGGGATCATCGATCCCGATTCCCCTCCCGCACGGCTGATTCCGGCCCTGCGGACCATGCTGCGTGCGAGTACCGACAAGCGCCTGACTCCCGCTGCGGAGTCCCTGGTGTCCCAGGTGTGCGGAAGCAAAGTGTCCTTCAGAAGGGCGCTCCAGGCGCTGGACGCCGCGTTGGAAGCCAGGGTCCAAGAGAAGATCCTGACGGAAATCCAGCGCGCCATCGCTGCTTGTGACCTCGCCTGTCCCGAGCTGCTGGAGCGCTTGCGACAGCACATCTCCGTTCGTGCTCTACAACTTGACCTGCCCACGCGAAAAGTCCGGGCCGCGCTTGGCGGTGCGTCGCTCAAGAACGCTTACTTCTGGCGCCTTTATGCACGGTCGGTCGAGAGTTCCCGCGAACCAATCGAACCGCTCATATGCGCCCAATGGGAGCAATTTCGCCGGCATGCGGTCGCCGAGGGTTGGTTTAGGGAGAAGAGCCCAGAAGCGGCCGCGCTCTACTTGCATATGGCCGAGCGGTTGCTCGAGCTACCCGGTGACTTGCTCGAAAGGCTGTCGAGCAAGTTCGCGGAGCACTTCTCAGGTTTCCAAGCCTTCTATGAGGATCAGCCTCCGCTCATTCAGGAGGTAGAGGCGAAGTACAAAAAGGTTGATTTTTATTTTCTCTCACCAAGCCATCTCTTCGAGCGCGCTTGTACCATGGACCCACATCGGGAAGCGTTCGAACAATGGCTGAACTGGGCCAGGCAGGAGTCCGATGGTAGGGCCGCCGACTACGTGGCCGAGTGTTGGCACCGAGCGCTGCCGCTCAACAGCCAGCCCCTCCTGTACCTGATGGAGTCGGCGGAAAAAAGAGGAGCGCTCAACCGGGCGAGCGCCTTTCTGGCGGAGGCGCAGAAGCTCGACGCGGTAAACGCCGAGGTTCGCCGAGCTGCACTTCGCCTGTTGGTGGCCCAGACCGGTCGTCACCTCCGGCAGTCGAAGCCGCACCTGGTTGAACGGGACGTGGCAGCCCTTGAAGCACTGCCGCAAGCTCAGCTAGCCGATCGCCCGGCATTTGTGGTCGCCCTGCGCTGGGCCTCGGCGGTCATCGGCGGCGATGCCGAACTGGCTTCCCGCTTTTTCGGCCAGATCGGTCGCCTGCTGGGGAGTTCCGCGGCGGCAAGTCTTCTGTGCGAAAATGCAGGCGCCTTCGGCGGATTGGCGAGGGCGGATTTCGATCGTCATGTTCCGCAAGTCTCCCTAGATCCTCCGGAGTCGCTGGTTGCGGCGACAGCGCGTGTCTGCGTTCTCGGTGATGACGTGGGTGTGCCTTTCACCATCCCGACGGCGTGGCACGCACGGCTTTGGCAAGAGTTAGCAAACGCCCACGGTAAGCTGGAAAGCCGGCAAGTAGAGATGCTCGGAAAGGCGGCCCTGCGGACCAACCAAAAGGAACTGGCCTACGCAGCTTCTGCCGCGGGCCTCGAACTGGGAGCAGACCAAGAAGCACGGTTTCTGCTGCTGCGCGCCCGAGCCCTGCCGGAATGGGAGTTCGATCGCCGCGAGGACTGTATCGCGGCGACTGTCGAGCTCGGGCGGCGCCGGCGAGACATGTCCATCATCAACGAAGCGATGGAGCTACGGCGGGGCCGCCGCAACCGCATGAGCAGCTTTTTCGACTGGCTCGATTTGGAGAATTGGAACGAATTCTCTATGACCACCGAGCAGATCCACGCCGTGCTGCAACGCGAGAAGCACGCGCGCGCATTTCCGAAGGATCGACATGCTCGCTTTCACGTTCCTTTTCGGGAAACAGTATTTCTGGATGACGACGAGCTGGAGAATGACGATGAGCCATCCGCCCTAGACGACACTAACCAGCTGGTACCGGAAATGGGCCAGCCCAGAGGGAAACGACCGAAGCGGGTCCATCGCGATTTGCCGGGGCAAGGAGACCTGTTTTGAAAACCAACCGACAGGCTGACATCCAATTGCACGAAGATCCGCGAGTGATTCTCGGCGTTCCCCTGGATGCCGGCGATGAGCGGATCCGCGACGCGTACCTTCAAAAGGTGAAGGAGCATCCGCCCGACCGCGAGCCGGCCGAGTTTGAACGCATCCGTGACGCATACGAAGTCTTGCGGGATCCGCGTCGTCGCGCCCGGCACATGTTTCTTTCCGCCGATCCCCAGGCTGCTCTCGTTTCTTTGCTGCCAGCAAGCAGCCAAGAGAGAAAGTTCACCGGACCGGACGCCTGGCTGGCAGTCTTGAGGGAGAAGTGAGCCTCGATCGCCAAGAAATTCTGCGCCGCTTTGAAGTTTGGCTGGACTCCGTGTTGGGGGCCGAGGAACCCCCGCAAGGGCTTCCTGCCGAACTGCTCTCCTCGCTTATGGCGGAACCGCAAGCGGTTAACGATGGCCGGTCAGACCTCTATTCGATGTGGGCGGCGGTGACGGCTCTGACCCAGGAAGTGAGATTGCAAGGGCGGAGCTTCAAGCAGCTCAGCGAGTCCCTCGCTCCAATCGGCACGCTAGCCCCGCAGCTTCCTCAAATGCACCGTGAGGCCCAAGAAGTTGCTCGCCGGGAAATGCTGGATGTACTTCTCGATCTGCGCGACCGCCTGGCCGGGGGCCTTGAGCGGGTCCGCACAAGCCAGGAGAAGATGGAGGATTCCCTGCGGTCCCGTTGGACGGTTCGACTCCTGGCGCGCCATCGCGCTTTCCGCCAAGCCAGCGAGAACCTAGCGGCGCTCGAAGAAGGCTACCAGATGTGCATGGAGCGCCTAGAGGACGCCCTGGCGCAATTCGATGTGCGGAAGATTGCTTGCGACGGGCAGCCTTTTGATCCCAAGTCGATGCACGCCGTGGATGTAGAAGAGACCGATCAAGAAGCCGAAGGAACGGTGCTCGAAGTGTACCGTGCGGGCTATGAGTGGAAGGGGGAAGTTCATCGCCCGGCACAAGTAAAGGTAGCGCGCAGACCTACACCAATCTTCGCAGGAGGAAATGAAAAAAATGAGTGATATGATCGCGGGTATCGATCTCGGAACCACCAATTCGGAGATCGCCGCTTTCGTCAATGGCAAGGTCGAAGTTCTTGGCCCTGAGGCCGACAGGATGCTGCCATCTTGTGTGGGCCTCTCCCCGGCCGGCGCGCTGCTCGTGGGCCGGGAGGCGCGCCATCAGCAACTCCTTTATCCGCATCTGACCATCCGGAGCATCAAGCGAAAGATGGGTTCGACCGAGGCGGTGAAGGTCGGAGACAAAGAGTTCACGCCCCAGGAGATCTCCTCGCTGATTCTTCGCCGAATGGTGGAATGGGCGCAAGACGAACTGCATCAACCTATCGGAAAGGCGGTCATTACCGTTCCGGCCTACTTTTCTGACGCCCAGCGCAACGCCACGCGGGAAGCCGGAGAGCTCGCCGGGTTGGAGGTGGTGCGCATCCTCAATGAGCCGACGGCCGCCAGTCTGGCGTACGGTTTCGGGGATGCCGCGCATCACACCGCCTTGGTTTACGACCTTGGCGGCGGAACGTTTGACGTCTCGATCGTAAGCGTCGAAGGCGACGTCACTGAAGTCCTCGCCAGCCACGGAAACAACCAACTCGGAGGCGACGATTTTGACAATCTTTTGCTCGCGCGCCTCGAACGGGAATTCCAAAGCCAGTATGGAATTGACCTCGAGCACGGCCACCCGGTGGCGCGTGCCCGGTTATGGTGGGCGGCCGAGGAAGCCAAGAAGAAGCTGAGTTTCGAGCCCTACGTCCGCGTGCGGGAAGAAGCGCTGGTGAGTGAGAACGGGAAACCTCTGAACCTTGATGTTGAGCTTTCCCGTCTAGAGTACGAAGAGATGGTCCGGCCGCTGATCGAGTCCACCCTCGACAGTGTTTCCCTAGCGCTCAGCGATGCGCGGAAAGGTCCGAGCGATATCGACGCCATCTTGCTGGTCGGCGGCTCAACCCGCACGCCATTGATCTACCGCAGACTCCAGGAACTGACCGGACTGGCGCCCCGCCAGGACGTACATCCTGATTTGTGCGTGGCCCTCGGTGCGGGAGTCCTGGCTTCTCGGCTGGCCGGCCACGATGTGGAGCGGGTGCTAGTGGATGTCTCACCCTTTTCCTTCGGCCCGTCTTACCTAGGAGAACGCGGGGGCTTTCCTTATTCGCATTGCTATCACCCCATCATTTATCGCAACACCCCGTTGCCGGTCACTCGCACGGAAAGCTACGCAACCGCCCATCCGTATCAAACCTCCGTGCGAATTGCCATCTATCAGGGCGAGGACGACGATGCGCTCAAGAATCTCCTGGTGGGCGATTTCTGCGTTGAGGGTTTGCGCCCCACGCGAGAGCCCAACGAGGTGCTCTGCCGCATGAGGCTCGACGTGGACGGCATCCTGCACGTCACGGCCATTGAAAAGGAGACGGGCAAGTCCAAACACGTCACCATCACTCGAGCACTGCAGGAGAAGAGCCCATCGGAGATGGCCTCTGCGCGAGAGCGTATGAAAGCGCTTTATTCATCTCGTGCCGACGAGGATGAAAATGAGCTCATCTTGGAAGACGCCCACGGGGTGAGTCAGGAGGCGGAGAGCGAGCCGGAGGAAAAAGCCACTACCGATCTGCCGCACGCCCTGGAGATGGTCAAGGAAGCTTGTGATCTCGTCGAGCAATCGAAACGCCAGCTAGGCGCATTGCACTCAGAGGATCAACAAGAAGCGATCGAACTGCACGAAAGAATCGATCGAGCGATCCGCTCGAACGACGCCGAAGCACTGAGTAAGGCTAGCGCGGAGCTGCGCGAGCTGCTGTTCTTCGTGGAGGGGCGTTGACCGCAAACGATGTACCTCCGAAGTGCCCCGTCTGCCAAGCGCGCTTCCGGGGTTCGGCGATCTGCTCGCGTTGCGGAGCCGACCTTCGACCACTGCTTTTGCTGATCGGCCACGCCTATCGGCTTCGTCAATCGGCCAGGAAAGCGATCGAAACAGGCCATGTCGAGCGCGCCCAAGAGCTGGCGGCAGAAGCTGAGTCGGCCTGCTCCACCGAGCGGGGGCGTGGGTTGTGGCTCCTCAGTTCGTGGCTGCTGTCTAGCTCCGAACCGCATTGAATGAAGACTAAGGCGTATACATATTGGAAATACACGACTTATTGCACAATTGCGGAAGAATTCGGTCGGCAGAGGGTTAGCAGTTACGATTTTGGCAGAACATGTAACGAGATTGTAAAGTTTCACGTTCCTTTGTGCAAGAACAACGAAGCTATTGTCCTGCCTTGTCACAGTGCGCCCGGATGAGTTGAAACATGGATTGAACGCTGGTCGATTACGTCTTCCCGGTCGCCTCGCGCGGTTGATCGATCCACTGAAGCTTTTTTGCCCGCTCTTGTCCTACCCCTGACGAATGTCAGGCACGGGCGTGTTTTCGCACTTTATTAACACAGAGTAAAAAAGGGTACAGAACCCGAGCGGCTGGTGGTGTGTCGAAAGGCGGCGTACCAACTTTGCCTGCCCAGGCGCTATTCCATCGGACCGACTCATCTCCAGATGGCAAAACGAAAAGACGCGCATTCATTCTGCTGGCGTTACGCGTAAGCGTCGCTGCCGGCTTACTTGCGGGCGAACTCAGCTTAATTTGAGGGCACGTCTTTCACCAGAAGAATGCGGTGCTCGGCCGTGCAATTTCGACGGAAACAAATCACACGAGGAGGAGCAATGAAATCTCTAGGATCTATGCAATTTACGTCCACCATCCGCTGGTGCGTGTTGCTGGCTGTTTTTCTGGTTCCGCGACTGGCCTTGGGCCAATGGCAAGTCCGAGCCGGCTCGCAATTCCCCGACTGTTTGGCCGGCGGCGACGCCGACCAGAAACTTGCTACTGGCTGTCAGGCCAGGCAAGTCATGGCCTTTGTCCCTAACGAGATTTGGATACATGAGAACGACAGCATCACCTGGAAGCTCGCAACAGACGAAGCTCACACCGTAACTTTCCTGTATGAGCCGCCGCCAGCGATCGTGGGCGTGCTGCCATATCCGGCAGCGCAACAGCGTGCGTCTAACGGAATCGGCTGTACGGCGTACGGAAGCGCGATGTCACCCAATGAATCCGCCTATGACCCGTCAGGCACGTTGGGCTTGCAATGCGTGCACAGCGGCGCGGCCGCGTCCGGGGGCGCCTTAGCGGCCTATGGAAATACCTACACCATCAAGTTCCCGGCCCAGGGTAACTTCAAGTTCACCTGCCTGATCCATTCGAGCATGAATGGAACGGTACACGTGCTCGACCCGTCTGCCGCGCTTCCCTACACGCAGCTCGCGTATGATGCCCAAACGGTTGCACAGATCGCGAACATCGCAGGAAACCTGGTTCCCCCCGGCCTGTTTGTGTATGGGGCGAACGCCCGCGTGTATACAGTCGGTAAGATAGTTTCGACCGGAGGCGGATGGCAGTACGGCTCGATGTTCCGGTTTGTGGATGCGCTAGGAAACGTAATCACGAAGAGCTCCCCGCTCCGAGTTCATGTTGGGCAGACGGTGGAATTTGCGAACATCGATCCCGCCGAGCCGCACACCATCACCTTCGGGTGCCCGACTGACGACGCGGACTGCCCAGTCGGTGGCGGACCCGGGGCATTCGTCGACACCTCGGGGTTGAAGGGGACGGCTGCAGACGGCGCGAGGTACGCGGTGTTGAATGCAGGGTTCGATCCGGCAGACGAAACTAACCGCGACGCGAACTCCAAAGACGAGATCAACTCAGGTCTTCTCATTGCGGGAGCGCAGGATCGTGCAAACGGTATCAGTCCATTGTCGGGAACACCGGGAACAGCGACGCCCCTCGCGCAGGTCAGTCCAACCTTTGTCCGCTTCAACGTGACCTTTAACGCTGTCGGTAAATACCGGTGGATCTGCGAACTCCACGACGAAATAGGAATGGTCGGTTGGGTGAACGTTGTTCCATAGAGATGTTCGATGCCAGGGGAGGAATTGAATGAGGTTGCGACCGTTCGGCCTGTCGGTTGTCACATTGGCAGTGTGGCTGGGAGGGGCTGCCCAGTTATCGGCCCAGATACGAACACCTGAGGCCAAGGCACCTGGTGGGGGTCATCTCGAAACCACATACCGTGGCGGAGTGGTGACCCCACCACTGCCGAAGCCCAAGTTTACTCTGATGGATACTTCTGGGACCCCGTTTGATTTTTGGTCGGAGACTCAGGGTTACGTCACCATTCTCCTTTTTGGATATGCGCATTGTCCCGACGTCTGTCCCATGCACATGGCTGTTGTCGCCTCTGCCCTTCGGACACTGCCTGCCGATGTTGCGGACCGGGTGAAGGTAGTCTTCGTGACTACCGATCCCAAGCGTGACAATCCGCGATTCTTGCGCACGTGGCTCGATCACTTTGACAAGCACATCATCGGACTTACCGGCGACGAAACCGCGATCCAAGCCGCCCAGACAGCAGCGAATGTGCCGGTCGCCAACAGCGATCCTAGTTACGAGCACTCGGCATTTGCGCTCGCCTACACTAAAGACAATCTGGCGCATGTAATCTATCCGTCTGGAATCAAACAGACTGACTGGATCCACGATTTGCCGCTGTTAGTAAAATCAAGCTGGGCCCGCTGAAGTGATTCTTGGGAGCGCATCTGGGGATTCTGGTGACGTATAGTATCCCCTCCATAGTCAAACGCCGCCACGTAGCGCGGGTAGAAGCCCAACTCATCCTAGTTGAGACGCCGGCAGCGCCTGGAATCCATTGCCGAGTGGAAAACTATTCGGCGTACGGCAGACCACCGCGCCGCCAGCCACGCGCGATTTACCAACAACTTTCCGCACGAAATCGAGATTCACCGCGTCACCATCCGTCGGTAATTCGGTCCACTTCGCCTCGAAAAGCTCCAGCCGTCCGCCAACATCCACTACGAAGTCTACCTCGCGAGTGCGATCACGCCAGAAGAACAGACTGCCTAAGCGCCCAGTGCGGCGTTCGCGACCACGCAGCTGAGCGAAAACAAAGGTTTCCCAGATCGCGCCCGCAGCCGGCGATTGACGGAGGGCATCTACGGAACGAATATTCAATAGCGTGCAAAGGAGGCCCGAGTCAGCCATGTAGAGTTTTGGGCTCTTGACGATGGACTTGGTGCGGTTCGAGAACCAGGGCTCAAGCAGCACGACCTGCCCGGAAGCCTCCAGCATGGACAGCCAATGGTTAGCTGTGGAAGGCGCGATTCCGACGTCACGTGCCAGATCAGCCTTGTTGAGCAAGTTCGCAGAACGCAGGGCGCAGGCGCGTAGAAAGCGCTCGAAGTCCCTCAGGTTACCAACGCTGGCGAGCGACCGCACGTCCCGTTCCAGGTAGGTGGCCAGATACGAGTTGTAGAAGGCCACCTGGTCGAGGTCCGGGTTGGCGTGTAGCTCCGGAAAACCACCTCGAACGATGGCCATTTCGAGGGCGGTTTGCGGCCGCGCGGCGAGGATCTCGGCCAACGAGAGCGTTTCCAGTTCCGCAACGTCCGCCCGTCCAGCCAGGGATTCTCTGACGCTCTTCATCAACGTGAATTTCTGTGAGCCGGTGAGCAGGAACTGCCCATTACGGGCGCGCTGGGTGTCCACGGTTGCCTTGAGATGCCGGAATAAGCCTGGCGCGTATTGCACTTCATCAATGATCATGGGCGACGGGTGGCGACGAAGAAAATCGTGCGGTTCTTTTTCGGCCTGTTCCGCTTCGCTGGGGAGGTCCAGAGAGACAAACCCGTGATTCGGAAACAGCCTTAAAAAGGTGGAGGTCTTGCCGGTCTGGCGCGCCCCGGTCACGACCACCACCGGCCGGGTCCGGGCAGATCGTTCGAGCCGAGGTTCTATGTCCCGCACTATCCACATGTGTATAATATGCGATATAATCGCATATTTTGCAATGGCTGTTCCGAGATCTTTACTAAGGTCCGGCTCCAGCCGACGGTGACCGTTGCCGGTTGCCAGGAGGGAGAACCCGCCCGGTCTTAGGATGATGGCTGTTTTAGTTCGCCGATGATAAGCCAATAAGGGAGCACTCCGAGAAGAAGAACTAGGGAGCCGAGCGTGAAACCTGGGACATAGGAACCGGTCGTCTTGATCAGCAAACCGATGGCCAGGGGTGCGATGATCCCGCCGAGATTGCCGGCGAAATTCTCGACGCCAGTCCATATCCCGACTCGCTCTGGAGGTGCACAGGATTGAAGAATTACCAGCAGGTTGCCGGTGGCAAGTCCAACCAAGGAGGCTCCCACCAGCAGTGCGACTGCCGCTCGCACATCCGCAACATGTAAAGCCACGATGAGTAAGAGGCCCATGAGAAAAGCCACGGTCACGATTCCCTTGCGTGTCCTGGTTTCATCCCAGCCCCTGCGTATCAAGGAATCAGCGATCCATCCGCCCATCGGTTCGGCCAATCCAAATATGAAGAAAACGACTGAAGCATAGAAACCAGCCTGCACGATGCGCAGGTGGCGAACCGCGACAAGGTAGTCTGGCAACCAGGTGACCAGAACATACCAGTAGTAGTCAAAACAGAAGAAACCTAAGCAGATTCCTAATAGATTGCGGTTAGCGAGAGCCCTCCAGCTGGTACCGGAGGATGTCGCTCGTGGCCGAGAAGCTAATCCGTTGCTCACCGCACCCATTCGGCGAGGAAAAACTAAAAACCAAGGAATCAACCAAACCAAAGCCGCGAAGCCCAAAAGGAGAAAGGTGTGGCGCCAGCCGTACCGCACGAGAAGCCAAGGAACAAGGATTCCTTCGAGAACCAATCCCGTGCGGGTCCCAAAATCGAAAAGCCCGGAAGGTAAACCACGGTCTTTGTTGGAGAACAGCAAGCTGACGATCTTCGACCCGCCGGGCAGATAGATGGACTCCCCGATACCCAGAAGGATGCGAAAACCAACCAGCATTGCAAGACTCTCCGCCAAGCCGGTTAGTCCCTGTGCCAAGGACCACAGCGCAAAAGCTCCCGCATAGAGCCACCGCAAATTCAAACGGTCGGCGCACCAGCCAATGGGCATTTGCATGAGCGCGTACGACCAGAAGAAAGAAGAAAGCAGCAGCCCCTTGGTTGTCGGCAGCAGATGAAAATCCCTGGAGATCAACGGCAGCGCAAATGAAATCGCAGCACGATCCAGATAGTTGATCAAGGATGCTGTGAAGAGCAGGAAGACGATGGCCCAGCGGCGCCCACTCGAAACATTTGCCAGATCCATCCTCAGATCCTCTCTCGCCATCTTGTGATTTGAGAGTCAGAGATGTCGCGGCAGCATATCGCACTCCGCGCCACCGAGCAGCCTCTCTTTCTAATCTAACCACCTTCGGACATTCAGCAAGCAAACGGAGCTCCGCCTGGAGGGGCCCCCTTGGGGAGTTCGATTCCTCCCGCGATGAGCCGGAAACCGTCCGCCCGGCAGCTGGAAACTGCGTTTGGTGGGCTAAGTCCGCGGTTCTACGAAGAACCTTTTGAATCCCGGTTAGGGTGTTACCCCGACGTCCGATTGGGGTCTTTCCTGAATTGACT
>Ga0209689_1000899_pt1 | contig 21650 bp, 18 predicted proteins | sample GraSoiAngelo_149_FD_187119 | JGI IMG/M metagenome (GOLD analysis project Ga0209689, IMG submission 187119) | Grasslands soil microbial communities from the Angelo Coastal Reserve, California, USA - 14_1009_09_30cm (SPAdes) (version 2) | ecosystem: Environmental > Terrestrial > Soil > Grasslands ... | reverse complement strand
GGACTCGACGCCCATGAGCCGGGCCGGCTCCAGATTCGCGACGACGACGACCTTCTTGCCGACGAGCTCCGCCGGCGCGTAGTGCTCGGCGATGCCGGCAACGATCGTGCGCGGAGCCCCCTCGCCAAGGTCCACGGAGAGCTTCAGGAGCCGCTTTGACTTCGCGACCGCCTCGGCCGCCAGCACGAGGGCGACCCGAAGCTCGATCCGGGCGAAGTCGTCGATCGGGACCCGGGGGCGCGCCGGCTTCTCGCCGACGGCCGGTTCCGGGCGCGCCGGCGCGCTCCCCGCGGCCTTTCCCGCCTCGATTCGCGGGAACAACGCCGGCGCCTTCGCCACCTTCGTCCCCGGCGCGAGACCCCCCCACTCGAGCGCGGCGAGCCCTTGCGGCTCGAGACCGAGCCCGCGCCGGATCTTCGTCGCCGCCTCGGGAAGGAACGCGTCGAGCAGGACCGCCAGGCAACGGAGGGACTCGGCCAGCGTATAGAGCGCCCCGTGGAGCCGCGCGCGCCGGCCGGGGTCGCGGGCGAGCGCCCAGGGCTGGACCGCGTCGACGTAGCCGTTGACGATCGCGATGAACTCCCAGATGGCGACGAGCGCCCGCTGGAAGGCGAACTCCCGCATGGCCTCGTCGACGTCGCGCCGGGTCCGCGCGAGCGTCTCGCGCACGACCGCCGACTCCGGTCCCGGGTCGCCCCGCTCCGGCACCGCGCCGTCCGCGAAGTTGGCGATCATCGTCGTGGCGCGGCTCACGAGGTTGCCGAGGTCGTTGGCCAGATCCGAGTTCAGCCGCCCGACCAGCGCCTCCTCGGAGAAGTTCGCATCGAGCCCGAACGTCATCTCGCGCATCAGAAAGTAGCGGAAGGCGTCGTGGCCGTACTTGTCGACGAGCTCGAACGCTTCGACGACGTTGCCGATCGACTTCGACATCTTGCCGCCGCCGAGGTTCCAGTAGCCGTGGACCACGAGGCCCGCGTAGACAGGGAGGCCAGCCGCCTTGAGCATGCAGGGCCAGTAGACGCCGTGCGGCTTCAGGATATCCTTGCCGATCAGGTGCCGGGCGTGGGGCCAGAGGGTCTCGTAGGCGGCGGCGCCGGGGCCGCCGAGCGCGGAGACGTAGTTGATGAGGGCGTCGAACCAGACGTAGGTGACGAAGCGGTCGTCGAAGGGCAGCGGGATGCCCCAGGTGAGCCGCGTCTTCGGCCGGCTGATCGAGAGATCCTGGAGCGGGTCACGCAGGAACCCGAGGACCTCGTTCCGATAGCGCTCGGGGCGGATCAGGGCGGGGCGCTCCTCGATGTACCGGATCAGCCAGTCCTGGTACTTCGACATCTTGAAGAAGTAGTTTTCCTCCTCGAGGAACTGGAGCGGGGTGAGGTGCTGAGGGCAGGTGCCGTCGACCGCCTCCTTCTCCGTGTAGAAGCGCTCGCAGCCGAAGCAGTAGAGCCCCCCGTAGGCGCCGAAGTAGATCTCGCCCCGATCGTGGAGCGTCCGGAGGATCTCCTGGACGACGCGCTCGTGCCGAGGCTCGGTGGTGCGGATGAAGTCGTCGTTCGAGATGCCGAGCCGCCGCCACGTCTCGCGGAAGACGGCGGAGATCGCGTCGGCGTAGGCCTGGGGCGAGACGCCCGCCTCGGCCGCCGCCTGGGCGATCTTGTCGCCGTGCTCGTCGGTGCCGGTCAGGAAGTGCACGGTGTCGCCGGCCAGGCGCCGGTAGCGGCACATCGCGTCGGCGATGATCGTCGTGTACGCGTGGCCGAGGTGCGGGCGCGCGTTGACGTAGTAGATCGGCGTCGTGAGGTAGAACGGACGCGGCGCGGTCACTGCGGCGGCGGCGCTCCGGGCGGCGTGAGTTGGGCCTGGGCGTGCGGCCGGCCCTCCCAGGTGAGCTCCGCGAGCGGCACCTCGGCCTCGGTGCCGTCCGGGAAACCCACGAGCACGGACTCCTTGAGGACCCGCAGCGACTTGATCTTGCCCGTCATACAGCCGCCGCCCCCGCACGAGGCCTGGCAGGGTGTGTTGACCTTGGGGAGCCGCGCGCGCAGCTCCTGGTAGGTCGAGAACTCGTAGAGGAGACAACACTTGAGCCGGCCGCAGTTGCCGAGCAGCCGGTTGTCGGTGAGCGGCAGGTCCTGCGTCTTCGCCATCTTGACCGAGATCGGCTCGAACTTGCGGAGGTAGGAGGAGCAGCAGAGCTGGCGGCCGCACGGCCCGATGCCGTCGAGCACCTTGGTCGTATCGCGGGCGCCGATCTGCCGCATCTCGATGCGGGCGTGGAACTCTCGGGCGAGCTCGCGCACGAGATCGCGGAAGTCGACCCGCTCCTCCGAGGTGAAGAACACGACGATCCGCAACCCGTCCGGCTCGATCTCGACGTCGATGACCTTGAGCCGGAGCCCCTTCTCGCGGGCCCGGAGCCGGCAGGTCTCGATCGCACCCTCCTCCCGCTGCCGGCGGCGTCGCCACTCGTCCGCCTGCACGTCCGTCGCCGGCGCCAGCACTCGCCGGAAGAGCTGAGCCTTCTTCCAGGGCGGCACCTCCCGCCGCGGTCGACGCACCTCGCCCACCGCCGTGCCCGTCGCCGTCTCCACGAGGCAGACGTCGCCAACGCAGAGGTCGAGCCCGACCATCTTGTAGTCGTCCGCCTGGGCGGTGGGGCGCAGACGGACGCCGACCAGGAACTCGGGCGCGGCCTCGTCCCGCGCGGTCTCGTTCACGGGCTCCTCCTACGCGGCCCCGAGCGCGAGTCGGCTCAGGACGACCTCGAGGGTCAGCCGCGGCGAGACATTCACGCCGAGGGCGCGCCAGGCCTCCCGGCAGAGCGCAAGCCCCGCCAGGATCTCGTCCTGCGCGAGGCCTTGGGCCTCACGCGCCACATCGGCGTCGGGCGGCCGGCCGGCCTTCGCCCGCAGCAGGTCGCCATACCAGAGCCAGATCGCCTCCACCAGCGCCTCCGCCCGCGGCCGATCCCGATCGACTGTCTGAGCGTGACGGAAGAGCGCCTCGGCGCCGTCGGCCGCCACGTCCCGGAAGGCGGCCCGGACCAGCGCGCGGTCCTCCGCCGCCGCCGGCGCCGGGGCGGGCTGGAAGCGCACGATCTGACAGCGCGAGAGCACCGTCGCCGGCACCGCCCGCGCGCGCGAGAGGATCAGGATGATCACGGTGCCGGGGGGCGGCTCCTCGAGCGTCTTCAGGAACGCCTGCGGCGACTCGCCGGTCATGCGGTCCGCGTCCTCCACGATGAACACCTTCGACGGCCCGCGGACCGGCTTGAGCGCGGCGGCGCGCTCAAGGGCGCGGATGTCGTCGATGCGAATCGCCCGCGGCCCCTTGGGGCGGTCGGCGGGCGGGCTGGGTGCCAGCACGTGCAGATCGGGATGCGCGGAGCTCGCGGCGCCGAGGAGCACCCGCGCGAACTCGACCGCGGCCGCCTTGCGCCCGGATCCGGGCGGCCCGACCAACGCGTAGGCGTGCGCGACGCGGCCACTGGCCAGCGCCTGCGCGAGCAGCGGGTGCTCAACCGCCACCGAGCGCCTCGCGCAGGCGGTCGACCACGAGCGCGCGGATCGCGTCGCGCACCTCGGCCTCCGCCTGATCCCCGCCTACCACGGCGACGCGCTCCTTCTCCGCGCGCGCGATCTCGAGGTAGCCCTGCCGGACGCGCTCGTGAAAGTCGAGCCCGAGCGTCTCGAAGGAGTCATGGGCGCGGCCGGCGATCCGCCGGATCCCGAGCGCGGGAGCGAGGTCGAGCAGGATGGTGAGGTCCGGGAGCACGCCCCCCGTCGCGATCAGGTTCAGCTCCCGGATGGTCTGGGGGTCAACGCCACGTCCGTACCCTTGGTAGGCAACCGTGGCGTCGACGTAGCGGTCCGCGATCACGACGGCGCCACCCTCGAGCGCGGGCCGAATCACTTCGACGACGTGCTGCTGGCGCGCGGCCAGGAAGAGGAACATCTCGGCCAGGGGCGCCGGGCCGGGCGCGCCCGCCTCGAACAGCGCCCGCACCGCCTGGCCGAGCGCAGTGCCGTCGGGCTCGCGCGTCAGCCGGACCCTCTGGCCCCGGCCGTCGAGAAACGCGGCGAGGTGGCGCGCCTGGGTGGTCTTGCCGGACCCCTCGACGCCCTCGAATGTGATGAGTACCCCTCGCACCGACGCGCCTCCCGGGAGCGGATGACCTACTCTAACACGCCCCGGCACGCGCGCGGCGGGGCGCCGCGCGCGTTGACAGGCTTCCCGAGCGGGGCGCATAGTCTCCATGGCATGACGTTTCGGAAGAAACTGCTCCTGGCCTTCAGCGTCATGATCGTCCCGCTCGGGATCATCGGAGCCCAGACCCTCTGGAACGTCCGGCAGGAGAGGGTGGCCCTGCAGACGCTCGAGGAGAGCCTGGCCCGGGCGCGCGTCTTCGCGGACGTCGAGTCGGTCATCTACCGGAAGCTCCGCAAGGTGCGGGACTACCTCACGGGATGGGACCCGCAGGCCAACGACGAGTTCGAGCGGCTCGACGCCCTGCTCCACCCGCGGCTGGCCGAGTGGAGACAGTCCTCCGTGGATCCCGACGACCTCAGGCTCGCGGGCGCCCTCGAGAGCCTGGACGTCCAGACCGACACGGTGGTGCGGCGCGCCTTCGCCCTCTACCGGGGGGGGGATCGCGCGGAGGCGTCCCGCCTGATTCAGCGCGAGCTGAACGGCCAGATCTTGCCCGCGCTCGACAGTACGATCAAGTCGATTTACACGACCTCGCGCACGCACAATATCGCGCGCGCGTTCCGAAACCTGCAGGCGACCGAGCGCTCGACCACGATGGTCCTGATCCCCATCATCCTGTCCTCGGTCGTGTTCGGCGCGCTCTTCGCGGTGCTCATCGCCCGCGCCTTCGCCCGGCCGGTGGCCGGGCTCAAGACGATGATGGAGATGGTCGGCCGTGGCGAGTTCGACCAGGCCCGCGCGGTCGAGATCCGGTCGCGCGACGAGCTGGGAGGCCTGGCCCGGCAGTTCCTCGTGATGGCAGAGCGGCTCCGGCGCGCCCACGAGGGGATCATCCAGGCCGAGAAGCTCGCCTCGCTCGGCCAGATGTCGGCGGCCGTCGCCCACGGGCTCCGCAATCCCCTGGCGAGCATCCGGGCGGCGACCCAGCTCGTGCTCCACCAGCTGCCCGCCCGGAGCCCCCAGCGGGAGCACCTGCAGGCGGTGATCGCCGAGGTGGACCGCCTCGAGAAGCGGATCGCCCACCTGCTCGATTTCACGAAGCCCGTCGCCTTCTCGCCGGTGGCGGAGTCGCTCTCCCCGCTGGTGGACCGGGTCCTGGCGGTCTTCTCCGAGAAGCTCGCCCGGCAGGGAATCGACCTGAAGGTCGACGTGGGCTCCGACCTCCCCGACGCGTGGATCGACGCCGTCCAGATCGAGCAGGCCGTCCTCGAGGTCATCTCGAACGCGCTCGACGCGATGCCGCGCGGCGGCGCGCTCGCGCTCAGCGCGACCCGGATCGCCGCCCCGGACGGCGGCGCCAGTCTCCGCGTCACCGTCCGGGACACCGGGGAGGGGATTCCGGCCAGCGCGCTCGCCCGCGTCTCCGAACCGTTCTTCACGACCAAGGCCGACGGCACCGGGCTCGGCCTGGCTATCGCCAAGCGCTTCGTCGAGCAGAACGCGGGGAGTCTCACCATCGTCAACGGGGAGCGGGAAGGCACGGTGGTGACGATCACGCTTCCGGCGTCCGTGACGGACGCGGTGCCGGCGGCCTGATGCCGCGCTTTACCGTCCTCATCGTCGACGACGAGAAGACGCTCGCCCGCTCGATCAAGCTCTTCCTCGACGCGCACGGCTACGAGGCGGAGGTGGCGGAGGACGGCGACGCCGCGCTCGAGCTCTTGGAGAAGCTTCATCCGGACCTGGTCTTCCTCGACCTCCGGCTCCCGAAGACGACCGGCCTCGAGCTCCTGAAGAAGATCCGGGAGTACGACCCCCACATCGCGGTCGTGCTGCTGACGGCGTACGGCACCATCGAGGGGGCGGTCGAGGCCATGAAGCTCGGCGCGCTCGACTACTTGAAGAAGCCGATCGACCTCGAGGAGCTCCGGATCGTGGCGGACCGGGCGCAGGAGGCCTCGCGACTCCGCCAGGAGGTCAAGTACTACCGGGAGCGGGACGCGCGGGACTTCGAGCTCGAGGGGCTGATCGGCCGCTGCCCGACGATGCAACGGATCTTCGCCCAGGTCAAGCATCTCGCCTCGCTCGAGGAGGAGACACCGACCGTGCTGCTCACGGGCGAGACCGGCACCGGCAAGAGCCTCGTCGCGCGGGCGCTGCACGTGCAGAGCCGCCGGGCGGGCCACCCCTTCATCGAGATCGACTGCACGTCGCTTCCGCCGACCCTGATCGAGACCGAGCTGTTCGGCTACGAGAAGGGCTCCTTCACCGACGCGCGCGAGTCGAAGGTGGGGCTGATCGAGGCCGCCGACGGCGGCACGGTGTTCCTCGACGAGGTGGGCGACCTGGAGCTGTCGCTCCAGGGCAAGCTCCTGCGCGCCATCGAGGAGCGGACGGTCCGGCGGATCGGCAGCGTGCGGGACCGCAAGGTGAACGCCTGGCTCCTGGCCGCGACCAATAAGGACCTCGCGGGCGCGATGGCGGCGGGCGCCTTCCGGAGAGATCTCTACTACCGGCTCGACGTCTTCACGATCCACCTGCCGCCGCTTCGCGAGCGGGGGGAAGACATCCCGCTCCTGGCCCAGCTCTTCCTCAAGCGATTCGCGACCAAGTACGGCAAGCCCGTGTCGCGCCTCGGGGAGGCGGCGATCGCGGCGATCCGCGACTACCCGTGGCCCGGCAACGTGCGGGAGCTCAAGCACATGCTCGAGCGGGCGGTGCTCGGCTGGACGGGCGGCGACGAGATCGTCAACGTCTCGCTCGGCTCCCCCGCCTCCGGCGGCGGGGCCCTCCGCGCCCCCGCCGGGCCGGCCGGCCCGTTCCCACCCGAGCGGCTCAGCCTGGCCCAGTGGGAGCGAGCCATGATCGACCAGGCCCTCCGGGAGGCCGGCGGCAACCAGGCCAAGGCGGCCAGGCTCCTCGGCATCACCCGGGACACGCTCCGCTACCGGATGGCGAAGTTCAAGATCTCGTCCTGAACGGGCGTGGGTGCGGGATTTCCCCCATCTGCGCGAAATCCCTCATCCCATCGCTTGGATGAGATCCATTCTTTCAGGCTCTTAGCCAGAGGGACTCGATGGCACGCTCTGTGCTGCCTCTACGGCCGCCCGTCAGGTGCACGACTACCAAACCGAGGGAGGTGATACCAAAATGGAGTGGACGAAGCCAGAGTTTGTGGAAGTGAAGATGGACGCTGAGATCAACTCGTACCAGGACGACTTCAGCGGGATTTAACCGGATTTGAGGGACCCCTTCCCCGGCTCTCGGCCGGGGAAGGGTCCCGCAGCCTCGCCTAGAACCGCCGCCTTGCCACGAGCTGCCGCTTCCGGAGCCGGAGCGACTTCGGCGTGACCTCGAGGAGCTCGTCCTCGCGGATCCACTCGAGAGACTGCTCGAGGTTCATGACGCGGGGCGGCGTGAGCTTGACCCCCTCGTCGGCCGTGGACGAGCGCATGTTCGTCAGCTTCTTTTCTTTGGTGATGTTGACGTCCATGTCGTTGTCACGCGCGTTCTCTCCGACCACCTGTCCTTCGTAGACCGGCTCGCCCGGCGCGGCGAACATGATGCCGCGGGCCTGGAGATGGTCGATCGCGTAGGCGGTGGTGCGGCCGGCCCGGTCGGCGACGAGCGCACCGTTCTGCCGGTGGGCGATCTCCCCCTGCCACGGAGCCCACCCGTCGAAGAGGTGGTTCAGGAGCCCGGTGCCGCGCGTGTCGGTCAGAAACTCGCTCCGGTATCCGATGAGCCCGCGCGCCGGGATCCGGTACTCGAGCCGGACGCGCCCGGTCCCGTGGTTGACGAGCTTGGTCATCGTCGCCCGGCGCGGCCCCACCTTCTGGGTCACGGCGCCGATGAACTCCTCGGGAATGTCGATGACGAGGTGCTCCATCGGCTCGAGCACCTGGCCGTCCGTCTCGCGGGTGATGATCTGCGGCTTGCCGACCTCCATCTCGAAGCCCTCGCGCCGCATCATCTCGATCAGGATGGCGAGCTGGAGCTCCCCCCGTCCCGACACGCGGAACGTATCGGGCGAGTCCGTCTCCTCGACGCGGATGCCGACGTTGACCCGGCGCTCCTTCCAGAGCCGGTCGCGAAGCTGCGTCGACGTCACGTACTTGCCCTCCCGGCCGGCGAAGGGCGAGACGTTCGCCGAGAAGAGCATCGAGACCGTGGGCTCGTCGATGCGGATGGCCGGCAGTGCCTGCGGCCGGTCGGCGTCGGCGACGGTCTCGCCGATCTCGATCTGGTCCACGCCGGCGATGGCCACGATCTCGCCGGCCGCCGCCTCCGCGACCTCCACGCGCCGGAGCCCCTCGTAGCCGTAGAGGACGGTGATCTTCCCCGGCTCGACCGACCCGTCCCGGTGCACGACGGCCACGCGGTCGGCCTGCTTCACGCGGCCGTTCACGATCCGGCCGATGATGAGCCGGCCGACGTAGTCGTCCCAGTCGAGCATCGCCACCCGGAACTGGAGCCCCGTCTCGGGATTGAAGCGCGGGGCGGGCACCGTCGCGAGGATCGTCTCGAACAGGGGCGCAAGGGTCTGCGAGGGCTCGCCGAGCGCCCGGGCCGCGGTCCCCGCCTTGGCGTTCGTGTAGAGGACGGGGAAGTCGAGCTGATCCTCGGCGGCGTCGAGGTCGATGAACAGGTCGTAGATCTCGTCGAGCACCTCGGCGGGCCGCGCATCCTGGCGGTCGATCTTGTTGACGACGACGATCGGCGGCAGGCCCGCCTCGAGCGCCTTCTTGAGCACGAAGCGCGTCTGCGGCAGCGGCCCCTCGGCGGCGTCGACGAGCAGCAGCACCCCGTCGACGAGCGTGAGCGTCCGCTCGACCTCCGAGCCGAAGTCGGCGTGCCCGGGCGTGTCGACGATGTTGATCCGCACCCCGCGGTAGGTCACCGCGACCGTCTTGGCCATGATCGTGATGCCCTTCTCGCGCTCGAGGTCGATCGAGTCCAGCATGCGCTCGGGCACCGCCTCGTTCGCGCGAAAGAGCCCAGACTGCCAGAGCATCGCGTCGACGAGCGTGGTCTTTCCGTGGTCGACGTGGGCGATGATCGCGATGTTACGAATGTCGGCTCGCTGCTGCATCGTTCCATCGTACCACACGCACCGCCGCGCGGCCGTCCGCGGGTATAATGCCGTAGTCTCTCGGCTCCCCAGGAGGGTCTCGCATGATCCGGATCCTCGTCGTCAGCATCCTGATGACGCTCCTCGTCGGCGGCCCGGCGCGGGCCGCCGACCAACAGAAAGGGCGGACGAACGTGAAGGAGACCGCCGTCATCTCCATGGAGAAGGGCGGAGAGATCACCATCGAGCTCTTCCCCGGCGACGCACCCAAGACCGTCGCCAACTTCGTCGCGCTGGCCAAGAAGGGCTTCTACAACAAACTGACCTTCCACCGGGTCGAGCCGGGCTTCGTCGTCCAGGGCGGCGACCCCAAGGGCAACGGCACCGGGGGACCGGGGTACACGATCAAGGCCGAGTTCAACGCGCACAAGCACGTGCGCGGCACGGTGGCGATGGCGCGCTCGACCGACCCCGACTCGGCGGGCAGCCAGTTCTACATCTGCCTCGGCCCGGCCTCCTTCCTCGACGGGAAGTACACGGTCTTCGGCCTCGTGACCAAGGGGATGGACGTCGTCGACGGGATCCGGATCGGCGACCGGATGAAGTCGGTGAAGATCGTCGAGCCGTAGGCGGTGGGGCGGTGGCCTGGTCGCTCCTGATCCAGAACGGCCTCGTCATCGACGGGAGCGGAGCGCCGGCCGTGCGCGCGGACGTCGCCGTCGAGGGCGGCCGGGTCGCGGCCGTCGACGCCGGCCTCCGCGGCCCGGCCGAGCGCACGATCGACGCCACCGGGCACTACGTGACGCCCGGCTTCATCGACATTCACTCCCACTCGGACCTCTTCTACCTGGCCTGCCCCGCCGCCGAGTCGAAGGTGCGGCAGGGATGCACCACCGAGGTCGTCGGCATGTGCTCCTTCTCCCCCGCCCCCGTCCATCCGGCGCGGAAGGAGACCGTCCGCGCCTGGGCCGGCGGCATCGGGGCACGGCTCGAGGTTGAGTGGGAGACGTTCGGTCAGTACCTCGACGTCCTGCGGGCGGCGCGGCCGTCGATCAACGTCGTGCACATGGTCGGCCACGGGGCGCTCCGGCTTGCCGCGCTCGGCCCCGACGACCGCGCGGTGACCCCGGACGACCTTCGGGCGATGCAGCGCCTGCTCGCGGAGGCCCTCGACGCGGGGGCCTTCGGCTACTCGACCGGCCTCGTCTACCCGCCGAGCGTGTACGCGTCGACGGACGAGCTGATCGGGTTGACGCGGTCGATGGCCACGCGCGGGGGCCTCTACTTCTCGCACGTCCGCGGCGAGGCGGCGACGCTCGAGGAGGCGATCGCGGAGGCCATCCAGATCGGCGAAGTGGGCGGCGTGGCCGTCCAGATCGCCCACGTGAAGGCCGCCGGACCGGAGAACTGGGGGAAGCTGGACCGCGTGCTCCGGCTGATCGACACGGCGCGGGCGCGGGGGCTCGACGTGACCGGCGATGTCTATCCGTACAACGCCGGCAGCACCAAGATGGACAACCTCCTGCCGCCGTGGATGCACGACGGCGGTGTCTCGAAGCTCCTGGCGCGCCTCGCCGACCGCCCGACCCGCCGCCGGGTCGTCGAGGAGTGCCTGATCGACGGCGAGCGCTGGCGGACGCCGATGGGCTCGATCGGCTTCGACCAGATCTTCGTGGCGACGTGCTCGCGCCCGGAGCTCGAGGGGCTCACCCTGGCGCACCTGGCGCGCGCCGCCGGCGGCACGCCGGCCGAGGCGATGCTGAGCCTCGTCGCCGAGGAGCGCGCCGGTGTCTCGATGGTGGTCTTCTCTCAGAGCGAGGAGAACGTCGCGAAGGTGCTCGCGCATCCCGCCGTCATGATCGGCTCCGACTCGCTCGGCCTCTCGGCGGGCCCGGGGCCGCACCCGGGCAAGCCCCACCCACGGATGTACGGGACCTTCCCACGCGTGCTCGGCGTCTACGTCCGCGAGAAGAAGCTCTTCGCGTGGGAGACCGCGGTCCACAAGATGACCGGGATGCCGGCGGCCAAGCTCCGGCTCCGCGATCGCGGCCTCGTGCGGCCGGGCTACGCCGCCGACCTCGTCGTCTTTGATCCCGCGCGGGTGAAGGACACCGCGACCTACACCGACCCCCACCGCCATCCGACCGGCATCCCCTGGGTGCTCGTCAACGGCGCGGTGGTCGTCGACCAGGGCCGCATGAACGCGGCCGGCGGCGGCCAGGTCCTCACCCCCGCGTGATCGCCACGCTGCCCTACGGGCCGGCGACGCTTACGGCGACCCTTCCCGACCGCGCGGCCGTCCTGTCGAACGAGGAGCCGCCGGGGCTGGCGCCGATCGACGACCTCGACGGAGCGGTGCGGGCGGCGCTGGCGGAGCCGGTGGGACTCCCGCGTCTCGGCGAGCTCGTGAGGCCGCGGGCGGCGGTCCTGATCGCCTTCGACGATGGGACGGTGCCGTCCTACGGGCCGATCCGGGGCGTGGCGATCCGGGCGGTGCTCGACGAGCTCGGGGCGGCGGGCGTCCCGCGCGCCAACGTGCGGCTGATCTGCGCGAACGCCCTTCATCGGATGTTCACGCCGGATGAGCTCGGCCGCCTGGTCGGGGAGGACCTGGTCCGGGAGTTCGGGCCGCGCCTCCGCTGCCACGACGCGGAGGACCCAGCGAACCTCGTCGACCTCGGGGCGACCTCCGCCGGCGGCTATCCGGTCGAGGTCCACCGGGCGGTGGTCGAGTCCGACCTCACCGTCTACGTCAACGCGTGCTACTTCCGCGGCTTCTCGGGGGGCTGGAAGTCGGTCTGCGTCGGGCTGTCCACGTACCGCTCGATCAAGATCCACCACACCCCCGACGGCATGTCGATGTCGCTCCACGCCAACCGCATGCACGCGCTGCTCGACGAGATGGGCCGGCACCTGGAGGCCCGGACGGGCCGGCGCGTGTTCAAGATCGACACGGTCGCCGCCGGCCCGTTCGCGACCGCCCGCGTCTTCGCCGGCTCGGTTGAGGCCACCCGCCGGGCGGCGCTCACGACCCTGGAGACGCTCTTCCCACCCCGCCGCGGGCTCGCCCACCGGCAGTTCGACGTCTTCGTGTACGGAGTTCCCGACTGGAGCCCCTACGCCATCTGGTCCACCACGAACCCGATCCTGACCCTCGTCTCCTCCGGGCTCGGCTATCTCGGCGGCGTGATCGAGGCCCTCGGGCGGCCGGGATGCACGGTGATCATGGCGACCCCGGCGCCGGACCGCTGGGACACCGCGCGCCACCCCGCGTACCGGGAGGTGTGGGAGCGGGTGCTGCCGGTGACGCGCGATCCCTACCGGATCATGCGCGAGTACGCCGACGCGTTCGCCGCGCGTCCCGACTACGTCGAGCAGTACCGGCACGCGTTCGCCTTCCATCCGGTGCACGCGATCATGGCCCTCTACCCGCTCAAGCGTCTGGCCCGCGTCGGGCGCGTGATCGTCGCGGCGCCGGAGGATCCCCGCGTCCCCCGGCACCTCGGCTTCGAGGTCGCGGCGTCCGTCGAGGAGGCGATCCGGCAGGCCGAGACGACCCACGGTCGCGACTGCGCGATCGCGTACGTGAAGCAGTCCACGACCGGTGAGACCCCCTGCGAAGGAGCGACACCATGACCAACCCGACCCGGCTCCTGATCGGCGGAAAGTGGGAGGACGCCCAGAGCGGCAAGACCTTCACGACGATCAACCCGGCGACCGAGGAGGTCCTGGCCGAGGTCGCCGAGGCCGACGCGCCGGACGTCGACCGGGCGGTCCGGGCGGCCCGCCGCGCCTTCGCCGACACGGCGTGGAGCCGGATGGCGGCGCGCGAGCGCGCCAAGCTCCTGTGGAAGGTCGGCGACCTCATCGTGAAGAACGCCGATGAGCTGGCGAAGCTCGAGACCCAGGACAACGGCAAGCCGATCTTCGAGTCGCGCTACGTCGACATCCCGGCCGCGGCGGAGACCTTCTACTACTACGCGGGGTGGTGCACCAAGATCGAGGGCGCGACGATCCCCGTCCCCGGCGACTTCTTCAACTACACGCTGCGCGAGCCATACGGGGTCTGCGGCATCATCACGCCGTGGAACTTCCCGCTCCTGATGGTCGCCTGGAAGGTCGCGCCGGCGCTCGCCTGTGGCAACACGGTCGTCGTGAAGGTCGCCGAGGAGACGCCGCTCAGCGGGCTCTGGCTCGGCCAGCTCTGCCAGGAGGCCGGCCTGCCCGATGGCGTCGTCAACCTCGTGCCGGGCTTCGGCGAGACGGCGGGGCGCGCGCTCGTCGCCCATCCCGCCGTGGACAAGATCTCCTTCACGGGCTCGACCGCGGTCGGCAAGGAGATCATGCGCACCGCGGCCGACACGCTCAAGAAGGTCTCGCTGGAACTCGGGGGCAAGTCGCCGAATATCGTCTTCGCCGACGCCGATCTGGACGCCGCCGCGAAGGGCGCGTTCAACGGGATCTTCTACGGCAAAGGCGAGGTGTGCGCGGCGGGCTCCCGGCTCCTCGTCGAGCGGGGAGCCCACGACGCGCTCCTCGACAGGCTGGTCGACCGGGCCAAGAAGCTCGAGCCCGGCGACCCGCTGAACCCGAAGACCCGCCTGGGCGCGCTCGTCTCCAAGGCCCAGCTCGAGCGGGTGCTCGGCTACATCGAGGCCGGCGTCCGGGAGGGGGCCCGGCCCGTCCTCGCCGGGGGCCGCGTCGCCGACCGCGGCTACTTCGTCAGGCCCGCGATCTTCGACCAGGTCCTGCCCGGCATGAAGATCGCCCAGGAGGAGATCTTCGGGCCCGTGCTCTCGACGCTCACCTTCGAGGACGTGGACCAGCTCGTCGACCTGGCTAACGGCACGATTTACGGGCTGGCCGCCGCGGTCTGGACCCGCGACGTGGGCAAGGCGCACCGGCTGGCCCGCCGCCTCCAAGCGGGGACGGTCTGGATCAACGCCTACAACATCCTGGCCCCGGAGTCGCCCTTCGGCGGCTACAAGCAGTCGGGGTACGGGCGCGAGCTCGGCCGGCACGGCATCGACCTCTACACCCAGGTCAAGTCCGTGTGGGTCAGCCTCGACTAGCGGACCGCGGCCGCCAGGGCGACAGGACTCGGTGGCCCGCGCCGGCCGTCGCGGGGCTCGTCCTGCTCGGGCTCGGGCTGCGGCTCGCCGCCCCCGGCGACGGCGCCGCTGCCCGGGCCGTCATCCTGGCCACGACGACCAGCACGCAGGACTCGGGCCTGCTCGACGTGCTGGTTCCCCTGTTCGAGCGGCGGACCGGCTACCCGGTGCGGGCCGTCGCCGTCGGCACCGGCGCCGCCCTCAAGCTCGGCGCCGACGGCAACGCGGACGTAGTCCTGGTTCACGCGCCGGCGCTCGAGCGGGAGTACCTCGGCACGGGCGTCCTGATCGACCGTCGGCTCGTCATGCACAACGACTTCGTGCTCGTGGGGCCACCCGCCGACCCCGCCGGGATCCGCCGGCGACCCGCCGGGCGCGCGGCGGGCGCGCTCGGCCAGATCGCCCGGACGGGCTCGCGCTTCGTCTCCCGCGGCGACCGCTCCGGAACCCACCTGAAGGAGCAGGCCCTCTGGAAGGCCGCGGGCGTCGTGCCGGGTGGCGACTGGTACGTCGAGAGCGGCCAGGGCATGGGCGCCACGCTGACGATCGCGTCGGAGAAGCGCGCCTACACGCTGACGGACCGCGGCACCTTCCTGGCGTTCCAGAAGCGAGTCGAGCTCCGCATCGTGCTCGAGGGCGACCCCGCGCTCGCGAACGTCTACCACGTCCTGCGCCCCGACCCCGTGAGGGCCCCCCGCGTCAACGTCGCGGGCGGCCGTGCCCTCGAGGACTTCCTCGTCTCCCCGGCCGCCCAGGCGACCATCGAGACCTTCGGCGTCGAGCTGTACGGCGCCCCCCTGTTCTTCCCCGACGCGGGCAAGCCGGAGCCCAAGTAGCGTGGCGCTCGTCTGGGACGGCCTCCGGCAGGCGCTCGGGCTCCTCGCGGGCGGCGACGCGGACGTGTTCGGGATCACGCTGCGGTCGCTCGAGATCTCGGGTGCGGCGACCTGCCTCTCGCTGCTGCTGGGGATCCCGCTCGGCGTCGCGCTGGCCCTCGGCCGCTTCCCGGGCCGCGGACTCGCGATCAGCCTCGTCAACACCGGCATGGGGCTGCCGCCGGTCGTGGTGGGTCTCTTCGTGTCGATCCTGCTCTGGCGCAGCGGCCCGTTCGGGTTCCTCGAGTGGATCTACACGCCGATCGCGATGGTCCTCGCCCAGCTCGCCATCGCGGCGCCGATCGTGACCGGGCTGACCCTGGCCGCCATCCAGCAGATCCCGGACCGCTTCCGCCTGCAGATGCGCGGCCTCGGCGCCTCGCGGGGGCAGCTGCTCTGGGTCCTCCTCCGCGAGGCGCGGCTTCCGATGCTCGCCGCCGCCATGGCCGGCTTCGGCGGCGTCATCTCGGAGGTCGGCGCCTCGCTAATGGTCGGCGGCAACATCCGCGGCCAGACCCGCGTGCTCACGACCGCGACCGTGCTCGCGGCGAGCAAGGGGAACTTCGACGTTGCCATCGCGCTGTCGGTGTTGCTGCTCGCGATCATGTTCCTCGTCAACGCCGCGCTCACCTGGATCCAGCAGCGCCGCGCTCCCTGACCGCGCGGGCGCCGACGGGGCGCCCGCCGGCCATGTATACTGGGGTCGCGCTCCGGAGCGGAGCGCGCGCCTCCTCGAGAGGGACGATGGCATGACGCCCCGAGGTACCTGGTGAGCGCCGAGGCGCTGACCGCACTCTGGCTGTCGGTCAGGGTCGCCGTGGTCGCGACCGCGGCCAACGCCGTCATCGGCATCCCGCTCGCGTACCTGCTCGCGCGCCGCCGCTTCGCCGGCCGCGGGCTCCTCGACCTCCTCGTCACGCTGCCGCTCGTGCTCCCGCCGACGGTGACCGGCTACTACCTGATCGTGCTCCTCGGCCGCCGCGGCTGGCTCGGCGCGCCCCTCTACGCCCTCACCGGCTGGTCGGTCGCCTTCACCTGGTGGGCGGCCGTCGTGGCGGCGACGGTCATGGCAATGCCCCTGATCGTGCGGACCGCCCGCGCCGCCATCGAGTCCGTCAACCCCGCCTACGAGAAGGCGGCGTTCACGCTCGGCCGCTCAGAATGGCGGACCGCGCTCGAGGTCACGCTGCCGCTCGCCCGCAAGGGGCTCCTGGCGGGCTTGGTCCTCGCCTTCGCCCGCGCGCTCGGCGAGTTCGGCGCGACGTTGATGCTCGCCGGCAACATCCCCGGCCGGACGCAGACGGTGCCCCTCGCGATCTACACGGCGGCGCAGACCGGCGAGACGGGCGAGGCCCTCTGGCTCGTGGTCATGCTGACCGCGCTCTCGGGCGCGGTGCTGGTCGCGGCCAATCGCCTGGGCGGCCGGGCCCCGTGACGGAGGCCCTCGACTGAGCGAGCGTCTCACCGTCCGGATCGGCAAGGCGCTGCCCGGCTTCACCCTCGACGTCGACTGGTCGGCCGGCGACGGCACCGCCGTCCTCTTCGGCCCGTCGGGCTCCGGCAAGACCCTGACCCTTCAGTGCCTGGCGGGCCTGGTTCGCCCCGACCGCGGGCGCGTCGTAGTGAACGGACGCACGCTCCTCGACACCGCCGCCGGCGTCGACCTGCCCCCGCAGGCGCGCCGGCTCGGCTACGTGTTCCAGGGCTACGCGCTCTTCCCGCACCTCAGCGTCGCCGACAACCTGGCGTTCGGGCTGCGCGGCCGGCCCCGCGCCGAGCGCCAGGCGCGCGTCCGCGAGGTCATCGCGCGGCTCGGGCTCGGCGGCCTCGCCGACCGCTATCCGCGCGAGCTCTCGGGCGGCCAACAGCAGCGAGTCGCCCTCGGGCGCGCGCTCGCCCCGGACCCCGAGTTGGTCCTGCTCGACGAGCCGCTCTCCGCGCTCGACGCGCCGCTCCGGCGCCAGCTCCGCGACGACCTCGGCGCGATCCTCTCCGACTGGGGCAAGACGGCGGTGCTCGTGACGCACGATCTCGCCGAGGCCTACCAGCTGGCCAGCACCGTGGTCGTCTACGACAACGGCCGAGCGATCCAGTCGGCGCCCCGGACGGAGCTCCTGTGGCAGCCGGCGTCGGAGGCGGTCGCGCGCGTCATGGGGATCCGCAACATCCTCCGCGGCAGCGTGGTGAAGGCCACCGCCGACGGCATCCAGTTCCGCTGGCGCGGCCAGCTCCTCGAGGGCGCGAACTCGCCGACCCGCTCCTACCTGCCGGAGCCGGGTAGCGCGCTCGCCTTCTACATCCGGCCCGAGTACGTGCGCCTGATCCGCAAGGACCGGGGCGGGCCCGACGCCCAGCACCACACGAACCTGATGAGCGCGACGGTGGTCCGCGAGGCGGACGCCGGCACGGTGTGGACCCTCTACCTGCGGCTCGACGAGCCCGGGCCGCCGGCACAAGGCGACTACGACCTCGAGGTCGAGGTGCCGAAGCTCGTCTACGAGATCCTGGAGATCCCGCGGGACCGCTCCTGGCAGATCTCCATCCACCGCGGCTCCATCCAGGTCCTGCCCTCGGCGTGACCATGACCGTCGTCTCGCTGACGGACGTCACCGTCCGTTACGCCGGCGCGCTCGTCCTCGAGATCCCCGCCCTCGAGCTCGAGGACGGGCAGATCCTCGCGGTCATCGGGCCGAACGGCTCAGGCAAGTCGACGCTGCTCCGCGTCCTCGGCCTCCTCGAGGCGCCCGCCGCGGGCGCGGTCCGGGTCCGGGGTGCCGCCGTCCCGGCCGGGCGGCGCCTCGAGGCCCGGCGGCGCATGGCCACGGTCTTCCAGGAGGCGCTCCTCGCTGACACGACCGTGCAGGAGAACGTCGCCCTCGGGCTCCGCTTCCGCGGCGTCCCCGCGGCGGTGCGCCGGCCGCGCGTCGCGCGGTGGCTCGACCATTTCGGGATCCGGGAGCTCGCCGACCGCCCGGCGCGCACGCTCTCGGGGGGCGAAGCGCAGCGCGTGGCGCTCGCGCGGGCGCTCGTGCTCGAGCCGGAGGTCCTGCTCCTCGACGAGCCCTTCTCCGCCCTCGATCCGCCCTCGCGGGACACGCTGCTCGCCGACCTCGGGCGGATCCTCCGTCGCGAGCGCGTGAGCACGGTGCTCGTCACCCACGAGCGGACCGAGGCGCGGGCGCTGGCCGACCGCGTGGCGGTGCTGATCCGCGGCCGGATCGTTCAGCTGGACACTCCCGAGCGGCTCTTCCAGGCGCCCGTCTCGAACGAGGTCGCGCGCTTCGTGGGCGTCGAGACGATCGCGGACGGCCGCGTCCTCTCGGTCTCGGCCGGCCTGACGCTCGTCGACGTCGGCGGCCAGAAGATCCAGGTGGCGGCGGAGGCCGCGGCCGGCGAGCGGGTGCGCGTGTGCCTCCGTCCTGAGGACGTCACCCTCTCGCCGGGCGACGTCGGGGCCGGGGTCTCGAGCGCCCGCAACCGCCTCGTCGGGAGCGTGACGCGGGTGGTGGCCGCGGGACCGGAGGCGCGCGTGGTGGTCGACTGCGGCTTCCCGCTCGTCGCGCTCGTCACCCGCCGCTCCGTCGAGGAGCTCGGCCTCGTCGAGGGGGCGCGGGTCACCGCCGCCTTCAAGGCGACCGCGCCCCACCTCATCCGGCTCGACGGCACAGCTTGACAACGTTTTCGCGGATGGCTATAACATGGCTCAACTCAAGGAGGTGGTCGGCATGGATCAGGCATCTCTCATCGAGAGACTGACGGCCGAGAACGAGGAGTTTCGGCGCCTCCGCAGCGAGCACCACACCTACGACGAGCAAATCGGGCAGCTTCAGCAACAAGTTCCGCCGTTGTCCGCGGAACAGCAGTGGCGGATCGGCGAGCTCAAGAAGCTCAAGCTGATGGCCAAGGATCGGATGGAGGCCATCATCCGCCACGCTCGACTCAGCGTCACCGCCTGATCCGGAAGTCACGTATGGGAGAGGCGTCCGTTCGCGGCCTCTCTCACCTGACGCCCGAGGGCGAGGCCCGCATGGTGGACGTATCCACCAAGGCGGAGACTGCCCGCGAGGCGGTGGCGCGGGCCGTGCTCGTGCTCAAGCCGGCCACGCTCGCCGCCATCCGGGCCGGCCAGGTCAAGAAGGGCGACGTGCTCGGCGTGGCCCGGACCGCCGGCATCCTGGCCGCCAAGCGGACTCCCGACCTGATCCCGCTCTGTCACCCGCTCCGCCTGACCGTCGTCGACGTCGCGTTCGCCGCGGACCGGCGGGCCTCGACGCTCACGATCGAGACCCGCGTGCGGACGGTCGACAAGACCGGCGTGGAGATGGAGGCCCTCACCGCGGCGGCGGTCGCCGCCCTCACGGTCTACGACATGGTGAAGGCGATCGAGAAAGGCGTGACGATCGCGGAGCTCGGCCTCCTCGAAAAGTCGGGCGGGAAGAGCGGCCGCTGGGTCCGGGCCGCCGCCGCGCCGCGGCGGGCGCTCGCTCGGAGCGCCTCCGGGCGGGGCGCCGCGCGGCGAGGGCGCCTGCCGTGAAGACCGCGTTGATCCACTCGGATCAGTGGACCCGCTTCGACTACGGTCCCGATCACCCGCTGCGCATGGAGCGGCTCGGTCTGACCTGGCGGCTCATGGAGGCGTACGGCCTCACGAGCCTGCCCGACGCCAAGGTCCACGACCCCCCGCCGGCCGATGAGACCGCGATCGGCCGCTTCCACACGCGCGAGTACCTGGAGATCCTGAAAGAGGCGAGTGGGCGGGGACCGAGCGGGCGGGCGGGGCTCCACGGCCTCGGCGCGGGAGATAACCCGGTCTTCCCCGGGCTGTGGGAGGCCTCCCGGCTCGCCGCCGGCGGCTCGATCCTCGCCGCGCAACTCGTCGCCGCCGGCGAGGTGACGCGCGCGTTCCACTTCGCGGGGGGACTCCACCACGCGATGCCCGACTGCGCGTCGGGCTTCTGCTACGTCAACGACGCGGTGCTGGCGATTCTCCACCTCCGGGACCGCGGCCTGCGCGTCGCCTACGTCGACATCGACGCCCACCATGGCGACGGCGTGCAGTTTGCCTTCTACGACGACCCGAACGTGCTGACCATTTCGACGCACGAGCGCGGGGACCGCCTCTTCCCGGGGACCGGGTTCGTGGAGGAGCAGGGGCTCGGCGCCGGCCTCGCCTACGCGGTGAACGTCCCCCTCGACGTGTTCACCGACGAGGAGGTGTACCGGGCCGCGTTCGAGGCGGTGGTGCCGCCGCTCCTCGCCGCCTTCCGGCCCGACGTCGTGGTGGCGCAGCTCGGGATCGACTCTCACCACACGGATCCGCTCACGCATCTCTCGCTCACCGTGCAGGGGTTCACCCGCACCGTCGCGCGCCTGGTCGACCTGGCTCCGCGACTCGTGGCGCTCGGCGGGGGCGGCTACGACGTGACGAACGTCGCCCGTGCGTGGACGGCGGCCTGGGCGACCATGAACGGCGCGGAGCTTCCGCAGGCGCTCCCGGCCGACTTCGCCGCCGAGGCGCGACGCTTCCGCTTCCGGAGCCTCGAGCTCTGGGACCCGCCGGTCGAGCTCCCCCCGACGATCCGCCAGGCCGCGCGCGAATTCGCCGACCGTCAGGTCGAGATGCTCCGACGCACGGTGTTTCCGATCCACCGCCTCCCGTAGGCGGGCGCCCGGTCAGGCGGAGGAGGGGGCGCCCCCGGCCGGGGGGCCGCCCCGCTGGCCGCCCCGGCGCCGGCGGCGGCGGGGTCTGTCGCCGCCGGGTGCAGCCGGAGGCGCCGGCGGCGTCGGCGGCGCGGCGGGCGCTGACGTCGGCGCCGGCCCCCGCGGGCCGCGGCCGCGGGGGCCGCGGCCCCGCTCGCCCCGCTCGCCGAACCGGCCGCGCGCCTCGATTCGCGCGCGCCGCTCCTCCGCATACCGCCGGCGCTCCTCGGCGGTCGGCCTGATCTCGGGCAGGAACAGGGCGTCGTCGGGCCAGTCCACCGGGATCTTCTGGATGAGAAACTTCTCGATCGGTTCGAGCATGAGCGCGGTCGCCTCGTCCACGAGGCTGATGGCCTTGCCGCCGGCGCCCGCGCGCGCGGTGCGGCCGATCCGGTGCACGTAGTCCTCCGGGTCCTGGGGCAGATCCCAGTTGACGACGTGGGTGACGCCCTCGATGTGGAGGCCCCGCGAGGCGACGTCGGTCGCGACCAGGATCGGGAGCTGACCGTCCCTGAACTCCCCGAGGATGCGGAGGCGCCGCTTCTGGTCGACGTCACCGGTGAGGGCCCGGGCGAGCCAGCCGTTGCGGGTGAGGCGGTCCTCGAGCCGCCGCGCCTCCTCGCGCGTGTTCGAGAAGATCAGGATGCGATTGCCGCCCTCCAGCCGGAGGAGGCCGAGCAAGAGCGAGAACTTCTCCTCGCGCCCGACGTGGTAGAGCACCTGCTCGACCGTCTCGACCGTCTT
>Ga0209689_1000897_pt1 | contig 21670 bp, 19 predicted proteins | sample GraSoiAngelo_149_FD_187119 | JGI IMG/M metagenome (GOLD analysis project Ga0209689, IMG submission 187119) | Grasslands soil microbial communities from the Angelo Coastal Reserve, California, USA - 14_1009_09_30cm (SPAdes) (version 2) | ecosystem: Environmental > Terrestrial > Soil > Grasslands ... | reverse complement strand
AGGCGCGATTGATCGATGACCTGCTGGATCTAACCCGAATCGCTCGAGGCAAACTTCAGATCAATCTCCAGCCGTGTCGTGCGGATGCATTGCTCAATCACGCGCTGGAAATTGTCCGGAGCCAGTTGTTCGCGAAAAATTTGCGGCTCTCGGTTGATCTGACGGCCAGCAATCACCAGATCATGGCTGATCCTACACGGATAGAGCAGGTTTTTTGGAACCTGTTGAAGAACGCCTACAAATTCACGCCCGAAAATGGGGAGGTCGTGGTCCGTTCCTTCGACGGGGCGCGGGACCGAGTGATTTTTGAAATTAGCGACAGCGGCCGTGGAATCGACGCGGCACTGATGCCGAAATTGTTTACCGCGTTTGAGCAGGGGACCAGAAGCGGCGAAGGTCTCGGCCTGGGCCTGGCGATCTGCAAGGCGGTCTTGGAAATGCATCAGGGAAGAATCAAGGCCGCAAACAAATCGGGCGGACAGGGCGCGGTCTTTACCGTCGAATTGAAAACGGTGCCCGCTCTAAGTGTCATCGCTCCGGTCCAGCGCAAACCTGCTGCCGTTTCGTCCCGGAAATTAAATATTCTGATTGTCGAAGACCACGACAATACGGCAACAGTCATGAGCAAGTTGCTAAAACACAACGGGCACGAGGTTGTCACCGCGTCCACTGTGCGGCAGGCTCTGGAGGTATTGCGCACAACTCCACTCGATCTTCTCGTTAGCGATCTTGGTCTTCCGGATGGCAATGGCTTTCAGGTAATGCGCGAGCTGGCGAAGATCAGCGACGCCAAGGGCATAGCGATCAGCGGTTATGGGATGGAGGAAGACTTGGAGCGCAGCAGTCGCGCTGGTTTTTCCGCGCATCTGACCAAACCGATCGACGTGCAAAAATTGCAGGAGACAATTCAGCAGGTAACAGCAGCGGCGTAGGTCTAGCGGAGAATGCGCGGAGTGTTGGAGTAATGGAATGACCAAACTGGCGGTGCAATAATCGAATCGCCCAAACGCGCACCGTCCATCATCCCGAGTCGCGACAGACGACGAGGGACCTCACCCGTGCGGAGCGGGTCACCCAAAGTAACTTGTGTGATCAGTACAGCTTGGGCGAGGTCCCTCGCTTGCGCTCGGGATGACAAGCCTTCTTCGCGCTCCGAGATAACGCGCGAGCACCATCGGCGCTGAAAAAAAAGCGTCAGATGCCGCGGGCGCTGACCCACTGAACGGCGTAACGCGCAACCTGGCGCGCGTTTTCGAGCCTTAGCTTCTCTTTGATGTGAGAGCGATGCGTTTCAACTGTCTTGGGGCTAAGGTGCAATGTTTTGGCAATCGCCTTTACTTCTTCGCCTTTACCGATGCGCTCGAGAACCTCCAGCTCGCGATCAGTTAAGTCGTCCGTTGGATCTGTCCCCGGTTCTCGTTTCGTTAGAACAACATTGGAAATCACTTCACTGGTCATTGAGGGGCTGAGATAGACGCGGCCGTCGAGGACTTCGCGCAGGGCGATGAGGACGCTGCCCAGTGCATCCTGCTTGGTGACGTATCCGTTGGCGCCGGCGCGAAGGGAACGAACGGCGTAAGTCGGTTCGTCGTGCATCGACAGGACCAGAATGGGCATTTTGGGAAATTCCACCCGCAGCGATTTGGTTAACTCGATTCCGCTTGGTCCTTTCAAGCCAAGATCGACGATTGCCAGTTTAGGCCGCAATTTACGCACCAGCGCCATCGCTTCGGGCGCGCTGCTCGCTTCGCCGCAAATGGAGTAGGCGTCATCAGAGTTGATCAACTGAGCAAGTCCGTGACGAAAGAGAGGATGATCATCGACGATCAGAATGGGGATCGCTTGGGGCAGATCCGATTTTTGATTATCGACAACACCGCTGGAAAACGAATCCGGGGCGATGGGCTCGGATGCGGGTGCAGCGGCGGGGACGGTGCTTTTGCGCGATTTGCGATTCGCTTGTCTCCCAGCGCGTGCAGTCGATTTCATTTCCGCACATAACAAGTCACACGTGTCCCATGCGGCTTTATTGGCTTGATCTCCAGGCGCGCCCCGACGGAACGGGCGCGATATTGCATGATGTGAAAGCCCATCCCTGACCCGGGGGAATCGGTCGAAATTCCCACCCCATCGTCGGCTACACTCAGCTCGATTCCTTTGCTCGAACGTCTCATACGTACAATAATTTCGCGCGCGCCGGCATGTTTGTTCGCATTGATTACGGCTTCACGCGCGATCTGGTAGAGATGCAGAGCCACGGTCGAGTCCTGAACGGAAATTTCTTGGTCGGCCTCCAGCCGACACCGCACGGGCCAATGCGGCTGCTTGACCAGCGTTGCCAGCGCGGTGACCAAGCCGGGCGGTTCCATTTCCACCGGATGCAAGCCGCGGGCAATGGTGCGCGCTTCGGTCACTCCGTCATTGATCAGTTCCGCGATTTTTTCAATGTGCTCCACTTCAATGACTCGATGGTTTTTAAGCCGGAGTGCGACCGAGCGCGCCATATAAGCGATGGCGGTAAGATGCTGGCACAGGCTATCGTGCAAATCCTGACCGATGCGGCGTCGTTCGCGGTCACTAATGGCGAGGATTTCTCCCTCCAGTCCGCGCGCACGATCTTCCAGGATGGCCTGAGCTTTTTTTTGGTCGCTGATGTCGAGAATAATCGCAACCGCCGATTGTGTTTTGCCCTCGGTGTCGCGCAATGGCGACGCACTGACGCTGACCCATAGCGTAGACCCATCTTTGCGACGATAACGTTTTTCAAGCTGATACGGCTCGGCTTTGCTCACGATTCGGCGAAAAAGTCGCCCGCTCTCTGCAATGTCACCGGGATGTGTGATCTCAAAAATGGTTTTACCGACGAGCTCCCGCTCTTTGTAGCCAAGCATTGAGCAGAATTTTTGGTTCGCGAAAATAATGCGCCCCGTTAGATCAGTACCTGTTATTCCAGCGGTGCTTTGGTGGATGATCGCGCGCGAGCGTTCCTCCGAATCGCGCAATGCTTTTTCCGTGCGTTTGCGCACTGTGATGTCGTGCAGACAATTAATCGCTCCGATTATTTTCCCCTGCCCATTCTTCAAGGCGGTAGGACTAACGAGAACGTTTTGCTGAGCGCCGGTTGATCGCTCGACTAATATTTCCAAATCAGTCACTTTTAATTTTTCGTTGCGAAGGACCCGCGCCATTGGGCACTTGTGGTGCGGCATCGGCCGGCCATCCGGATAAAAAATCTTGAACGAACCGCAAAACTTCTCACTCGGGTCATTCCTTTTCGGTTCGCGTCCCCACAATTCCACGGCGTGCTGGTTGTACTCTTGAATCAGGCCTTTGGCATCGCAGGTGTAAACGGCGACCGGCACCAGATCGAACAAGGTGTGATAACGCTTCTCCGACTGGCGGATCGCTTCTTCTGCCCGCTTCCGCTCGGTAAGATCGATAATCGCGGTTTGATAAAGCATTACGCTGTCTCGCATTGACGAAGTCATGGGGGAACTGGCCAAATGGACGATGATAATTTCGCCATTTCGTTTTTTCAGGCGCAGTTCTGTTTCGATCCGGCTTTCAGATAAGCGGCAGCGGAGGAGATGATTTAAAAAAAGTGCGGAGTCTTCTTTTGTAACGTGCAGCGCAAACTGCGTTCCGATTAGTCTCTCGCGCGAGACGCCGAGAAGTCGCGCTGCGGCGACGTTAATCTCCTCGATGTGACCGACGCGGTCGAAACTGACATAACCGATCGGTGCAAAATCGAAAAGATCGACATAACGTTGAATGGCCGCTTCCAGTGTCGTCCCGGGATGTTTGAAGACGGGCGCATTAGCCGAATTCCCGGTCGCGCCATTTTTTCTGGCCGTTCCGTTAGCCGAAAGTTTTCGCAGCCCACGCGACCCTTCTTTCATTTTCTTCATGTCCGTCCGAATAACTTCGCGCGCGATTCCGCTAGCCGATGTCCCAGGTTTGCGATGAGCGCGGTTTAGTTTGCGTTTTACTGTCCTGGTCGGGCGCTTCATTGCCGGCAATTCCTTTTCGCGGGAATGTTACCACAAATGGACCAAATCGCGCAGCCCGAAGCTAGCTCACCGAGAGCTCGACGGAGTCTCGCCTTGCCAATTTGTGCCCGCGAAGATGTTGGCTGGTAGGGCGACGCTCTGTGGAGCCGCATCCAAAACATCATTTCACCCGCGGCTCGACGGAGTCTCGCCCGACCAATCTGGGCACGCGGAAATTTTTGCTCGGGAAGCGCACGACTTACCTGCTGTCTCAGTGCGCGCGTTACGCGCAAATTCTTTTCCGGATGCGAAATGCCGGAGAGTATCTATGAAGCTGCTGGAGAAATTGGGGCCGTTCGATCGGAAATCGGGAAAGCTGAATGTGGTCATCAAAAGCCCAAAGTTGCCGGAACAAAGGAACTCTTTCGTCTCAACTAACTTAAAACCGACAGTTCTGTCGAAGGATTGCACTCGCCTGCCGCCAAACTGAAAAACGAAACACCGATTCTCGATGATCCTGGCGAATCGGAGAAGGTCACTTCCCGCGCTCGCCTGAGTATCGGCGAATTATTACGGAAACCATTCGATGTTCGTTCGATCGCGCTTACCGGGCTATTCGTGCTCGCGATTTTTTACACGATGTATTTCATGCGATCGGTGCTGCTGCCAATCGTGCTCGCAGTCCTTTTAAGCTACCTTTTTCGCCCGATCGTACGTGCGTTGGCGCGAGTAAAGGTTCCTTCCATCATTGGTGCTGCCGTCATTCTTGTGGCGCTGCTCGCGCTCATTGGCTACGGCGTCTCGTCGCTCATGGTGCCCTTCGCCAGCTGGCTGGAAAAAGCTCCCGCCGGACTCTCGGAACTCCAGCACAAGCTGATGCCGTTGAAAAAATCGATGACGCAAGTGGCGCAGGCTAGCGGCGAGATCGAAAAACTCGCAACTCCGGATTCACCGACCAAGACGGCGGTGGAAGTGAAGAGGCATCCCCTTACCGAGATGCTCTACATGCGCACTCCTGAATTTATTGCCGGCGCCGTTCTGCTCTTCATCCTCCTCTACTTCCTTCTTGTTTATGACGGAGTGTTTATGAGCAAGGTCATCGAGTTAATGCCCACGCTCTCGGACAAGAAAACCGTAGTCTCGATCGCGCATGACATCGAGTCGCATGTGTCGCGTTACCTGTTGACCATCACAATCATCAACAACTGCCTCGGCATTGCGGTCGGGACAATGGTCGGGCTACTCGGGCTGCGCAACCCGATCATGTGGGGGGTGATGGTCGGCGTTTTGAATTTTGTTCCTTATCTCGGAGCGCTCACCGGTATGGTCTGCATGACCATCGGCGCCGTCTTAAGCTTCGATAGCCTTAGTTACGCGCTCCTTTTCCCCACGGTCTATCTCGCTTGCGGTGCGCTCGAAGGCAACTTCATCACCCCGTGGGTGATGGGGGTGATCCCTCACTTTAAACCCGGTGATCATCCTGATTTCACTTACATTCTGGGGCTGGATGTGGGGAATTGTCGGCGTGATCTTGGCCGTCCCGATCCTGGCTGCTCTTAAGATTTTCTGTGCTCATATCGAGCGGATGGCGCCGATCGCAGAATTCCTGAGCTGAATTTTCGCGCTAAGTGCTACACTCATAGGTGGTACAAAGAACGACGCGCCTCCCGTTCCAGCCAACGGCGGAACGGATAAGCGCGTTTAACTCAGAAGATTACGATTTAATCTTCGTCGAGGATAACTCGATCAACCAGCATGCTGTCACCTTCTCCGGCGTAATGAACACGCACTGGCACCCCGACTTTCACTCTGGTGCGAACGGTCGTTTCATCGAGCTCTTTGCCGCTCCTGGTCACGTAAACGACCTTTTTCCCAAAGCGGTAATGTTTTGGACCCGCTGTCTCTTTCAGCACAATGGTCCTGCGGGGAGTGAACTCAGTGATGGTTCCGCTTCCCTCGGTCGTGGTCGTTGTTTCCGATACCTGCGCCCATGCCAACGGGGCCGCCAACGCCAACGCCATGCTTAATATAACTTTCTTCATTTTTCCCTTTCTCTTTTCCTAATTTGCCTACACCCAACCGAGTGAATCTCCGGCACCTCCAATCGATTATCCCTTTTACGGGGTTGGTATGATCCGCGCTTGCCGGACAGACGCCTCAGTCTGAAAGACGCAGGCTTTAAAAGTCTAAGACGAGGAAGAGCGCCAGGATATTCAAACAGAATGTGGAAATTGCGACGTACGACACCAGTGATCGGTTCAAGATCTCCTACGTCCAATTTCAACGCCGTTCGGTTGAGGTTCGAATGCGCGCAGATATTGCAGATCGAATGCCCGAAGAGCGTTTTCGACCGTGTTCCCGATACCGACAATTCCATTTTCCAGGCTGTGTCCAAGCAAGACGACGAACGTGCTTCGGCGGCGGCTCAGTTGCGGTCGGCGCATAGCGCTCGGGCTGCGCGGGTGGAGAGCGCAATAGCGCTCCATTCGATCTCTCATCCACGGATCTGAGTGCCGGATACCGCGCGCCAATAGATGCCTGCTCATCCAATCAGGGAACGCGCATCGCGAAAATATTGGATGCACGCTCGCGTTCCAAGCCCCAGAGAGGAAGAAAGTTGTTCACTTTTCGGGTCAGGATTTTCCTGACCTGCTAATCGTCATCCAGCCCGATTGCTGGCGACGAAACTCTATTCAAAGATGGAGCGCGATGAATTGGCCCCGGCAACCGACAGATCGCTTAGATATTCTGCGTGCCAACGATCATTTTCGAGATTGGCAAACGCTCGACGACCAGCGCGTTTGTGTACTTTGCGATCGAAAATTTACCGGCCACGAGGTGTTGATTGACGCCGTGGGCGACGAGCTGGAACTTCATTGCCCGACTCCAAATTGCAAATCGGGTCTGCATCAGTGGGTATATCCGGGCAACCCACTTCTTTCCGAGGCCACTTACGAGGATTGGTGGCAGGCGCTTGGTTCAAGCGCTGCCGCCGATGGTACCGACGGCTTGCCCTCTCCCCAGCCCAGTTAAATTTATGATGACACCAACATTAACACACGACGGTTTCAGTTCCGCCACGGACGAAGCGCTGATGGGCGCGATCACGGACCGAAACGAGAATGCGCTCGAGGCATTGTATCAACGGCACGGCGAGACGTTGCGTTCCATCATCGAGAGCGTGATTCACGAGCAAGCCGAAGCGGAGGACGTTTTGCAGGAGACGTTGTTGCAAATTTGGAAGCAGGCGCAAAATTACGCGCCGCGGGTGGGGAAGCCGCTTGGCTGGCTAACGACCATTACACGGCGGCGCGCGATTGATCGGCTGCGCCGGCGGCAAGCCTACGTTCGAGTAAAAGATCGCTATCAGGAGCAAATAAACGAATTGCCCGGTGGTGCCAGTACGACGGTAGATGGCGACGAGGAAATGGAACGGGCCGATCTGCGCTGTTACCTGCGCGAACAGATGTCCGCCTTGCCGGAGTTTCAGCGTCAGGCATTGGAGCTGTCGTTTTTTAGGGGAATGAGTCATCGCGAGATCGCAGCCAGCACCAAAAACCCGCTGGGAACGGTGAAGACGCGTCTCGAGCTTGGACTGCAAAAATTGCACGCCTGGCTGAAACCAGTGCAACACAAGATCTGATGATGGGAGCAGATCACGTGGTGGAGAAGGATGCGCCGGGGCCCTGACGGGCTATGCGGGAAAACGTCGGGGCCCCCGGTCCGCTTCAGTGAAATGTCATCCCGAGCGAAACGCCAGACCGGCTCGGACTCGAGGGAGTCCGTTCTGAAACCTTTAGGGTAGGGCGACGGATCCCTCGACTTTGCTCGGGATGACGGTAAGTTCGCTTCATGGAAAAACCTCAGATCACCGCCTACCTCAAAACGTATTGCGGCTGGAGCGCTGGCGTTCGTGCTGTGCTTAACAAATACAGTTTGCCCTATACCGAAAAGGACATCGTCGCGAATCCGGCTTTTCGCTGGGAAATGGAGACAAAAAGTGGCCAGCCACTTTCTCCCTGCGTCGAGATTAACGACGAAATGCTGTCCGATGTCAGCGGCGAAGAAGTCGAGCAGTATTTGCTCGAGAACGGAATGGTGCAGCCGAGCGATGCAGTGACCGACGTTCCGCTCAACGCCCCGTGCGCAACCGAACAGCACGAGAGCAACGTGCAGATTAGTTTTTAGATCGTCCGTCGCCGTTATTTTCGATATCGAGGTTCCGCGCGCTCCGCCACCTCGTCATCCCGAGCGCTCCCGTGGGACCCTGTGGAAATTATCCAAATGTTTCGCGGCGGGATCCCTCGGGTGCGCTCGGGATGACCTGCGATTTTTGCCGCCCGACGCAACTTGAGGTTTTATCTGCGAAATCTATCGCTAAATTGTCGAAGCTCTTGCGATGAAGATTTTTCAGAAATCGTCTGGCAACGGCAAAAAGAAATCGAGCCGGCTCTGGCGATGGGGCTGGAAGATTTCCCTCCCCGCGCTGATCGGCGGCAGTGCGCTTGGCGTTTTGATCTTCTACTCTGCCTGGGCACAGACCTTCGACATGAAGAAGGTCGGGGAAATGCCGGAGCGGAATACCGTTTTCGATGTTGATGGAAAAATTTATAGCCGACTTGCAGGAGCGAACCGGCTCATCGTTTCGCTGAATGAAGTGGCACCTGCATTCGTCGACGCGCTGCTGGCGCGAGAAGACACTCGTTTTTTTCAACATAACGGAATCGACTTCTATGGGGTCGGCCGCGCCTTGGTGCGCGATTTGTTAAGTGGTTCGGCCCGGGAAGGCGCCAGCAGCATCACCCAGCAGCTTGCCCGCAATTCGCTTCCACTCGGCGGGCGCACCATCAACCGCAAATTGCTGGAAGCGATGGTGGCGTTGCGGATTGAGCACGAGTTTACCAAGCAGCAAATTCTCGAGCTTTATATCAACCGCATTTACTTCGGCGCCGGTTGTTACGGAGTGGAAACCGCCTCGCAGGCCTACTTCGGAAAGAGCGCCTCGAAATTGAACTTATCCGAGGCCGCTGTCCTTGCGGGCTTGATTCGTAGTCCGAATCGGTTTTCGCCGTTACGCAATCCTGATGGCGCCGCGTTGCAGCGCGACGCCGTGCTCAATCGAATGGTGGAATTGAAAAAGATTTCCATTGCTCAGGCGCAACAGGCGAAATCGTCGCACATCAATCCGCATCCGAAGAAGATGCCGATGATCCAGGAAAACTACGCGATGGATGCGGTGCAGCGCGACTTGAATGTGTTGCTGACGCCGGACCAGGTGGACCAGGGAGGCCTCTACATTTACACCACGCTCGACCCGGCTGTGCAAAACGTTGCTACCCAGGCTTTGGAATCGACCCTAACGAGAATTGAACACCAATCGAATTTTCATCATCCACTAAAAGCGAACTATCATCCGCCGGAAGAGGGCGAAGATAGCTCGATGCCTTATTTGGAAGGCGCGGTGGTGGTGATCGATAATGCCAGCGGTGGCATTCGTGCGCTGGTGGGCGGTCGCGATTATTCGCAGAGCAAATTCAATCGCGCGCTTCCGCCAGCCAATCGTCAGATCGGCTCATCTTTTAAGCCGTTTGTCTATACGCTCGCCTTTACCAATGGCCTGCTCCCGGGCGCGGCGATCAGCGACGGTCCCATTCAGCCCGGTGAGATAGATGGCGCGGGAAATTGGGCGCCGGGAAACTCCGACGGGACCTACGGCGGGATTCAACCCGCGTCCTACGGCCTGATTCATTCGCGCAACACCATGAGCGTGCGCATCGGACAATTCGCCGGACTCGACCAAGTGCAAAAAATCGCAACGACGTTAAACCTGAACGACAAAGCGCCGCACGGACCGGCCATTTACATCGGATCGTTTGAAACAAACTTAAAGGATCTGACTAGCGCATACAGCGCTTTTCCAAACGCCGGGGTGCGCAAACAAACCTATATCATTGAACGTATCGACGACCAGAATCATCAGCCGATTTATCGCGCCGCCCATCTTTCCGCCCCGGCGCTAGATCCGAGCGCGGCCTGGATGACTTCGCAGTTGATGGAGGAGGTGCTAACCCATGGCACGGCAGCCAGTGCGCGTTCACTCGGGTTTAAACTTCCGGCTGGGGGTAAAACCGGAACGACTAACGATTATAAAGATGCGTGGTTTGTTGGATACACCAGCGCGTTGACTTGTGGAGTCTGGGTCGGGTTTGATCAACCGACCACGATCATTCCGCGCGGCTACGGCGCGGCGCTGGCCTTGCCGGTCTGGGTGCAGGTGATGAACAAATCGGCGACGCGTTACCCGGCCAAGGCGCTCGAGCCGACGATGCCGATGGCGCGGGTAACCGTTTGCGCGGCTTCGAACGCCCTCGCCACGACCGGATGCCAAATGTCGGGTACCGCTTACGAAATCGTTTTGCCCGCCGATAAAGTTCCCACGCAAACCTGCCCCGTTCATGGAGGCGAACCGACCGAGTTCGCACAGCGCATCGAATCCATCCCGAAAGCGATCCCGAAGCTTTTTCAATCGTTCCGTAAATTTTTCGGCGGCAAATAATGGCGTGCGTTCAGCTCGGGCCGACTTTTAGGTCACCTTGTTGTGTGATTCCTGCGCAGAAAGCGGCAGAAGACTGCCGCAGTCCCGCCGCAATGAATCGAGTCGAATTATATATGATCTAATTATGGAAATTATCAGAGGCTAATGCTATGCTCTTTCCGGTGCATCGCTCGCCGTTTCGTCACGTTCTGCTTGTTTTCGCTCTCCTCCTGAGCGGATCCATTACTGCCGTCCGTGCCGCAGCTCCCACGCCCGGCCAGCTCGACACCACTTTCGTCCCCGCCCCTGGGACGAACGACACCGTAAATGTCGTCATTCCGCAGCCCGACGGAAAAGTGATTGCTGCCGGCCGTTTCACTTTCGCCAACGGTGTCCCGCGCAATCGGATCGCACGCTTCAATTTTGATGGCTCGCTGGACACCGGCTTCGATCCCGGCACGGGCGCGGATGGCGAGATTACCGCGGCTGTTCTTCAATCTGATGGCCGCATCATCGTGGCCGGCCGATTTACAAGCTTTAACGGCTTGACACACAATAGCATCTGCCGGCTGAACGCGAACGGAAGTGTCGATCAAACCTTCGGGCTCGGCAACGGGATCAACAACGCTGCGCTCGCGCTGGCGTTGCAAACTGATGGCCGCATTATTGTCGGCGGGCAATTCTCCCAGGTCGATCTGACCCAGCGGTTCAATCTCGCGCGGCTCAATAGTGACGGCAGCGTTGACTTGAGTTTCGATCCCGGCAACGGACCGAACGGCGACGTTAACGCGATTGTCATTCAACCGGATGGTCGAATTCTCATAGGCGGCACCTTTATCGGCTACAACGGTTTTGCCCGTGGTGGGGTGGCGCGGGTGTTGGGAAATGGCGCGCTCGATCCTTCATTCGATTCGGGTGTCGGCACTGGTGGAAATGTTTTCGCGCTGGCATTGCAACATAACGGCCAGATCGTGCTCGGCGGTCGTTTTGTTCAATACTCCGGGATCAATCGCAACTTTATCGCACGCGTCTTTAGTGACGGCTCGCTCGATTTCGGATTTAATCCGACGCCCAACGATTGGATTCAATCGCTCGCGGTCGAACCCGACGATCGCATTCTTGTGGGCGGCTTCTTCACCGGAATAAACGGATTCGGGCGTAATAGCATCGCGCGCTTGAATACAAATGGGTCAGTCGATCTCACCTTTGATCCGGGGGCCGGGTGCGTCGGCTCACTAACAAATGACGCAACCCAGGTGCGCAGCATCGCCTTGCAACAATTCGGTCGCCTTTTAGCGGGAGGTGTCTTTACCAGCTATGACAATCAGCTGCGGGACAATATCGTGCGCCTTTTCGATGGCGCGCCATTCTTTCAAAATCTTTCGGCGCGAGCTCACGTTTTCACCGGCGAACGGATCCTGATCGCCGGTTTCATTATTGGAGGGACGGAAAACAAAAGGGTCCTTATTCGCGGGCTTGGGCCGGCACTGGCTTCCTTTGGCGTTCCCGCTCGCCTGGCGGATCCGACTCTTTCCTTATACGATCACACCGGCGCGCTTATCGCAGCTAACGACAATTGGAAAGCCACGCAACAGACGCAGATTCAGGCGACGGGGTTAGCACCGCCGAACGACTTCGAGGCCGCCATTCTGATTAGCCTCTCCCCCGGGGCCTACACCGCCTTTCTCCAAGGCAAGGCGATGACCAGCGGCATTGGGCTGGCGGAAGTTTACGATGTTGATCCGAATGTGAACGCGCAGCCGACGAACTTGAGCGCGCGCGCATTTGTTGGGACTGGGAGCGACGTCCTGATTGGAGGCACCATCATCGGTGGCAACGGCGCAAGTTTGCAGCGTGTCCTCGTGCGTGCGCTCGGTCCATCGCTTGCGAGCGCCGGAATAGCCACCCCACTGGCCAATCCGACGCTCTCATTGCGCGATGCCAACGGAAACGTCATCGCCAGTAACGACAACTGGAAGGATTCACAGCAGGCAGCTATTGCGGCGACTGGTAAGGCACCCCCGAACGATAATGAATCGGCCATCCTTGGGCTGCTCGCACCGGGAAACTACACTGCCATCGTTGCCGGAAAAAACGGAACTGCGGGCGTGGCCCTGATTGAGTTTTATAGTTTGCCCTGAGGGATCACAAGCTCTGCTCGCCGTTTCCCTCGGGAATTCTGAGGAGTTGGTAACGACTTCGCAGCAGGGACAATAACAGGCGCCAAGAATGGCGCCCGAAGTTCTTCCTACTGCTCCATCATCGGTATAAGTGTGCCAGGTGAGGGGGATGATGATTGCTCCTGGGCAGCTTTGATGGCACGGATCCGCTCTATCTTTATCTTGCGCTTGTTTCCATGCAATAATTGACCTGGCGGTATTGATGGCGAAGCGGTCGGTACCGGTGTCGGACTCGCCTCCGGTGTTGGTGTTGGAGTAGGCGTTGGAGTTGGGGGCGGGGTAGGCGTTGGAGTTGGGGTAGGTGTGGGAGTCGGAGTAGGCGTTGGAGTCGGGGTTGGTATTGGTGTTGGAGTAGGCGTTGGCGTCGGGGTCGGGGTAGGTGTTGGTGTTGGAGTAGGCGTTGGCGTCGGGGTCGGGGTAGGCGTTGGTGTTGGAGTAGGCGTTGGAGTTGGGGTAGGTGTGGGAGTCGGTGTAGGAGTGGGAGTCGGCGTTGGAGTAGGAGTCGGAGTCGGCGTCGGAGTGGGAATTGGAGTTGGTGTGGGAGTTGGACTTGGAGTTGGAGTGGGAGTTGGAGTTGGAGTCGGAGTGGGGGTTGGAGTCGGTGTTGGTGTAGGGGTTGGAGTCGGTGTTGGTGTAGGGGTTGGTGTAGGGGTCGGTGAAGCGGCTGGCGTAGAGCTTGTCACCTCGTTGGAACCGACGCTCTCAAGACTTCCCTTGTAGGCCACTACGGTATAATAATACGTACTGCCAGCCGCAGCGGTCGCGACCGTAGCCGACGTTGCCGTGCCGAGGATATCGACATGCTGGCTGTAGTTTCCCGAACTAGTTCCATAATAGACTCGATAGCCATCGATATCCGGGCTCGACGGACTAGCCTGCCAGGCCAACTTTAATCCCGTTGAGGCCGCGGTATCCTGCTGAAACAATCCGGTAAAGAGCAACAGCGTCGCGGCGAAGGCGGCACGGGGCAGAAGAATACTTGTGAGACTATGGAAGTTATGGTTAATACAGTAGTGTTAAGCACGGACCGTGCCGGGACTCGCTTCGAGATTAATCCGGGCCCGCAACCCATCAAAAACTCACCATTTAAGGGCAAGCGGGTGAAGGGAATCGAACCCTCGTGTCCAGCTTGGGAAGCTGGCATTCTGCCATTGAACTACACCCGCCTTTGAAGAATCTCAGACTTTAGATTTCGAATTGCCGATTAGCAACCGGCGCAATCATTACCAAGATAAAACATCGTCCGACGCCTGACATTTTCATCGCCATTTTTTGCCTTGTTTGCCGTCTTTCCCTAACATTCCGCAAAACACGCCCGGGGATGAGGTCGAGACATCTCTGACTTTATTCTCATCAATAGTTAGGGATTCCTCGGCTTTCGCTCGAAATGACAAAAAAGGCTCCGTACCGACAAGGAAGGAGGATTGGAACGATGTTTTTACCATCTCCGCAATTGCTCCGGTAACGGACAGCTCGCGCAATCGGAGGCATCGCGCAGGCAAAAATCTTCGTAGATTTGGAGCAATCCCTGTTGTCCGACCAAGGAGCGCACGAAGTCGCGTTGCCGCGGATCGCCGGCAAAAAGTCGCGCCGCCGCGATGCGCGCCGCTTGATTGGAAAGTTGGGCACGCAAATTTTTGTAATCGTTCCAGATTTCGCGGTCGTCATTGACTGCCAGTGGATAAACTAAATTGGCGAGAATCTCCGCGGCGCGGGAATTGCCGATGAGCGCGAGTGAAGAAGACGCGCTCGCGGCCGCGAGGCTATAGTGACGACTCCAAAAATCGTGCCTCAAATCGGTGAGAAATGATACCAGCGGTGTGGCCTTGCTCGCGCCAGCGAGTGCCGAAAATGTTTTCCACTCCGCTACCATCACGGCCAGAGCGCCGAGCCGGCGATGCGGATGATTGAGTGGACGCGCGCCGCTCGTTTTCCAAAGTTTCGCGGGTAGGACCAACCGCGAAAACTGTTCGCGATATTTCCACCAGCGGTCCCATAACGAACGCAGATAGCTGCGGGTCGATTTTCGTTGCCGGTCCAAATCGGGCGTGTCGAGAAATCCTGCGAAACCGAAGAGCAACGCCTCGGCGTCTTCTCGCCGTTTCCGCAAAAAAGCCAACGGCAAACGCTGGGCCAGCAGTGTAAACGGCAGTCGGTTTTGTTTGTAACCGAGCGCCTCGGCGATCGCCTGGAATAACGCCTCATCGCGTCCATGCACTTCGATGCGCTGGCGGAGTCGATTGGCCTTTTGTCGTAACCGAAACTTCGCCGCTGCCTCCAAAACACTTGTGACGCGCTCTGCCTCCAGATTCCTCAACGGCGCAACACAACGACCGGCGTGGGCGAGCGGAACCATCCCGGCGGCGGCATCTCGGAGCGCGGCCAGATCGAGTTGAATTTGGGGCACGTTTCGATGAGTGCTGGTGCGGGCAAAAAATTCAACGCCACTTCGTTCTAGAAAAACGTGCAGAATAGCGTCGTCGAACGCAGGATTAGTAGCATGGCCGTGCAATTCCCAATTGCGATCGAGCAAATCGATTTCGATCGGGCCGCGCAAGATTGGCCCGCCGGCGAGTCGAATGGCGGCATCCTGAAAATCGGGACCGGCCTCGCGATTCCAAAAACCAAACTGAACGATCTCAACCAATTCTCCAACAAGCGTTTGGAATTTTCGGCCAAATTCACCGGCGAACCAGCGCGCCTGCAGTTCGAGCTCGTTAGGAATCTTGGGTGCCGCGAGCAACGGTCGTTCGCGCACCCGAGCGGTTTGCTTCCGTATCTCTGCATAGCGATCCATTGAATGCATCCCCGAAGTTTCCTAGCGTAATCTTCAAGGAACGGCGATCTCGAAATCGCGGACTGTCCCTAAAATCGGCTCCAGCCCATCTGTCTTCTGTCATCCTGAGCGGCGCAGGCGACGAAGGATCTCTCGAAGTTCATGTGATAATCGACCTGTCGTGTGGTCCCTCGGTCCGAGCCGGACTGGCGTGTCTCCGCGGCTCGGGATGACGGCGACGCCCTAGGTGGCGCTGGAAGTAGCAGTCGCTCCTTGAAGTGGCGTTTCGGTCGCCGGCGGAAAGCTAAGATTTTGGCGGAGATAATCGCCGATCCTCTCGACCTCCGCCGCGCGCGAACGCGGGAAGATGAAAGAATATTTCTGGCCGCGTCCCTCCGCTTGAAAGATGACGAGATTTTCGGAAAGAAACTTCGGCTCGCGCGCGATGGTCATACCATCGAGCTCGATCGTTTGTGCGACTGGTTTGGATCCTTTCCGCCCGACGAAAGTCAACTTGCGCGGTTCTTCGTTGGTGGCGACGAGGGCGCCGAAAAGATTGGGCGGGATGCGGCGGCCACGGCCGCTCACGCAGGGAACAGCCCAGGCGATGGTTTCGCCGAGCAAGTTTTGCTTACTGAAAACAGGCGCCAGTTTTGCCGGCAGGTTCAGCGGTAATGTCGCTTCGCGATGGAAAAACGCTGGTTCGTTTAGCTTTCGCCAAACCAGCCAGAGTTTCACTTTGGTCGCACGCAAGATTTTTGGCGCAAAATAAAAGAAGGCAGCGAGAGCGATTAAAAAAATCGAGAACGCGATAATTGGGTGATAGTGCAGCAGCGCGAGCCCTCCGATGACTACTGCATCCTCGCCGACGCTGAGCGCAATATTTGAGAAGGGCTCCGGCGATGTGTTTGAAAGGAGCCTGGTCGTAGCCTTGGCCGTGTGCGTCGCGAGCGCGGTGGTGCCGGCGAGCAGCACAATGATCACATCCAGCGTCGGGCTGGAATGTCCGAGCACCTGGGTGGCGAGAAGCGCGCCTCCGATCGGTCGAATGATGGTATGGACTGCGTCCCAGATGGAATCAATCCACGGAATTTTATCGGCGAAAAATTCGAGCAGGAAAAGAACACCGGAAATGGTGATAACGATTGGCTGGCCCAGGATAGCGAGCGATTGATATTGAGGCGCAAGAACGATCCAGTGGAAATGAATGGCAAGGCCGGTGGCGAAAACGGTGAGGTAAAGATTTAGTCCCGCCAGACAGGCAAGGCCGAGCGCGACACTCAGGAGATTCAATCTATCCACGCGAAATTATCGGTTCGCGGAAATGATTGTCACGTGCGAGTTACAATCGAGATCAAATGACGAAATCCGAATGACGAAATAATGAAGAAATGACTAAGCCCGAATGAGTTGGTGAATCGGGTTTTGCCATTTGGATTTGGTCATTCCTTCGACATTCGACATTCGACATTCGTCATTTCATACTGCGCCGTGCTCGATATTCGAATCGTTCGCGAACAACCAGATTTTGTGAAGACCCGTTTGGCGCTTCGTGGCGGTGGTGACGAAGCGAAGATCGATGAATTGCTGCGAGTCGATGCGGAACGGCGCAAAGCGGAGACTGCACTGCAGGCGCTCAACGCCGAGCGCAAGAAACTAAGCAAAGAGATCGGCGGAATGCGGAGTCGCGGGCAGGATTCTCCCGAGTTGGAGAATCGGGTTCGCAAAATTGGGGAAGAGATCGCGCGCTTGAACGAAGACGTAAACCTGGCAGACACGCAACAGAAAGAAATGCTTCTGGAGATTCCTAATCTGCCGCATTTCAAAGTGCCGGTCGGGAAGGACGCCAGCGCCAATCCCCTTGTGCGTTCGTGGGGATCGAAACCGAAACTCGACGATCCGTTGGATCACGTCAGCATTGGTACGAATCTCAAACTCTTTGATCTGGAACGCGCGTCAAAGTTGAGCGGGAGCGGTTTCATTTGTTTTACCGGCGCCGGCGCGCGGTTGGAGCGAAGCTTGATCCAGTTCATGCTCGATCTGCACACGCGCGAGCATGGTTACGAAGAAATGAGCCCGCCCTTTTTAGTGCGGCGCGAGTGCATGATCGGAACATCGCAGCTCCCAAAATTTGAAGCCGACATGTATGGGCTCGAAAATAATCAACTTTTTCTCGCCCCCACCGCAGAAGTGCCGGTAACAAATTTCCATCGCGAAGAAATTTTGAGTGCGAGTGAACTGCCGAAAAAGTATGTCGCTTATACGCCTTGTTTTCGACGAGAAGCGGGTTCAGCTGGCCGTGAAACGCGCGGGATCATTCGCGTTCATCAATTCGACAAGGTGGAATTGGTTAAAATTACAACCCCGGAGAGTTCCTACGAGGAGCATGAGACCCTGACAGCCGATGCCGAGAGAATTTTGCAATCGCTCGAGTTGCATTACCGCGTGATTGAACTTTGTGCGGGTGATCTCGGCTTTGGTGCGACCAAGACCTACGACATCGAGGTTTGGTCGCCGGGACAAGATACCTATCTGGAAGTTTCGAGTTGCTCGAACTTCTCGGATTTTCAGGCGCGGCGGATGAATCTGCGGTTCAAGGATGCGGAAGGCAAAAACCGTTTTTGTCATACCCTGAATTGTTCAGGCCTGGCCTTACCACGATTGTTTGCCGCATTGATCGAGAATGGTCAGCAGAAAGACGGTTCGGTGCGGCTGCCGAAAAAATTGCTGCCCTATTTTGGCGCTGAGCAGATTCGGTAGGATTAGAAGGCGCGCCCACTTGCCGCTCCTTTGAATAAATTGTAGGGCAGGCGCTCCCGCCTGCTGACTAAAGAGAGCGGCAACCGACGCGGTTGCCCTACAATTGCAGATCGAGTTGCTTGCGATCTCCCTCTGAAGTTATCGCTTCACTGGAGGGCAACGGGAGCTCGTAGCCCAGACGCTCGGCCAGCCGTTGCGCACTCTCCGGAGCGAACCCTTCGAAATGATTGTTCACGTAGGCATAGACGGCACGAATATCAGAAAGTTGTCGCTCGATCTTTAAGGCCCAGCTTTCCAGCGCGGCTTCGCGTTTCCAAAGCAGTTTTCCGTAGCGATGCCGGTGTTTGCCGTCCCGGTCGTATTTTGTGGTGTAATCACCGAGCAGCCGGACATACAGAAAGTCGGTTGTACGCGGCTGAAATTCGAAAGGCGCAAGATTCCGCTCGTTCAGCGGCGAAGTATCCGCCCAAACCCAGCAGATCCGATGTTTTTCCAAAAGATGAATGAATTGCGGCCGATGCCAGCCGGGATGCCGAAATTCGATGGCAAAACGAAAATCCCGCGGCAATTGCTCGACGAATGTCCGAAGCGGCACTTTCCCATCCCTTGGAAGAAATGACGGCGGCAATTGGACGAGGATGATGTGTAACTTGGGTGCGAGCGGTTCAACCGCGCGCAGAAACCCGCTCAACTCTGCTGAACAATCGCGCAGTTTGCATTGGTGCGTGATCTCGCGTGGCAGTTTGCATGAAAAACGAAAGTGCGAAGGAGTAAGATCGAGCCAACGGCGCACCGAATCAGACCCCGGAGCTGCGTAGAATGTCGAATCAATCTCAACCGTGGGAAAATAGCGCGCGTAAAATTCCAGCCAGTGGGATTGAGGCAGGTCGCGCGGATAAAAAATCTCGCGCCAATCCTCGAAGCTCCAGGCACAAGCCCCAATCCGGATTTTCTGTTGGTCATTAAGGTTCACCGCCTCCAAGTTACTTCAGACTTGGGCGAACGAAAAAGCACCAACGTTGTCTAAGAACCAGCCCTCCGGGAGTCTCGTTTTTGGGCCGGGCTAGTTTGACTGGGTCACGGAGGCAAGTACCCTGCCACGTTTCATGCGAATGCGACTGCTTATTATTGTAATTGGAGGGCTCTGTCTCGCCGATGCGGGACAGGCATCCATCATTTTCCGGCCGGGAGAAAAAGTAAAATATGTCGCTCCCGGGGAAGAGGAAATCAGCGGAAACGCGCAACAGCTTTTCGACAAGGCACAAGAGGCGGAGAAACAAGGAAATATGGGCCGCGCAATCAAGGTTTATACTCACCTTTTGCGGAAGTATCCCAAGGATGCCCTGGCTCCAGGCGCCACTTATCGGGCGGCGCAATTGCTCGAGTTCGAGGGTGATTATATGAAAGGGGCAAACACTTATCGCTGGCTGGTGGAGAGATATCCCAGTAGCCCCAATTTCGACGAAGCGATCGAAGGCCAGTTTCGCATTGGCGAAATGTACCTTTCGGGAAAGAAGATAAAGCTGCTGGGAATTCCGATTGGGACCTCGATGGATCGTGCAGTTGAAATCTTCGCGGCGATCGTGCGGACCGCACCTTTTGGCAGATATACTGCCCGGGCACAGTTCGATATCGGCCTGGCCCGGCAGAAACAGTCTGCGAATGATGCCGCGATTCAGGCCTACCAAGCGGTGATCGACAAATTCCCGAACGATGCAATTGCGGCCGATGCGCAATATCAAATCGGGTATATTTGGTACGAAGCGGCGCGTCTCGGGACTAATGACCAGGCTGCGACCCAAAACGCCAGGACCGCATTCGAGGATTTCCTGTTTCGTTACCCGAGGAGCGAGAAGGCGCCCCAAGCGCGCGAAAATCTTCAGCGTCTGCAACAGAAATCGACTGGTGATGCCATGAAGGTTGCCAAATTTTATGATAAATCGAAAGCCTATCGCGCGGCCGTTATTTACTATAGCCAGGTAATTCGAGAGCAGCCCGGGTCATCTGCGAGCGCGGAGGCCCAAAAACGGATCGATCAAATTCGCGCGAAGGTGGGCCCAACAGCTTTGACGGCCGCCGTTGCGGTGAATGAGCCGAAGAAAAAGCAAGTGGTTTCCCGAGCTCCTGCCGGCAATTCTCGACCTGCATTCCGCAACAGCGACGCCGAAGTTGCTCCACTCCCGCCGGCGGAACAAGATTCGAACTTGCCGCCGCCGGCTTCTCTTTTGCCGCCGACAACGACTGCGCCGGAGCCGTCTCCGAGCCCGGGGTCATCGCCCGCTCCAGAGGCGGCTGCTACACCCGAGCCCTCCCCCTCGCCTGACTCTGCCGCTTCGCCGGCGCCGTGAAAAATCTTCTCGCCGCGATCTGTTTGATTCTTACCGGTTGCCTCGGCTACCACGTGGGGCCGGTGAAGCCTGGCGTTCTGCGCGATGTCCACCTTGTTGCGGTGCCAACATTTGAAAACAAAACCTTACTGCCGCGTATCGAAGTGCTCGTTACCGACAGCGTTATCAAACAACTGCAACAGGATGGGACTTACAAGATCGCCGAAAAAAATAATGCCGATGCCGTCTTAAAGGCTGAAATCACCGAAATCAATCGCACCCCGGCGCGATCGGTGCGCGGAAACGTCCTTGCGACGACGGAGTTCAACCTCACCATGCACGTAAAGTATCAACTGGAAACACGCAGTGGTACTTTGCTCATGCCCTCTGGGGAAGTGGTGGGTACCACCAGTTTTTTCGTTGGCACTGATGTTACAACCGACGAGCGACAGGCCTTGCCCTTGGCGGCCGAGGAGCTCGCGACCCATCTTGTGACCCAATTGAGCGAAGGCTGGTGATTCCTCATGAAAGGCGAGGAGCACCTGTGGGGAGTCCTCAATGACAAGCTCGATACTCTGCTCGCGACCAATCACATGGCCGAAGCGATCCGGGTAGGCCAAAGCGCGCTGGAAATCGCCAAACGCAGCTTCGGAGCAGGGGACGTTAGACTGGCGCTCAGTTACGAGAAACTTGGTTTGTTGCATGAGCAGAACGGCGATCGCGTGGGAGCAAAGGCTTATCTGGTCAATGCTCACCGGCTACTGGCCAGGATGCGACCCGCCGATGATGAAGCTGTTTTTCGGTCTTCCCGGCGACTGGGGCAGCTCTGCAATGAACTTGGCCATACTGAGGAAGCGATCGACTTTTATGAGCAAGCAGTCGCAGCGACTCTTCAGCTGCCCAACCTACCGTTTTCTGATCTCGGCGCACTGCTGAACAATGTTGCTCTTATCTGCCGCAAAGCCGGCCGCGCCACGGCGGCTGAACCATACTACCTGCGCGCTCTCCAAATTTACGAAGCGCAACTCGGGCCGGAACATCCCGATGTCGCCTCGGTGCTGAACAATCTCGGCGTCTTTTATACAAACGAGAAGCGTTTTACC
>Ga0209689_1000895_pt1 | contig 21680 bp, 17 predicted proteins | sample GraSoiAngelo_149_FD_187119 | JGI IMG/M metagenome (GOLD analysis project Ga0209689, IMG submission 187119) | Grasslands soil microbial communities from the Angelo Coastal Reserve, California, USA - 14_1009_09_30cm (SPAdes) (version 2) | ecosystem: Environmental > Terrestrial > Soil > Grasslands ... | reverse complement strand
AGCCTGGCGGACGCCTTCGGCAAGCATCCGAGGACCTTCGACGACCTCTTCACGAACATGATCGAGGTCGGCGAATCCGGCGGTATCCTCGACGTGGTCCTCCAGCGCCTGTCCGTCTACATCGAGAAGGCCGCGGCCTTGCGTCGGAAGGTCAAGGCCGCCATGATCTACCCCCTCACGATCGTCAGTGTCGCGCTCATCGTCGTCATCTTCATGTTGACCTTCGTGATTCCGACGTTCGCATCGATGTTCAAGAACCTCGGGGCCGACCTCCCCCTCCCGACGAAGATCGTGCTCTGGCTCTCCAATTTCGTGCAGAGCTACATCCTCCTTATCCTGGCGGCCCTGGCCGCCGGCATCTACGCGCTCCGGCGGTACTACAAGACGGAAGCGGGCCAGATGATGATCGACGCGCTCCTGCTCAGGCTCCCGGTGTTCGGCGTCCTGATCCGGAAGGTGGCGGTGGCCCGGTTCACCCGCACCCTCGGCACGCTCATCTCCTCGGGTGTGCCCATCCTCGAGGGCCTCCGTATCACGGCGCGCACCGCCGGCAACAAGGTGGTCGAGAAGGCGGTGCTGACCACGCGCGCGGTGGTCACCGCGGGCGGCACGATCACGGAGCCCCTGAAGACCTCGACGGTGTTCCCGCCCATGGTCATCCAGATGATCAACGTCGGCGAGCAGACCGGCGCGCTCGACGCCATGCTCGGGAAGATCGCCGACTTCTACGATGACGAGGTGGACACCGCGGTCGGCGCGCTCACGGCGCTGCTCGAGCCGTTGATGATCGTCTTCCTCGGCGTCGTGATCGGCGGCTTGGTGGTGGCGATGTATCTCCCCATCTTCCGCCTCGTCACGCTGGTCAAGTAATCGGGGCGGTGGACGCGCTCGACCAGACGCACCTGCTGCGACGGTTCGCATGGGCGCGGCTTGCCGTCGCCGGGCTCCTGCTGACCGCCGCCGCCGTGCTCTCGCTCGTCACCGTCCCGCAGATCAACCTCAACGGCTTCGGGGTCGCCGTCCTGGTCATCGCGGCGTCCTCGGCGGGCGTCCTCGGCATGCACGGGCGCCTGGTGCCGCCCCGGGGAATGGCGTCGCTGATCCTCGGGCTCGACGTCGTGACGACGACGCTCATCGTGCTGATGACCGGCGGGCCCCAATCGGTCTTCGCGTTCCTCTATGTGCTCGTCATCATCGCGTCCTGCGTCCTCCTGTCGCGGCAGGGCGCGCTGGTGGTCGCCGCGGCGGCGAGCCTGCTGTTCACCGCGGTCGTCGTCGGCCGGACGATCGTCCCCTTCGCCGCCCTCCTCGACGCCCCGAACGAGATGACCGCGCTCGAGGTGATGACGATGTTCATGAACACGGGGACATTCCTCGTCGTCGCCATCACCGCGGGCAGCCTGGCCGAGCACTACCGCTCGGCGCATCACGAGCTCGAGGACCAGCGAAAGGACTTGAGCGACCTCCAGGCCTTCAAGGATCTGGTCTTCCAGTCGGTGGGCGCGGGCCTGATCGCGTTGGATGGCGGCGGACGAATCACCGCGTATAATCGGGCCGCGGCGGACATCACCGGGGTGACCCCTGCGCGCGCGCTCGGCGCGCCGTGGCACGCGATCTTCGGCGATGGAGTGAATCTCGCGGAGACCCTGGCGGCCGTCCAGAACGACCCGCGGGCGTTCCGGCGATACGAGCTCAGCCTGCGGCCGGGGAGCGGCGGCGCCGATGTCCCGGTGGCGATCACCTTCTGGGCCCTGCGCTCGGGCAGCGGACAGACGGTGGGCTTGATCGCGGTGTGCGAAGACCTGTCGTCGATGAAGCAGATGGAGGCCCGCGTCCGTCAGGCCGACCGGCTGGCCACGGTGGGGCGCATGGCCGCCAACATCGCCCACGAGATCCGGAACCCCCTCGCGTCGCTGACGGGCGCGATCGAGGTGCTGGCCCGCGACGGAGACCTCGGCGGAACGCGCGACCGGCTCGCGCAGATCGTGGTTCGAGAATCCGAGCGCCTGGATCACATCATCAAGGACTTGCTCGACTACGCGCGGCCGGCGCCGCTGGTGCTCCAGCCGATCAACCTCGCCGACACGCTCGACGAGGTCCTGCTGCTGCTCGAGCACCGGCCGGTGCCTGACAACGTCAAGATCGTACGGGCGTACGATCGGGAGCTGGCGGTCGAGGCCGATCCGCAGCAGATCCGCCAGGTGTTCTGGAACCTCTGCCTCAACGCGCTCCAGGCGATGGTGGAGGGCGGCGAGCTGCAGGTGGCCGCGCGCCCGGAGGGCCGGGTGGTCCAGGTCCGGGTGTCCGACGCCGGGCACGGGATCCACGCCGCCGACCTGCCGCACATCTTCGAACCGTTCTTCTCGACCAAATCGGAGGGGAGCGGCATCGGGCTGGCCCTCGTCCACCGCATCGTGCAGGAACACGGCGGCGACATCGATGTTCGGAGCCACGCCGGGCAGGGAACCGTCTTCACGATCACGCTACCGGCCGGCGATGCCTGACGCCCGCATCCTCGTCGTCGACGACGAAAAGAGCATGCGCGAGTTCCTCGCGATCATGCTCAAGAAGGAAGGCTACGACGTCATCGTGGCCGACGGCGGCGACTCGGCGATCGACGTCCTCCGGCGCGAGCAGGTGGACCTCGTGGTCACCGACGTCCGCATGCCGACGACGGACGGTCTGTCGGTGCTGAAGGCCGCGAAGGACCTGTCACCCAACACGGCCGTCCTCGTCATCACCGCCTTCGCGTCCACCGAGACGGCCGTCGAGGCCATGAAGCTCGGCGCCTACGACTACATCACCAAGCCGTTCAAGCTGGACGAGATCAAGCTGATCGTCGCGAACGCGCTCGAGCGCAAGCGGCTGCGCGACGAAAACCTCTATCTGAAGCGCCAGCTCGAGACCCAGCGTCGCTTCGAAAGCATCATCGGCAAGAGCCCCAACCTCCTCGAGGTGCTCGACACCGTCCGCAAGATCGCCGAAAGCCACTCCACGGTCATGATCACGGGCGAGAGCGGCACCGGGAAGGAGCTGATCGCCCAGGCCATTCATCAGCAGAGCAACCGACGCGATAAGCCATTCATCTCGGTCAACTGCGGCGCCATTCCCGAGACGCTTATCGAGTCGGAGTTCTTCGGCCACGTCAAGGGGGCCTTCACGGGGGCGGTCGCGAACAAGGTCGGGCTCTTCTCGGCCGCCGACGCCGGGACTCTCTTCCTCGACGAGATCACCGAGGTCCCCCAGACGCTCCAGGTCAAGCTGCTCAGGGCGATCCAGGAACGCGAGATCCGCCGCGTCGGCGAGGCCAAGGACATCAAGGTCGACGTCCGCCTCATCGCCGCGTCGAATCGCGACCTCGAGCAGGCGGTGCAGGAGGGGAACCTCCGCGAGGACCTCTTCTACCGGCTCAACGTCATCCCCATCCACCTGCCGGCGCTGCGCGAGCGGCGCGAGGACATCCCCCTCCTCGTCGATCACTTCATCCACAAGTTCTCGTCCGAGCTCGACAAGGAGGTGCGCCGGGTTTCGCCCGAGGCGATGAGCCTGCTCGAGCAGCACCAGTGGCAAGGCAACATCCGCGAGCTCGAGAACGTCATCGAGCGGGCGATCGTGCTCGGATCCGGCGAGCTGCTCGGCGTCGAGGCCCTCCCTGAGAACGTCCGGCGGCCGCGAGTGGTGCGCGACGTCGAGCCGGACTTCCCCGACGACGGTCTGGACCTCGAGGCGACCCTCGATCGCATCGAGCAGCAGTACCTTCGGCTTGCGCTCGACCGCACCGGCGGCGTCCAGACGCGGGCGGCGGAGCTGCTGCACATGACCTTCCGCCAGTTCCGCTACAAGGTCCAAAAGCACGGGCTCGGACGGCGGGGTGATCGACTCGACTGACAATTTTTGCGGGGCGGCTGACCCCTGCCGTCTGGGGGACAGGCCCCCGACCCTCCACGGAAGACCCCGCTCGCTCGTCCGTCCTCGACGAATCAATATCTTGGGGATAAACCCGGAGGCCCGCTATGGTGTGGCATCAAGCGTGCATCCTGTTGCCCGAGACGCGCCTGACGTCGGACTCGCCCAGGCCCGGCGGGGCGAAGAGGGGGACCGCAATGACTGGATTCGTAGCACGGAGCCGCGCGCAGCGGGGGTTCACGCTCATCGAGCTCATGATCGTGGTGGCGATCATCGGCATCCTCGCCGCCATCGCGATCCCGCTCTACGCGAATATCCAGGCGCGCGCCCGGATCGCCAAGGCCCAGGCCGACGCCCGGACCTTGGTCAGCGCGATCAGCATGTACTCGGCGACCTTCGGGTCCTTGCCGGCAGCCCTGGCCAACCTGACCGCCGCCAACACCATCTCCGGCGTGAGCGGCGGGCCGTTCATGAAGTCGGTTCCGAACGCGCCGGCCGGCTGGTCGGCCTATAGCTACTCGTCGAACCCGTGCGGCATCTTCACCGTGACGGCCACCGGCGACAGCACGACCGTCTCGTCGCCGTAGGCGTGAGCAAGAACGGGAGCCCGTTCCCCTGGATCACACCCGAAAAGACTAAGGAGTGACTATGTTGGGGTTCTGGCACAGGAAGCACCTCGGCCTCGGTAGCCAGCGCGGCTTCACGCTCATCGAGCTCATGATCGTGGTGGCGATCATCGGCATCCTCGCCGCCATCGCGATCCCGCTCTACGCCAACATCCAGGCGCGCGCCCGGATCGCCAAGGCCCAGGCCGACGCCCGGACCCTCGTCAGCGCGATCAGCATGTACTCGGCGACCTTCGGGTCCTTGCCGGCAGCCCTGGCCAACCTGACCGCCGCCGCGACCATCTCCGGCGTGAGCGGCGGGCCGTTCATGAAGTCGGTTCCGAACGCGCCGGCCGGCTGGTCGGCCTACAGCTACTCGTCGAACCCGTGCGGCATCTTCACCGTGACGGCCACCGGCGACAGCACGACCGTCTCGTCGCCGTAACGCCGCGCGCGCTGCCCGACCCGGGCGGGGGCCGTCACGCCCCCGCCCGCCGAGTATTATGAAGCCGATCACCCCGGCGACTACGTCTCCTCCCCGGCCCCGGCTCTCCGTGCTGCTGGTCCCGCTCGCCCTCGGGGGGCTCGCCTACCTGGGCTCGCTCGGAGCTGGCTTCGTCTGGGACGACAAGCACCTGATCGTCGGCAACACGCTGCTGCGCCAGGCCTCGCCCCTCCCCGCGATCGCCTCGGACTTCTGGCAGGAAGGGGAGCGGACCGACTTCTACCGGCCGCTGGTGAGTCTCAGCTACTTCCTCGAGTTCAGGCTCTGGAGGCTCGCTCCCGCCGGCTACCACGCCGCCAACCTCGCCTATCATCTGCTGGCGACGCTCGCGGTGACGTGGGCGGCGAGGCTGCTGTTCGCGAGCCCGGGCGCCGCCGTGCTGTCCGGCGCGGTGTTCGCCGCGCACCCGATCCACACAGAGTCCGTCGCGTTCATCGCCGGGCGGCCCGACGTGCTCGCCGGGGCGCTCCTCGTCGGCGCCTTTGCGTTCTTCGTTCGCGCCCGGGCTCGTCAGCGCCGGGTCTCGGCCGCGAGCCTCGCGCTCTTCGGCGCGGCCCTCCTCAGCAAGGAGACGGCGCTCACCTTCCCCGCGATCCTGATCGCGTACGAGCTCACCGCCGGCGCCGCGCCAGCCCTCCCGTCCGCGCCCGCCGAGCCTGTCGGCCGGCAGATCCGCCGGCTCGCTGCGCTCGTCTGGCCCTACCTGGCGACGGCAGGCGCCTATCTGGCCCTTCGTCTCCTCGTGCTCGGCGCCATGCTCGGCCGTGGCGTCGATCGGACGGGGCTCGGCGCGCGCTGGGTGATCACGCTGAACGCCCTCGGCGAGTATCTCCGCCTGCTGCTGTTCCCGTACCCGGCGGCGCCGGATCGGCTGCCGGACCCGGCGGTCGGGACGCCGACGGTCGCGGCGCTGACGGCGCTCGTGCTGATCCTGAGTGCCCTCGCGGGAGGCGGAGGGTCCGCGCGGATGCCGGCGTTCCTCTTCGCCTGGTTTCTCCTGACGCTCATCCCGGCGAGCCCCCTCGTGCCCGGGCGCGCGCCCCAAGTCGCCGAACGGTTTCTCTATATTCCGTCCGTCGCGTGGGCGTGGCTGTGCGGGTGGGCCGGGGCCCGGCTCTGGAACTCGGCGTGGTGCCGCCCGCCCGTCCGGCGCGGCATCGTGGGAGCCCTGGCGGCCGGCCTCGCGGCCGGCGCCATCGGCCTCACGGCGCTGCGCGAGCGCGACTGGCAGGACGAATACCGCCTGTTCAGCCGCATGGCAGCGTCCGAGCCGCGCTCCTACCTGGCGCCGCTCAACCTCGGAACCCTCTACGTCGGCGCCGGGCGGCTGCGCGAGGCCGAGGCCCAGTTCCGCCGCGCGCTCGAGCTCCGACCGACCTCGGCGCCGGCGCTCCTGGGGCTGGCGGTCGTCGACAGTCGCCTCGGCGAGCACGAGCGGGCCATTCGGTATGCCGTGCGGGCGCGCGACCTCGCCCCCGACGGCGACCTCATCCACGTGCAGCTGGGGGCGATCTACGGGATCGCCGGGCGCTACCCGGAAGCGGCCGCGAGCTTCCGCGAGGCGATCCAGCGCAACCCGCGGCGCCTCCAGGCGCGCGGAAACCTCGTCGCGGCGCTGGCCGACGCCGGCCGACCCGCCGAGGCGCGCTCCGCGCTCGCCGAGCTGGAGCGCCGCCTCACCGCCGAGGCCTACCCGGACCCCGCGGACATCCAGATGGTCGCGGCGCTCGAGGAGCGGCTGGCCACGACAAGGAGGTCGCCATGAAACGGACGCTCTTCGGCGTCGTCTTCGTCGTCTGGGCCGGCGCCGTCACGTTTGGCAACACCCTGTCGTACGGCTTCGTGTGGGACGACCACTTCCTGATCGGCGACAGCTACTTCGTCCGCCATTGGAGCGCGATTCCCCAGATCTTCGCGTCTCACTTCTGGGCGGGCCACGCCGACTGGAAGATGTACTACCGCCCGCTCATCAACCTCACCTATCTGGTCGAGTACCACCTGTGGGGCCTCCGGCCGCTCGGGTATCACCTCACCAACGTCGTCACCCACCTCGCCGTGTGCCTGCTCGTGCTCTGGATCTGCTCGATGCTCCTCCGCGACTGGCTCCTGAGCTTCACGGCCGCGCTCGCCTTCGCGGTGCATCCCGTGCACAGCCAGTCGGTCGCGTTCATCTCGGGACGGACCGACCTCGTCAGCACCTTCTTCTTCCTGCTCGCCTTTGCGCTCTACCACCGCTGGCGCCAGTCGAGCCGGTGGCCGACCTACGCCGGGGTCGCCGGCGCCTTCCTGCTCGCCCTCCTCTCGAAGGAGGTCGCGGTCACGCTGCCGCTCGTGCTCGTGTGCTACGAGTGGGTGTTCCCGGGACCGCCGGGCGGGCGGCCCTTCCTCGCGCGAGCCGCTCGGGGCGTCGGCCCGCTCCTCGCCCTGCTCGGAGTCTTCCTGACGGTTCGCATCTTCGTGATCAGCGACGTGCTCCTGACGCGAAGCGGCCCACTCCAGGCCGAGGCGCTCCCCCGCGTCCTCACGACGCTGAGGCTCGCGAGCTGGTACGCCTGGGTCACGATCATCCCGTACCCGGTCAGCCCCTCGCAGTCGGCGCAGGTCGTGACCTCGGTCACAGATCCGGCCTTCCTCGTCGCGGCGGCCGGGCTCGTCCCGCTGATCGCCGCCGTCGTCGCGGCCGCGGTCTGGTCGCGCGTCAGCCTGTTCTTCATCGCCTGGTTCTGGATCACGCTCGCGCCCTCCGTCGCCCTCAACCTCCTCCCCGGGTCCACGCCGATCGTCGCCGACCGCTTCCTCTACCTGCCGTCGGTGGGGGTGTGCATCCTGCTCGCCCTCGGGGTCCGCCGGCTGATCGGCGAGGTTCACGACGTCGAAGCGGAGCAGGTGCGGAAGGCTCCCGCCATCGCGTTCGCGAGTCTGGTCGTGCTCTTCGCGATCTTGACCATCTGGCGCAACGAGTACTGGAAGGACGACCTCCGGCTCTACTATCGGATGGAGGACACCGACCCGCAATCACTGATGGCCGTCGTCAACCTCGGGCTCATGCACCTCAGCCGGCTCGAGGCGAAGGAAGCCACGATCGACTTTCAGAAGGCGCTCGCGCTCGCCCCCAACAACGCTCGCGTGCTGGTCGGCTACGGGTTGCTCGAGGCGGAGACCGGACATCCGGACGAGGGACTGCGGGACGCGCTCCACGGCCTCGGCTACGAGCCCAACGAGGGGAGCCTTCACGCGATCGTCGGTCGCATCTACGTGGTCAAGGGAGACTACGACCGCGCCAGCGCGCACTACCGGGAGGCCGTGCGCCTGCAGCCCCACATCCCCGGCAACTACTTCGTGCTCGCGTGGACGCTCTTTCACGCCCACCACGTCCCCCAGGCGGTCAAGGCGTTCGACCAGGGCGAGCAGGTCGCGAGCGCGATGCAGTGGCGCCACCGGCTCGTCGACCGCCTCGGCGGCGAGCTCTTCGCCGACCTCGATCCCCCGCGCGCGATCGGCTACTGGGAGCGGTATGCCGCGGACCTGCGGAGCCTGCCCCAGCCGAGCCAGTGGGAGCAGTCGGAGATCACGACGGCGCGGGCGCAGGCAGAGAAGCTTCGCGGACGGGTCAAGTGATGCTCGCGGCCGCCGCGGTGATCGGGATCTTCGGGCTCGCCGTCGGGAGCTTTCTCAACGTCTGCATCGCCCGGCTCCCGGAAGGCAAGAGCCTCTGGTGGCCGGGTTCCGCCTGCCCGCTCTGCGGCGCCGCGATTGGCTGGCGGGACAACGTCCCCGTGCTTTCCTATTTCGCACTCCGCGGCCGCTGCCGCGCGTGCGGCGGACCGATCGCCTGGAGGTACCCGCTCGTCGAGGTCGTGACGGCGGGCCTGTTCGTATTGACGTTCCTCAGACTTGGCTGGACTCCCGACCTGCCGATCGGGCTCGCGCTGGTGGCGGCCCTGATCGCGATCACCGGGATCGACCTGCTCCACCAGATCATCCCCGACGTCATCACGGTGCCAGGTATCTTATTGGGGTTCCTGGCAAATTCCCTCGCCGGCCGCGTCAGCTGGCTCGACAGCGTCCTCGGCATCCTGGCGGGAGGGGGGATATTCTTCGTCATCATTTTCGTCAGCAAGGGCGGCATGGGCGGTGGCGATATGAAGCTCGGCGCGATGCTCGGGGCGTTCCTGGGGTGGAAGGTCGCGCTGATTTCCTTGTTGATCGCCGTATTATCCGGCGGCGGGGTGGCTGCAGTCCTGCTTCTCACGCGGGCCCGGGGGCGGAAGGATCCTGTGCCCTTTGGCCCCTTCCTTGCACTTGGAGGATTAGCGGGCTTGCTCTGGGGAGAGACACTCCTGGCATGGTACGTGGGCAGTTTCGGGCGGTAGACTCGTCTCATCGCCGCGCTGACCAGACGGCGTCCCCGCGGCTATCGGTCCGACCGGCGTCCTGCCGGGAGTCCCCCTCGCATCCGAACCGGACCGCGAACGGGGCAGGGGGAACCGTCGGTGGGCTCCAGAGCCGTGCTGGGGAGCGGCCGGGGCCAGGCCCCGGGTCGGCTGCGAATCGGTCGCCGCGAGCGCCTGGCGGGCGCAGGCCACCCGCGGCAGCGACAGCCGGCGCCGGCCGACGCAAGAGTGGCGGCCCTAAGGCCATTTCCGTCAGGCGGGTAACTAGGTGTAGTCGTCCTGCCACCTTGGCATCGCTCTCTGTAGTGGTTCCGGAAAAGTTGACCGCGAATTCGCCAACCACCTATACTTTCGTCATTATTTAACGGGGACTTTTGGGACATGGGCCTGTTCAGGAAGCGGAGGGAGAGCTTCGGGCTCGACATCGGCTCGAGCGCCGTCAAGGTCGTGCAACTTGACGGCGCGGGGCGAAGCTTTGAACTCCGCGCGTACGCGATGGTCCCGTTGCCCCACAACGCGATCGCGGAAGGAATCATCAAGGATCCGCCCGCCGTGGTGGCCGCGATTAAAGAGGCGGTCGGCAAGGCCGGCATCAAAACGAAGACCGCGGCCATCTCGGTCTCCGGGCGCGAGCTCATCGTGAAGAAGGTCCAGCTCCCCCGGGCGACGTCCAGAGAGATCGCCGACGCGATCCAGCTCGAGGCCGAGCACCACATCCCGTTCGCGATCGACGAGGTCTTCCTCGACTACCAGGTGGTCGGAGAAACCTCCAACAGCATGGACCTGATCCTGGTGGCGGTGAAAAAGTCGAAGGTGACCGAATACTTCGCCGTCGCCGAGGAGGCGGGGGTCAGCCCGGTCATCGTGGACCTCGATGGGTTCGCGATGGAAAACCAGTACGAGCTGAATGCCGCCGACACGGGCGGGGACGCCGTCGCGCTCATCGACATCGGCGCCTCCGTCATGAAGACGAACGTCATCCGGGGCGGTGCCTCGATCTTCGCGCGTGACATCCCCTTCGGGGGCCACAACTACACCCAGGCCATCGCGCAGCGGCTGAACATCCCGTTCGAAAAGGCCGAAGTCGCCAAGGTGGGGCGCGCGGCCGGGGTGAACTGGGACGACATGGTCCCGGCGCTGGAGGCGGTCTCACGCGAGCTGTCGCTCGAGGTGCAGCGGACCTTCGACTACTTCGCCTCCACCGCCGAGTCCGAGCGCATCGGCAAGATCGTGCTCTCGGGCGGGTGCGCCCGCCTGCCGGGCCTGGACGAATTTCTGTCGTCGAGCTGGGGCATCCCCGTCGAGCTCGTGCGGCCGTTCCAGAACGTCAAATTCGACACCGCGAAGGGCGCCGAGCTCTCGGGCGCGGGGCCCGTCCTGGCGGTCGCGGTCGGCCTCGCCATGCGGCGCCCGGGGGACAAGGCCGCTGCATGATCAGGATCAACCTTGCTCCCGTCCGCGAGCGGAAGGCCTTCCGGATCTCGCTGCCGAGCTTCAACCTCGGCGTCCTCTTTGCCCTCCTCTCCGTCCTCTCGGTCATCCTCATCGGCGGATGGTGGTGGACGCTCGCCAGTGAGAAGGATCAGCTGGAGCGCGACATCGTGGTCGCGGAGAGGCAACTCGAAACCCTGAAGGCGGCGATCGCGGAGGGCAACAGGTACAAGGCGGAACGGGACGATCTCGAGCGGCGGGTCAACGCCATCGAGGAGCTCACCAAAAACCAGACGGCGCCGATCTACTTCCTGGAGGCCGTCGCCGAGGCCATTCCCCGCGACCTCTGGCTCACCAGCACGAGCGAGCGGGACAGGCAGCTTCATTTCAACGGCACGGCCTTCTCGAGCACGGCCCTCGCCGACTTCATGGCCAACCTGCGCGCCTCGGGGAAGTTCAAGGACGTCGACCTCGTGGTGGCACGGCAGGACATCGCCAAGGTGCCCCGCCTGATTACCTTCGAGGTCGTCTGCCGGTTCGAGATCTGACGATGGATCTGGCGACGACCTTCGCACCGATCATCAACCAGCCCCGGCCCACCAAGATCGCGCTCGGCGCCGTCCTGGTGGCGATCATCCTCGGCGGCGGCTACTTCCTGCTCATCTCGCCCGCTCAGGCGGTCGTCGCCGTCCTCCGCGCGAAGAACGACTCGCTCCAGGCCGAGGTGACGCAGAACCGTGCGGTGGCGGCGAACCTCGCGCGCTTCCGCGAGGAGGCGGCGACCCTGCGGCGGCGCCTCGACGCCGTGCGCGAGCGACTGCCCAACGCGAAAGAGATCCCGCCCCTCTACCGAACGGTGTCGGACCTCGCGTACCAGTCGGGCCTGGCCGTCAGCGTCTTCCAGCCGCGGGAGCCGCAGGCGAAGGACTTCTACGCCGAGGTCCCGATCACCGTGAGCGCCGAGGTCGACTACCATCAGCTCGGCTCCTTTTTCGAGCGGCTCTCCCGGCTTCCCCGGATCGTCAACGTCTCCGACCTCCGGCTGACCGGTCTCAACAAACCGAGCGGGAGCCTCCGCGCCGACATGACGCTCGTCACCTACATGTTCAAGGCGGAACCTGGGGCGCCGGCCGCGCCCGGAGCGAAACGGTGATCCGCCGCGGAGCCCTCCTGTCGGCGTTCGCGTTGACGCTCGTCGCCTGCGGGAGCGGAGCGCCGCCGCTGCCGCCGCCGATCGCGGCCCCGCCCAAGCCGGCCGCCCCGCCCGCCGAGGCCCCGGAGGCGGAGAAGCAGGAGCGGTCGCTCCCGGCGGTGACCTATGAGCCCAAGGGCAACCGCGACCCCTTCATCCCGCTCGAGACCACGGGCGGCCCGAAGGGCCTGACCGTGGCGTCGACGCGGCTGACCGGGATCGTGTGGGATCAGGCGGGCGCGCTCGCACTCCTCGAGGGAGCGGATGGCATCGGATACATCCTCCGGCCGGGCGACACCCTCGGTGACGGACGCCTCCTGGAGATCGGCGCCGACAACGCGGTCTTCAGCGTGGTCCCGCGCCTGGGCGCGCCGCCGACGCGCCTGACGCTTCGGCTCAAAACCGACTGATGACCTTCAAAGGGGGGCATTCGATGACATGGACGGGGCGGATCCTGGGGTCACTCCTGGCTCTCGTGGTTGTCTCGGGGGCCGCTCAGGGGCAGCCCGGGACCGCGCCTCCCGCTCAGGGGCAGCCCGGGACCGCGCCTTCCGCTCAGGGGCAGCCCGGGACCGCGCCCGCCGCGCAGGGGCAACCCGGGACCGCACCCCCCGTGCAGGTGAGCGAGGTCACCGTCGACTCGACCAAGATCACCACGATCCAGATCAAGACGTCCGGAGCGGCCAAGTACCACGCCAGGCTCTTCGCGAAGCCGCCGCGCCTCGTGATCGACCTCGACGACACGCTCAACGCCGTCGCCCAGACCCCGGCCACGCCCGGCGCCGATCCGATCAAGCAGATCCGCGCGAGCCAATTCAAGCCGGATGTGACACGGGTCGTCATCGAGTTCACCCGCAAAGTAGCCTACAGGATCAGAGCGACTCCCAACGGGATCACGGTCACCTTGAGTCCGCCCGCGCCGCCGGTGGCGGCCCAGGGCGCGGCTCCGGCGCCGCCCGCCCCGCTGGCGGCGGCCCAGGGCGCGGCTCCGACCCCGCCCGCCCCGCCCGGGCAGCTCCCGGCCCCCGCCGCGCCCGAGGTCGCCAAGGTCGAGAAGCCGGCGTCCCCGAAGCCGGCCGCCGCCGCGCCGAAGGTCGCCGCGGCCCAGGCCCCCAAACCAGGGGTCAAGGCTGAAGCCGCTCTGCCACCCGCCCCCGAGATCGCGCAGGCGCCGGCGCCTGCCCCCGCGCCGGGGCCGGCGCCCGCGGGCCCGAAGCTCATCTCCCTCGACTTCAAGGATGCCGATGTGGTCAACCTCCTCCGTATCCTCGCGGCCGAGAGCGGCAAGAACATCGTCATCGGCGACGACGTGAAGGGCAAGATGTCGATCACGCTCCGCAACGTCCCCTGGGAGACGGCACTCGAGACGATTCTCGAGGCTCGCGGCCTCCAGAAGATCGAGCGGGAAAACCTGATCCGCATCGTCTCGAGCGAGCAGCTCTCGCGCGAGCGCGAGGCCGCGGCCCGGCTCGAGGAGGCCAAGGCGAAGGCGGAAGCCGACGTGCGGCAGAAGATCGCCGACGCCAAGAAGGCCGAGCAGGCCGTCGCCGCCACCGAGGCGGCCCAGCAGGAGGCGCTGGCACGCGGGCCGCTCCGGGAGGAGACGATCCGGCTCTCCTACGCGGACCCGTTGGACGTCACCAAGACCCTCCAGGGGATCCTCGGCATTCCGCCCCAGGGGATCCAGGCCTCGCCGCTGACGCCGGGAATCGCCCCGGGGCCGGGCGGGCCGCCGCCGATCGCCCAGCCGCCCTTCTCGGCGCTCTACGGAACCGCGCCGCCGCCGAGTCCGGGGCCGGCTTCGAGCCCGTCGGCGGAGGTGCTCTCGAGAGGCATCACCATCCAGGCCAACCCGGCGACGAACGCGGTCTTCATCCGGCACTACGCGCGGGACCTCGAGCGGATCAAGAAGCTCATCCGGGAGACGCTCGACATCCCGCTGCCCCAGGTGAAGATCGAGGCCCGGCTCGAGGAGATCCAGCGCGCCGCGCTCGAGGCCATCGGCGTCAGCTGGGGCGGCGGGGGCGCGACGACCGTGGGCAACCGCGTCGCCTTCGTCGGGCAGGGTGTCCCGACGGACGTCGGGGGGGGGACATCGGCCGCGGGCTCGGTCACCCCCGCCAGCCCGGCGATCGGGGTACAGGGCGTCCGCCCCAGCAACAACGGGCTGAACCTGAGCTCGATCCTGCCGGTGTCGCCGACGACCGGCCTACCGACGGGGGGAAGCCTCGTCAACCTGCTGCCGCTCTCCTCACTGGGGGCGTTCGGCTCGCCCTCGCTTGGCCTCGGGTTCGGCATCATCGACAGCAAGTTCAACATCGATCTCGCCCTCCAGGCGCTGCAGACTGAGAGCAAGACCCGCACGCTCTCGCGCCCGGAAATCGTGATGGTCGAGAACAAAGAAGCCACGATCGCGCTCGGCGAGCAGATCCCGTACGCGACGGTCAGCTCGGCGGGCACCCAGATCCAGTTCGTGAGCGCCCTCCTGCAGCTGACGGTCAGGCCGCACGTCATCCTGGAAAGGGACGGGACGAAGGTTAAACTGAGGGTCGTGGTCGACAACAACCAACGCGGCGACCCGGTCAACCTGGGCGGCAGCGGTAGCCCGCCCGCGATCAACACCGAGCATGCGGAGACCGAGGTCCTGATCAAGGAAGGCGAGCGCCTGGTCATCGGCGGTGTTGGCAAGACGAGCGACATCGACTCGCTGAGGAAGGTCCCGCTCTTCGCCGACATCCCGCTGCTCGGCTGGCTTTTTAAGGCCAAGGGGACCGATCAGTCGAGCCGGGAGCTCGTCGTCTTCATCACGCCCAGCGTGCTGAGGACCACACCGCCGACGCAAGCGCCGGCCCAGTAGGAGAGCATGCCGGAAGCCTTCCGCTTCCTCACCGCGGGCGAGTCCCACGGTGAATGCCTCACCGCCATCATCGACGGCGTGCCCGCGGCGCTCCCCCTCGCCGAAGCCGACCTCAACGAGGACCTCGCGCGCCGGCAGCGCGGCTATGGCCGCGGCGGGCGGATGAAGATCGAGCGCGATCAGGTGCACATCAGCGGGGGTGTGCGCTGGGGCCTCACCCTCGGCAGCCCCATCGCGCTCACCATCACGAACCGAGACTGGGAGAACTGGAAGGCGACCATGTCCGTCGGCCCCCCCGAGCCCGGGGCGGCGGCCAAGCAGGTCACGCGACCGCGACCGGGCCATGCCGATCTGGCCGGCGCCATGAAGTACGGCCACCGGGACATCCGCAACGTTCTCGAGCGGTCGAGCGCCCGGGAGACGACGGCGCGCGTGGCGGTCGCCGGCGTCGCCAAGCGGCTCCTGGCCGAATTCGGGATCACGATCTTGAGCCACGTCACCGAGCTCGGCGGGATCCGCGTCGCGCCCGACCTCGACCTCCCGTGGGAGGAGATCCGGCGGCGGGCGGAAGCCTCAGAGGTCCGCTGCGCCGATCCGGCCGCCGAGGCCGAGATGATCGTCGCGATCGACGACGCGAAGGCCAAGGGAGACACCCTCGGCGGCGTCTTCGAGGTGGTCGCCCTCGGCTGCCCGGTCGGCCTCGGCTCCTACGTCCAGTGGGATCGCCGTCTGGACGGCCGGATCGCCCAGGCCCTCTGCGCGATCCAGGCGATCAAGGGCGTCGAGTTCGGCCTGGGCTTCGAGACGGCGCGCCGGCCCGGCTCGCAGGTGCACGACGAGATCCTCCTCGACGCCCAGGGCGGGTTCCGGCGCGCCAGCAACAACGCCGGCGGCCTCGAGGGCGGCGTGACCAACGGCCAGCCGGTCGTCGTCCGGGCGGCGATGAAGCCACTGTCCACCCTGCGGACGCCGCTCCGGTCGGTGGATGTCGCCACCAAGGAAGCCGTCGAGGCGGTCGTCGAGCGGAGCGACGTGAGCGCGGTGCCGGCGGCCGGCGTCGTCGGCGAGGCGATGCTGGCCCTCGCCCTCGTGACGCCCTTTCTCGAGAAGTTCGGCGGTGATAGCATCGACGAGATCCGCCGGAACTACCGCGCCTATCAGGACGCGCTCCGGTCCTGGTAGGGCGGGACCCCCCGGCACGATCCGTCGACGATGACGCAAGAGATCACCGTCCGTCTGGGCCATCGCTCCTATTCGATCGTGGTGGGGGGCGGCGTGCTCTCCACCGTGGGCGAGCGGCTGCGCGCGCTCGGGGTCGGCTCCCGGGCCGTGCTCGTGAGCGACGGCTCGGTCCTCCACCTACACGGCGACGCGGTGACGCAGAGCCTCCGGGCGGCCGGCTTCAGTCTGACCCAGGTCGTGGTGCCCGAGGGCGAACGCGCGAAGTCGATCACCGTCGCCCAGCGGGGCTGGGACGAGCTGCTCGCCGCCGGAATCGACCGGACATCCACCGTGGTGGCGCTCGGCGGCGGAGCCGTGGGCGACCTCGCGGGGTTCGTCGCCGCCACCTACATGCGCGGCCTCAACTTCGTCCAGCTCCCGACGACCATCCTCGCCCAGGTGGACGCCTCGATCGGCGGCAAGACCGCGATCGACCATCCCCGTGCGAAGAACCTGATCGGCGCCTTCCACCAGCCGCGTCTCGTCCTCGTGGACCCCGACGTCGTCGTCACGCTGTCCGACCGGGAGTTCCGCTCCGGCCTCGCGGAGGTCGTCAAGCACGGCATCGTCGCCGACGAGGCGTACTTCGTCGACGTCGAACGGCACGCCGGCGCGCTGCTCGCGCGCGATCTGCCGACGCTCGAGCGGGTCATCGCCGGGTCGTGCCGGATCAAGGCGTCGATCGTCGAGCGTGACGAGCAGGAGACCGAGCTCCGGGCGATGCTGAACTACGGCCACACCGTCGGCCACGCGCTCGAGGCCAGCACCGCCTACGGCCGCTTCGCCCACGGCGAGGCGGTGTCGATCGGCATCGCGGCGGCGGCCCGGCTCGCGCACCGTCTCGGGCTCGCCTCCCTCGACACGGTGTTGCGGCAGGAGCGCCTCCTCGAGGCGCTGGGGCTGCCCGTACGCCTGGCCGACGTCGATCAGGCCGCAGTCCTGGCGGCCATCGGCCGCGACAAGAAGGCGCGGGATGGGACCGTGCCCTTCGTGCTGGCGCCGCGCATCGGAGAGTTCCGTCTCGTCTTCGACGTTCCGCCGGACGCCCTTCGCGGGGTCCTGGCCGAGCTCACCCACGCGGAGATCGCATCCTGAGCCGGCGGGCCGACGAATTGACAAGCTCGAAGGCTCCCCCGTACGATGATCCTACGACGGCGCTCGCGATCCGCCGGTACGAGGAGCGGCTGGCTCGAGACCCCACGTCGCTCGCGTTTGCGACCCTCGCGGACCTGTACCGCAAGGTCGGCCGGATCTCCGAGGCGATCGCGCTTTGTCGGGACGGGCTCCGGCGCGTTCCGCACTACACGACGGCTCGACTGATCCTGGCGAAGACGCTGCTCGCCGGAGGTGATCTCGTCGCGGCGGAATCCGAGCTCGACGCGATTCTCGCGGGCAGTCCGAACGACGCGGAGTGCCACCGCCTCCTCGCGGAAGTTCACCGCCGGCGCGGGGACCTCCCGGCGTCGGTGCGGCACCTCGAGACGGCGGTCGGGCTCGATCCCGGCGACCGCGACGCGCAGACCGCCCTCCGGCTGCTCCGCGGCGCCCCCGGCGGCGTCCCCGAGGGGGGGCTCGGACGCGCCCTCCGGGACGACGTGTTCGCGACCGCGACGTTCGGGGAGGCCTGCCTCGAACAGGGCCTCGCGGAGGAAGCCGCGGACGTCTTCGGACGGCTCCTGCGGAAGGACCCCGCGAACCAGCGAGCCCGGGACGGGCTCGAGCGGGCGCTGCGCGCGAAGTCTGGACGCAAGAGAGGGTGAGGACCGAATGCAAGTCTCGACCGCGGAGTTCAAGAAGGGGCTGAAGATCGTCTTTGACGGCCAGCCCTACACGATCGTCGAGTTCCAGCACGTGAAGCCGGGCAAGGGCGGCGCCTTCGTCCGCACGAAGCTCAAGAACATGAAGCTCGGGAAGGTGATCGACAACACGTTCCGATCGGGCGAAAAGGTGGAGCTGGTCGACTTCGAGGACAAACACATGCAGTTCCTCTACAGGGACGACCGGTACCACTTCATGGACACCGAGACCTACGACCAGGTCTCGCTGTCGGAAGACGAGGTCGGCGACGCGCGCGAGTTCCTGAAGGAGAACACGGAGGTCGACGTGCTCTACATCGACGGCGCGCCCGCCGGTGTCGAGCTGCCGAACTTCGTCGAGCTCGCGATCGCGAAGACAGAGCCCGGGGTGCGCGGGGACACCGCCCAGGGCGGCAGCAAGCCCGCCACCCTGGAGACGGGCGCGGTCGTGCAGGTTCCCCTCTTCCTGAACGAGGGCGACACCATCCGGATCGACACGCGCACGGGCGAGTACCTGGCGCGGGTCGCCGTCGCGGGCTGAGCGCGCATGCCCAAACGACGGAACGACGCGCGGAAGGGCACCCCGCTCGACAGGCTCCGCGAGCTGGCAGCGCTGCTCGACGAGTACGGGCTCTCGGCCGTGTCCGCGCGCTGGGACGACGTCCGCGTGCGGCTCGAGCGAACCCCGGCCCCGCCCATGCCCGCGCCGTCGCTGCCGGCCGCCCCGCCCGCCGCCGCCACGTCGCCCGCGAAATCCGAGGCCGTCGAGGCGCCGGCCCCGGGGCACGTCACGATCGAGGCGCCGATGGTCGGCACCTTCTACCGGGCCACCGCGCCCGGCGCCGACCCGTACGTGCGCGAGGGCGACGAGATCAAAGAAGGTCAGATCCTCTGCATCATCGAGGCGATGAAGCTCATGAACGAGATCGAGGCGAAGGGGCCCGGGCGCATCGTCAAGATCCTCGTGGAAAACGGCCTGGCGGTCGAGTACGGCCAGCCGCTCTTCCTGGTCGAGCCGCTCCATTGACCCGACGGGGCATGCGGCGTCCCACCGTCGTCGAGATCGGACTCGCCGCGCTGGTCGTCCTCCTCCTCGGCGCCCTCTGGGGCTGGCGGTCTGACGGCCGGGCCCCGGCGCCGGCCGACCTCCGCGCCGTGCCGGCGCGGGCGACCGCGCCCGAGGTCGCGCTGCTGACCGACGAAGGGATTCGCCGCTTCGCCGGGCGCGAGTTCGCGGAGGCGTGCGAGCGCTTCAGCGAGGCGGCCGCCCGCGCGCCCGAAAGCGTCGCCCTGCGCGGGAACGTGGCCCGCTGCTTCGGAGACTGGGGGTGGCAGGCCCTGCGCGCCGGTCGCGCCGAGGAGGCGATGCAGCTCTTCCGGCAGGGCCTGGCGGCGTCTCCGGCGGGCGAGGACCTCCTGAAGGGCCTCGGCGTCGCGGCCGTCCACGCGGGCCGCGCCGACCTCGCGGTCGAGCCGCTGGCCCGCCTCGTGCGCGATCAGCCTGACGGCGAGGCGACGATCCTGCTGGCCCGACTCTACGACCAGCGCGACGAGGGCACGCGGGCCGTGACGCTCCTGCGCCGATTCCTCGCCGTCCATCCGGCGGACGTCGAGGCACGCCGGCTTCTGGACAAGCTCACCCGGGAGTCCACGGCGGAGGCCGGCTTCCGGAAGGTGGAGACCGCCCACTTCGTCCTCAAGGCTCGCGGGGACGGCGACGCCGAGATCCGCCGGACGGTGCTGGCGACGCTCGAGCGCCTGTACGCCGACATCGGCGGAGCGCTCGGACGATATCCGGCCGAAAAGATCCTGGTCGTCCTCTACCCCGCCGGGCGCTTCCAGGAGGTGACCGGCACGCACGACTGGGTGAGCGGCCTCTTCGACGGCAAGATCCGCCTGCCGGCGGGCGCGGTCGCCCTCCCCCACCCGGCCCTGGCCCGCGTGCTGGCTCACGAGGGGACCCACGCGATCGTCCACCAGATCGCTCGCGGACGGGCTCCCCGCTGGCTCCAGGAGGGTCTCGCGCAGCACTTCGAGGGCGTCGACGACGAGGATCTCCTGGAGCTGCCCCAGGGCCTCACGCTCGGGGGCGTCGAGGCGCTGCTCACGTCGGGGGACGTCGCCAAGGCACGCACCGGCTACCGGACCGCGCTCTGGCTCGTGCGGGACCTCCTCGAGCGCGGCGGGATGCCCACGATCACCGAGCTGCTCACCCGCCTCGGCAGCGGCGAGCCGGTGACCACGGCCGTCGAACGCGTGTACGGCCTGCCCCTCCCGCGGCTGGAGGCGCAGTGGCGCCTCGTGCTCGGGGGCCCTGCCGACGGCGACAGCGCCGCCCGGTGACCGGCATGGACCGCGAGAATTCACCGGCTGGGCGGCCGGGCGGGGGGCGCGGAGGCCCCGAAGCCGCCGAGGCGAGCCCCGACAGTGACCCAGTGTGGTCGTCCGCGCTCGCATAAGTGTTCCAGAAGATCCTGATCGCCAACCGCGGGGAGATCGCCCTCCGCATCGTGCGGACGTGCCGGGAGCTCGGCATTCGCACCGTGGTCGCCCACTCCACGGCAGACGCCGAGTCGCTTCCCACCCGCCTCGCGGACGAGTCGATCTGCGTCGGGCCGGCGGAGGCACGGCAGAGCTACCTCAACATCCCCGGGATCATCTCGGCCGCCGAAGTCACCGACAGCGAGGCCATCCATCCCGGCTACGGCTTCCTCGCCGAGAACCCGGCCTTCGCCGACATCTGCCAGGCGTGCGGGCTCACCTTCATCGGGCCGCCCGCCGGCGCCATCCGCCTCATGGGGGACAAGGCGCAGGCCCGGCTGGCCGCCAAGAAGGCCGGCGCGCCGGTCCTCCCGGGTAGCGAGGGCCCCGTCAAGGATCTCGACGAGGCGCGCGCGGTGGCCGACGAGATCGGCTACCCGATCATCCTGAAGGCCTCGGCGGGCGGGGGCGGCCGCGGCATGCGGATCGTCCGCGATGCCGACGGGCTGGCCAGCGCGTTCCAGACCTGTCAGACGGAGGCCGGCGCGGCGTTCGGCTCGTCGGAGCTCTACTGCGAGAAATTCGTGCCCGACGCGCGCCACGTCGAGGTCCAGGTGCTCGGCGACCGGAACGGCACGCGTCTCCTGCTCGGGGAGCGCGACTGCTCGGTGCAACGCCGCCACCAGAAGCTGCTCGAGGAGTCGCCCGCACCCCTGCTCAAGCCCGAGACCCGCGCCGGCCTCGAGCGGGCCGCCCTCGCCGTGGCCGGCGCCGTGAACTACGAGTCGGCCGGCACCGTGGAGTTCCTGGTCGACGACGCGGGTGACTTCTATTTCATCGAGATGAACACCCGGATCCAGGTCGAGCACCCGGTGACGGAGACCGTGACGGGCATCGACATCGTCCGGGAACAGATCCGGATCGCATGGGGGCACCCGCTCGGCTATACCCAGGCGGCGATCCGGATCGCCGGCCACGCGATCGAATGCCGCATCAACGCCGAGGATCCGGACACGTTCGTGCCGAGCGCCGGCCGGGTCACCACGTGGATCCCGCCGGGTGGCTTCGGCGTCCGCGTCGATAGCCACCTGATGGCGCCGTATTCGGTGCCCCCGTTCTACGATTCCCTGCTCGCGAAGATCATCGTCCACGCCGACGATCGGGCGACCGCGATCGAGCGAATGCGGCGGGCCCTCGCGGAGACCGTGGTCGAAGGCGTGAAGACCACGATCCCGTTCCACCAGAGGCTCCTGAGCGACCCCGCGTTCCGCGAGGGCGGGTTCCGCCTCGGG
>Ga0209689_1000893_pt1 | contig 21681 bp, 23 predicted proteins | sample GraSoiAngelo_149_FD_187119 | JGI IMG/M metagenome (GOLD analysis project Ga0209689, IMG submission 187119) | Grasslands soil microbial communities from the Angelo Coastal Reserve, California, USA - 14_1009_09_30cm (SPAdes) (version 2) | ecosystem: Environmental > Terrestrial > Soil > Grasslands ... | reverse complement strand
AAGGTCTGAGAACCGGCGACCACGTGGTTGTTCGTCACGATGTCGCCATTCGCGTCGTAGATGATGCCCGAGCCCAAGCCGACGGTGGTCTCGACCATATGAGTGGCACGGTGGGCTCCCCCCTTTACTGGGCCGCGACTCCCCCAGGTGGGGAGCACCCGCATCTAGCGGGAGGCGAGAATGAACGGGAGCAGTATGAAAGTTGGCATCATCGGCGCCGGCGCTGTCGGCTCGGCGTGTGCGATGGCCTTGATGCAGCGGGGCTCGGCGCGGGAGATCGTCCTCATCGATCGGACCGCCGGGCGGGCCAGGGCGGTGGCGTTAGATATGCGCTACGGCGCCCCTGTGTCGCCAACGGTCGACGTCCGCGACGGGTCGTACGAGGACTTGAACGGCGCCGACCTGGTCATGATCACGGCCGGCGTCAACGAGAAGTCCGGGGGCGCCACGGATCGCAGCGATGCCCAGGGCCGGCTCAAACTGCTCGATGCCAACGCCGCCGTCTTCCGGGAGATCGTGCCCCAGGTCGTTGCCGCCGCGCCGGATGCGCTCCTCATGGTGGTTACCGATCCCCCCGACCCTCTCGCGGATCTGACCCGCCATCTCGCGAAGCATGACCGAGTGGTTAGCACCGGCACCATGATCGACAGCCTGCGCTTCCGGGTGCACCTCGGCGAGCGTCTTGGGGTGAACCCCACCTCGGTTGAGGCCATGGCGATCGGTGAGCACGGCACCTCCGAGGTGTTGCTCTGGTCGTCGGCAACCGTGGCCGGCTTACCGATCCAACAGGCGTGCCAGCAGTGTGGAGAGTCATACGAAAAGGTTCGCGATGCGGTTGAACGCGACGTCCGCTACGCCAACATCACGATCATCGAGGGCAACAACGCGAGCCAGTACGGCATCGGCATCGCATGCGCGAGGTTGACCGAAGCCGTTTTGCGCGATGAGCGAGCCATCTTCCCGGTCGCCAGCTACCAGGCGACCTATGGCGTGACGCTGACGTTGCCGAGCGTGGTCGGTCGGGCCGGCGTGGTCCGCGTCCTTACGCCTCTGATGTCGACCGACGAGCGAGCGCAGTTCCAGCGCAGCGCCGAGCGACTGCGAACCGCAGGAGACCGGCTGCAGCTTGCGACCGCGAGTTCGTGACGCGCTCCTCCTGACGCTGACGGCGGCCGCCGGCAGTGCCGATGCCGTCAGTTACCTCGGCTTTGGCCGAGTTTTTACAGCCAACATGACCGGCAACCTCGTTCTCCTCGGCATCGCGATCGGGCAGCTCCAGCTGGCGGGTTCCATTCGGGCCGTGATCGCCTTTGCCGCTTTCGTGCTCGGCGTCCTCGTCGGTGTGCGACTGACGGCGAGGACGGAACCCGCGGCGGTCTGGCCGCGCTCCGTGACGCTGGTGCTGGCGGGAGAGCTCGGTCTACTCCTCACTCTGCTTGCGGTCTGGGAAATTGCCGGAGCTCGGCCCGAGGCGCTCGCCCTCGACCTCCTGATCGCGCTCTCCGCCGGTGCGATGGGGATGCAAACCGCAGCGGTGCGCCGCCTTGGTGTTGCGGGCGTGACGACCACCTTCGTGACCGGGATGCTGACCGGGCTGATCGCCGAGCTCGCCGCGGTTACGCCAGGCCGCTCGCACTGGACGCTCTGGGCCGGCACCCTCGCATCCATGGTGATCGGGGCCGCGGCAGGTGCCGGACTATTCCTTGCCTGGCGCTCCGGCGCCCCGCTCGCCGCGTTGGGGCTCGTGGCTACGGTGATCGCTGTGGCCGCGTGGCAAAAGCGCTAACCCAGTAGGTCCGAGTCGATCACGGCCCGTCGCACGCTCGCACCGAGGGAACGCGAGGCTCCCATCTGATCGAGCCCGATGATGGCCGCTCCGGCGACGGGTGGCGCCTTGAGCCGCGAGATGATCGCGCGAGGCGCAACTTTATGGATCCCGTCGCGGATCCGATCCTCGAACGTTCCATCGTTGGCCCGGAAGACGCCCCCGCCGAGGACCACCTCGACGTCGCGCCGGGCAAGCTGCAAGCGTCTGATCGCGGCGACCGAAAAGGCAACGGTCTCATCGGCCACGCGATCGAGAATCTCACGTGCGACCCGGTCCCGACGCCGCGCTGCGTCAAAAACTAGCGGCGCCAGCTCGACGACACGGTGCTGGTTGATACGACCGAGATACATCGCCTCGGTCACGGCGGCGGGATTAGAAAGCTTGAAGAAGGTCGGCACGAGCTTCTCGAGCAAGGTTCGAGGACCACGGCCGTCCTCCGCCCGCACGGCGTAGGCCAGCGCCATGGTCCCGATCCAGCCACCACCGGCCGCCAGGTCGCCGGAGATCTCGCCGAGTGCCGCAAAGCGGACAACGCGTCCATCGGGCGCGACGCCCGCTGCGTTCATGCCGCTGCCGCAGACGATTCCCACGCCCCAGCCCCGATCGGTGCCGGCTCGCAGGACGGCAAGGGTATCGTTTCGCACCAGGGTCTTGCGCGTCCATCCGCGCCCGGACAGCTCGCGGTGGATGCGGCGCTCGTCAACCGGGAGGTCGGCGCCGGCCAGGCAGTAGACGCCGATGTCGGCGATGGGCTTGCCGTCAGCGTTGATGCCGAAGCTCCGGCAGGCAGAGCGGATCGCGGCGTCGAGCGCGTCACCGGCGCCGACCCGATCGAGTCCGAGATGGGACGACAGGGAGACACGCTTCGCGCCGATCAGGTGGCCGTCCCCGCCTACCAGCACGACGTCCGTCTTTGAATCGCCGCCGTCGACGGCCAGGATCCGCGGCTGGCGATCACGGCCCCTAGCGCCCATCGACCACCTCGGCGACCGAGACGAATCGTGCGCCCTCCGCCAGCAGGCGTCGGACGATCCCTGGGATGGCGTCGACCGTCGGCGCCGGCCACGTATGCAGCAGTACGATGGCACCGTCGCCGTGCCCGAGCACCCCGCTGACGACGTCGTTCTCGACCCCGGCCGCCTGCCGGTCATCTTCCCAGTCGGAGACGGCGACATCCCAATGGACGTTTCGATAACCCTGGTCCGCGAGCGCGCGGAGGATCCGCGCGTCCTCGGCGCCCTCGCCGAACGGGCATCGGAACCAGGGCCGAGGATCGACGCCAACGACCTCCTGAATGCTGCGCTGCGCTTCCTCGATATCGGTGACCAGTCCGCGGTCCGACAGGTGGGGCAGCGGCGCGTGCGAGTGCGAATGGTTGCCGACCAGGTGCCGTGCTCGCGCGATCGATCGGGCTACATCTGGGTAGGCGCTGGCCCAGCGCCCCTGGATGAAGAAGGTCGCGGTCACCTGGCGCGCGGCAAGCAGCGCGAGGATCCGCTCGGCTGCGCCGGGCGGGCACTGGCGGCGACTGGGATGTTCGGCGTCAAAGGTCAGGGCGACGCGCAGATCACTCACGCGTTGTGATCTTCGAACTGCGCGTATAAGTCCCGGGTTTCAAGCCTCGGTCGACCGCTAGCCGCCAGGCCAGCAGCTGGACCGGCACGATCGCCGGTGCCGCGATCAGCGCTCGGTCCACCGCCCCCAGGCGAATCGTGTGCGTCCCCTCGACTGCTTCGCCGTCGCCGCAGATGTGGAGGACCGCCACCCCTGACCCGACGAGCTCGGCGGCGAGCCGCCGGTCGACCTCGCGGGTCGCGGCTTCGGTCGCGATCAGCACCACGGCCGCTTCGCGACCGGCCAGCTCGAGCGGGCCGTGCCGGAACTGTGCCGATTGCATCGCCTCCGCGGGGAAGCGCGCCGCCTCCTTGAGGGTCAGCGCCCCCATCTCCGATGCGGCTCGACCGGCCCCCCGGGCCAACAGCGTCAGGACCGGCCGGTCACCCAGCCAGGCGCGCAGCGGCTCGGCGCGATCATCGACCATCGGCAGCAGCCGCTCGACCGCCTCGGCAGCCGCCTGCGCATCCGCGCCGACCCCGGCCACGACCTCATCGGCGGAGCGTCCGCTCAGCACCTGGGCCAGGGCGGCGAGTACCACGAGTGCGCCGGTGAACGTCATCGTCGATGGACCCTGCTCCTGCCCGGCGCGAGAATCCAGGGCCACATTGGCCAACCGCGCCAGGCTGTTTTGCGAGCCATTCGTGACCGATACGATGAACGGCCGCTCCGGGCCGCGGTCGAGCTCCTCCACGAGTCGCACCACCTCCGCGCTCTCGCCGGATTGGCTCACCACCACCAGCAGGGTGCTACCGGCCAACGTCGGGCGGCGGAAGTAGAGCAATTCCGCGCTGTCGACCATCACGCCGGTGATGCCGCACGACGCCAGCGCGGTAACAGGCGCGTAGCAGGTGTCGTAGGAGCCACCCATGCCGGTGAACACCAGCTGACGACCGTTGCGCACCTGCGGCACCCGCCGCAGCGCGGGCAGCTGATCGTGGAGGCCGGCGGCGGCGCGCAGGAGCGCGCCCGGCTGGGCAGCGATCTCCGCGAGGAACGGATCAGGAAACTTCTCTAACAATTCTTCGGCCTTTCGCGTAACATCGCCCGAGGTGGGCATGAAGATCGCCGTCGTTGGTGGCGCCAGTACCTATACCCCCGAACTGGTCGACGGCTTCGCCACGCATCGCGATCGGCTGCCCGTCGACGAGCTCGTCCTGCTCGACATCAATCGGGAACGCCTCGACATCGTCGGCGGCCTCGCCCGCCGCATACTCGAAAAACGCGACTGGCCTGGGAAGCTGACGCTGACTGGCGCCCGCGATCAGGCGCTGGACGGGGCCAGCTTCGTCGTCATCCAGCTGCGGGTCGGCGGCCAGCAGGCTCGCCTCCTCGATGAGACCCTGCCGCTCGAGTTCGGCTGCATCGGCCAGGAGACAACCGGTCCCGGCGGCTTCGCCAAGGCGCTGCGCACCGTGCCGGTCGTGCTCGAGATCGCGGAAGAGGTCTCGCGGCGGGCCGCCCGGGACGCCTGGATCGTCGACTTCACCAACCCGGTCGGGATCGTCATGCAGGCGCTGCTCGACGAGGGCCATCGCGCCATCGGCCTCTGCAACTCGGCGATGGGGTTTCAGCGAATGGTGGCGCGACTGCTGCGGGTGGCGCCCACCGAGGTCAGCCTGGAGCACGTCGGCCTCAACCATCTCACCTGGGAACGGGTGGCGCGCGTCGCCGGCGAGGACCGGCTCCCACAGCTGCTTTCCTCGGCGGCTGACGAGATCGCGGGCGAGATCGGCCTGCCCACCAGCCTCATCCGGTTGCTCAGGGCGATTCCCTCGTACTACCTGCGTTACTACTACTGCACCGACGAGGTGCTGGCCGAGCAGCTGTCCGGGCGGAAGCGCTCGCGAGCCGAGGAGGTGATGGCGATCGAGCGTACCCTGCTCGAGATGTACGCCGACCCGGCGCTCGACGAGAAGCCGGCCCTCCTGATGCAGCGGGGCGGCGCCTACTACAGCGAGGCCGCGGCCCAGCTGATCGCCTCGCTCCACGCCGGCACCGGCGACGTCCAGGCGGTCGACATTCGCAACGACGGCACCTTGCCCGACCTGCCGGACGATGCCGTGGTGGAGGTCCCGGCCCGCATCGACCGGGCGGGCGCCCACGTCCAGCCGCTGGCGCCCCTCCTGCCGGAAATGGCCGGGCTGGTGCAGCAGGTCAAGGCCTACGAGCGGCTGACGGTGACCGCCGCGGTCAACGGGGATCGCACGGCCGCCCTCCACGCCCTGATGGCCAACCCGCTGGTCCGCACCTACGCCACGGCCCAGGCGCTGCTGGGCGCGCTCCTCGACGCCAACCACGACCACCTGCCCCGCTTTTTTCGCCCGAACTGACCGGTTCACGTTTTTCCCTCTTGACGGCGGCCCTCGCGCCTTCTATCTTATCGTAAGGAATTCTTCCTAACTATGGCTGCGGTGTCAAGCGGCGTGCTGATCGGGAGGACTGACGGCGGCACCGGAGCCGCCGCGCCCATCACGGCCGGAACGCCCAGCCTGTTGCGCGCTATCAATGAGCGCAGTGTCCTGGAGTTGATTCACAACCGGGGGCCGCTCTCGCGCGCCCAGGTGGCCCGCGTCAGCGGGCTCTCGAAGCCGACCGTCTCGCTGGCGTTGTCCGGGTTGCTCCGCGCGGAACTGGTGCTCGAGGTCGGCCGGTCTCACGGTGATCGCGGACCGAGCGCCGTGCTGTACGAGGTGAACCCTTCGGCCGGCTGGGTGGTGGGGATCGACGTCGGGCGAAAGTGGGTGCGGGCCGCCATCGCCGACATCAGCGGCAAGATCGTCGCCCGCCGCGACGAGCGCGCGCGTGTCACGAGCCAGCGCCAGCTGATCGGGCAGATCGGCTCGATCGCGCACCGGCTGGCCCGGGAAGCCGGGGTCGCCTGGTCGCAGGTGACGCAAGCCGCCGTCGGAAGCCCCGGCGTCTTCGACCCGGCGCGCGGCTATGTCGCGATGGCACCCAACCTTCCGGGCTGGGGACGCCACGGTCTGGTCGAGGCGGTCCGCGAACAGCTCGGCTCCAGCGTCAGCTTCGAGAACGACGTCAACCTGGCGGCACTAGCCGAGCGCGACCACGGCCTCGGTCGCAACCTGCGCAACTTCGTGCTGATCTCGATCGGGACCGGCATCGGGCTGGCCCTGGTCATCGACGGCCAGCTCCGCCGCGGGGCCCACGGCGCGGCCGGCGAGATCGCCTACCTGCCGGTGGGCCCACGAGACCCGAAGGACCCCGCCAACCGGCGCCGCGGCAGCTTCGAAGAGGCCGCCGCCGCGGCCGGCATCGTACGCGAGGCCAGGCGGTTGGGAATGCGCGGCTCGCTCACGGCCGAATCCGTGTTCGGCGCCGCGCGCCACGGGAACCGAACGGCGGAGCGCGTGGTCGCGCTCGAGGCAGAACGGCTGGCACTCGCTATCGCCACCATCGCCCCGGTGCTGGATCCGGAGCTGGTCATCCTCGGCGGAGGCATCGGTCGCAGCGGCGACCTCTTGATCGAGCCCATCGAACGCGAGCTGCGCCAGATCCTTCCTTTCCGGCCGAAGATCGCCGTGTCGGCGCTGGGTGATGACGCGGTCTTGCAAGGGGCCGTGGCCATCGCCCTCGAAGCGGCCCGCGAGCGGGTCTTTGCGCGCCAGCCAGGTCGCCAACTTCAGCAGGCCGCGGGTGAAGCCGCGAGATGACCAACCGACAACAGTGAGGAAGAGGAGGACGGTGGCATGAAACGACCTCGGGGACTTCTGATCAGTTCGCTGGCGGTGATCGCCGTGTTGGCGGCAGCATGCGGCACGACCTCGAGCTCGGGCGGCACCCCGAGCAAGGGGGGCACGCTCGTGATCGACAACGAGAGCGGCACGCTGTGGGCCTGCGGGTTCAACCCGTTGAATCCCAATGACGCCTCGTTTGCTTTCGGGCCGGTCTATGAGCAGCTGGTCTATGTCAACCTGCTCAGCGGCAAGCAGACGCCGATGCTGGCCAGCTCCTACAAGTGGAGCTCGGATAACAAGACGCTGACCTTCACCATCCGGTCGGGTGTCAAGTGGAGCGACGGCCAGCCATTCACGGCGGATGACGTCCTCTATACGTTCAACCTGATCAAGTCGAACAGCGCCCTCGACCTCCAGTCGGTCTGGTCGGTGCTCTCCGGAGTCAGCAAGCAGGGATCCGACCAGGTGGTCATGACCTTCCAATCGCCGTCGGCGCCATCCTTTTACTACATCGCCGGCCAGCAGCCAATCGTTCCGCAGCACATCTGGTCCCAGATCAAGGACCCCGTCAGCGAAAACGATGCGGTTCCCATCGGCACCGGGCCGTTCCTGGTGGCGCAGGGCGGCTGCACCCCGCAGAACATCGCGTACACCCGAAACCCGCACTACTGGCAACCGGGTCTGCCCTATCTCGACAAGGTCAATTACCCGGCCTTCACCGACAACGATCCCGCTAACCAGTACCTGGCGACTGGCCAGGCGCAGTGGGGCGGTCAATTCATCCCCAACATCGACACCTACTGGGTCAACAAGGACAAGGCCAACCGCCACTACTGGTTCCCGCCCATCCAGAACGTCAACCTCTTCATGAACCTGACGGTCAAGCCGCTGGACAACAAGCTGGTGCGGCAGGCGCTGGCCTTTGGCATCGACCGCGGCAAGGTCTCCAAGATCGGGGAATATGGCTACCAGCCGGCCGGCAACCAGACCGGCGTGGTCACCCCGACCTTCAACGACTGGTACGACTCGAACCAGGCCGCGAAGTACAACTACAAGTTCGATCCGGCCAAGGCGCAGTCGCTGCTACAGCAGGCCGGTCTTACCAAGGGCAGCGACGGGATCTTCAAAGACAGCTCGGGAAAGCGGCTCTCCTTCACGGTGATCAGCATCTCCGGCTATACCGACTGGACCGCCTCGCTGCAGGTGGTGGCCGACAACCTGAAACAGGCGGGGGTGGAGGTCAAGGAGCAGGACTTCTCGCACGACGACTACTTCAACAAGCTCTTCACCGGTGACTTCCAGCTCGGCTATGGATCGCTATCGACGTCGCCGGGGCCGAACCCCTTCTACGAGCTCCGCAACACGCTCTACAGTCAAACGACCGCGCCCCTCGGCCAGACCGCGTCGGGCGACTATGGCCGATTCAACGACGCCACTACCGACAAGCTGATCGAGCAATTCACGGCCACAACCGACAGCGCCGAGCAGCACAAGATCATGAAGCAGATCGAGGGCATCGTGCTCGAACAGGTCCCCGTGATCCCGGTCACCGAGAGCGTCTCCTGGTATCAGTACGACACCAAGGTGTTCGCCGGCTGGCCGACGAAGGATGACCCGTATGCGGCGCCAGCACCCTGGAATATTCCCGACTGGGAACAGGTCATGCTCAGGGTGCACAAGAAATAAGCGCGCTATCCGCCCGAGGAGGACGGCGGGGCGGACCCGCCGTCCCTTCGACGGACTGAGAATGTAGGAAATGCGGTACCTGATCCGGCGGCTGGAATTCTTCGTCGTCACCCTCTGGGCGGCCGTCACCCTCAACTTCATCCTGCCCCGGCTGCTTCCGGGCGGTCCCGAAGTGGCCCTACGCACTCGGTTTCACGGTCGGATCAACCCGGCAACGGTCAAAAGCCTGGAGGTCGCGCTCGGCATCCACAGCGACCAGAACCTGCTGCAGCAATATGTCTCCTACCTGGGGAATATGCTGCGCGGCGATTTCGGGGTTTCGTTGGGCTTCTACCCCCAGCGGGTCAGCTACGTGATCATGCTCGCCCTGCCCTGGACGCTCGGGCTGGTCGGCACGGCCACCGTCATCGCCTTCGTGCTGGGAACGTTGATCGGTATTTTCGGCGCCTGGCGGCGTGGCGGCGTCCTGGACAGCCTGCTGCCGCCGGTCTTCGTCGTCATCTCCGCCTTCCCCTACTTCTGGGTCGGCTTGCTCACCATCCTGATCTTCGCGGTCACCCTCGGATGGTTTCCGCAGGCGTTCGGCAGCAGTTCGGAGGTGACCAGCGAGTTCTCTTGGCCCTACATCTCGGACGTTGTCTATCACTCGATCTTGCCTGCGTTCACCATCGTGTTGACGTCCATCGGCGGCTGGATCCTGACCATGCGCAACAACATGATCACCACCCTGGCCGAGGACTACATCAAGATGGCCCGGGCCAAGGGTCTCTCAACCAGCCGGATCATGTTCCAGTACGCGGCGCGCAACGCGATCCTGCCCAACCTGGTCGGCTTTGCGATGTCGCTGGGCTTCGTCATCAGCGGCGCCCTGCTGGTGGAGATCGTCTTCAACTATCCGGGGCTGGGCACCTTTCTCTTACAGGCGGTCAACAACGAGGACTTCTCGCTGATGCAGGCCCTGTTCTTCCTGATCACGTTTGCGGTGCTGCTCGCGGTGCTGGCGGCCGATGTGTTAACGGCGTGGCTCGACCCGCGGACGAGGGAGCGCGCCTAGGGGGTTCGATGGGCCTGGATGTTCGCCTCATCGCCGACCAGACGGCGGCTCGGGCCGACGAGGTTCGCCCTCAGGCCGGCGCCCTGCGGCTTGTCGGCGCGGCGCTGCGCCATAACCGCAAGGCGCTCGCCGGGGCGATCATTCTCGGCCTGTTCGTGGTGGTGGCGATCATTCCGGGCATCCTCGCGCCCTATGACCCGCATGCCCAGATCTTCGACCAGACCCTGCCGCCGTCCGGCGCCCATCTGCTGGGGACGACCGGCAACGGTCAGGACATCTTCTCGCAGCTGATCTGGGGAACCCGCGAGTCACTCGCGATAGCCATCGTGGCGGGGCTGATGGCCACGCTCCTCTCCGTCCTCATCGGCGTCTCCTCCGCCTACCTGGGCGGCTCGGGAGACCACGTTCTGTCGCTGCTGACCGACGTCTTCCTCGTCCTCCCGACCCTGCCGCTGATGATCGTGCTGGCCGCCTATGCGCGCGGCGGAGGCCTGGCCGTCCTGATCGTGGTGATCGTCATCACGGGCTGGTCCTACGGTGCGCGGCAGCTGCGGTCGCAGGCCCTCTCGCTGCGCCATCGCGAATTCCTCGATGCGGCGCGTTCCCGCGGCGAGCGGGGCTTTTACATCATCACGGCGGAGATCTTGCCAACCATGACCTCCTTGATCGTCGCCAACTTTCTCGGCGCGGCGCTCTATGCCGTGCTCGCGGCGGCGGGTCTGCAATTCATCGGCCTCGGCAATCCGAGCGACATGAGCTGGGGCACCATGCTCTTCTGGGCCGAGAACAACGGCGCTCTCAATGCCGGATCGCCGCTGTGGGCGATCGTTCCGGGATTGTGCATCGCGTTGCTAGGCGCCGCCTTCGCGTTGCTCAATTACGCCTTCGACGAGATCAGCAATCCGGCCCTGCGCCCGGTTCGCCGACGGAGGTGATCGCCGTCAAACCGCTGCTCGAGGTCGACGACCTGACCGTGGATTATGACGCCGACGCCGGCGCCGTCCGCGCTGTCGACCAGGTTTCGCTCCAGGTCGCGCCCGGCGAGTTCATCGGCATCGTCGGCGAATCCGGTTGCGGCAAGTCAACCCTCCTCTACGCCATCGCCCGCCTACTCAGCGCGCCGGCCACGATCGCCGGCGGCAGTGTCCGGCTCAAGGGCCGCGACCTGCTGGCCATGGATGAGGAGGCCCTCCGCGAGATCCGGTGGCGCGACTACTCGCTCGTGATGCAGAGCGCGATGAACGCCCTCAATCCCGTGCTGACCGTTGGCGCACAGCTGCGGGATACGATCGACGCCCACGACGCGATTCCGAAAGAGGAGTCCCCCAACCGTTCGGCCGCGTTATTGCGCATGGTGGGCATCGACCCCGTCCATCTCAAGAGCTATCCCCACCAGCTGAGCGGCGGCATGCGGCAGCGGGCCATGATCGCGATGGCGCTCGTCTTCACGCCGGAGCTGGTCATCATGGATGAGCCGACGTCCGCGCTCGACGTGGTGGCGCAACGATCGCTGATGCTGCAGATCAAGGAATTGCAGCGCCGGATCGGCTTCGCCGCGATCTTTGTCACGCACGACATGTCGCTGGTCAGCCATTTTTCCGACCGGCTGGCGGTCATGTACGCCGGCCAGATCGTCGAGCTCGGCAAGACGCGCGATCTCTTCGACGATCCCAAGCATCCGTACACCCGTGCGCTGATGCAATCGTTCCCATCCATCAGCGGCCCGAAGGCGACGCTGCAGGGCATCCCCGGGTCTCCTCCCGATCTCGCGCATCCGCCGGCCGGCTGCCGGTTCGCTCCGCGCTGTCCCCTGGTTGAGCCGCGGTTTCGCGTCGAGCCTCCGGCGATGGTCGCCATCGGCAGCACGCTGGTTCGATGCCACCTCTATGGCCGCGACCATTAAGCAGCAGCCGATCCTGCAGACGGTCGGCCTGACGCGCCACTTTCGTGTAGGCAGCCTCTTGTCGCGCCGGTACCTTCATGCCGTTGACGACGTCAACCTGACGATCGGCGGTGGGCAGGTCGTCGCCCTGGTGGGCGAAAGCGGCAGCGGCAAGAGCACGATCGCGCGCCTGCTGGCGTTGATCTACCGTCCGACCGCGGGGGAGATCTTCTTCAAGGGCCAGCGCCTGAGCGAACGGCGGTCACGCCGTGACGTTCTCGAGTATCACGGCCGGGTTCCTATGGTTTTTCAGGATCCGTACAGCTCGCTGAACCCGGTTTATCCTGCGTCCCACGCCCTGATGCGGGCCCTAAAGTTGCACCAGCCCGAGCTCAGCCACCCTGCGCGCCGCCGGGCAGCCGAAGAGATCCTGGCATCCGTCGGCCTGACGCCCCCGGCAACGTTTCTCACCAAGTATCCACACGAGCTGAGTGGAGGTCAGCGGCAGCGGATCGGTTTCGCCGTCGCACTCGCCTGCTCGCCCGAGCTGATCCTGGCCGACGAGCCGGTGTCGATGCTGGACGTATCCGTGCGCATCGGCATCTTGAACCTGATGGCCGAGCTGCGTCGACTGAAGAGCGTATCGATCCTCTACATCACCCATGACATCGCGAGCGCCCGCTACGTGGCGGACCAGCTGCTGGTCATGTACGCCGGGCACGTGGTGGAAAGCGGTCCGGCCGAAGATGTCCTGGCCCACCCCAAGCACCCCTACACGCAGTTGTTGCTGTCGGCGGTGCCGGATCCGCGAGCCCCGCTGACGAGCATGCCGGCCGCGGATGTCGGCGAGCCGCCCCGGGTGGTCGATCCCGGTGAAGGTTGCCGCTTCCGCTGGCGCTGCCCCTACGCGATCGACGTGTGTGCGACGGATACCCCGCGACTCCGGGAGCTACGGCCGAGCCACACGGCCGCCTGCCATGTCGCCACGTCGGACATGGAGACCGCCCGGGCTTAAGCCAAAGTCCTTGCCAGGGCGGTGTGGTCGAAATCGCCTGGAGCGGCGCCTGGCCCCGGGATCGCGGTGAAGGCATGGATGTCGAGTCGTTCGCCGCAGTGCGAACAGACCGGGAGCACCTCGACGATCCGGCCGCAGCCCTTGTGCTTGATCCTGAGCGGCGGTCCGTTGGGCGCCGCCCATCGATCGCCCCATTGGCGCATGGCCGCCATCACATGCCACAAATCGCGGCCTTTCGGGGTCAAACGGTATTCCCAGCGTGGCGGATGATCCTCGTAGGGCACCCGCTTGAGTACACCGTTGTCGACCAAACGGTTGAGCCGCTGGGTGAGGATGTTGCGCGCGATGCCGAGGCGAGCCTGGAAATGGTCGAAGCGCCTCACGCCCAGGAAGGCGTCGCGGAGGATCAACAGGCTCCACCATTCGCCGACGACGTCGAGACACTGGGCCACCGAGCAGTTCATCTCGCCGAAGTTGGTTCGCTGCATAAACCAACGATACAGAGTTGCATGTTGCAACGCACGTGGCTATTGTTAAGTGCCTGGGCTCAACGCCTGAAAGGAGAACGCCGATGCCAATGATCGATGTCTACGGTGCGACCGGAACCTTCAGCGACAAACACGCCCTGGCCAAGGACCTCGCGGCCGCGGTGATGCGGTGGGAGAAAGTGCCCGACCTCCCGCTGTTTCGGAACAACACGGCCGCGTTCATCCACGAGCTGCCGGCCGACTCTCTGTCCAACGTCGTCGGTGACAGCAACTACGTCCGCGTCCAGGTCCTCACCCCGATTGGCGTCCTCGATCGTGAGAAGCAGCTCGGTGTGGTCAAGGAACTAACGGACATCGTCGCCGCGGCCGCCGGCGACCCCGGCCTCAAAGAGCGCACGTGGGTACTGCTCACCGAGTCACCCGAGGGCGGCTGGGGGATCAACGGTCACGCCAACACCGGCGCCGACCTCGTTCAGGCCGCTCGCGCCGCCCTCGCCGCACGAAAGGCGTAGTCGTCAATCGACCGTTGAATGGAGGTTCAGTGAAATGAGTGCTTTACCGAATGTCGTTCTCGTCCACGGCGGCTGGGCCGACGGCTCCAGCTGGAGCGGGGTGATCGAGCGCCTGCAGGCCGACGGCTACCACGTGACGGCGCCCCAGTTTCCGATGACCACGCTGGCGGCTGATGTCGCTCGGCTGCGCCAGGTGCTGGCCCGCCAGGATGGCCCGACGATCGTGGCCGGCCACTCGTATGGGGGCCAGATCATGACCGCGCTCGGCACCGACGCCCCCAACGTCGTCGGGCTCGTCTACATCGCGGCCTTCGCACTCGACCAGGGCGAATCAATCGGCAAGCTCTTGTCGCAGGGGCCTCCGACTCCGGCGATTGCCCACCTGATCATCGACAAGCAGGGCTTCGCCTGGCTGCCGGAGGATGACTTCGTGAATCACTTCGCCGCTGACGTCGATCCGGTGAAAGCCAGGGTCATGTTCGCTGTGCAGCAGGCACTGTCGGCGACCGCACTTCAGGAAGTGATGGGGGTCCCGGCCTGGAAATCGGTGCCGTCCTGGTACCTCGTTGCCGCTGACGACCAGGCGATCCCGCCGGACGCCGAGCGACTGTTCGCCAAGCGGATGGGTGCCACCACCGTCGAGGTTCCGTCGAGCCACGTGGCGATGGTCTCCCACCCGGATGACGTGGCGACGCTCATCGAAACCGCGGCCCGTTCCCAGGCGTTTGCACCCGAGCCCGCGCTCGCAAAACGCTGAATGAAGTAGTCATGCACGAGCGGCGCCTGGTTAGGACGATGGGCGCCAGACATATTCTCGGAATCGACAATATTCCTTGAATCCAAGCGCTTCATAGAGGAGCGCTCCCACGCCTGAGGCGGCGAGGCTGGCAATGCGCTGGCCCGCCGCCTTGGCATCGGCGAGGGCGCGCCGTGTGAGCGCTGCCCCAACCCCCTGGCGCCGTGCGACATGTGAGCGAGTTAGAGGTGCCAGCCGCTCGCCGGGTCGTTAGCCAGGTGGGAGAAGACCGTTGTGGCCAGCGCCATCGTTTGTTCATCAAGGGTTCCTCCAACCGATTCGAGCAGGATGGCGAACCAGGTCCGTATGTCGCGTGGCTCCAGAACCGACTCGACCGATGTTGGTGCGCGACCGCGGGTCAGTTTAGGCTGGGCGGGTAACGCGCTTACCATGCCGATTGATTCTTCGCCGGCGTAGTCCAGGCCGTGGCTCCGAAGGTCCGTCTCCAGGCCATCCTGCGAATCCTCCTGCCTAACCCACCAGACGAAAGGTATCGATCGCCCGGCGAATGTTTGTCGGACCGTGTCGATCTGGGGGTCTGGATCGGACCCTTTTCTCAGGATCGCGAAATTGAAAGCCGCCATCGGAATTCCTGAGATGGCCCAGCAGACGTCAGGGCTTGAGTGTGCAGAGCCGATGGGCGTCCGACCAAGCGATAGCGACGCCTCGACCCTGCTGGCGGTGATCGCCGATGCGGCTTCCTGAGGAGTAGGTGCCATATGAGGACTCATTGGAAGCTTCATGGCCCGTCACCCCACGCTCGAGACCGGCAAGGGGACCATCCAGCCGCGGCCGGATGACGCTACCGCGATTCCCGATGAGGAGTTTCGCGACCTGGTGTGCGGCGCCCTCGACGCCTAACGGCAGCGGCTCTAACCCTGGAGCCACAGTCTCCCCCACAGGGAGGGGGCAAGGGGCGGCCCTCGGGCCGCCCCTTGGTTAGCGTCAGTGCAGTGCGCCTATCCAGTGGTAGCGGACTGCGTGTCGGTGTTGCCGAAGTTCGGTGGGCAGTCGGTCAGCGGCCACGGTGCGGGAAGGGCGTGGTGTCCCGCCGCGAAGGAATTCGCGCGGTACGTTTGGATGGCATCACAGACCGCGGCGTTTGCGGCCGAGGTCCAGACGCCGACGCCATACGTGTCGGAAGCGGCGGCATAGACATAGTCGCCCACTCGTTCCTGGTAGAGGTCATGACCAGGATATGTCGCCCGCAGGTCGCCGCCGGTCGTGCCGCCGGCCGGTTCGTTGAACTCCGTCGTCCAATTGGTCGGCATCCCCGTGCTGTCGAGTGGCGAGCTTCGGAAGACGCCGTGGTAAGGGCGCGGCGAGGTGAAGTCGCTGCCACGCCAGACTGCGGTGTCTGCCTCGTAGATGACGTATGCCTTGGAACCATCCGGCGCGATCGCAGGCGCCGAGTAGAGTGGCCGGTCACCAGCCAGCGAAACCTGCTTGGGATCGCTCCAACTCGATCCACCATTCATCGAATACTGGAACTTGGTGAACTCTCCGTTGAGGGCCGGGGCGTCGGACCAGGCATTCACGATCTCGTTGGTCGCCTTTGCGCCGGTGGGGGCGCCGTTGGCGATCGAGACGCTGGGCGAGGCGGCCAGGTCGGTGCGCGCGCCGGCGTAGCCATCCATCACGCAGCGACCCTCGATCGGATCGACGAAGTAGCAGGGGTCGGAGACAACCGCGGTGACCGTGCCGGCCGTCCAGTGGATGCCACCGTCGAAGGACTTGAACATCACGTGGGCGCTGTTGTTCGGCGGGCCTGAGCGACTGAACCGCTCGGCGAATAGATAGACCACGCCGTGGCTGTCGGTCCGGATGGTGCAACCGCTGTAGCCGAACCCATTCTGCGGAGAGATGCCGTTCGTGACGGCCGAGGTCACCTGCCGCTTGGTCCAGGTCGTGCCGCCGTCGGTCGAGGAATACACCATCATCGGCACCGGAGCGTTGCCCTTTTGGTGCGCGGCATTGCTCCGGAAATCGTTCGCGCAGATGTAGACGTTCCCGAAGAAGCCGCTCGAGGCTGCGTTGTCGGCCCAGATTTGTTCCTTGTCCAGGAACGAGGTCTCGCCGGTTGTGCTCGAGACGATGACCGGTGGCTTCCAGCTATTCTTGTCGGCCACCGATGTAAGGCTCGGATTGTCCAGGCGCGAGACGGCGACGCCCACGACTCCGTGGAAGACGGGGTTGGGGAACGAAAATTCAACCGTGGTACTGAAGGCGGTAGCCAGATTCGCGTAGTAAACGCGCTGGCCGTTACTCCAGGAGAACTTGCCATTGCTTCCCCGGACAGGCCCGACTGCAACCGCCGGATCACCGAAGGAAACTAGCTGGTTTTCGAAATACCAGGGAAGGGTGTGGATCGGACCGGCGTGCCCCTTGCAGAGTGTCATCGGGTCGCAACCGACGTTTGTCCAGCCGGTATATGCCGGCTGGGTCCAGGTATGCCCCGAATCGAACGAGAAATAGTCGCCGGACACGCCGACGCCGGTGGCGCGGTCCAGGCAGGTGCCGCTGTTGACGGCCAGTTGCTGGGGACAGGCTTCCTGATCCACGAAGTCGTTCGTGCCTGCCACCAGGATGTTCGGCGAGGCGGCATCGAGGGCCACCGCCGGTTCGTTTTGATGGTTTTGCGGGGTGTTACCGGCTGGACTTCCAGTCGTCACCAGGCTAGATGTTGCCTGCGCGGAGGCAACGGTCGTCGATATCAGGACCGCCGTTGCAGCCGCCAGCAACACGAACGTAGGTTTCTTCCTCAAGGTCTCACCTCCTGAGTGCTCGACCGAATCCCTTGGCCGAGACTACTGAAGCGATCGCTGTAAAGTCAAGGCAGGAATCGTGTAAAACGATCCGCAATCAACTCAGGCGTACCCTTTACCAATGAAGAGACAGGAGGGTGCTCCCGGGCGTCGCGAACTCAAGCCGGCCGCATGGTTCCAGGAGCGGCTCGCTGAGTGGCAGCGGCGAATGGGTCTGGGCGCCTGGACCCTCCGGCCGGCCTACAAGCCGAAACTGCGCGGCGCCGAGGGCCTGGCCAAGGTCAATACCGGATTCCTGGAAGCAGAGCTCACCTTTCGCCAGGACGTGCTCGTCGAACGGGGCGATGTCGTCATCGTGCACGAGCTGACGCACATCCTGACCGATGAGTGGGCGGAAGCCATGGAGAGCGTGATCAAGGACATGGTTCCCCGGAAGATCCAACGCGATGCTCGAGACTTTCTCCGGCCACACGAGGAATCGGTTGTCGAGGCCATCGCTCACGCCCTGGTGCGAACAGCGGACGTCGAGCGCTCCAATAGGATCGTCCAGCCGCAACCGAGCACCGTAGCTCAGGCGCAAACCAAAGAAACGGCTGGAACCCCGGTCGCCGCGGGTTCTAAACCGGAAACCGCCAAGCCTGGCGAAGGCTGACCGCTACCTACTTCGGCTTCTGAGGACGGCTGTAGGGCGTGCGGTGCTGGACTTCCGTGGTAAGGCGGGCCAGCTCGGTGTCTGCGCCGAGGTGCTTGCTGAGGCGACCGATGTGTTCAACCGGAACGAAAACACGGTGTCCCTCGGCGTAGTCCAGCTGAAGGTATTCCGATCTGGTGCCATCATCCGCCTGCAGCATCCGAGTACCAACGTATCGGCTGATGCCGTGAGTGGAATGGACAACCAGTTCGCCGGGTTGAAATGGCGAGGCGAACTTAGCTAACAACATTGGTTAGTGTACCCCTCGTGCACCCCGATCAAACAGGCCTCCGCGAGCTCGTACGCCCGTCGCTGCGGACGGTCGCCGCCTACGATCCTGGTCCGAGCCTGACCGAGCTCGAGGTTCGTTACGGCGTCAAGGACATTGTGAAGCTGAACTGGAATGAAGACCTGTTCGGCCTCCTCCCCGGTGTGCGAGAAGCGGTGATCGAGGAGATTCGACGAGCGCCCCTTTATCCCGAGCAGGCCTACAGCGATTTTCGCGACCTGGTCGCCGCGCGGACCGGGGCCGATCCGGCCATGGTGGCGCCGGCTCACGGGATCCAGGCGCTGGTCTTTGCGGTCGTCGCCGCCTTCATCAATCCGGGCGATCGCGTCGTCCTGCCAAAACCAACTTACGGTCTCTACCGCCAGGCGTGTGAAGCCGCCGGTGCCGAGGTTCTTCGGGTACCGAGCCGCGAGTACCGCCTCGACCTCGAGGCAATGCTGTCGGCGGCCCAGGGCGCCAAGCTCGTCTTTGTTTGCGATCCGAATAACCCGACCGGCGACGCGCTGGCGCCAGAAGAATGGGCCGCGTTCCTCGAACGGCTGCCCCACGGCTGTCTCGTGATCGTCGACGAGGCCTATGCGGACTACATCGCTCCGAAGCAGCGGCCGTCGCGCGTCGCTGAAGTGGCCGACGGCCGACCGGTCGTCGTGCTGCGAACCTTCTCCAAGCTGTTCGGCATCGCCGGGTTACGCCTTGGTTTTGCTATCGCGAACCCCGATCTGATTCCCTGCCTCGATGCGGTGCAGGAACCGTTCAACGTCAACCGGCTCGCGCTCGCCGCCGGGATGGCCTGTTTGAGGGACCCGGCAATGATCGAGGCGCGACGGCGCCAGGTCGTCGCCGCCAGAGACGGCTTCGCGGCAAAACTTGCGGCCCTCGCCATCCCCACCTGGCCCTCGCAGGCCAACTTCGTGCTGGCCAATCCCGGCGGCGATGATGGTCGCTGGTACGAGGGGCTGGTGCGGCGCGGGTTCCTGGTTCGGCGGGGATCGGAGTTCGGGCTCGAGGGACATCTCCGGATCACGGTCGGGCCCGAGAAGCTGATGACCGCGGTGGCGTCGGCGATCGCCGCAGTAGCCGCCGAGCAGCGCGGCTACGATGGTCCGTGATGGCTACTGAGCAAGCGCCCGACAGCTGCCTGGGCTGCCGAGGACCTCTCCAGTCGTTAGGCGTCGAGCATTTTCGGGTCGGTGGCGTCAGCGGCGGCTGGGCGGCACTCATGGGCAATTGGGCCGAGATCGGGGAAGGCATCCTCGACATGGAGCTGCTCGCCTGCCGCAACTGCCGACGCGTCGAGCTTCGAGTCCCGACGCGGCGCTAACCCGGCGCCACGCATCGGCCTCGCCGTCGTTTTCACGCTAGACACTCGCGTACTCGAGTGCTATACCTGATGGCGGCAGGCGGATCGGTGAGCTCAGAGGAGGTGCCCATGAGGCGCAGAGTTGCCGTCACCATCAATGGCACGAAGTACGAACACGAGGTCGAGCCGCGGCTCCTGCTCGTCCAGTACATTCGAGAACAGGCGGGACTGACGGGGACCCACGTCGGCTGCGATACCAGCAACTGCGGCGCCTGTACGATCGAGCTCAACGGTCACAGCGCCAAGGCCTGTACGATGTTTGCGGTCCAGGCCGACGGCGCCGAGATCACCACCATCGAGGGCCTGGCGCAGGGCTCGACGCTGCATCCGTTGCAGCAGGCGTTCTGGGATGAGCACGGTCTCCAGTGCGGCTTCTGCACCCCGGGGATGATCATGGCGGCGAGGCAGCTGCTCGAGCGCAATCCCAACCCGACCGAGCGCGAAATCCGCATCAGTCTGGAAGGGAATATCTGCCGCTGTACCGGTTACCACAACATCGTGAAGGCGATCCAGTCGGCGGCGAAGGTCATGGCAACCGGGGCCGAGGTCAAGGCGCCGGCGTCCGTCTCGTAACGCGAGGAGGGTTCAACATGGCCATATCCCAGATGGTCGGCGCGTCCATCAAGCGCCGCGAAGATCCCCGGCTGGTGACCGGCACCGGCCGCTACGTCGACGACATTTCGCAAACCGCGGTGGCCCATATGCACGTCGTCCGATCCACTGAAGCGCACGCCAGGATCGTGAGCATCGACACCACCAGGGCCAAGAAGGCCGACGGGGTGGTCGCCGTCTTCACCGGCAAGGAGCTGAAGCCGGATTTCGGCGCGCCGCTCCCGGTTACCGTCTGCTTCGTCCCCGACAAGAAGTATCCGGAGCATTACCCGATCGCCGTCGACAAGGTGTTCTACGTCGGTGAGCCAGTGGCGATCGTCGTGGCATCGAGCCGGGCCGCGGCGGAAGACGCCGGCGAACGGATCGACATTCGGTATGAGTCGCTGCCACCGGTGACCGACATCGAGAAGGCGATCGAGAAGGATGCCCCGGTCCTGCATGAGGGGCTCGACAGCAACCTTTCTTATGACACGAAATTCAGTGCTGGCGATATGGAGGCGGCCTTGAAGGAGGCCGACGTCCGGATCAAGCAGCGGCTGATCCAGCAGCGCCTCATCCCGATCGCGGTCGAAACTCGAGGTGTGCTGGCGGACTACCGTCGATTCGAAAACAAGCTGACGGTCTATAGCTCGACCCAGATTCCGCATTTCGTCAAGGTGTGGGAGGCCGTCATCCTCGGGATCCCCGAGAGCAACGTTCGGGTGGTCGCTCCTGAGGTCGGCGGCGGCTTTGGATCCAAGATTCGGGTCTACCCCGAGGAGATCCTGACCGCGCTGGCGTCCAAGAAGCTCGGCCGCCCGGTCAAGTGGATCGAAGATCGCAACGAAAACGTCAAGGCGACCCACCACGGGCGGTCGCAGATCTGGGACGTCGAGATCGCCGCCAAGAAGGATGGCACGGTGCTCGGCATCCGCCCGACCCAGTGGCTCGATCTCGGTGCCTATTGCAGCCAGTTCGGCACCTTCCAGGTGCTCGGCATGCTCGTCGCCCAGGGCGCATACAAGATGAAGGCCTTCGACGGCCGTGCCGTCGGCATCTTCACCAATCGCACCCCGACCGACGCCTATCGCGGCGCCGGCCGGCCGGAGGCGACCTACCTGATCGAACGGGTGATGGACCTGGTCGCGCGTGAGACCGGCGTCGATCCGGTCGAGGTCCGCCGCAAGAACTTCGTGCGCGCCGAGGATCAGCCGTTCACGACGTTGCTCGGGCTCACCTATGACTCGGGCGACTACACCGTGACACTCAACAAGGCGCTCGAGATGGTCGACTACAAGGGCTTCCGCCGGGAGCAGGCGGAGAAGCGCAAGCAGGGCAAGTACCTCGGCATCGGGCTTTCCACCTATATCGAGATCTGTGGCTTGGGCCCGGCAGCAATCACGCAGGCC
>Ga0209689_1000892_pt1 | contig 21686 bp, 23 predicted proteins | sample GraSoiAngelo_149_FD_187119 | JGI IMG/M metagenome (GOLD analysis project Ga0209689, IMG submission 187119) | Grasslands soil microbial communities from the Angelo Coastal Reserve, California, USA - 14_1009_09_30cm (SPAdes) (version 2) | ecosystem: Environmental > Terrestrial > Soil > Grasslands ... | reverse complement strand
GTGATCCTCACCGACCGCGACCGCGACAAGCTCCAGGCCATCGACGATGCCCTCGCCCGCATCGACGACGGAAGCTACGGGGTGTGCGAGAGCTGCGAGTCGGACATCGCGGAGGGCCGTCTCGAGGCGCTCCCCTTCGCGCGCTATTGCATCAACTGCCAGCGAGCCGCCGAGGAGGAGGAGCGGATGGCGACCGGCTGAGCCCGGATGATGGAGGCCCGCTCCCGCCCGCAGTCCGTTTCCGTCATTCGATGCCGACCCTGATCCGAACCGTCCGCGCCCTCGCCTCCGTGCTCGCGGCCGTCAATCGGCTCCTGGGCGCGCCGCGCGCGGAGTCGGGAGGGGCGGACCCGGGCGTGGGTGCCGTGATGGGGCTGGCGGCCGACGCGCGTGCCGCGGGCCGCTACGCCGACGCGGTGTCGCTCTACCGGGAGGCGCTCCAGCGGAACCGCTACTATCTCCCGGCGCTGCGGGCGCTCCGCGACCTCGCCGTCGAGTCTGGGCGCTGGCAGGACGCCCTCGAGCCCGAGCGCCGGCTCCTGGCGTTGGTCCCGGCGGCCGAGCGGCCGCGAGAGGCCGAGTGGCTCGCGACGATCTACTACGGGCTCGGCCGGGAACGGATGGCGGCCGGCGCCCCGCGGGATGCGGTCGGCCACTTTCGCGACGCGGTCCGGTCCGACCGCCGGTTCGTGCCGGCGACGATCGCGCTCGGCGACGCCTTTGCGGCGGCCGGGGACCACCGCGAGGCGCTGCGCGTCTGGGAGCGCGCAGCCGAGGCGACGCCGGCCCTGCCCATCCTCGCCCGGCTCGAGCGCGCCTACCGCGAGGCCGGCCGGCCGACGCGGATGATCGCGCTCTACCAGGCGGCGATCGAACGGGCGCCCGACGACCTGGCGCTGGCGGTGGCCCTCGGACGCGTCTACGTCGAGCTCGAGATGCTGGACGAGGCCGCCGATCACTTCGAGAAGATCGAGGTCCGCGCGCCCGACCTGCCGGTCGTGCACGCGTTTCTCGGCGCGATCTTCGAGCGACGGGGCCAAACGCGCGAGGCCTTCGAGGAGTACCGGCGCGGGTTGCAGCTCGCCCACGCGTTCGGGGTGCCCCACCGCTGCTCGGCGTGCGGCGCCGCGGCGCCGATGTGGCAGGACCGATGCGCCGGGTGCGGCCGATGGAACACCCTGCGACCCTAGTCCGCGAGCGGACGGGCGCGGCCGGCCCGCCGGTCCCGCCGCCGGTGCGACAGCCGTCGGCGACTGAGCGTTCGGCGTCGTCCCGGCCGCGGACGCGCCGTGGGCCCGTCGTGTCCTCCGCGGCGGGCGGGGCTCGAGCCCGCCCGTGTGGCGCGGGCGCCCGGGCGGGCCCGCGGGGCCGATCGCGCCGGGGTACCCTGGGTTGCCGGCGCGACGTGAACGGTCATATAATCCTCCGAACGGTCCAGTAAGGAGTTCCCTCCATGGCGATTCGAGTCGGCGTGAACGGGTTCGGTCGGATCGGGCGCGTCTTCTTCCGCGCGGCCCTCGGGTCGCCCGAGATCGAGGTGGTCGGGGTCAACGATCTCGCGACCGCGAAGACACTCGCGCATCTGCTGAAGTACGATTCTGTCCACGGCACCCTCGGCGCCGAGGTCGTCGCGAAGGGAGAAGCCATCTTCGTCAACGGACGCGAGATCCGGGTGTGCTCGGTGAAGGATCCCGCGGCGCTGCCGTGGAAGGAGCTCGGAGTCGAGGTCGTCGTCGAGTCGACGGGCCTCTTCCGGGACACCGCGACCGCGTCCAAGCATCTCCAGGCCGGCGCGAAGAAGGTGGTCATCTCCGCCCCCGCCAAGGATCCGGACGTGACCCTCGTGCTGGGCGTCAACGAGCACACGTACGACCCGGCCCGCCACCGGATCATCTCGAACGCCTCGTGCACGACCAACTGCCTGGCGACGACCGCGAAGGTGCTCGACGACGCGTTCGGCATCCGGCGGGGCTTCGCGTCCACCGTTCACTCTTATACGAACGACCAGCCGGTGCATGACTTCCCGCACAAGGACCTGCGCCGCGCGCGGGCCGCCGCCGTGAACATGATCCCGACCACGACCGGCGCGGCCACCGCGGTCGGCCTCGTGATGCCGAAGCTCAAAGGCAAGCTCGACGGCACGGCGATCCGTGTGCCGACGATCAACGTATCCGTGATCGACCTGGTCGCCGAGCTCGAGAAGCCGGCCTCGGTCCAGGCAGTCAACGACGCCTTCCGCGAGGCGGCAGCCGGCCGGATGCGCGGGATCCTGGACGCGACCGACGAGGAGCTGGTCTCGAGCGACTTCAACGGCAACCCGCACTCGGCGATCGTCGACCTGCCCTCGACCACGGTCGTCGACGGCAGCCTCGTCAAGGTGCTCGCGTGGTACGACAACGAGTGGGGGTATTCCTGCCGCGTCCGGGACCTCATCCGCTACATGACGAAATCCCTCTGATCGCGTCTGGTGTGCCAAAGCTCACTCTACGGCAGCTCGCGGTCGCGGGTAAGCGCGTGTTCCTCCGCGCGGACCTGAACGTGCCGCTCGACGGCGGCGGGGTGGGCGACGACACCCGCCTGCGGGCCGCCCTCCCCACGATCCGCCACTGCCTCACGGGGGGCGCCTCGGTCGTCCTCGCCTCTCACCTCGGCCGCCCCGGGGGCCGGCCCGACCCGCAGTACGCGATGGCCCCGGTGGCGGCCCGGCTCGGGGAGCTCGCCGCGACGGACGTGCCGGTCGCGCCAGACTGCGTCGGCGCCATCACGGAGGCGCGGACGCGGGCCCTCGCCCCGGGGCAGATCGTGTTGCTCGAGAACCTCCGCTTCCATCCCGAGGAGGAGGCGAACGACCCCGAGTTCGCGCGCGACCTGGCCCGGCTCGGCGACTGCTACGTGAACGACGCCTTCGCGACGGCCCACCGCGCCCAGGCCTCGATCGACGCGATCACGCGCTTTCTCCAGCCCGCGGCCGCCGGGCTCCTGATGGAGCGTGAGCTCGCCGCGCTGGGCCGGATCCTCGAGCACCCGGAACGCCCCCTCGTCGCCATCCTCGGCGGCGCCAAGGTCTCGGACAAGCTTGGCCTCGTCGAGCACCTCCTCGACCGGGTCGACGCACTCGCGATCGGTGGGGCGATGGCGTTCACGTTCCTGCGCGCCCTCGGCTACGACCCCGGGCGCTCGCTCGTCGAGCCGGCGCTCGTCCCCGCGGCCCAGCGCACCCTCGCCGAGGCCCGCCGCCGGGGAGTCCAGATCGCGCTCCCGGTGGACGCCGTCGTGGCAGCTCGCGTCGACAGCGGCAGCGGTCGGGCGGTCGGCATCCGGGAGATCCCGGCCGACCTGATGGGGCTCGACATCGGACCGGCGACGGTTCGGAGCTTTGGCGACCTCGTCCGCACGGCGCGGACCGTCGTCTGGAATGGCCCGATGGGGGTCTTCGAGCGCCCCCCCTTTGCGGAGGGGACGCACGGCGTGGCGCTGGCGGTGGCCGGCGTGCGCGGGTTTTCGGTTGTGGGCGGGGGTGACACGCTGGCGGCGGTCCGCCGCGCCGGCGTCGCCGACCGGATCGGGTACCTCTCGACCGCGGGCGGCGCCTTCCTCGAGTTCCTGGAGGGGCGCAAGCTGCCGGGAGTCGAAGCCCTCAGCGAGGCCTGATGCGAACGCCGCTGGTCGTCGCCAACTGGAAGATGAACGGGACGGTCGCCGAGGCGCGGGCGCTCGCCGCCGGCGTGCGCGACGGGCTCCGGCGTCCGCGCGGCGTCGAGGTCGTCCTGTGCCCCCCCTTCACGGCGCTCGGCGCCGTGCGCGAGCTGCTCGCGGCCGGTCCGATCGCGCTCGGCGCCCAGAACTCCCACTGGGAGGCAGCCGGCGCGTTCACCGGAGAGATCTCGCCCCCGATGCTGGCCGAGCTCGGCTGCCGGTACGTGCTCGTCGGCCACTCCGAGCGTCGGAAGGAGTTCGGCGAGACCGACGAGCAGATCAACCGGAAGGTGCGGGCGGTGCTGGCGACCGGGATGGCGCCGATTCTCTGCGTCGGCGAGACGGCCGAGGAGCGGGCACAGGGGCTCACGTTCACGACCGTCGAGGGCCAGCTCCGCGCCGGGCTCGCCGGCCTCGCCGCCGCCGCCATCGGATTCTGCGTGCTCGCCTACGAGCCGGTGTGGGCGATCGGGACCGGCCAGCACGCCGCGCCCGCCCAGGCCGGGGAGGTGCACGGCTACCTCCGCGGCCTCTTGTCCGAGCTCGCGACGAAGGAGGTGGCCCAGCGCGTGCGCGTGCTGTACGGTGGGAGCGTGAAGCCGGACAACGCCGCGGCGCTCACCGCCGAACCCGATATCGATGGCGCGCTCGTCGGCGGCGCCAGCCTGAGCCCTCAGGGATTCGTGGCGATCGCCAAGAAGGTCGCGCACAAGGGTGTGACCGTGCTGAGAGGGGACTAGACGTGTATACCGTGCTCGTGGTCATCCATGTGCTGGTCGCGTTCGCGATCTGCGGGGTCGTCCTGCTCCAGGCCGGCAAAGGCGCCGACATCGGCTCGGCGTTCGGCGGCGCCGGCACCCAGGCGGTCTTCGGGTCGATGGGCACGCCGACCCTGCTCACGAAGATCACCGGCATCGTGGCCTTCGTGTTCGTACTGACCTCGTTCGCGCTCACGATCCTCGGGGGCTCCGAGCGCGGCTCGGTCGTCAGGCCGGCGCCGCCCGCCGGGACGACGGCGCCCGCCCCCGCCGCGCACCCGGCGACGCCGGTTAAATAGAATGCCCCGCGGCGCGGCCGAGCGTCCTCCCGGGCCGGCGCCGCGCCGGCCCGGCGACGGCGACGATGCCGGGATGAACGAAGCGGCGTTGCTGGCGCCGGCGAAGGCACTACCGACTCGATGATCAGGCGAGGGACCGCGTGGCTCGCCCCGCTGCTGGCGCTACTCTGCGCCGGCGCGGCGGGCTGCGGCCGTCCGGCCGAAGGCGGGGCCGACGAGGGCCAGACGCGGGCCGAGGACGACAAGCCAGCCCACGGCGACAGCCTCATCGAGGCGTCGATCGGCGACGTCTCGGGCTTCATCCCGAACATCACCAGCGATTCCGCCTCCCACGAGGTGGCGAGCCTTGTCTACTCGGGCCTCCTCAGGCGCGACCGCCACCTCAACATCGTCGGAGACCTCGCGGAGTCCTGGGAGTTCAGCCGGAACTGCCTGGCCCTGACCTTCCACCTCCGGAAGAACGCGACGTGGCAGGACGGCAAGCCCCTCACCGCGGACGACGTCCTGTTCACGTACGACGCAATGATCGATCCGAAGACCCCTACCGCCTACAAGGAGGACTTCTTGGCGGTGAAGAGCGCAGAGGTCTTGGACCCGCACACGATCCGCTTCCTGTACGGCAAGGCGTACGCGCAGGCGCTCGACAGCTGGGAGATGTGGATTCTCCCGAAGCACCTGCTCGCGTCCTACGTCCGCGAGGGCCGACTCCGCGAGGCGCCCCAGAACCGCTTCCCGGTGGGGAGCGGCCCGTACCGCTTCTCGGAGTGGAAGAGCGGCGAGAAGATTGTGCTGACCGCGAACGCCGACTACTACGCCGGACGGCCCTACATCTCCCGCGTCGTGTACCGGATCATCCCGAGCCAGGCGACGATCTTCCTCGAGCTGAAGGCTCAGGGTGTGGACTATGCGCCCAAGCTGACCGCGATCCAGTTCAAGCGACAGACGGACTACCCGGCCTTCCGAAAGGCGTACGACAAGTACCGATACGCGGGCAACGCCTACACGTACTTCGGCTTCAACTTACGGGACCCGCGCTTCGCCGATCGCCGGGTGCGCCAGGCCTTCGCCTACGCGATCGACAAGCACGAGCTGATCGAGGGCGTGCTCCTCGGGCTCGGGCAGGAAGCAACGGGGCCGTACAAGCCGGGCACGTGGGCCTACAACCCCAACGTCCGGCGCTACCCGCACGACCCGGCCCGGGCGCGGGCCCTGCTCGCCGAGGCCGGCTGGAAAGACACCGACGGCGACGGGCTCCTCGACAAGAACGGCAAGCCGTTCACCTTCGAGCTCCTGACGAACCAGGGCAACGACGAGCGCAAAAAGGTGGCCGAGCTGATCCAATCCTCGCTCAAGGAGATCGGCGTCGGCGTCGAGATCCGCGTCATCGAGTGGGCGTCGTTCCTGAAGGAATACATCAAGAAGCGCCGCTTCGATGCGATCGTCCTCGGCTGGGGCATCGGCATCGATCCCGACCAGTACGAAGTCTGGCACTCGTCGAAGATGGGGCCCGACGAGCTGAACCACATCTCGTACGCCAACCCGGAGGTGGACCGGCTGCTCGAGAAGGGGCGGTCGTTCTGCGACAAGAAAGACCGCCTGCCGTACTACCGGCGGTTCCAGGAGGTGCTCGCGGAGGACCAGCCGGTCATCTTCCTCTACTTCCCGGACGCGCTCCCCGTCGTCTCGTCGCGCGTGCACGGCATCGAGCCGGGGGCGAGCGGCATCCAATACAACTTCCCGGAGTGGTACGTCCCCCGGCGCCTACAGCGCTACACCAGCAACTGATCGGTTAAGATAGCGGGCCATGTGGCTGTACGCGGCCCGCCGCATCGTGCTCGCCGTCCCGCTGCTCATCGGCATCACCTGCATCTCGTTCGTCGTGCTCCACCTGGCCCCGGGCGAGCCGGTCGATACCCAGATGGGAGAGTTGGGCGTCAAGGCCTCGGCCCAGGCCAAGCAGGCGCTCCGCGAGTTGTACGGCCTCGACAAGCCGCTCTATCAGCAGTACGGCACGTGGCTGGCGCGCATCGCCCGCCTGGACTTCGGCCGGTCCTTCGCGCCCGACGCCAAGCCGGTACTCCAGAAGATCGGTGAACGCCTGCCCATCACCATCTTCCTCAACGTGGTCGAGATGCTGGTCATCATCACGCTGGCCGTGCCCGTTGGCATCCTGTCCGCCACGCACCAGTACTCGGGATTCGACAAGCTCCTGACCGTCTTCGTCTTCGTCGGCTTCGCGACGCCGGACTTCTGGCTCGCGTTGCTCCTGATGATCTTCTTCGGCGTGCAGCTCGGCTGGCTGCCGATCTCCGGTCTGCGCTCGCTCAACTGGGAATATCTGTCGACCTGGCGACAGCAGCTCGACTTCCTCTCGCACCTCGTCCTCCCGATCAGCGTCGCGTCCTTCGGGGGGCTCGCCGGGTTCTCGCGCTACATGCGGCAGAGCATGCTCGAGGTCGTGCGGCAGGAGTACATCCAGTCCGCGCGCGCCAAGGGGCTGCCCGAGCCGACCGTGATCGGCAAGCACGCGCTCCGAAACGCCCTGCTCCCGGTCGTGACGATCCTCGGCCTCTCGCTGCCCGGGCTGATCGGCGGGAGCGTGATCGTCGAGTCGATCTTCGCGATCCCCGGCATGGGACAGCTCATGGTCCAGGCCGTCTTCATGCGCGACTACCCGGTGATCATGGGCAACCTCGTCATCGTGTCGACGCTCACGCTCGGAGCCAACCTGATCGCGGACATCGCCTACGGCCTGATCGACCCCCGGATCAGAGTCGCGGGACGGCGGCGGTGACACCCTTCTGGCGGACATTCTCGCGCAACCGTCTCGCCCTCGCCGGCGGCGGGGTCGTCGTGTGCCTCTTCCTGATTGCCGGCTTGACGCCGTGGCTGTCGCCGTGGGACCCCAACCACCCCGACATGCAGCAAATGCTCGACGGGCCCTCGCGCGAGCACCCGCTCGGCACGGATTCGCTCGGACGGGACGTGCTCGCGCGGATGCTCTACGGCTCGCGCGTGTCGCTCGCCGTCGGCTTCGTCTCGGTCGGCATCGCGACGCTGGTCGGGGTCCTCCTGGGTGCCTCGGCCGGCTACCACGGGGGCCTCCTGGACGCGCTGATCATGCGGCTGGTGGACCTGATGCTGGTGTTCCCCCGGTTCTTCCTCTTGCTGGCGGTGCTCGCGTTCCTCCGGCCGTCGATCTGGACGATCATGGCGGTGATCGGCCTCACGGGATGGATGGGCGTGGCGCGCCTGGTGCGGGCGGAGTTCCTGACCCTCCGGGAGCGCGAGTTCGTGGTCTGGTCGCAGTCGATCGGCGCGAGCGGGTTCCGCATCATCTGGCGGCACATTCTGCCCAACGCGATGGCGCCGGTGCTGGTGGCGATGACGCTCGGGATCCCGGCCGCGATCCTGACCGAGTCCGGACTCTCGTTCCTCGGGCTCGGGGTCCAGCCGCCGTATGCCACCTGGGGCAACATCCTGAACGAGGGCAAGGACGCGATCGAGCTCGCCTGGTGGCTCTCCCTCTACCCGGGCCTCGCGATCCTGATCACGGTTCTCTCGTACAACCTCCTGGGGGAGGGGATCCGCGACGCCCTCGACCCGCGCCTCCGCCAGGCGACCGGCAGGTTTGCGCGTCTGCTTCGGTGATGGCATACTCCGAAACTGCGCCGAAGTGGCGGAACTGGCAGACGCGCACGTTTGAGGGGCGTGTGGGGCAACCCGTGGGGGTTCGAGTCCCCCCTTCGGCACCAATCGCAATCCTCCCGAGAAAAGCCCGGACTCCTTAGAAAAAGGCCATGGCATACGTCCTCCGAGTGAACCCCTTTCGGTAGCGCGCCTGCGAGCGCCGGCGCAGGCTCGACACTGCCAGCCTAGATGATCAAGGAGACGGGTCCAGCAGCGCTGTTCCAAGACAGACGGACGCCTCATCCTCGGCCTGCCCGGTATTTCACCCTGCAACTCGCCGACGCCACCTTGACAGAAAGCCTCTTTCAGCAGATTCTCGGGCACATCGAGCGACTCGCGTGGCATCCGACGTGATCGAGCCGCCCGCCGAGGCGGAGAACCGGGTTACGCGCCTTGGGCGGCGCCGCGGTGTTTCCCCAGTTGCGCGTCTGTTGAGGGTCGGAGTCAGGCGGCGGCACAGGCGTGCGCCCGCAAGCTGATTGACCCTCTGGTTTAGAAGAGAGATCCACTGACTGGGCGAGCGGCCGAGAGGGGAAGGTGAGGCTGTTTATCGTTCCCACGACCGAGACGCGACGATGACGGTCGACTCGGTGCCACCAAGAACAAAGACGAGACGAGGAGGGGATGATGCAGACATTCGCGCGTCAACTGGCGCTCGGGACCTTAATAGTGGGCGCGATCCTCTGGGGGAACCCGGCGTCGGTGCCGGGGGCCGACCCGCTGATCGGCACGTGGAAACTCGACACGGCGAAATCGAAATTCAACCCCGGCCCGCCGTCGAAGAGCATCACGGTGCGATTCGAGGCAGCGGGAGAGGGGGTCAAGGTCACGGCCGACGTGGTCAGCGCTAGCGACAAGGCTTCGCACACCGAGTACACGGGGAACTACGACGGCAAGGACTATCCGATCACTGGATCAGAGACTGGAGCCGACACCGTGTCGCTGAAGCGCATCGACGCTCACACGACGGAGCGCATCGACAAGAAGAGCGGCAAGGTCGTGATGACCTTCACGCGGAAGGTCTCGCGCGACGGCAAGAGGCTGACGGTCACCATTAAGGGAACGAATCCGCAAGGGCAGCGGGTCAACAACGTCGTGGTGTTTGTGAAGCAGCCGTAGGAATTCTTCGGGGCGCCACTGGACGGCGGCGCATCCCGGCCCCATTCCCCGGACGAGCTCTTACCGATCCCACCGCGTCCATGACACCCAGCTTCGGTGGGGCGTCCGCCCCCGCCTTTCCTGAGTGGGCCCCCTCCCCGTGAGACCTGCGCGGCTCGACCGCGAACGGGATGCCGGCGAGCGCAGGAGCCTCTCCGGGGTGCGCCAAAGGTGCGCGGGGGCTCGCCTCGTGGCCAACTCCGTTCCTCATTCGACGATGAGTCCGACGTGGCGGGCGGGTTGACCGAATACCGGGGGAGCCCCTCGGCGGGCCGCGGCGGCAGGAGACGAGCGCCCCCCCTCTCCCGTGTATCCCGTTCTCTTCGTTCCCCACCGCGCTTCAGCCGTGGCATCATGGACCTGGACGCTGAACGAGACCCCGCAGGACGGGAGCGGACCATGAAAGGTCGTCTGAGCGTGCGTGAGCGTCTGGAAGCCGCTCGAGGGAAGTTCCGAGAGTACGAGGGCCGGCTCCGCCAGCTGGAGGCCCGGCTCCGCCAGTTGGAGGCGCGGCTCAGGATCATCCAAGGGCAGGCCCAGCGGGCGGGCGGCCGCGCCCGTCTCCGCTGGAAGCGCCTCGACCGGGAGCTCCGCGGCACGATCGACACGACGCTCGCCCGGCTCCACGGCCTGCTCCGGACGGTCGAGCCGCGGGTCCGCCGCTCCCTCGAGCAGACGAGCACGCTCGGGCGGGGGCTCCGCGCCGGCATCAAGGCGGGCGTGGCTGCCTACCGCAGGTCGCGGCCGAAATAGCCGGCGCGAGCGGGGCGAGGTCCCGCCCCGGGCCCGGTCGGACGCGGGGCGGGTCGATCCGGCCGACCGCGCCGCCGACGAACACGCGGGGAGGCGCCATGCTCCACGTCTTTGTGCCCGACATTCCGATCACCGAGAAGGTCCTCCGCTCCGTCGTCGTGTACCTCTTCCTGCTCGTGGCGTTCCGCCTCACCGGCAAGCGCCAGGTCGGTCAGCTCACGCCGTTCGACCTGATCGTGCTCCTGATCATCTCGAACGTCGTCCAGAACGCCCTCATCGGCAACGACAACTCGCTCGGCGGCGGCCTCGTGGGCGCGGCGGCGATCCTGGCGCTGAACTCCGCCGTCGTGGAGGTCACCTACCGCTCCAGGCGCGCCCGACGCTTGCTCGAGGCCCAGCCGACCCTCCTGATCCGCGACGGGCGGCTTCTCGAGGACAATATGCGGCGAGAGCGCGTCACCCTGGACGACCTGCTCGCGGCCCTCCGGCGTAACGGCGTCACGGATCCCGCCCACGTGCGTCTCGCGATGCTCGAGGAGAACGGCGGCATCAGCGTGATCCGCCGGGAGGCAGACGCGCCCGGCCCGGAGCCTTGATGCTCGCGCCCGCCCCGCCCGAGGGCCACAGCCACAACCCGCTCGTCCGCTACTTCAAGCTGCTGGGCCCGGGACTGGTGACGGGCGCCGCCGACGACGACCCGAGCGGCATCACGACCTATTCGGTGGCCGGGGCCACCCTCGGTCTGGCCACCCTGTGGACCGCACTCGCCACGTTCCCGCTGATGGCGGCCGTCCAGCTGATCTGCGCACGGATCGGCCTCGTGTCGGGGCGCGGCCTGGCGGGTGCCCTCCGCGGCCACTATCCGCGCAGCTTCCTCTACGCCGCCTGCGTGTTGCTGCTCTTCGCCAACGTCTTCAACATCGGCGCCGATCTCGCGGGGATGGCCGACGCGACCGCGCTCCTGACCGGCATTCCGCCCCTCGTCTCGGTGCCGGCCTTCGGCCTCGCGATCCTTGGCGTGACCGTGTACACGAGCTACGCGCGGTTCGCGCGCTACCTGAAATGGCTCACCGCGGTGCTGCTCGCCTACATCATCGCGGCCTTCCTCGCGCACCCGCGGTGGGCCGAGGCGTTCTGGGCCACCGTGGCGCCGGTCGTCCGGTGGGACGCGTACTTCGTCACCACCCTCGTCGGGATCCTCGGTACGACGATCTCGCCCTATCTCTTCTTCTGGCAGGCGTCCCAGGAGGTCGAGGAGGAGCGGGCGATGGGGCGCCGGACCCTCGCGGAGCGCCGCGGCGCCACCGAGCACGAGCTCCGGGACGCCCGGCTAGACGTCACGACCGGGATGTGCTTCTCGAACCTCGTCATGTACTTCATCATCCTCGCGACCGCCTCGACGCTCTACCGCTCCGGCCACCGCTACATCGAGACCAGCCGGCAGGCGGCGGAGGCGCTCCGGCCGCTGGCCGGCGACCTCGCCTACCTTCTCTTCAGTCTCGGCGTGGTCGGCACCGGGCTCCTCGCGATCCCCGTCCTCGCCGGCTCCGCGTCCTATGCGGTCGCCGAGCTCTTCGGGTGGCAATCGGGACTGGAGCTCACGCCGCGCCGCGCGCGCCGGTTCTACCTCGTCCTCTCGGCGTCGATCCTGGCCGGGGTCCTCCTCCCCGTCGTCGGGACCAACCCGATCCGCCTGCTCTTCTTGGCCGCGGTCGTCAACGGCGTGCTCGCGCCGCCGCTCCTGGTGCTCGTCATGTTGGTCGGCAATAACCGGGCGATCATGGGCGAGCACACCAACGGCTTCTGGCTGAACGTGCTCGGGTGGGCGGCGGTGGGGCTCATGACGAGCGCCGCCGTCGCGTTCTTCGCGCTGTCGCCGACCTGAGCCGTGGCGGGCCTCTCCCGGCGCCCGCGGGGGGGGCCGCCCTCGACGCTTGTGAAATCGTGTGCGATAATGACGTCGGCGGAAGTCCCAAACATTCATGGCTATTTCGCTCCCCGTCCTCGAACCGGCGCCGCCCGCCGACGGGCGCAAGCCGGGCTGGCTCAAGGTCCGGGCCCCAGGCGGCCCGAACTACATCCGGCTCCAATCGCTGATTCACGGCCAGAACCTGCACACCGTCTGCGAAGAAGCGCACTGTCCGAACATCGGCGAGTGCTGGCAGGACGGGACGGCGACGTTCATGATCCTCGGCGACGTCTGCACCCGGAACTGCGGCTACTGCGCCGTCACGCACGGCAAGCCCCGCTGGGAGGACCGTGAAGAGCCCGAGCGGATCGGGCGCGCGGTGGCGGCGCTCGGGCTCGAGCACGTGGTGGTCACCTCGGTGAACCGCGACGATCTCGCCGACGGCGGCGCCGCCCACTTCGCGGCGACGATCCGCGCCATCCGCCACGAGCGACCCGCCTGTCAGGTCGAGGTGCTCATCCCGGACTTCCGCGGCTCGGCCGAAGCCCTTCGGACCGTGATCGACGCCGCCCCCGAGATCCTGAACCACAACACGGAGACGGTGCCGCGGCTCTATAAGGTCGCCCGCCACGGCGGCCGCTACGAGCGGACGCTCGCGCTCTTCCGGCGAGCGCGGGCGGCGGCGCCGGGGCTGCTGACCAAGTCCGGCATCATCCTGGGTCTCGGCGAGACCCGAGACGAGCTGGTCGCGACGCTGGGGGACCTCCGGCGGGTCGACGTGCGCATCCTCACGCTCGGTCAGTACCTGCGGCCCTCGACGCAGCATCTGCCGGTGGCCCGCTACTACCACCCGGACGAGTTCGCGGAGCTCGCGGAGATCGGTCGCGGCCTCGGCTTCGCCCACGTGGAGTCGGGCCCTCTCGTGCGCAGCTCGTACCACGCCAAGAAGCAGGTCCAGCTGGCCGCAGAGCCGCCGGCGCGCCAGCCGTAGGCGGGGCCATGGAGTACCTGCCGATCGTCAGCGTGTTCGGGTTCGCGGCCGTCGTCGCGGGGGCCCTCCTGTACATCCCCTCCCTCCTGGGACCGCGCCGGGTGACGCCGATCAAGCTCGAGCCGTTCGAGTGCGGCAAGGACCCGATCTCGCTGCCGGAGGGGCGTTTCGCGATCAAGTTCTCGACGACGGCGATCTTCTTCATCGTGGTCGACATCGAGCTGATCTTCCTCTGGCCGTGGGCGGTTCTCTACCGGGAGCTCGGATGGTTCGGCTTCGTCGAGATGCTCGTGTTCCTCGGGATCCTGATGCTCGGCTTTCTGTACGTTTGGCAAAAGGGAGGGCTCGAGTGGGAGTAGGCGACTTCTTCACGACGAAGCTCGATCAGGCGATCGGCTGGGCGCGGAAGTACTCGATCTTCCAGTACCCCTTCGTGACCGCCTGCTGCGGGATGGAGTACATGGCGACGGCCTGCTCGCATTACGACATCGACCGGTTCGGGGCCGGCCTCGCCCGGTTTTCGCCTCGGCAGGCCGACGTGCTGTTCGTGGTCGGGACGATAAGCCACAAGATGGCCCCCGTGCTCAAGCGCGTCTACGACCAGATGTGCGAGCCGAAATGGGTGGTCGCCTTCGGCGTGTGCACGTGCACCGGCGGCTTCTACGACAACTACGCGACGGTGATGGGGATCGACACCATCATTCCCGTCGACGTCTACATCCCGGGATGCCCGCCGCGTCCCGAGAGCGTGCTCGACGGGCTCATGAAGCTCCAGGACAGGATCGCGGCCGGGGCCCAGAGATACTAGAGGTGGACGGCGAGCGCATCCTCGCACGGCTCAGGGAGCGGTTCGGGCCCGCCGTCCTCGAGGCCGGGAGCCCCTTCGGCCAGCCCACGGCGGTCCTTGACCGCGGGGTGCTCCGCGAGGCACTCGACTTCTGCAAGGTCGACCCCGAGCTGGGCTTCGACATGCTGGTCGACCTCACCGCAGTGGACTACCTCAAGTTTCCGGGGCGAGAGGACGGCCCGCGCTTCGAGGTCGTCTACCATCTCTACTCGCTGCCGCACAATCAGCGCCTGCGGCTCAAAGTACGGGTCGAGGAGGAGGGCGCGGTGGTGCCGTCGGCGACGCCGCTCTGGCCGATCGCTAACTGGCTCGAGCGCGAGGTGTGGGATATGTTCGGCATCCGCTTCGAGGGGCACCCCGACCTCCGCCGCTTGCTGATGTACGAGGAGTTCGAGGGGCACCCCCTGCGCAAGGACTACCCCATCCAGCGGCGGCAGCCGCTAATCGGGCCGAGGAACTGAGGGGGCATGGCGGAGACAGCCACGCGCGAGATCTTCCTCGGCGAGGGGAGCGGGACCGGTAGCGGAGGGCAGAACCTGCACGTCAACATCGGCCCCCAGCATCCGGCGATGCACGGGATCATTCGCATCCTGGCCGAGCTGGACGGGGAGACCGTCGTCAAGACCGACGTCGAGATCGGCTACCTGCACCGCGCCTTCGAGAAAGAGTGCGAGGCCGGCGGGTACAACAACGCCATCCCGTTCACCGACCGCCTGAACTACGTCTCGCCGCTGATCAACAACTTTGGCTACGCGGCGGCCGTCGAGAAGTTGCTCGGCATCGAGGTGACCGAACGCTGCAAGTACATCCGTGTTCTCATGAGCGAGATCTCGCGGATCTGCGACCACCTCACGTGCATCGGGGCCTCCGCGATGGAGCTCGGCGCCATCACGGTGTTCCTCTACATGATCAAGGCGCGCGAGTTTCTGTGGGAGTTGGTCGAGGACGTCACCGGGGCGCGGCTCACCATCTCGTACGGCCGGGTGGGCGGGGTTCGTGCGGACCTGCCCGACGGGTTCGCCGAGAAGGCGCGGAAGGCGTTCCAGGAAACGCGCGAGGTGCTCGACGAAGTCGACCGGCTCCTGACCGGCAACCGGATCTTCATGGACCGGATGATCGGGGTGGGCGCCCTCTCCGCCGAGGAGAGTATCGCCTACGGCATCACCGGCCCGCTCCTCCGGGCGGCCGGCGTCGCCTACGACGTGCGAAAGGCGCAGCCCTACTGGGTCTACGATCGGGTCGAGTTTGAGGTGCCGACGCGGCCGACCGGCGACAACTACGCCCGGTACCTCGTTCGCATGGCGGAGATGGAGCAGTCGATGCGCATCGCCGAGCAGGCGCTGGCGGACATGCCCGGCGGCGCCATCAACGTCGACTTCGAGGGCCGGCCGATCGATCCGGCGAGCTACGTCGACCGGGGCAAGCAGGGGAAAACCGAGGGGCTGCTCTTGCTGCCGGTCACGCTCTCACCGAACCTGGAGGGCCAGAACCGGAGGGCGCTCGAGCGCGTCCTCACGCACGACAAGCGCGTCGCCCTGCCACCGAAGGAAACGACCTACGGCTCGATCGAGGGCTTGATGAACCACTTCATGCTGATCATGGAGGGCTACGGGATCCGGCCGCCGGCCGGCGAGGTCTACGTCCCCGTCGAGGGCGCCAACGGTGAGCTCGGCTTCTACGTGGTGTCGGACGGGAGCGACAGGCCCTACCGGGTCCACTGCCGGCCGCCGTGCCTTCCGCCGCTGGCGGCGCTCCCCCGGCTGCTCGAGGGCGGGATGGTGGCCGACGTCGTGCCCACCTTTGGCTCGGTCAACATGATCGGCGGCGAGCTCGACCGATGATGATCGAAGCAGCGCGGCGCCGGGGCCAGGGTCCGGGTCAATCAACGCGGGCGGCGAGTTCGAGCTCGCCGAAGCAGCGTCGCGGATGACGAGGCCATCGAGGTGACCCCAAGCCGCCCGCAATTCACGCCGGAGCAGCAGGCAGAGGTGCGGCGTTTGCAGGGGCTCTACCCAGACCCGCAGGGCGCGCTCCTGCCGGTGCTGCACCTCGCGCAGGACGTGTTTGGCTACATCTCGGAAGAGGTCGAGGAGTACGTGGCCGGGCTGTTCGGTCTCGCCCCCGCCCACGTGCACGAGGTTGTCACGTTCTACACGATGTACTTCCGTGAGCCGAAGGGGCGCCACATCGTCTCCGTCTGCCACAACCTGTCCTGCCATCTCGCGGGTGCCCCGGGTATCCTGGACCACCTCAGGCGGCGGCTCGGCATCGAGCCCGGCGGGACGACCGACGACGGCCGGGTCACGCTGCTCGCCGTCGAATGCCTCTGCGCCTGCGAGATGGCACCGATGCTGCAGGTCGACGACCGGTACGAGGGCAACCTGACGCCGGAGACCGTCGACCGGCTGATCGACCAGCTGCAATGAGCCAGTCGGCGGCGGAGCCGATCGAGCCGATCCTGACCCGCAACTTCGGGCGGCCCGACTCGCACACGCTCACGGCGTACCGAGAGACGGGCGGCTACACCGGGTGGGCCAAGGCCCTCGCCCTGGAGCCGGCCGCGATCACCGACGCCGTGAAGCGCTCGAACCTCCGGGGCCTGGGGGGCGCGGGCTTCCCGACCGGTACCAAGTGGTCCTTCGTCCCGAAGGGGCACGCGGGTCCGATCTACCTCGTCATCAACGCCGACGAGGGCGAGCCCGGGACCGTGAAGGACCGCTACCTGCTCGAGCGCGATCCCCACGCGCTGATCGAGGGCATGCTGATCGCGGCCCGTGCGATCGGCTCGCGGCTCGCCTTCGTCTACGTCCGGGGTGAGTACGTCGCTCCGTGGCGGCGCTTCAGCGCGGCCGTCCGCGAGGCATACGATGCGGGCTACCTCGGCCGCGGCCTCGACGTCGTCGTCCATCGGGGCGCGGGCGCGTACATCTGCGGCGAAGAGACGGGCCTGATCTCCTCGCTGGAGGGTCGGAAGGGGTGGCCCAAGCTCAAGCCGCCGTTCCCCGCCATCAAGGGCGCGTTCGGCGCCCCGACCATCGTCAACAACGTCGAGACGATCTGCCAGGTCCCCCATATCGTCAACCGCGGCCCAGAGTGGTTCGCGGCCCTTGGGACCCAGACGCAGGGCGGCACCCGCTTGTACTCGGTGTCGGGTCGCGTGAGACGTTCTGGCGTGTACGAGGCCTCGGTGGGCGTGACCCTCCGCCAGCTGATCTACGAGCACGCCGGCGGCGTCACGGGGAACGGGCGGCTCAAGGCGGTCGTCCCGGGGGGGGCGTCGGCGGCCATCCTGCGGGCCGACGAGATCGACGTCACGATGGACGTCGACGGCCTCAGGAACGCGGGGACGATGGCGGGGTCGGCCGGCGTCATCGTGATGGACGAGACCGTGTCGATCCCGGACGCGCTGAGGGTGGTCGCCCGTTTCTACGCGCACGAGTCCTGTGGGCAGTGCACGCCGTGCCGCGAGACCACGGGCTGGATCTACCGGATGACGGAGCGGATCGTCGAGGGGCGGGGACGCAAGGAGGATCTCGACACGATCCTCGACGTCGCCCGGCGCGGGACCGGCACCACGATCTGCGCCTTCTACGATGGAGCGGTGGGGCCGTACATCTCGTACATCGAGAAGTTCCGCGCCGAGTTCGAGGCCCTGATCCCGCATGCCTAAGCTCACGATTGACGGCCGGCCGCTCGAGGTGCCGCCGGGGACGAACCTGATCGAGGCGGCCCGCCGGCTCGGGATCGAGATCCCGCACTACTGCTACCACCCCGCGCTGTCTATCGCGGGCCAGTGCCGGCTCTGCGTGGTCGACATCGAGAAGGTCCCCCGCCCGCAGGTCGCCTGCAACACGGTCGTCGCCGAGGGCATGGTCGTGCACACGGAGACCGAGCGCGTGCTCGAGACGCGGAAGTCGATCATGGAGTTCCACCTGATCAACCATCCGCTCGACTGCCCGGTGTGCGACCAGGCGGGCGAGTGCTGGCTGCAGATCTACTACATGAAGCACGGGCTCTACGACCCGCGCATGGTCGACGAGAAGGTTCACAAGCCGAAGGCGGTGCCCCTCGGGCCGCACGTGATCCTCGACGCCGAGCGCTGCATCCTCTGCTCGCGCTGCGTCAGGTTCTGCGACGAGGTCACGGGCACGAGCGAGCTCGGCATCTTCCACCGCGGCGATCGCTCCGAGATCGGGCTCTTCCCGGGCCAGGAGCTCGCCAACAAGTACTCGGGCAACGTGGTCGACATCTGCCCAGTGGGCGCCCTCACCGACCGGGACTTCCGGTTCCAGGTGCGTGTCTGGTACCTCGACACCCAGAAGTCGATCTGTCCGGGCTGCGCCCGCGGCTGCAACATCGAGGTGCACGTGAGCCGCCGCCGGGTGCACCACGCCGAGGGGCGGCGGGTGGTCCGGCTCAAGCCGCGCTTCAACGAGGCCGTCAACAAGTGGTGGATCTGCGACGCGGGCCGCTACGGCTCTGCCTTCGTGGACGGCGACACCCGGCTCCAGGCACCCGCCCGCCGCGACGGCGAGAAGACGCTCGAGGTCGCCTGGACGGAGATGATTCCGCTCGCCGCCGGACGGCTGCGCGGCTACCGCGCCGACGAGATCGGCATCCTCGCCTCGCCGAAGCTGTCGAACGAAGACCTGTTCCTTCTCCGGCGGCTCTGCGACGCCCTCGGCGTCGGCGCCGTCGACTACCGGGTGCCGCCGGCCCGGCCGGGCGACGAGGACGACTTCCTGATCCGCGCCGACAAGAACGCGAATACCCGGGGCGCGGAACTGGTCGGGCTCGGCGGGGCGGACTCGCGGGCGATCCTCGCGGCCGCTCGCGAACGCCGGGTCAAGTGTCTCTGGATCTTCTGCCACGACCTGCTCGCCTCCGCGTGGCCGGAGGGCGAGGTGCTGGACGGGCTCCTGGGAGCGGAGACGGTGATCTTCCAGGGGACCAACGCCAACCCGACGAGCGCCTACGCGCATCTCGTGCTCCCGGCTGCCGCCTATCCCGAGCGGGAGGGCACGTGGACGAACTTCGAGGGGCGCGTCCAGCGCTTCCGGCAAGCGCTCCCCCCGCTGGGCCGTGCCCTTCCGGACTGGGAGATCCTCGGCCGCCTCCTGCAGGAGGTGCAGGGCGCGCCGCGCCCGGCCCGGGCGGAAGACTGCTTCCGCGACCTGGCCGCCACCGTGCCGGCCTTCGCCGGCATGAGCTACCGCTCGATCGGCGACGCCGGGCAGCTGGTCCAGACCGCCCGACCATGACCGACGTCGGGGTCGCCGTCGGCCGCGTCCTGTTCGTGATGCTCTTTGTCCTCAACCTGGGCGGCCTGCTGACCTGGGTCGAGCGGAAGCAGTCGGCCATCATGCAGGACCGGATCGGGGCCAACCGCGCGTCGATCTTCGGGCTCCGGCTCTGGGGGCTCTTCCACCCGCTCGCCGACGCGATCAAGATGCTGACGAAGGAGGAGTTCTATCCCGCCCGGGCCGACCGGGTGCTGTTCGGCCTGGCGCCCTTCGTGTCCGTGTTCTGTGCGCTGGTGGCCTTCGCCTCGATCCCGTTCGGCGACACCCTGTCGGTCGCGGGGCGGGAGGTGCCGCTCCAGGCGCTGACCTTCAACGTGGGGCTCCTCTACGTGTTCGCGATGCTCTCCCTCGGCGTGTACGGCGTGATGATGGCGGGCTGGTCCTCCGCGAACAACTACGCCCTGCTCGGCGGGCAGCGGGCGGCGGCGCTGATGATCACCGCCGAGGTCGCGATCGGCGCCTCGATCGTCGGGGTGGTGATGGTCTATGGCTCGCTGAACATGATGGACATCGTTCGGGCCCAGGGGGCCGTGCTCGGGGGCTGGCTTCCCATGTGGGGGATCCTCACCCAACCGCTCGCGTTCGTGCTCTTCCTCACCGCGGGGATCGCCGCGACCAAGCGCATCCCGTTCGACATGCCCGAGGGGGAGTCGGAGATCATCGGCTACTTCGTGGAGTACAGCGGGATGAAATTCGGGCTGTTCGTCATGGCCGACCTGCTGGAGACGGTCGTGATCGCGGGCATGACGGTGTCCCTCTTCCTCGGGGGCTGGCAGGTGCCGTACCTCGTCCGCGACGGGTTCGCCTTCCCCTGGGGCGCCGCGTTCGCGCTGCCCCGTGTCCTCGTCACCCTGCTCCAGGTCCTGGCCTTCATGGCGAAGGTGGTCGCGATGATCTGGTTCCTGATGCTGATCCGCTGGACGCTGCCGCGCTTCCGCTACGATCAGGCGATGCGCCTCGGCTGGCTCGGCCTCTTTCCGCTCTCGATCGCGAACATCGTGCTGACCGGCGGGGCGCTGCTCCTGTGGGGGCCCCGGTGAAGCCCGTCCAGCGCGTCTACCTGCGGGAGGTCGCTTCGGGACTCGTGCTGACCGCGCGGCATTTCTTCGTGAACATGGGCCGGCACCTCGCCCACGCGCTCGGGCGGACCGAGGCCCGCGGCGCGGTGACGATCCAGTACCCGGAGGAGCGCCGCCCCTATGCCCCGCGGCTCCGGAGCCTGCACCGGCTGGTGCGGCGCGAGGACGGCTCGCCCCGCTGCGTGGCCTGCATGATGTGCGAGACCGTGTGCCCCGCCCACTGCATCTACATCGTGGCCGGCGAGCATCCCAACCCCGACATCGAGAAGGTGTGCACGGAGTTCACGATCGACCTCGGCAAGTGCGTATTCTGCGGCTACTGCGTGGAGGCGTGTCCGGAAGACGCGATCCGGATGGACACCGGGATCCTGGAGTTCTCCTCCTACAGCCGCGGGGGGATGATCTACACAAAGGAGACGCTCCTCTCCCTGGAGCCCGCCGGGCCCGACGGCAAGCCTCGGTCGCCGGTGCCGATCCCGGCGGACCGGACGCCCTGACGTGCAGGTCGGGGTCTTCGTGCTCGCCGCCCTGATCGGCGTCGGCTCGGCGCTCGGGCTCGTCCTCCGGCGCAACCCGGTCCACGGCGCCCTCTTCCTGGTCGTCAACCTCGGGAGCATCGCCGTCCTGTACCTCACGCTGGGCGCGCAGTTCCTAGCGGCCGCGCAGGTGATCGTGTACGCCGGCGCCATCATGGTGCTGTTCGTGTTCGCGATCATGATGCTGATCCCCGGCAAGGAGGAGACCGGCCCCGATCCCCGGCGGCCGGTCCGGCTCCTCGCCATCCCGTTTGGGGCGCTCCTGCTCCTCGAAGTTCTGCTGATGGTGGTCGCCCGGCCGGCGCATCCCGGCGGGCGGGTGCGGGCCGCCGGCGGCGTGCAAGCCATCGGCCGCCTGCTCTTCACCGACTACCTGTTCCCCTTCGAGTTGACGTCGGTGTTGCTGCTCGCCGCGCTGGTCGGGGTGCTGGCACTCGCCAAGCGGGGGGCCGGGGCAGGCGCGACCGCCGGCGCGCCGAGCGGACGGATCCAGGGAGCCCTGGACGCGGCCGGGCAGGGGGCCGGCGGCGGTTCGAGCGGGCCGGCGGCGGCCGGCCGCTTCGCGGCGCGGCCGGAGTTGACGGAGCCGCCCCGACCGGGCCGGGACCCGGCACGGTGAACGGGTGACGTGAGTTGGTCCCCGGTTCCTATTACACTGGGCTGTCGG